>NPIG01000068.1_pt1 | contig 118350 bp, 83 predicted proteins | sample 8637441 | NCBI WGS metagenome assembly NPIG01 (sample SAMN07420675, study PRJNA396082) | bioreactor metagenome | isolation source: sample BR6 brine-fed electro-methanogenic bioreactor BR | place: Japan: Kochi | collected 2016-06-14
TCGTCGGCCGAGCGCAGCCCGCCGGCTTCGGCCTCGGCGTACATGCCGGGGATGCCCTGGCCGAGCGCGTCGCGCACGCAGGCCAGGTCGGCGGTGGTCACGTAGCCGTCCGGGGTCCCGTCGGGATTGCCGCACACGTCCGCGCGCACGCCGTCCACGGGCGTGGCCGGGTCGATGGCGTTGCGGACCAGGACGAGGTCGGCCGCCCCCACCACGCCGTCGCAGTCGATGTCGGTCGCCCGGCAGCCGTCGCCCGGCGTGGCGAACTGCGTGCCGTCGCCGTCATAGGCGTACCGCTCGACGACGCGGGTGACGCCGTTTTCATGCACGACGGCCGCGGCTGGCGAGCCCTGGCGGTCCGTGGTGTAGAAGGTAGGTCGTGAGCGTGCCCGTGCGCAGGCCGCCGGCGGTATCGGCGACGTCCGTGCGCAGGATGGTGTCGAGCCCTTCCGGACTCCAGAAGTTCCGCTTGATCAGGGCGCTGAGGTCCTGGACATCGCGCACTTCGAGCACGCGGTGGCCGGCGTAGAGGTAACGCCGGGTGCCGTCTGCGGGATCTTCTGGGCCTTCTGCGGGAACTTCTGGGCGGCCCGTTTTGCAAATCTCGAAGTCCAACAGGCAATACCGCCTGGCCGCGAAACGTGCAAGACAGCCACACGAACACGTCCGGACCCAAAGAGGCTCACGCGCGAAAAACTGCACGGTCGGCCCGAGGGCGACGCCACCGCGGGCGACAAGGTTCGTCGCCCAGCGCAGGCCAGACCCCCAGGCAGCGCGGAACCGGCCCACCGACCAACCGGCGTGGAGGCAAATACCCGAGAGGAAGCGACCCCACTCCATCTCAGGCCCACCTCCATCTCAAGCCCACGCCGCGACAATCGTCCGCCCCTGCGAAACACGATTGCGTTCCGCTCATCCGGGCACACAATACGGCCAGTGGCAGTACCATCACTGCATTCGCAGCATCGGGCCCAGGGGTAACAGCAGGTTCATCGATCTTCGCGCAGGAACGGCCGGCCATGCGCAAGTGCCTCAGTGAAGCAGAACTGCGCCGTCTGCGGGCGGATCGCCTGTCCGACGCCGAGCGCGCGCAGGTGGAACAGCACCTGGCCCGTTGCCCGCGCTGCCGGGAGCGCAGCGTCACGCTGATCGTGGGCGACAGCGCGGACGGGGCCGAGGCGACCGGGGGCTTGGCCTCTTCAGAGACTGCCACGCTGTCCCCGGACCCCGGCGGAGTCGGCGCCGATCCGGGGGCGCCGGCCGTCACCCGCTTTGCTCCGGCGCTGGACGCGGTGCACATCGACGGATACGAACTGCTCCGCGAAATCCATCACGGCGGGCAGGGCGTGGTCTACCAGGCCATTCAGAAATCCACGCATCGCAAGGTCGCCATCAAGGTGCCGTTCGACGACGCGCTCCGGGGCCGGGAGATCGCCAAGCGGTTCGAGCGCGAAGTGCAGACCATCGCGCGGATGCAGCATCCCAACATCGTCGCGGTGTTCGATTCCGGCCGGGACCGCAGCGGGCGGCGTTACGTGGTGATGGACTACATCCGGGGCTGGGCGCTGGACGAATACGTGCGGGTGCACGAATTGACCCTGGAGCAGACGCTGGGGCTGTTTCGGGACGTTTGTGCGGCGGTGCACCATGCGCACCAGCGCGGCGTGGTGCACCGCGACCTGAAGCCTTCCAACGTGCGGGTGAACATCGAGGGCGTGGTGAAGGTGCTCGACTTCGGCCTGGCCAAGTCGTTGACTGCGCTGGACGAGAGCGCCGTTTCGGTGAGCGGGCAGTTTCTGGGCACGCTGGCGTACACCTCGCCGGAACAACTGCGCGGCAATGCGGACGAGATCGACCCGCGTACGGACGTGTACGCCCTGGGGGTTATTCTGTATGAGCTGCTCACCGGCACGCTGCCGATCAACATCCGCGGCGAGCTGGCCGAGGTGCTGGAGCAGATCAGTTCGGCGCCGCCGCCGCTGCCGCGGGTGGCGTGGTCGCCGGAGCGTGGTCTGCACGCCTCTGCGGGGGGTCGGGGCGTGGCGCAATCGCCCATCACCGACGACCTCGAGACGATCGTGCTGAAGGCGTTGGCGAAGGAGCGCGACCGGCGCTACCCCAGTGCGGCCGCGTTGCTGGACGACATCGATCGTTACCTGGCCGGCGAACCGATTACCGCCCGGCGAGACAGCGTGGCGTACGTGCTGAAGACGCGGGGCCGGAAGATCGGCCGGCGGCACGCGGTCACGGCGTACGCCCTGTGCGTGCTGGCGGCGCTGGTGGGCGTGGGGCTGATCGGGGTGCCCGTGGTTTACCGCTGGACGCCGGCCAACGCCGCCCTCGAACAATGGCTGATCGCTGCGTTTCCGGCGCCGGCAGGCACGACGGGTTTCGACCACGTGCGCATCGCCGCGCTGACCGACGCCACCGACGTGGACGGGCTGGCCGCGGAGCTTGATCTGGCGGGAATCTCGGCGGAGGCGCCGCGCAGTCTGCGGCGACTGCACGGGCGGGCCATGCAACGGCTGGCGGAGTTTGGCCCGCGGGTGGTTGCTTGGGATATCGCCTTCCGGACGGAATCACCTTTCGACACGGACTTCGCTGCGGGGGCGCGGGCGCTGCGGTCGGCCGGCGCGGAGGTGGTGGTGGCCGTCCCGCGCTGGTGGCTGGCGGAGGAGGCGCAGCCGGAAATCAGCCCGGTGATCGCGCCCGAGGTACGGGTGGGCTGCTACGTTGCCGGGCGGGGGCCGGCCGCTGCCTGGCGGCTCCAGATGGCGGCGCGGCGCGGCTGGGCGGATCCACAACCGTCGCTCGCCTTGGCGGCGTTGGCGGCGTGTCGCCATCCCGAATGGCGCGTGGACTACGCGCTCGACCTTGCGGGCGAGGCGGCGGTGCTGTCGTACTGGCGGCCCGATCCGGCGGCGCCCCACCGCAAGCAGCGCATGGGGGGCGACGAACGGGTCGCCTTGAGCTATGTGCGTCAGGAAGACGACGGTTCGGGGGCTTTTTCGGCGGATTTGGGCCTGACCTCCACCGACACGCTGGGCTGCCTGGTCACGCCCATTCCGCCGGACGACGTCTATGCCGCCGCGACGATCGAGTACGCCGATCTTTTTGCGTTGTCCGACGATGCCCTGCGCGAGCGCGTGGCGGGCAAGGCCATCCTGTTCGCGGATCTGCGCCCGGGTGTGGATCGCCACGGGCACCCGGATGGGCGCACGCTGCCCGGCGTCTACGCGCATGCGTCCGGGCTGGAGGCGTTGCTCACCCAGACGACAGTGCGGATGAGCCAGGCCACAGAGCGGGTGCTTTTGCCGATCGTGGTCGCGGTGGCCGGCTTGCTCGCGGGGGTCGCTGCGCCACGGCGACTGAGCGCACGCTGTTTGCTTTATGGATTGATCGCGGCCGCCCTGGTCGCGTTCATGCTGATGGGTTTCACGCGCGCCCGCTACCTGTTCAACCCGGGCGTCTGCTTGCTGGCGGCGTGCCTGGCGGGTGAGCTGGGCGCGGCAACGCATCGTTTCCTCAACCTTCGGGCCACCTGATTCAGAAAGGAAACCGACGTCATGAGAAGCTTGCTACTGGTCGCGACCTGCATGTTGTCATCCATTGTCTGGGGCTGCGGGGCGCCGAGTCGCTTTGAAGCGCACATCACCGGTGTGGTCACCGAGAAACCGGACCAGAAGGAGCCCACGCCCAAGCGGTTCGATCTGCTTGCCCGGGTGGAGATTAACGGCAAGCCGCCGGCGGTGCCGGTCGCGCGGGGCTCGGAAATGGCCAGCCGAGACATCATCGTGATGGAAGTGGCGCGTACGACGGCCGATCGGGACGAAGACTTCACGATGCTCTTCGGCCGGCCGTTTGACGCACCGCACCAGGCGGCACTGGGCAAGTTCGACAACGAAGGCACGTTCATTCTGTCGGTGGGGTGGATTTTTCTCTGGGGCGACGCGCCGATGGCCAAGACGGAATGGGGAGCGGCCGGGGCCGACGGGACGACGATTGCGATCGAGGTTGTTGGCGACGAGCTGCACCGCTACTACTACGTGAAAGGCAAAGCGATCAATCCGGAGCCGGTATGGATCAAAGCGGGCGGCAACGCATGCGAGTTGACCCAGGTCGGTCGATTCGCGGAGTTGAAGGCCGACGGCAGCCTCGATTGCATCAACACCATCGACGACGACCCCGACGCCGCGGCCTTCATCAAGAAAGCGAAGAAGTACGCCAAGCAGGTGGGCTGGACGCCGTGACGCAGATGCCCACGTGGGCCGCGCGGGTTAACGGTAGGCGCGCAGGCGGGCCCAAGCCTGGTTGCGCGGCAGGGCCCGTTGGCGACAAACGTGCAGCGGGATGGACGCTTCCCGGGCGTTGGCGGCGCCGGACGTGCCGGCCGGCGTCACCGAAGCGAACAGGTTCTCCAGTTCTTCCTGGGCAAAACCAACAGCGATCACGGTGTGCCAGGGGCGCGGGCCCGGGCCCCAGGTGTGGTAGCTGTTGTGCGGGCAAACGGCGGGCGGCAGGTCCTGGGCGGGGCCGAAGCGGTCGATGGCGCCGGCCTGGCCGTAGTTGGCGGTGAGGATGACGGCCGCGTCGCGTTCGGCGGCGGGCAGGGCGTTCCGCACGCGGGCGACGTCGGCCACGAGCTGGGGCCAGCCGATCATGTCGGCGTAGATGATGGGCAGTTCCCGATCGCGTCCCTGCTCGAAGCGCAGGTGCCGCTGGATATCCAGCATGCGGTGGTAGCGCAGAAACGCGTTGAAGGACAGCACGGGGAGGGCCAACGGCAGGGTGAAGCCGGCGCCGATGACGAGGGCCGTCGCCAGTGCCGGCCGCAGCCACGCCTGGTTGGTTTTCTCCGTGGCGCGTTCCCAGGCGACGCCCCCGGCGGCGAACAGCACCGGGTAGATGGGGAACAGGTAGTAGAACTTGGCCTGAAGGAGCATGAAGCCGACGAACAGAATGGCATAGGTCCAGGCGAAGAGGCGGAAGGCGGGGTGTTTCGGCCGGCGAAACAGATGCACGAGCCCGGCGACCCAGATGGGGAAAACCAGAGGGTGCACGATGGCGAACTGCATGCCGACAAACTCGATCGGGGAGACCGGGTAGTTTTTGTGCGCCTTGATGTTGCGGAGGAATTCGAGCGTGGGCCAGCCGTTGGCGACCTGCCAGACCCAGTGCGGCCCGGAGATCAGCACGGCCATGCCGACCGCGAGCCAGGGACCGCGCCGCGTCCACCAGCGCCGCTGGGGCGTGAGCAGCAGCGCCGCCGCCAGCGCCGCCCCCAGAAAAGCGATGTTGTATTTGTTGAGCAGACCGACGCCGAACAGAACACCCAGGATTATCCAGTTGCGCAGCCGATCGCACTGCAAGAGCCGCAGCAGCACGCAGCAAATCAGCGCCCACAGCAGGATGTCGATGGGGTTCATGGACAGAAAGGTGCCCATGACGATCAGGGCGGGCGAGAGCGCGGCCGCCAGCGCCGCCAGCGTTTGGGCGAACCGGTTTCCGTCCAGTTCACGGGCCATCCAGCCGGTGAGCAGGACCACCGTGGCCATCGCGGCCGACGGCAGCAGACGCAGCGCCAGAAGCGATTCGCCCAGGGTGTGGCGGATGAGCCAAGTCAGCGCGACGACCAGCGGGGGATGATCGACGTAGCCCCAGGCCAGATGCCGGCTGCACGCGAGGTAATACAGCTCGTCGCGGAAATAGCCGTAGCGTCCGGCGGTCGCCAGGTGCATGATCAAGGCGACGGCCGCGAGCACGTAGACGGCGCCGGACATCTTGGCCGGCTGGCCCAGTTGCGCGGGTGAGGCGTGCATGTTATTCGAGCGCTGGCGGCACAAGCGGCCGGTGCGCTGCGCTGGCCCTCGAACGATGTCGCCGCGCGGCGATCCACAACCCAAGCCGCGCGGGCGTCAGGCACTCCGGACGGTAAGGCCCGCGACGCCGCCGCGAGCGAGTTCCCGGATCATGAGCTCGGGGTCGATGATCTGCAACGGGACGTAAGCGCCCGGCTCGATCTTGCAGTCGGGATACAAGCCGGCGAGCGCCGCGGCCGTTATCGCCGTCGGAAAGCCGGTGGTCCGTTCCATGGCGGTGAAGCGATCGACGGCGTAGTCGAGCAGGTCGATGCGTCCGCTGACGGGCCGGCCGTCGCACTCCCCCGCCACGTTCACCCGGGCGACGATCAGGTCCGCGCCGTCGGACTTGAGTCGCCGCTCCATGATCTGGCCGGAGATGGTGCGGGGGACGGCGGTGATGTCGTGGCCGTCGAGGTGGAAGGTCTCCGGCTCGGTGGCGAAAAAGCCCTGTTCCCAGAGGGAGACGATGATGTCGCGATGGCCGGGGTAGCGGATGGTCTTGTACTGGTAATCGATGCCCAGTTTGGCGTAGAGGGACGCGCCGAGCGACGCCCCCCCGCTGGTGGAGAAGGCCTCGAACTCGCCGGGGAGGGCCAGGTCGTTGAGTCGCTCGGGCTCGCTCATGCCGGGGATGGTGACCAGTTGGCCGTCGCGGGCGACCTGGCAGTCGTCGAGGTACTCGTTGAGCAGGCCGTGGATGCTGAAGGTCATGGCGTACTTGAGTTGGCCGCGGGGGTTTTGCGGGAGCCCGCCGCAGTAGAGCCGCACGCTTTCGTAGCGCCACTCGTTTTTCCAGTATTCCGCGAGAATGTTGAGCAGGCCGGGGGCGAGGCCGCAGTCGGGGGCGATGGCCACGCCGGCGCTTCGGCAATCGTCCGCCATGGCCAACTGCTCGGCGACGGTGCCGACGTTGCCGCCGAGGTCGGTGAAGCAGGCGCCCGCGGCGATGGCGGCGCGGGTGAGGCCGGCATTCAGGAAATAGGGCACGCAGGAGACGACGCAGGCGGCGTCGCGCATGAGGGCGTCCAGCGGTGCGCCGGCGGTGGCGACGTCGAGGCAATGGGTGGCGACGCGGTCCGCGGGGCGCATGAGGCGCCGGGCGGCGGCGAGGTTGTCTTCGTCGAGGTCGACGAAATCGACGGCCGTGTCGTCGAACTGTTCGAGCAGGAACGCGGCGCAGGCACAACCTTGTCGTCCGGCGCCGAGGATGAGAAACCGCTTCATGAAACGACCGCCTTCCCAACTGAGAGCCGGCGCCGGCCGAGCCCGGCGCATGCGAGATCAATCCGCCGCGACGACCTTGGTGGCAGAGGCCAGGCGGCGCATCTGCTGGTTGATGTCCGTTTCCGGCGAGCGAAAGCCGGACAGGCCCATGGTGGCGAGGGCGCTGCGGCAATCGCGCGACGCGGAGAGGAGAAAACGGGTCATGCGATCGACGAGATCGGCGGGCGCTTCGGCGGAGGCGAGGAAGGGACCGGCCGGAATCGTCTGGGCGCTGTATTCCGCGGTTTCTCCGAGCACGCGGAAGTCGTCCTTGGAGAAGGTGCGGAGCAGGAAACTGCCACCGACGTCGGGGTACTTTTCGTAATCGGCCCGGTCGATGACGCCCGCGTCGGTGCCCAGGCCGTAGGCCACTTCGAAGGCCACTTCGCGCGAGGAGATGTGGTGCTGGTAGGTGTTGGGGATGGGGATGAGTTCCTTCTGGAGGCTCTCGAGGGGAACGCCGGCTTCGATGAGGGCCTGCTTGGCGCCGGCGTTGAGCACCGGGTCGTTGACGGGTCCGAACGCGAAGCGCTTGCCGCGCAGATCGTCCCAGGTGCGGATGCCGGACTTGGCGTTTACCACAATGAGACCCTGGCGGATCTGGACGTCGGAGACGGCGAGGACGGGGCCGAGGGGGCCGTACTCCTGATCGAGTTCGAGGAAATCGTCGGCACTGAGGAAGGCGAAGTGAATGCGTCCCGACTGGAGGTGCGCCGCGACCTGGAAGGGTTCGAGGTCGACGAACTGCACCGGTCGCTTCAGTTGCTGCTGCATCTTGAGGGTCAGCGGCGTCCAGGGCGAGCCGACGTCGAGCACGTCCCAGGTCGCGGGATCGAAGATGCCGCGGCGTTCGTGGACGATGCCGATGCGCACCGGTTCCTCGTACGGCAGGAACGGCAGCTCGAGATTGAACGGGTTGAGGATGGTCGATGAGAACTTGGTGTCCTGACAGCCCGTGACACCGGCCGATACGGCGATGCCCACGGTCAACGCCGCCAGTCGCCATGCAGACGGACGCATCGGTGGCCCTCCCTGGATGAGCAGAAGTTACGACGTCGCGCCACTCCGTCGGGCGCCGCCCGAGGCCCTCGCCCACGGACACGGTTGGCCGATCGGCGGCATGCTCGGGGGCATGCCGGTGCGACGGACGTTGCGTCCCGAAGATCCGGGCAGAGGCAGTGTACCCTTGGCCCTGGGGCGGCTCAACAAGGCTCTGCCGCACGGCGCCAAGCCAATGGGGTAGCGGCGCGTGTCCGCAACGCAGCAGCAGGGCGATTCGCTGCCGAGATCAGGAGGCGACCGCCAGGGTGGCTTGCGGCTTGTCGACGTTGATGTGGACGAAGACGTCGTCGTATTGCCGCTGGAGGTAGGCGTCGGAGTTGCCGCCGGCGAGGTGGGTCCAGGGGAGGACCTCGTCGTAGCCGCGTTCGCGATGGGCGTACCAGGCGGGATCGATGCCGGTCTCGGCGAAGGCGGCGTCCCACTTGCGGGCGTCGAAGGTCTCGTCCCAGCCGTCGAAGCGTGCGCCGCGTCGCCAGGCGGCCTCGATCGCCGGTCCGAGTCGGCGGTCGCCGCGGGAGAAGACGCCTTCGAGGATGGAGCGTTCGACGTTGTGCATTTTGATGCGGACGGCGGATTTTCTGGCGGCGGCCAACTCCCGCAGTCGGCGGCGGACGCCGTGGAAGTATTCCGCGGTGGGCTGGGCCGCCCACTGGAACGGGGTATGCGGCTTAGGGACGAGCCAGCCGACGGAGGCGTTGACCTGCGCGGGGTGGCCTGAGAAGGGGATGCGGGCCTCGGAGACCTTGCGGCTGATGTCGAGGATGCCGTCGATGTCATCGGGCCGTTCGCCGGGGAAGCCGGCCATGAAGTAGAGTTTGACGCTTTTCCACCCCGCTTCATAGGCCTGGCTGACGCCGTCAAGGAGGTTGCCGTCGGTGACGACCTTGCGGATGGCAGCGCGCATGTCGTCGTTGGCGGCTTCGACGGCGATGGTGAGGCCGCTCTTGCGGATGGCGTTGACCATCCAGGGGATGTGGGCGAGCATTTTGTCGACGCGCATGGAGGGCACGGAGATGCTGACGTTGCGGTCGTCGAAGTTCTGGTTGATACGTTGGGCGAGTTCGGGAAGGTAGGGGTAGTCCGCGGTGGACAAAGACAACAGCCCAATTTCCTCATTTCCCGTCGCCCAGTAGGCCTGCTCGGCAATGTCGACGATGTCGTCGACGGTTCGCCGGCCTATAGGTCGCTTGGTATAGCCTGCGTGACAGAATCGGCAGCGCTGCGGGCAGCCGCGCATGATCTCGATGGAGATGCGGTCGTGGACGACTTTGACGTGGGGGACGAGCGGGCGAACCGGGAAGGGTGCGGCCTGGAGGTTGCGCGTCTGACATCGAACAATGCTGGCCGGGATGTCGTCGTATAGGGGCGTGTAGCTGCGGATCGTGCCGTTGGGGTGGTACTGCACGTCGTAAAGGCTGGGTGCATAGATCCAGGGGAAGCGAGCGGCTAGGCGGCGGATCATCTGTCGGCGGGGGACGCCCTCCCGCCGATATTCCTGGTAGGCGTCGAGGATGGCGGCCATGGATTCCTCGCCGTCGCCGAGGACGATGAGGTCGAGATAGTCGGCCATGGGCTCCGGGTTGTCGGCCTGGGGTCCGCCGGCGATGACCAGGGGGTGGCGATCGTCGCGGTCGGCGGAGCGCAGGGGGATGCCGGCGAGGTCGAGCAGGGTGAGGATGTTGGTGTAGGCCATCTCGTACTGAAGGCTGATGGCGAGGATGTCGGCGTCGGCGACGGGTTGGCGGGTATCCCAGGTGAAGAGGGGGATGTTCTTGTCGCGCATGACCGTTTCGGCATCGGTCCAAGGACAGTAGACCCGCTCGGCGGTCACGCCGGGGGTGTGGTTGCAGAGCCAGTAGATGATCTGGCAGCCGAGGTGGCTCATGCCGATGGCGTAGGTGTCGGGGAAGGCGACGACGACGCGGACATCGGCTTGTTGCCAGTCGCCGGGTTGGGGCAACTGGTTGACCTCGCCACCGATGTACTGTCCGGGGGTGGTGACGAAAGGGAGCAGATCGCGGCTGACGATGGTGCGCAGGTTGTCCATGAGAGGGTCTCCGTACCCGAGATAGAGCGCGTGTGAGGATCCGACTTCGCGGGAGTATACGGCGCAAGGGCGCATCGAGCCACCGGGGCTCGGACCGTACTTGCCAGTATCGTGAGGGCCGACAGGCCGACGGAAATCGACAGATTTTGACGAATTTAGTTGCGGCGTGGTCAGGGCGGAGGTAGGCTATGCGCGTAGGGACATACGCTTAGTTGACATGAAAAAACTCGGTTTGAACCACGGAAGTGCCATGGCAGCCAACCGCGCGGGACGGCGAGGGGGTTTCTCACTCGTCGAATTGTTGGTGGTGGTGTCTATCATCGCACTGCTCTTGGCGATTGCGTTGCCTTCGACGCGCAAGGCCATCCGGCAGGCTCGGGAGACGGTCTGCAAATCCAATCTCAAAGAAGTGTATCTCGCCCTCGACATCTATCGCACGGAGAACAACGGCTGGCTGCCCACGGTGGACGAATCCTCGGCGTTTCGCAGCGCCGACGCCTGGTGGAGCCGGCTGGTGACGTCGGACCCGACGGTGAAGGGCGTGCTGATTTGCCCGGACGATCCGTGGGCGGTGGTGCTTCGTCAGAATCTGGCCCGCAATCAGTTCGGCCTCGACGGCGCCGGCAGCTATGGCCTGAACGACTTCATCGTGTCGAGTCCCGATTCTTTCCTGGCCAATCTGGGCAGGCATCGCCCGACGCGACCGGGGGAGACCATTCTCGTTGCGGACATGGGTCCCGATCCGATCATTCAGACGCAGGTGGCGCCCGGGGTGATCCGGCCTCCGATGCGGAACTTCGGACGTCTGGCGGTCGATGACCTGTACCGGCCGGGAGATCCTCCCAGCCAGCAGTTCGGACCATGGCTCACCGGTCGGCACATGGGCAGCATCAACGTGCTGACGCTGGTCGGCGCGGTGAAGGATGTGCCGACGGAGCCGGTGTTGCGGCGAGATTTGGCGGCGTACTATGACTCGTGCGCTGCCGGTGGCTGTACGATTTGCCTCGAACTGGGCATCCCCCACTATTCCTTCACGGAAGGTCACGCCTACTGGTGGACGGGCCCGCTGCCGCAACACTAGGCGGCGATGATCACCGGCGTCCAAGCACTCCATGGTACGTGTCGCCGCCGACAAGGAAAGACTGCGTACCGCCCGTCTGAGTCTGCTGGTGGCGTTGCTGGCCGGCGGCATCGCGTTCGCCGTCTGGTTGATCATGCGCGACGTGCCGATCGAGGAGGCGCCGCAACGCAGCTTGACCCATGCGGTCGTCGAATGGGTTTGCGAGTTGGATTCGCAGCACCGATTCTTTCTTGAAGGCCGCTTCGAACCCCTCCCCTGCCAAAGTCCGAATTGCCCGGGCATGTGCCACATTCGCCTGGATTACGTTTGCCTGGAGCATGGGCAGGTTTTCGAGGTATTCGCGGATTTCGAGCGGGCGCCGCCGGGTTCGGGGGCCAGCGAGCAGGTGGCGCGTTATCGGTACCGCATGTCCGATCCGTGGATTGAAGCCGCCAACGGGCAAGTGCGGTGCCCCATTCCGGGCTGCACCAGCCTGACCCGCCGTCCCCACACCGTCTGGTCGGATATCAGTCGGCGTCGCCCTTCGACGCCAAGACCCGGCAGATAGTCGGGGTGCGCGCCCCTTTATCCAGTGACAGTGAACAAATGAGGCCTGATTGACAGCGGCGTCGCGGGGGTGGCGGCGGGCGGTGGTTTATCCGCCAATGGCAAGTTCCTGCGCGTTCACCGCAGTCGGTATTGGAGTGAAGGGTGGAATAAGCCGATTTTTGGAGTGGTCGCCGTCACGGACGGTGTAGGCACGACGGCCCGGGATTCGGACACTCCAAGGGGAGGACTATCGATGGATGTCAGGTTCATCAACCCGTTTATTCAGTCAGTGAAACGGGTTTTCGAGACGATGGTGCACGTGAAGATGACCGTCGGCAAGCCGTATCTGAAACAGAATGCGGAAGCGGCGGACGTATCCGGCATTATCGGTTTTTCGGGCGATGCGGCCGGCGCGGTCGTGATCAGTTTCGCCAACGACGTGGCCTGCAAGGCGGCATCGAGTTTTGCGGGGATCGAGATTGATGAAAATCATCCCGATTTCGCGGATGCCATCGGCGAGCTGGCGAACATGGTCGCGGGCAATGCCAAGAAAGAGTTCACCGATTTCAACATCAAGATTTCATTGCCCAGCGTGGTCATCGGCGAGAAGTTCGTGGTGAGCAACTCCAAGACGACGCCGCGGATCGTGATCCCCTGCAAGTGCGAGCTGGGCGAGGTGTACGTGGAGGTGGCGATGGAGTTTGTCAACACCGGCGACAAGGCCCCCACCTCCAACCAGCCGGCGATTGCGGGAGCGTGACCTATGAAAGTAATGCTAGTCGATGACTCGCGGACCATCCGCAACATTCAAAAGAACGTGCTCGCCCAGTTGGGGCACACCGACGTGATGGAGGCCGGCGACGGCGTCGAGGCGCTGGCCCTGCTGAACCAGGACACGCCCGACCTGATCCTGATCGACTGGAACATGCCCAACATGGACGGCATCACGTTGGTGCGCAAGATCCGGGAGACGAACAAGACCATTCCCCTGATCATGTGCACGACCGAAGCCCAGAAGGACCGGGTGATCGAGGCGATCAAAGCCGGGGTCAACAACTACGTGGTCAAGCCGTTCAACGTGGAATCGTTGGCGGAGAAGATCGACCAGACCATGGCGAAAACCGCCCAGGCGTAAACCCCGGGCGCCGTCGACGCCCGGCCCTTGTGTGCCGGCGCCGTCGATCGGTCCGCTCGGTCAGCAAGCTATCATGACCATCGCCGGGAGACGTCCTGACGGGCGTTTGCCGGCGATGTTGTATTGGATCGCGCGCGACCAGATCCGGCGCGACAGTGACGGGATTACGCGCAGGCGCGGCGGATTACGCGGGATGGCCGTACGCCCCGAGAAGCTTGACGAAACGGCAACCAATCAGGTCCTGCTCCCGGCAGCCTTCGGGGGACTTGGTAATGCGCACGAGGGTCTGGGTATCGCCATCGCCCACGGGCATCAGCGCAGCGCCGCCCATGGCGAGTTGCTCGATGAGGGGTTCGGGCGTGCCCGGACAGGCGGCGGTGACCAGGATACGGTCGAACGGCGCGGCATCGGGCCAGCCTCGGCTGCCGTCTCCGGCGTGGAAATGGACGTTGGTGATATTGAGGTCGGCGGCGCGGCGGGCGGCGTCGGCGGCGAGCGCCGGATCCAGTTCCACCGAGTGCACCTCCTGGACCAGGCGTCCCAGGATGCAGGCCTGGTAGCCTGATCCGCCGCCGACTTCCAGAACCCGGGCCGCGGGCGTGCAGTCGAGGTGGTGCGTCATGTACGCCACGATGAACGGTTGGGAAATGGTCTGACCCGGACCGAGGGGCAGGGCGCAGTCCTCGTAGGCTCGCGACCGCAGGTCCGGGGGCACGAACAGCTCGCGGGGCACGGACTGCACGGCCGCGATCACGGCCTCGTCGCGCAACCCGCGCGCGATGATCTGCCGGCGGATCATCTCGCGTCGCTCTTCGGCGGCGTTGGCCAGCAAGCTCTGAATGCGTTCGGTTCCGCTGGGCGCCACGTAACACCGTCCTCACTTGACATGGGCAGCCGCGCTCGTGTGAGATGATCTTAGTGGGGTCGGCGGTGCGCGTCGACTCGGTTTTGCCGGCAGGGCGTCGCCAGGACGTGGAGCCGCCGGGTCGTGGAAAGGGCGAGTGGCATGCGCAAGCGGGAATGTCCCATTATCACGCTGACGACGGATTTCGGGTTGCGCGACGGCTACGTGGCGGCGATGAAGGGCGTCATGCTCCAGATCGCGCCGCAAGCCGTGCTGGTGGACGTCACCCACGAGGTGGATCGACACGCCGTGCTGCCGGGCGCCTTCGTGCTGCGCGACGTGCTGCGGTGGTATCCGCCGGAAACGGTGCACGTGGCGGTGGTGGACCCGGGGGTGGGGTCTGCGCGGCGGATCATTGCAGCACGGCTGGCCGGGCAGTACCTGGTGGCGCCGGATAACGGTTTGATCAGCCTGGCCCACCAGGATTTTCCGATCGAGCAGGTTCATGTTGTGGAAAATCCAAGCGTGCGGCTGCCGCAGGTATCCGCCACCTTCCACGGTCGCGACATCATGGCGCCGGCCGCGGCCCATCTGGCCAACGGGGCGACGCTCGACGACCTCGGGCGGCCGACGGACCATGTTGAGATTCTGCCCACGCCGCGGCCTCGGCGGCTGGCGGACAACAGTCTCGCCGGCCAGGCGATTTACGCCGACGTGTTCGGCAACCTGACGACGAACATCGGCCAGGCGGATCTCGCCGCCCTGCGCCGATTGAGCCCCAACCCCAGCGTCACCGTCCAGGGGCAGTCTTTGGGCCCGGTGCGGCGCACGTACAGCGACGTCGCCGCGGGCGAGTCGCTCGCGTTGATCGGCAGCGGCGGCATGCTCGAGATCGCGGTTCATGCCGGCAGCGCCGCGGAGCGCTTCGGACCGATCGACGACCTCGTGGTGACGGTCCGGTAGTCTTCCGGTCCCCGACACGGGCCTCCGCGTGGGCTCCAGTCCGAACAACCGCTACAACCGAACAGACGAAGCAGTCGGGCGTGAGGAATGCACGATTCGCGGAGAGAATCTCCGGGTCGGCGTCAAAACACCGCGCTAAGCTGCCTATAGGGAGATGCAGGGCCGGCGCGCGCCGAGCGTTTTGGCCGCGCTGCGCAGGCTCGCAGGGGAATCTCCGGGGCGAGACGCCGGGGCCGGAACTTATCAGGACAGATGACCGCGACGCAGGTCGCAGCGCCGGGTGCGGACGCCCGCCTGGCGGGCGGGGCATGCGCCGTTTGACACTGCTGGGGCGATCCCCAGGGAGGACTGAATCGTGAACCACCATCGAATCGCAAGAGGCATTGCCGCAATCGTATTGACCGCCAACGTGGCCGCGTGGGCGGCCGACGGGGACGGCGACGGCGTCGACGACGCCGTGGACGTATGTTGTAATACCCCATTGGGCATACCAGTCGACGCCGCCGGCCGACCGGTGGGCGACCTCGACGGCGACTGCGATTGCGACCTGGCCGACCACTGGCTGTTTCAGCAGAGCCTGACCGGTCCGATGACGAATCCGTGCTGCACGTCGAACGCGGAGTGCGCGGCGGGCGAGTATTGCGCCGTGCCCGTCGGCGACTGCGGCGGCGCCGGCGTCTGTACGGACAGCCCGGCGAACTGCCCGTTGGTTTATGACCCGGTTTGCGGGTGTGACGGCGTGACGTACACCAACGACTGTTTCGCCGCCCAGGCCGGCGTCAACGTGGACTATACCGGCGCTTGCGTGATCGCGTGCACGAGCAACGGGGCGTGCGGTAGCGGGGATTACTGCGCGAAGGCGGCGGGCGATTGCGCCGGCGTCGGGGCCTGCACGGCCCGGCCGGCGGCCTGTCCCGACGTGTACGATCCGGTCTGCGGCTGCGACGGGCAGAACTACGTCAATAGCTGCTACGCGGCGGACGCGGGGGTGAACGTGGCGACGTCCGGGGTGTGCGCGAATACGTGTCTGACGGACGGCGAATGCGGCGCCGGCGAATACTGCGAATACTCAGTGGGCGCATGCGGGGGAACGGGGGGTTGTACGCTCATCCCGGTCGCCTGCCCGCAGATTTACGATCCCGTCTGCGGCTGTGACGGCTTGACCTATCAGAACGCCTGTTTCGCCGACCAAGCCGGCGTGAGCACGGCGCACGCCGGCGCGTGCGTGGTCACCTGCACGCAGAACGGCGACTGCGCCGCAACGGAGTTCTGCGACAAACCCGCCGGGGCGTGCGACGACCCAGGTGTATGCGCCGACAAGCCCCTGGCGTGTCCTGACATCTACGACCCGGTGTGCGGCTGCGACCTGGTGGTTTACGAGAACGCATGCAAGGCGAACATGGCCGGCGCGAGCGTGAACAACGCCGGGTCACAGTGCAGCCGGTAGCGTCAGGCGCTGCCCGTTTCCGCGCAGACGCAGAAACGGGAGGCCCGAACGCGGCGATCGATGGGACGCCTGTTTTCAGCGACGATCCGGGTCAGCGCCTGCGGCGCAAGGCGAGCGCGCCGAGTCCGAGGAGGATGAGCGCAGACGGCTCCGGCGTAAGCACGTAGGTGCCGAACCCGCTGAGGGTGTCCGGGTTGCCGCCTTCACCGGGCAGAAAAGTGTAGCTGAAGTCCTCTGCGACGGCGACGACGTACGTGCCCGGCTCCATGGCGGCAGTGTCGATGGTGAGCAGGCCGGCGGCGATGCTGGGACCGGCCGGCACGCTGCTGGTTGCCGAGAGAAACACGTTGCTGGTGAAGCTGCCGCCGACGTTGGGCGTCACGGTGGCGGACACGTCAAAGGCCGCATCCCACGCCGGGCTGGTGGCGAAGCTGTACGCGGCGGCGTCGCCGGTCGAGCCCATGAGCACGTCGATGAGGGTAAAGCTGCTGTTGGCGTCGATGCCGACGTTGAACTGCACCGGCGTGCCGACCGGGACGGTGGCCGGCCCCTGGGGCGTAAACGTGACCGCGCCGGCGTGGGCCATGCCGGCCGCCGCGAACAGCGCTACACAGGTGATGACTGCGAACATTTTCTTCGACATGTGCGACCCTCCGTCAGGTAAAAAGAAAAGAGACCGAGCCCGAAGGCACGTCTCTCACTCCTTCCCTGCGCGGCATCTCCCGAAGGCCGCGTCGATGTAGATTGGCAAAAAAGACCTGCAGCGCCCGAATCGCGTTGCGACGGCGGGGTCATTATCCGCGGCCTTGCTGGCAATTCAAGCAAAATCCATGGCGTTGAGCACGATGCCCAGGCGACCGACTTCGTGGTAGCATGACGCGCCTGTAGTCCACGCGGCCCGAGTAACTTCTATGGAGGATACCGCCATGCGCCCCCGTGTCATTCTGCACAATCAAGTGAGTGTTGACGGACGCATCACCGGCTTCCCGGTGGATATGGCGCTGCACTACGGCGCGACGGCCGGGTTCGGCGTGGACGCCCACCTGGCCGGCAGCGACACCCTGCTGGCCATTCCGGAGGATATTCCGCCGGACGACGGCACGCCGATTCCGGAGGCTTCGGGCGACGACGGGCGTCCCCTGCTGGTGGTGCCGGACAGCCGCGGGCGGGTGCGGATCTGGCACTTTCTGGGGCGCCAGCCGTTCTGGCGCAAAATGGTGTCCCTGTGTACTGAGCAGACGCCGGCCGACCACCTGGCGTATCTGCGGGAGCGCAACGTGGACCGCATCGTGACCGGAGCGGTGCAGGTGGATCTGCCGGAGGCGCTGGCGGCATTGCAGGCGCGTTATGGCGTGCAGACGGTGCTTTGCGACAGCGGCGGCACGCTCAACGGGGTACTGCTCTGCGCCGGGCTGGTGGATGAGATCAGTCTGCTGGTGAGTCCGCACCTGGTGGGCGGCGATGACCATGGCTCGCTGGTGCGCGGGCCGACTTTGCCGGGCGATCCCGCCGAGCGGCGCTTGGAGCTCTACGCCGTGGACAAGGCCGGGGAGAACCACGTGTGGCTGCGTTACCGGCTGCATAAGTAATCAGGACATGCGCGCAAAGCGCCCGGCTGGACGAGACGCCTGTTGGGCGCGACAATCGGGTTTGTCACGGCGCACAGCGCCGGATGGAGCGTACAGGTGAAACCCGATCGGAAAGGAATCGACCGATGAAGAGGAATTGGAACATTTCGGCGGCGGCGTTGGGTCTGGCGGGCTGCGCGGCACTGGTGCTTTGCCTGGGGGCGAACGATGATGAGAAACCGCCACGGTACCAGACGATCTTCGTACCGGCCCCGCAGGTGGTTAATGACGCCCAGGGCGCAGTGAATGTGCACGGCGAGAACTTTGCCCGCGAGATCCAGAAGAACATCCAGTCGATGGCCGCGCGAAACTGGGTGGTCGAGCAGATCACTCCGGTCATCGACGGGCGCTACGCCTGGCGCACGGGCGAGCCGCAGAACGCCAGCCAACGGGCGAGTGCGTTCGGGTACGGCTATGGCTACAGCGTGACCAGCGGGGTGGCGATCGTCTTCCGCGAGCTGTAGCCCTGGCGCGACGGCGCAGGGCACGGTCTACGAGTCGCGGGGCTGGACCTTGCGGCGCAGCAGCACGCTGATGATGCGGTAGATCACGGCCAGAACGAAAACCAGCGCGCAAAGCTGGACGAGGCGCCAGGCGGCATGGTCCACCACGGCGGCGGTCACCGTCTTGATCGGCGGTGGACCGCCGTCGCCCTGTTGGGCGGTGATGAGGTCCTGGATGTCGGCCAGGGCGCGGCGGAGCTCGGTGGTGGCGGCAGTGACCGCCTCGGCCGTCGCGGTGTACTCGGTGATGTCGAAGGGGCGCTTGTCGGGATCGCTCGTGCCCTCCTGCCGGGCCATGAGCGTCTGGGCCTGTTCGACGGTGCCCGTGACGGCATGGGCGGTCTCGGTGAGCGTTTGACCGGCCTGGCGGACGTCGGCGAGGAGTTTTTCCGACTGACTGAGGGCGGTGTTGACCTCGTCGATGGTCTTGCGGGCGTCGTCCAGCGTCTGGCGCAGCGCCGGCTGGTGGGTTTCGATCGCTTCGAGCAACTGGGTTGCCTGGGCGCGGATTTCTTCCGGCAGGGTGCGGGCCGTGGTGACCAGCTCGACGGAGGTGGTCGAGATGTTCTGGATGCTCGCCAGCGCGGATTGGATGGTCTCGGTGTCCTGCAACTGGAGGACGAGCAACTGGGTCTGCCAGCGGACCAGCGCGGGATAATCCTCCATGAGGTCGGTGAAGCGGTCGACAGAGAGGGACAGGCGCAGGGTGGGGTCGAGCCGCTGGATGCCCTTGCCGAAGACGCGGAGGGGCGTCTCGAGGATGTTCATCATGCGGTTTTCGACGGCGACGTTGGTACTGAACTGGTCGGCGGCGTCGTAGACGAACATGTCCCGGATGGGATGCTCGCGAGCGTAGGTTTCGATTTCGCGCACGATTTTGGGCATGGCGTCTTCGGGGAGATGGTGGCGGGCAACGTCTTCGACGGCGGTCTGAAGGCGTCGCGCCGTGGCGACGGCCAGGTCTTGCTGTTCGCCGAAGATCTCGCGCCCGTCGCCGGCGGTGAGAAACTGCGTCAGGCGAACCGAGAAGGCCCACGCGTCCAAGAGGGAGCTCATCGGGGCCTCGGGATCGAGCACGTCATGCGCCTCGGGCACGAGCTGCAATTTCCAGTGCAGCGCGGCGCGACGCACTTCCGGGCTCTCGGTCTGAGCCTCGATGTTCTCCGCAGTGGCCGCGATTTCCGATACGGTGAAATCGACGAACTGGGCCAACTCTTCGCGGAGAATCGCCCGGTTGTCCTCGGTCAGCAACGGGCGTACGCCGTCGTCGTGTTCGTGTGCCGGTTTCTTTTCAAGTCCGGCGCACCCGCCGAGGATGGCCGTCCCGAGTAGGCTAGCGACGAGGGGAATGAAGCGTCCTTGTCCGGTCCAACGGTTCGGTTGCATGTCGTGGCACCTGTCGCATGAAGCGTGGTAAGGGACCCGCGTTGCGCACGTTTATCGTACCAGCCTGTCCGCCACCGGTCGACATGCGGAGGCCATCGCGGCCTGAATGGAATGCAAGGTCGGGGCTGATTAGCGTTGGGGCTGATTAGCGTTGGGGCCGGTCAGCGCCCGCCGCCGAACGCCTGGGCGACGAAAGGATACAGGAAAATCAGAATGGAGCCGAGGGCGATTCCCTGGCCGCAGCGCACCAGGATCGGGTTGGCGGCGCGCTGCAACGCGCCTTCGCCGATCGTCAGGGTGGCCCAGATGCCCCCCACCAGCATGCCCGTACCGAGCACGTTGAGCGCTTGCCCTCAGCAGAACTTCAGCCGCAGCAGGGCGCCGGCGACCGGGATGACGGACAAGGCGAGAACGTATGCGCCTTTCATGAGGTTGCTCCTTTGTCAGCGGGCGCAGGACGAGCGGCCGCGTTTGGCGAGATAGCGCTGGTGGTATTCCTCGGCGGGGTAGAAAGCCGTGGCGGGGGTGATCTCGGTTGCGATGCGCCCGCCGAACTTTTCGGCGTTGTAGCGTTCGCGCGAGATGCGGGCGGCGGCTTCCTGCTCGGGGGTGTGGAAGAAGATGGCCGAGCGGTATTGCGTGCCCACGTCGGGGCCCTGCCGGTTGAGCGTGGTGGGGTCGTGGTTGTTCCAGAAGACGTCGAGCAGCGCATCGTAGCTGACCTGGTCGGGGTCGTACTCCACCTGGACGACCTCGGCGTGGCCGGTCGTGCCGGTGCAGACCTCTTCGTAGGTGGGATCGACCTTGGTTCCGCCGAGGTAGCCGACGGTGGTGTTGACTACGCCGGGGGTGCAGCGGAAGGTCTCTTCCACGCCCCAGAAGCACCCTGCGCCGAGTGTCGCCCGTTCGGTGGCCATCGTGTACTCCGCTCTGAATGCCCCGTCGAGCCAAACCGGTCCGTGCGGAGCGGATTGGCGGTCTTCCGCCGCGGCGCTACGGCGCCGCAGTTTGCAGGGAGAATAGTATGACCGGCGATGGTCGGCCAGTATGGGCGGCGACCAGCCCCGACGTTGCGACAAAACTGCACAACCACTACAACAATCCTCGCCGCCGGGCGCCGACCGACGTGCCGGGACGCCCACGGCGGCGGGAAGACGAGCGATGGAACCGATCTATCTCGATTACAACGCCACCACGCCGCTGGATCCTGCGGTTGCGGCCGCGATGCGCCCGTATCTCAAGAGCGGCTTCGGCAACCCCTCGAGCAACCACGTTTTCGGGGCCAGTGCGCGGGAGGCCGTCGACCTCGCCCGCGAGCGTGTCGCCCGTCTGGTCGGCGCCCGGGCCGACGAAATCGTCTTTACCAGCGGCGGTTCGGAAGCGAACAACCTGGCGCTGGTCGGCGCGGTTCGGCGGCAGGCGGAACGGGGCAATCAGATCATCACCTCCGCCGTGGAACATCCGGCGATCAGCGAGGTCTGCCGCTACCTGGCGGGCGAGGGTTTTCGTATTTCGGTCCTGCCGGTGGATGACGCAGGGCTGGTGGACCCGGCCGACCTGGAAGACGCGATCACGCCGTCCACGCTGCTCGTGTCGGTAATGCACGCGAACAACGAGGTGGGCACGGTGCAGCCGATCCGGGCGCTGGCGGACATCGCCCACCGTTACGGGGCTTTGATGCACACGGACGCCGCCCAGTCCATTGGCAAAATCATAACACGGGTGGACGATCTGGGAGTCGATCTGCTGACCATCGCCGGGCACAAGTTCTACGGACCCAAGGGGGTGGGAGCGCTGTACGTGCGGCGCGGCGTGAAGATCGACCGGCTGATTCACGGTGCGGGGCATGAACGCGGGCGCCGCGCCGGCACGGAAAACGTGCTGGGGCTGGTGGGGCTGGGCATGGCGGCCGAACTCGCCCACACCCAGCTCGCCAGTCGGGCCGAGCACTTGCGGCGACTTCGCGATCGGTTGCACGAGGGCTTGCTTGCCAGCGTGGCCGACGTGCAACTCAACGGGCATGCGGAGCAGCGGCTGCCGAACACGCTGAATCTCAGCTTCGGCGGGTTGCGGGCGAGTGAGTTGCTGGCGGCGGCGGAGGGCATCGCGGCATCGGCCGGCGCGGCGTGTCACAGCGGCGGGGTGACCATCTCCGCGACGCTCCAGGCGATGGGGCTGACGGAAGAGCGGGCGGCCGGCGCCGTGCGGTTCTCCACGGGGACCATGCTCACCGGCCCGGAGGTCGAGCAGGCAGTCGAGATCGTGGCGGACGCGGTGCAGGCGGTGCGGGCGGCGCGCTAAAGGGCTGACTCCTTCGACTGGTCGTGGATTTGCCCGGCGTCCCCGGCGAGGCCGATCGGCCGGTTGAGCGACGAGCCATTCGTGTATGCGGGCGACGGCACGCGGGCAACTGTCCCTTTGGTCCGAGATCGGTAAGATGATTCCCATGATTCGGCGTTATGGCTTATGGACCAGCCTGGCGGTCGCGCTGGCGGCATCGGCGGCGGGGGCCAAGCCCATCGATCTGGCTCCGCACTTTGAGACGGGGGCCGTGACTTGCTACCTCAGCCGCAGCGTGATTGACCATCGCGTGGAGGTGGAGCTGGCCGACGTCGACGAGCAGGTGCGGGTCACGACCGAGGCGGGCATGTCGTTGCGGGTGGTCGACGTGGCGAGCAACGGTGCGGCCGACCTGGAATGGACGCTGCATCACGTGGCCATCGCGACCGATCGGCCACTGCCCGGGCTGGATGCGAAGCTGGACTATGACTCGCGCGTCGCGGGGACGGCGTCTTCGCCGCTGGCGGCTTTGTTTGCCCCGCTGCTGGCGAAACCGATGGCGGTGACGGTCGACGCGGACGGTAAGGTGATGCGATTCGCCGCGCCGGACGCCGGCGATCCGCTCAATCCCCTGGCGACGCTGGTGCGGAGCATGTTTTCTGCGCCGGCGTTCGAGCAGTTGCCGCTGTTCATCACGGCCGGGGCGCCTCGGCCCGCGCCGTTTCGTTCGGAATGGACGAGCCGGGCGTCGGTGGAGCTACCCCTGAGTGTCGGCAGCCTCGAGCTCGAGCAGCGTTTTCGATTCGAGCGCATCAGTCCGCGGCGCAGGCTGGCGCGCATCCGCATGACCGGCAAGATCACCCAGGCAGCGCCGCATCCCCGTGCGGGCGGGGGCGTCGCGGCGCTGGCGCCCCAGAGCCTGCTGACCGTGGAAGACGGCAAGATCCAAGGCGTTTACCAGTGGGACTACGCGGGGGGGCGCATCGCCTCTGCGGAAAGCACCATTGAATTGACCAGCACGCTCAACTCCGTGCTCGGTCCGATGAAACTCACTCAGGAATCGATGACGGCGCTGGAGACCGTGCCCCCGCGGGAGCTGGGTCTGCCGACGCCGCCCACCCCGCAACCGAGCGCGACGCCCGCGCCAGAGAAGACGACCGATGACGATGGACGCATTGAATAACCCCAAGGCCCGCGCGGACGCCCTGCCGGACGTACGCAAGCGGTTGGGTGTGGTATTGCTGCTGGCGCTGGCCACCGGACTGGCCCACGGATGGTCGCTCTTTGACGGGCTGGCCCTCGATGACCACTGGCACCATCACACGTTTCAGGAATCGAGCTGGTCGCCGGGCGAATTGCTCGACGCGACGACCATCGACACCCGCAATCACCTGTCGCTGTGGTGGCAGGAAAGGGCGGTGCGTTTCGTGTATGCCCGGCCGGTGTCGGTGGCGTTGCTTAAAGCGACGTACGATCTGACCGGGGGAAGCCCGGTCGCCGCGCACCTGTTGAGCCTGCTGCTGCACTTCGTGGGCGCCTGGCTGGTGTATCGGCTGGCGTGGGCGCTCACCCGGCGGCTGGATGCGGCGTTGCTCGCCGGGCTGCTGTTTGTGACCTATCCCGCGAGCATGTTCGCGGTGAGTTGGCTGGCGGCGCAGAACATGGTGCTGCAAACCGTGCTCATGCTGGGGGCGCTGCTGTGCTATCTGCGGGCATCGGGATTACGGCCGGCGGTATTTGCGGAGGATCGCCAGGCGCTGGGGCTGGACACGCCGGCGGCGCCGGCGGCGCTGCGCGGCGGGATGCTGGCCTGGACGGTGGTGCTGTGGGTCGGCGCTCTGCTGTCGCGGGAGAACGCGATCATGCTGCCGGGGATCCTGGTGGCGTTCGATCTGGCGTACGGCGGTTGGCGGCACGTGCGGGCACGGTTGGGGGCTTACATCATCTTTGCAATCGTCGGGGTGGCGTTTCTCATCTGGCGGTTGAAGTTCTTTTACGAGCCCATGCCGGATGTGTACGTCCGGCGGGACGGCGACGGATACCTGCTGTGGTGCGTGGCCAAGCTGCTGCACTACTTGTGCACGTCCGTGTGGCCGGCGCCGATGGTCATCGGACCGACCGGGCGTTATCACCCGTTTGCGTCTCGGCCGATCGACATGGCCGCGATGGCGGGGTTGGTGATTCTGGCGGCGGCGCTCTACGTCGGTCTTGCCCGGCGGGCGCGGGGCTACTGGATCTGGCCCGCGTGGATCGTGCTGGCGGTGTTGCCGGTGACGCCGGTGATGGCGACGCCGCATTCGGGTTATCTCTGCGGCGTGGCGTTCGCCATCGGGGCGACGCTGGCGCTGAATCGGGTTCATCGGTCGCCGCGGCGTCTGGTGGCCTGGTCGGCGATCCCGCTGAGCGTGCTGCTGGTGCTCGTTCACGTGGGGGCGTTGAAGTGCTGGCGGCTGATGTGGATGGGCATGGTCTACGCCGAAACGTTCACGACCCGCAGCATGGAACTGGATCCGCCGGAGCCGCAGGTCACGGATGTGTTCTTTCTCAACCTGCCGCTGACCGGCGTCTACGCCAAGCAATGTTTCAACGAGACGTTGCCCGATCCGCGGGAGGATCTGGAGTTCCACGCACTGACCTTCGCCCCACACCTGTTGCGGATGGAGGAGCGCTGCCTTGTGGAGCGGGAGGGCGACAACGCGCTCACGCTGGAAGTGCTGGGCGAGCCGTACTTTTCCGGCCTGCTCGGACGCTTTTTGATCGACGCGTTTCGAGACGGCGGGCCGTTTGCAGCGGGTGATCGTTTTTCCACCGAGGCGTTCGACGTGGAGATCCTGGCGGCGGAACCGGCGGGGGTGCGCAAACTGCGCTACACGTTCCGGCATTCCCTCGATGATCCGCGGTATTGCTTTTACCTGGTGACCTACGAGAGTGGGGCGCTGCGGTTGCGTTTTCTGCCCGACCATCCGGTACGGCCTGTGCCCGCCCCGCCGGCAACCGTTGAGGACGTCCGCGCCGCCGCCGGCCGGGCGCGGAAGGCCGGGGACCTGCACGCGGCGGACGCGCTTTTCGCCGGGCTGTACAGCGACGATCCGGAGGTGCGGGGCATGGCGGACACGGCCGTGCGGCACTACGGCGGCGTGCTCGCCCGGGCGCTGGGTTCGCCCGTCCAGCAATTGCTGCTGCGGGACGTGGCGCTGGCCGATCACGCGGAGGAGTTGTGGGCCTGGTGGTGTGCGCGGGTGGACCCGGTGACGGTGCGCGGCGTGGTGGAAAATCGAAAGGCGATGGAACGGCTGCGGCACCGCCGGGACGAGATCAAGCGGGCGCGGGCGCTGGCCGGGCGTTACATTCATTCCGATCTGCTGCTGACTGGTCCGCCGTTTCCCGGCCCGAAGCCTTAGCGCTGGCGCCGGGCGCCGCGAAAGGCCCCAGGCGCTGGCGTCGATCGCATTATCGGACAATCGCAGCCGGGGTTACAATGCCCGGGCGTGATCGTTACAATGGTTTGTTCTTGGGATCTTAGCCCTTCGAGCCTGAGCCGGCAGCACGCCACAACGCGTGCTGCGGCGTGAAACCCTGAGGATCGTGCAATCATGAGAACGACCGGATATGTCCTGGCCGCCGCGGCGTTTGTCGGCCTGTTGCTGACTGCGGGCTGTGCCGGCCCGGCCAAGAAAGAGAAGACCCGCTCCGCGTCTGCGCCAACCGCCAAGGCGTCTGCGCCAGCCGCGAAGGCGACTGCCAAGCGCGCCGTGACGGAAAAACGCGTTGCAACGCAGCGGCTTACCCGCGCCGATGCGGCCAAGCGTCAACCGGCGCCGGCGACAAGGCGAGCACAATCGCTGAGTTCGCAAAATCAGACCGAGAAGGCCAGGTCCGAGCGGCGGACGAAGCCGCAGCAGGCCGAAGAACTCGCGGCACGTCAGCGCGCGGCCACGAAACGGAGCGAGCCGGTCAAGGCTACCGCCGAGCGCAGCAGGGCCCAACGCAGCACAGCCCAGCGCAACACGGCCAAGCGCAGCAGTCGGTCGCGCACCGCCTTGACGGTCGACGCCGACGCCCGCTTCGCCTGCGCTGAGCCGGAGATCAAGCTGGATTCGATCTGGCTGGGGGAATCCATCAAGGCAACCTGGACGGTCAAGAACGAGGGCACGGCGGATCTGGCCCTGCGCCTCCGCGGCGGGTGAGGCACCAGGCTCCACGGTCGGTCCGACCGTACGATTGCACCGGGGCAGTCCGAGACCATTTCCGCGACGTTTTCCAGTCGCAACCTTGCCGGCCGTTATCGCAAGACGGTTACGGCGACCACCAACGACCCCGAGAACCGCCAGTTGCGCCTCTCGTGCACCGGCACGGTGCTGGTGCCGTGCAAGGTGAGTCCGCGGGCTGCGGTATTTCGCAACGTCGCCGCTGACGCCACCCCGACGCCCCAGGTGGTGCGCCTGAGTCGGGGCGACGGCGGGCCCATCCATCCGCGGGTGGCGAAGACACCGCACCCCGGCGTGACCGGTGAAATTGTCGAGGTTCGCGCGGGCGAACTCTACGAACTGCGCGTCAGCCTGCACCCGCCCATCCGCCAGTCCCGGCTGCGCGGGGCGATCACCATCGACACCGGGGTCGAGAAGAAACCCCAGATGGACATTTACGTCAGTGCGACGATTCCCCCGGCGTGGTCGGACTTGAGCGAGTAGACGGCCGAGTAGAGGGCAAGGCCGGCGTTAATGACCGCCGCCGGCAATCTGCAAGCCGAAGATCCCGACTCCGATCAGCACGATCGACGCGAGCTTAAGCGCCGTCATGGGCTCGCCCAGCCAGATCATGCCCGCGACGGCCGTGAGGGTCACCCCGCAGCCCGCCCAGATGGCGTAGGCCGTGCCGACCTCCATCCGCTTGGCCGCCAGCGCCAAAAACACCACGCTGAGTCCGTACATGATCACGGTGATCACGGACGGAACGAGCCGGCTGAACCCGGACGAGCACTTCATCGCCACCGCCCAACCCACCTCCGACAAAATCGCCAGGATCAACCAGAGTGCCGTCATGTTCAGGTCTCTCCTTCGGTTACGTGCCCGGTGGACGGGAGACAGCAAGCGTCGTTGATCGCGGCGTCACTCGCTCAGCCGTCTCCGCAGCAGGTTCAGCGCTGTTTTCGCCGCCCGGTCGCGGATCGCCGCGCGGTCGAGATGGTGGCTGAAACGGCACGCCTTGACCCGCGTCTCGTCGGGAGTCGCCAAGGCAATGTAGACCAGTCCGACGGGCTTATCGGCCGTGCCGCCGTCGGGGCCCGCCACGCCGGTGACCCCGATGGCGTAATCGCTGCCGACCACGCGGCGGCAGCCGTTGGCCATGGCCTCGGCCACGGGTTCACTGACCGCGCCGTGCGTTTCGATCAGGTCGGCCGGCACGCCCAAGGCGGCGGTCTTCTGGGCGTTGCTGTAGGTCACGAAGCCCCCGAGGAAATACCGGCTGCTGCCGGGGACGTCGGTGAGCATGGTGGCGATGAGTCCGCCGGTGCACGACTCGGCCGTCGCGATGGACCGGCCGCGGTCGGCAAGGAGTCGCCCGGCGACGGAGGCCAACGTGTCGTCGTCCTCGCCATAAACAAGTTGCCCCAGTCGGGCTTGCACGGTTTGGGCATCGGCATCGGCGAGGGCGCCGGCCGATGACTGGTCGTCGGCCGTCGCGACGATCCGCACGCTGATGACGCCCTCGCTCGCGGTGGTGCCGACGGACGGGTTGCGGCCGGGCGTCATGAGGTCGGCGATCTGCTCGGCCAGGACCGATTCGCCCGTTCCGAAGGTGCGGAGGACGCGAAAGGCGATGGCCCGTCCGGGGCCTTGCGCGGCGATGTGGGGGGCGATGTAGTGGTCGAACATGGCCCGCATCTCCCGCGGCACGCCGGGAACGCAAAACACGGTTGCCCGCCCGAGTGCGGCCTGGATGCCAGGAGCGGTGCCCCACTCGTTGGCCAGGGGTGTGGCTCCGGCCGGGAACATGGCCTGCGCCGCGTTGCTCGCGCTCATCTGCCGGTCGATGGCGGCGAAGAAGCGGGCGATCGCCTGGTGCGACGCGTCGTGGTAATCGAGGGTGACGCCCATGGCGTCGGCCAGGGCATGACGGGTGAGGTCGTCCTGGGTGGGGCCCAGACCGCCGGTGCTGATGACCAGATCGGCCCGGCCGGCCGACTCGGTGAAGGCGGCCGCAATCGCCGCCCGGTCGTCCCCCAGGGTGGTGTGGCGGGTTACGGCGACGCCGCAGCGGGCCAGGCGGGCGGAAAGATAGGCGCTGTTGGTGTCGACGGCCGATCCGGTGATCAGTTCGGTTCCGAGGCTGATAATCTCTGCTTGCATGGGGTGTATTCCGATAACGCCTCCGTCCGTCCGACCGCCGGCCGGAGGTGTGGAGCGCGGGTTTCGTTGCCGTTATAGTGCATGGAGCCGCAAGCGGCAAAAACGGGGAGCTTGCTCCCGGACCTTGGGAATGGCACGATACAACATGCGCACGCGTCCCCGTCAAGGGCAGAGTGGTACGTCCCGCCGCACCCGGCTCCGGCTGCTGTTTACCTGCGTCGGGCGGCGCATCGAACTGATCAATGCGTTTCGGCGGGCGGCCGACGCGCTGAAGATCGATCTTGCGGTTCATGGGGCGGACATCAACCGCACGGCCCCGGCGATTTACTTCGTCGATCACCCGCACATTGTGCCCCGCATTCGCGATCGGCGGCATATCCCCGCGCTGCTCGAGCTGGTGCAGGGGCAGAAAATCGACGCGGTGATCCCGCTCATTGATTCGGACCTGGAGGCGTTGAGCCGATCGGCGGACCGCTTCGCCGAGGCCGGGGCCAAGGTGGTCATCTCCGACGTGGACGTGATCCGGACCTGCGCCGACAAGCTCAAGACGTTCGAGGCGCTCGACGCGGCCGGCGTGCCCACGCCGAAAACCTGGGCGATCACGGAGGCGGTGGGCCTGCGGCGACACCAGTTTCCCTATTTCATGAAACCGCGGCGGGGCAGCGCCGGGCAGGGCCTCTTCCGGATCGAAAACCGGCGGGAGCTGGAGGTCTTTGCCGAGCGGATGCCCAACGCCATCGTGCAGGAATTCGTCAACGGCGACGAGCACACGCTGGACGTCTATACCGGGCTCGACGGGGTGGTTCGCTGCGTGGTGCCGCGGCGGCGGCTCGAGGTGCGCACCGGCGAGGTGAGCAAGGGGCTTATCGTCAAGGATCCCGCGATCATGGCGGTGGGCCGGCAGGCGGTGGAGGCGCTGGGGCGGTGCCGGGGCGTGATCACGGTGCAGTGCATGGTCACGCGGGGCAAGCCCATCAAGGTGATCGAGATCAACCCCCGCTTCGGGGGCGGGGCGCCGCTGTCGATCGCCGCGGGTGCTGATTTTCCCAGGTGGCTGATGGGCGAGCTGCTCGGTCGCCGGCTGCGCCCCGACTACGAAGGCTACACGGACAACCTCGCCATGCTGCGGTACGACGAATCGGTGTTCGTCGACGGGAGTTTCGGCACGACCGACGGCGCGGTGCGGCGGATTCGCACCCGGCGGATGAACTGAGTCGCGCTGGCAAGGTGCTTTTGCGGCTTTGGGCTGCCGACAAGGACGCTTCTGCGGCCCTGAAATGCCGGCAAGCGCTTTTGCCGCCTCCGATGCCCGGCAAGGCGCTTCCTTGACCGTGATGCGCCGGTAAGGGCTGCCGCGGTATTGACGCGCCGGTAAGGGTGCTTTTGCGGCCTGGAGATGTCGGCAAGCGCTTCTGCGGCCTTAAGTCGTCGGCAAGGATGTTTCCGCGGCCTGATCGTACAGTGGCGCACGCCGGCGCGGCCTTCCCAGAAGAGTCATCCATGACCCGTATTCAGGCCGTCATCTTCGACATCGACGACACGCTCTACCCGGAGGTCGCGTTTACGCGCAGCGGTTACCGGGCGGTGGCCGATGCCTTTGCGGAGCGGTTGTCGGCGCCCTTCGACCTTTACGAGCGCATGTGCGCCCTGTTCGACTCGCCCGAGCGGGCCCGGGTGTTTGACGTGATCGCCGAGGAGGCGGGCGCGGGCGAAAGCGGCCTGGTGGGTGACAGCGGACTGGTGGACGAAAGCGGCCTGGTGGGCGACAGCGGACTGGTGGGCGACAGCGGACTGGTGGACGAGATGGTGGCGTGTTTTCGCGGGCACACGCCGCGGATCGCGCTCTTTCCCGACGCCGAAGCTGCGCTGACCGCACTGGCAAAGAGTCATCGGCTGGGCGCGATCTCCGACGGCTATCTCAGCGTGCAGCGGGCCAAGGCGGAGGCGCTGGGGCTTTACGATCGCCTGGAGGCGGTCATTCTCACCGACGCGTGGGGGCGTGAATACTGGAAGCCGCACCCGCGGGCCTATGAGGAAATCGCCAGTCGCCTGGGCGTGCCCCCGGCCGCGTGCCTGTACGTCGGCGACAACTCGGCCAAGGACTTCGTCGCCCCCAACGCCCTGGGCTGGCGGACGGTATGCGTCGACCGCCCCACGGGCGTGCACCGCGGCAGCCCGACCCCCCCGGGCGGCGCGGCGCAGGTCACCATCACCTCGCTGGGCCAGTTGCCGAGCATACTGGACGATGCGCCGTTCAGCGGCTGAGCGGACCCGTGTCGCGGGCGGCGGGGCGGGGCCATACCCAACGAAGGAGGGACGAGCAGCGCCTTGTCACAGGGCAGGTGGCCACGTGCAGTTGCGTGAGCGTCAGCGACAACGGCCCAGCGCCTGGCCTGACCGCGTCGCTGCATAGCGAATGCCGCCCGACGAAACGAAGTGGCATGGTAAATGGAAAACCTGAGTCCACTGCCTCCCCAGCTCAAACCTGGCGGCTTCGGCAGAATCCATTTGGAATAAGTGTTAGGCAAAGGCCCCTAAAACCATTAGAATCATTGGGGGGATGTGATTTGCTGCATCGAAACGGATCACTGTCGTCGGACTGGTTTCCGACGCGGTTTCGCGCACCAGGAGGCACACGTCGTGGCCGCAATCCCCTTTGCTCAGAGACTGCTTGGAAGAACGCTTCCCGACGGTTGGCAAGTCATTGATACTGCTGACCAACCCGATGGTTCCACCGGCGGATGTTTCTCAGTTGGATACCTTGTCCAGCGGGACAATACTGTCGGCTATCTGAAGGCGATGGATTTCACTGGGGCGTTTATAAGTAGCGACCCGGCTCGCTCCCTACAGCCGATGACGCAAGCGTTCAACTTCGAACGGGACCTTTGCTATAAGTGTGCCCAAGCGCGAATGTCCCGCGTGGTTCACGCTATTGCAGATGGCAAAGTCCAGATTGAAGACGGAAACCCATTTTCACAGGTGCAATACTTGGTCTTTGAACGCGCAGACGGTGATGTCCGCCTTCATCTCAGTAAAATGCAAAGCTTGGACGCAGCATGGGCATTGCGGACTCTCCACCAAATCGCTGTTGGGTTAAAGCAGCTACACGAGTCGCTTATTGCACATCAGGACCTGAAGCCGTCCAATGTACTGGTCTTTAGCCAATTTGGCTCAAAGCTAGGCGACCTTGGCAGCGCAGTGTCCCGGGAACAACCTGCTCACAATGACAACCGCAGCATTCCCGGCGATCGAACGTATGCTCCACCGGAGTTGCTCTACGGCTACGTTAGCCCGGAGTGGAATACGCGCCGCGTTGCCTGCGATCTCTATCTCCTGGGTAGCATGGCGTCCTTTTTCTTCACGCGAGCTGGCATGACGGCACTCATCTTGGAACGGCTTGATGGATCACACCATCCCCAGTATTGGCAGGAGGAATACGCGGAAGTGCTCCCCTACCTGCGCTACGCCTTTGGCGAAGCAGTCCAAAGGGTGTTATCGGCACTCCCTATGGGATTGCGCGACGACTTCTCAAGTGTGTTCTATGAGCTATGCGACCCGGATCCGACTCGTCGCGGCTGTCTGGACGGCACGAATCGCCGACGGCAATATTGCCTCCATCGCTATGTCTCTAAATTCGACTGGCTCGCAAGCCGCGCCGAACGCCAATTCGCGGGAGATTGATTCTCCATGACAGAGCATATTGAGGATCGGGTTCGGCACATCATTCCAAGGTGGCGATCCGCAGCCACGACGCTTCAGCAAGGTGAACTGGCACAAACGCGCAAAAACATCCCCCGTAATCCACCCGATCTCCGCGACTTACACGAGCACTTCGAGGAATGGCGTCACACAAAGACTCCGACGGCTGCGGGAGAACTTCTTGCATCAGCAATAGTCGCCAACTCTTATGACAACGCATATGAGGCTGCCGACTTCATTATACGAGAGCACAGGTCGACGTTTCCGCTACTCTTCGATTTAGCCAAAAGAGTTGTTGGAGTGGTCCCATCTGGACGTGCAACGGAGACCGCTGACCTTCTCGACACGCAACATATACAAACTGCCATCCGCCTGACGCGCCAGCGCCTTCGTCAAGAACCCAGGAATGCAGTACTTTGGGTTGAGCAATCTCGGAACTTCGAGATACTTGGTAATCAAGACCGCGCTGAAAGGTGCATGCTCGCCGCGCTTCATTCGGCGAGACAAAACCGTTTTGTGCTCCGCTGTGCGGCGAGGATGTACATCCACCAAGATCGATCTCGGGCGGCTTATGAACTTCTTCGACGGTCAGATCGTGTGCGGCACGACCCGTGGCTCCTCGCGGCAATGGTGGCCGTCGCTAGCGCATCGGGATGCCCGCAGCTGCACGTAAAGCAGGCACGGAACGTGGTCACATCACAGAGGTTCGCTGCTACACACGTTTCGGAGTTAGCGAGTGCGCTGGCGACACTTGAATTCGAAAGCGGCAATATGAAGCGAGGGCGGAGCCTCCTTCGTTTGTCGATTACGAATCCCACCGAGAATACAATCGCCCAAGCCGCCTGGGTTTCTCGCGCATTAGGTATTCATGAATTGAAGGAGTCTGAAATTCTGCGCAGCAAGTCTCCCGAAGCAAAAGCGTGGGCGCTGTACAATGAGAATGAATGGATTGGCGCCTTTCAAGAAGCGCGCATGTGGCTTTCTGACCAACCATTTTCTAGTCGTCCAGCGATACTGGCGTCGTACGTTGCGTCGGTTCACATGAATGAACCGAACCGGGGTGCGCGGATTTGTGAATGGGGACTTCATGCCAATCCGAAAAACTTTACCCTATTAAACAACTATGCTGTATGCCTTGCTAGGGTGTCACGGATCGAGGCTGCCGAGCGTGTCTTTGAGCGCATTGAGAGCAGGTCGCTCAGCGTCCTAGACAACATCGTCTGGCTCGCAACACGAGGTCTCATTGCATTCCGAAAGGGTGCCATTGCGACCGGACGGGAATACTATAGTCAAGCAATGCAAGCTGCGGCAGCTGCTCGCAGCACACGACTGCTTGCGCGAGCGGCTGTGTTCTATGCTGAGGAAGAATCCGTCGCTCGCGCCGCTGATTATAGACAGCGGGTGATGGAGGCTCTGCATCTGTGGGAGGAACTCGGAGCAAAAGAGCTCGACACAATCGTTCAACGTATTCGCTCCCTCGATGAGCGTAATTAGCACTACAGCAGCCCTGGAAACGGGCCATGTCGTGCTCGGCCGGTTTGATGTGGGCTGTGATATGCACTCTCCGTTTATTGACGTGCACGCGATAATAATGATGAAAGTCACTAATTGCGATCCGATTCCTGACTGCTAGTGGTTGAATTTTCGTATTGCTTCCTTATCATGTCTGGGCGGATCGTGCGAGGCCGGCAGATGCATCGGATCACACTTTATCGCGGTATTGCTGTGGCTGCTGAGGATTTAGACGAAGTTGTTAAATCGATTCGCCAAGAGGGGTTGGCGCCAATTGGCAAAACGAACGACTGGCGACAAATCCAAGAGCGGATCGAGGAGCTACTTTCTCGTCCCGACCTTGACACAAGCATCACACGCAACGAAAGGCACTTTGCGAACGTAACGTTTGCCTGCGGAGATCGAGAAGGGGCGGCGTATTATGCTTGCAGGGGTGGCTCGGCGGATGCTGTAAGGTTGGTAGTTCGATTCTGCGCAGAAAGCCAAGATGTTTGCGTAGACGGTCGTGACTTCCTCGCCCCTGTTTTCCAATTGTTTGATGCCCCCCAGATTTCCGAGATTAGTGAGAGAACCTCCGTCCTCTGCGAACTGTTCGGGCCAAGTATCCGCAAGTATTGGGAATTGGCAATCAGCCGTGCACGTAGTGAATTGGGCTACCGACTTGCGCTCCATGACCTTGCCTGCGCGGATTCCTCAGTTATCAGTGATCATGCCCGAAACCGCAGCCCGATTCTGGGTCGCCATCTCACACGGTTTTGCTCAGCGTTCTTTGTGCGAAGTCCGGTGCGCGCGGATCAAGTCGCGTCGATAGAAGAGGCGGCCCCTGCTGACATCCCTGAAGTCGAGCTTGACCTACGTGATTTCCTTCGCCGCGGCATCACAGACGGGCCAGTTGGACCGACCGGCCAGTGAACCCCGAGAAGTGACTCCACGAAACCTTTCGGATTTAGTGTTTACACTGCGAAGATCTTCTATGCCAGCCACGCGCTAGGGTTCTTCGTACGTCTTGTCACATGAGAAGTTAACAATCTCCACCTGGCGAAAACCTGATGGTTGCCTTTTCGATTACGTCTCGCTAGGTCGTTCAATTGGAACGTGCTTAGCTACGTCCCCGTTTTTCAAGTCTCGTCCCCGTTTCAAGACCTCTTGACTGGTGGTTTCTTAGGTCGGGAATCCTGTGCTCGCGCTAACGCTCGTTCGAAAAGGCGTGGCACAAACGACTCAATCATATGCAATGACTCTCGAAGCATCATCCAGTCACCTTCTGACTGCATCATTTCCCTGCCCATAGGGCTATGTGCGAGCAACTCCATAGAGTGATGGAACGCTTTCATTGTCTCCTGCGCCCCGTCCACATCGCCATTTCGTAGGCAACGATAAATCTCAATCGCCAGTTCAGACATCCAGGGAAAGGCATCACGAAACATCCCGCTAAGAACGAGGAATTCAATTGGTATATCGGAAATTCCACCAGCCATGTGCATGAACTCTTCAACCATGATTGGGTGGAATCGCCGCCTTGGTTTCCCTGACCGACGAGGATCAGAATGGCGCTCCAGCCGGGAGGGTAGGTCTTGGAACATGACCTTGATTTCCTCAAAAAGCTTCGCTATCGACGAACTGTCCTCGCCCGCTGTTTCCGCAAGTCGATCATCTTCGCTTCCGCTGCCAATCGCTGACTGTATGTCGTTGACGCGCGTTTTGAACGCCTTTACCTGCGTCATGATTGCATCGCGGTCGGGTTCCGATTCTGGGATACGATCTACGAGTTGCATCACCAGTTTTGTGAGCGATTCCTCGTCATCATCACAATTCTGGAATTGAGCAAAAGGACCGGAGTTGGCTTGCCGCAATTGGATTCCGATGGCTATGCCGTATACTGGAGTGTCTAATTTCCCTTTTGCAACTCCCGCCTCATACAGTATCCAAGGCCGGTCTAGACTACGGCGCGTAAGCAAGCACACCACGTCGGAAGCAGTATTGAGTTTACCCATGAGTTGGGGGTACCATTCAACCCCGTATTCGATGCCCTGACTTCCTTTCTTGTCCGATGAACGAAAAGACTTTAGCACTCCAGCGCTTACGCTACTCAGTAACTTGCTAAAACACTCAGCCAATTCTGCGTCACGAGTGTCGTGACTAATGAAGATCAGTGTTTGCTGAGTCTTGCTGCGGGATTCCGCCTTTTCTGTTGTCGGCTTCTTTTCTTCGGACTCGGGCATATCAGCATCCAATTTACTCAAATATCCAAATACATCAATCGAATGAAAGCGCTTCTGCGATTCGTTCCCCGTTCATGTCGCCATTGGGTTGGGATCTGTCAATGGGCTCCGATCCATGAATAGTTCTGCCAGTTTGCCCTTTACGTCTATCTGCGCCCGAAATCCCCGCTCGATTGCGGTCATGATGTCGCCAGCGCTTGCATTCAGGATGTCTTCGAGCCGATGACGCGCCATTCAGGCAAGGTAGCGTCATCTGGCACGAGCCACTATATCCGCTGATAACGTCGATGATCGTCGCCGCCAACCGTAGCAGCGTAGGGGCGGGGTAGCCATCGGACCATGTTAGGTCAAAGCCTGGTATCCGCCGCCGCTCGTTTGCCGAAGAACAACCTTGCTACCGCTGGCAGACGTGGTATCCCACAGCGTTCGATTTGATGCCGCCGGTGATGTAAAATAACCTGTGAGATATTCGCCGCAGGAACAAAACCGGACGAATATAAGCCGTTGAAAATAAACCGCGTACGAGATGCGAGCGCAATCCAGTGGCAGAATGCCAGCTTCCCAGGGTGGCACCGGTCCGTTGCAACCATCGCTCCCACAAGCACTTCTGAAATCCCGGCAACTTCTTCGGCGGACGATCCTGACGGTGATTTCCCGCACAACGAGCCTCTGGGGCGTTGAGGAGCGCGTGGACTTGTTGCGCCGGAGCCCGGGAAGAGAGTTTCAGCAGTGGATAATAACGCACACAGATGATAGAATGTGTGTGCATTATTATCCAGGAGAGCTTCCTCGGGGAACCGCGATGACTTCGGCAACGGATACGGCAAAGAGCATCTTCAAGGAGCACGGTGGAACGCTGCGTACGCGCGAGGCGCTGGCTGCGGGGATTCATCCCCGAACGCTATACGCCATGCGAGATGCGGGCGAATTGGACCAGCTTGCGCGGGGGGTATATCGGCTCTCGGAACTCCCCCCGCTGAGTGAGCCGGATCTTGCCACCGTCGCCAAGCGCATTCCGCAAGGCGTCATCTGCCTGATCTCGGCTCTGGCGTACCACGAACTGACAACGCAAATCCCTCACCTGGTGCATCTTGCCCTGCCGCGGACCGCACGGCATCCCATGCTCGCGTATCCTCCCCTGCAGGTTTACCGATTCTCGCGCGCGGCATTCGAAGCTGGCATCGAGACCCACGTGGTCGACTCCGTCTCCATCCGCGTCTATGGGCCCGAGAAGACGCTGGCAGACTGTTTCAAGTACCGCAACAAAATCGGGCTGGATGTTGCCATTGAAGCGCTACGTTTCTATCGCGGTCGCCGGGGCGCCCGACTGCAGGCGGTACTCGAATACGCGCGCACCTGTCGCGTTGAGAAGGTCGTACGGCCCTACCTGGAGGCTTCCGTTTGACAAAGGGCCCAATCAAGGATGTTGCCCGGTCGGTCCATCAGCGCCTCCTGAACGTCGCTCGGCAGACCGGCCGTCCGTTCAATGACGTGGTCCAGCAGTACGCTGATGAGCGCTGGCTCTACCGGCTCTCGAAGTCTCCACATAGTCGGCGGTTTGTGTTGAAGGGCGCGTTGATGCTCGTCGTCTGGGATACGCCGATTACCCGCCCAACGCGCGACATTGATCTTCTTGGAAGGGGCAGCAACGATCTTGAATCGATACGCTCGCAGATGGCTGAAATCTGCCGGACACCGGTGGAAGATGACGGCCTCGTGTTCGATGCTGAGAGCGTGACGACCGAGCGCATCGCGGAAGACGCTGACTATGAAGGAGTCCGATCCAAGCTCCGTGGTCACCTCGGCGCCAGCCGTATCGCAATGCAGATTGACATCGGCTTCAGCGACGTCATCACGCCTGGGCCGGTACGCATCAGTTATCCGACGATTCTCGATCAGCCGGCGGCTGACCTGCAAGCCTACAACCGCGAAACCGTCGTGGCAGAGAAGTTCGAAGCCATGGTGAAGCTGGGCGAATTGAACAGCCGCATGAAGGACTTCTTCGACATCTGGTTGTTGGCAAGGGACTTCGAGTTCGATGGTCGAGTGATGGCCGAGGCCATTCGACGGACGTTTGAGCGGCGTGGAACACCACTGGAGGCCAATCCGATCTGCTTCACGGAGGATTTTGCGGCGGCCCCGTCGAAAGTCGCACAATGGTCGGCGTTTGTCCGGCGAGGTCGGTTGGCGGATGCGCCAGCGGAATTCCCCGAGGTTGTCGAGCACGCCCGTGTATTCCTGCAACCACCGGCGTCGGCGCTCACGCAATCGGGAGAATCCGACATGCGCTGGTCGCCGGGCGGTCCGTGGCAGCAGATCGCATGATGCAATTGATCTTTTCCAACTCCAGCATCCTTGAAGAGGCGTGCCAGCATCGGCGTCAGCAGTTGCAACCCCGCTTCGTCTTCAAGTCCTGCGGATGCAACGAGCAAGGGGTATGCCGAATGGCGGAACGCGCGGTGGGCTCGGCGGTCGGTCCGTTCGGTGGGTGTGGGTCAGTGGGGGGCGGGGTTGTCGGCCTGGGGGTGGTTCTCGGCCTCCGGGTGGCCCTGGGGGTGGGCCTCGTCGTGCTCGGCCGGTTCGATGTGCGCGACGACATGGACTTGCTGCCGGGGGAAGCTGTCGCGCAAGCGCATCTCCACGTCGGTCGCCCGCGCGTGAGCCTCGTTGAGTGAAACGCTGCCAGGCACCAGCAAGTGCATCTCAATATGCACCTCGTCGTTGAGCCGCCGGCAGCGGAGTTGATGGTAATCGCGAATCAGACCGGCCTCGATCGATTTGTCCAGCGTGGTTTCCACCCTGCCGAGCAGTTCCGGATCGACCCGATCCATTAAGCCGGCATAGGACTGGCGGATGAGCGAGGCGCCGCTGTACATGATCCAGCCGCCCATCACGATCGCGACGGCCGGATCGAGCCAGGCCACACCGGTGAGCTTGACCAGGATCAACCCGACGATGGCGGCCGCGGTGGTCCAAAAGTCGCTGAGCACGTGCTGGCCGTTGGCCACCAGGGCGAGCGCGTGGTGGGCCCGCCCCACGCGGACAAGCACGACCCCGAGCGCCAGGTTGATCACGGCCAGCGTGCCGGCGATGGTCATACCGATGCCGAGGTTCGCCAGCTCGGCGCCGTGCACCAGGCCCTCGATGCCGCTGTAGATCACCGTCAGCGAGGCGGCGAGGACCAGCGCGCCTTCGAACCCGGTGGAGAAGTAGACGATGCGCCCGTGTCCGTAGGGGTGGTCCTGGTCGGCCGGTCGGGCGGCGTACCACAGGCTGAAGGCGGCGAATCCGGTGGCGGCGCCGTGGACGACGGACTCGGCCGCATCGGCGAAGATCGCGGCGCTGTGGGTCAGCGCGTACGCGGTGAGCTTGCCTGCGAGCATCACGACCGAGGTGAGCAGGCTGATCCGCATCGCCAGTTGAGGAGCGTTTGAGGGCATGACTTTCGGCGCCATGGGCCGGCGCGCGTCCGCGGCGTTATCGGAACTCGCCGCTATTGCACGCGGTCGCGTCGCCGCCGTCAACTCCCTGCGCCGATCGCGGCGCCCGGCCGACCGCCCGGCCGCCGCTTGCCAACCACGGAAACGTATTGGAGCTTTATGACTAGGGTTTCGGACACACCGCCACTTCGCACTGCCGAAGCAGTATTGCGGGTTGCGTGACTTGCCTATGGACAAGCAAGGGGCGGACAATGGCTGCACCACGTCAGAATACCAACGCTCATCAGCCGGCGGCGTTCCCGCCGGAGGCAATGCTGGGCGAAGAGACCATGCGCCGCATCGAGGCCAGTTGCCCCGGCAACACCTACATGCCGCCGCAGTGCCCGGGGGATCCGCTGGGCGTGGTCGAGCAGTGGGTCGGCGAGGCGGAGATCCTCGGGCGTACGGACAACTACCTGGGCAAGCGCCGGTTTCCGCGCTTTACCTGGGACGCGATCGTCCTGCTGCGCGTGCAGACGGGGCGACTCGCGGGCAAGGTCATCCGGGCGCGGACGAAGAACATCTCGATGGGCGGGATGGGGATTCATTTGCGTTCCAACCTGGAGTCCGGCGTGAAGCTGGAGGTGATGGTCGAGGGTCGGCCCTTTGGGATCAAAGCCACCGTGGTGCACTGCACGCGGATGATGAACGGCAACCTGCTAGGGCTGTATTTTGATTATGCCTATGGGGGGTAGTGGGGAAGGCGGGGATTGAGGGATTAAGGGATTGAGGGATTGAGGGGGGATGCGGGACGGCGCGCGGGCGGGGTATGTCCGCGGCAGCATCTGAGTACCGACGGATCCTCGTATCGACTGATCTGCGAATCGACTGATCTCCGTATCGACTGAACTTCAGCGCGGCGTGAAGACGCCGGCTGATTGACGGGGTGCGTTCCGCAGCGGAACGCTCGCGCGGCCGATTTGGACCGGCGGCGCATGCAGGGCGGTCAGAGCCGCTCGCCGACGTCAGGCTGCCAGGTGTGGACGGGCCGGCAGCCATGCCATTCGAGAGAGAGCGAATCGCATTTGCGTTGGTTCCACCGCGGCGTTTTCACCGCGCGCCCGAGTTGCCTCCCGGGTTGACGCGGAACGCCTTGCCGACGGCCTGGGGGGTGTCGGCCGTGGAACCTGCGCTGCCGCTTTCGCGTCCCCCGGAGCCGCCCGCACGGGCGCTCCGCAGTCTGGCGTTCGGCGCTACCGGCCGCGACGTCCGAGATTCGATTCTCGGCGTCGCGGCCTTCTTTTTCGGTGGCGCAATTCTTGTCGATTTGGTCGGTAGCGCAGCGGGCGATACAATTCCCGCCTGACTCGGGCCAACGACCGGTGGCTGCCGAAAGGAGGCGCTGTCATGAGAACCCATCGAAATCACGCTGTGCTGAGCATCGTGTTGGTTATCTGTGCAGGCGTGCTGGCGTGTAGCGGCTGCAAGAAGGAGCAGGAAGAAGCGTCCGAGCCCGCCCCCGCGTCCGAGACGGCCCCTGTAGCGGACGTCGAGCCCGTGCTGCCCACGGAGCCGGATCCCATCGACAAGGTGAAGGTGACGGCCGTGCTGGCCAAGGCGGACGCGCTGGACGGCGCCGAGGACAAGGTGGTTGCGAAGTGCCTGATGTGTGCCTGCCGGATGGCGGGCAGCCCCGAGCATACCGTGGAGTACGCGGGCTACACCCTGCACATGTGCTCGGAGCACTGCCAGAAGTTTTTCCTGGAGAATCCGGTGTCGGCTGTTCTGGAAGCGCCGCTCGACGGCGAGCTTGACGAAATGCCGGGCGACGAGGACGTCATCGACATGGCCACGGATGGGGTCATGGATGATATGGGCGGCGCGATGGAGTAGGCGTCGGCTTGGCAAAGCCATCCGCTGGTCATGACCGACTCCGCCACCACCCAGGAACTGCCGCTTCGCTGGCGTACGCCCGACCGCTGGGCGGGCCAGGCCTTGCGCGATCCGCTCGCGCTGTTGGTCGATCACGCCTACCTGGAGCGCAAGGCCGCGACCAACGCACTGCAACTGCTCAACCGCTGGCCTGAACCCGCTCCACCCGAAAACTGGGTCGTGGCCATGACCAGCATCGCCCGCGACGAGGTGGAGCATCTTGCGATCGTGTTGCGGTTGCTGCATCGTCGGGGTGGACGGCTGACGGCCGGGCATCGCAACCGCTACGCCGCCCAGCTTCACGAGTTGGTTCGGCTCGGGCGCGGTCCCGAAGAGATCATCGACCGGCTGATGATCAGCGCGCTGATCGAGGCCCGCTCGTGCGAGCGTTTCGCCGTGCTCGGCGCCCATTGCCCCGATGCGGAGATGGGGGCGCTGTACCGCGACCTGTACACGTCGGAAGCGGGGCACTATCGGGTGTTTATCAATCTCGCCCGGCAACTGGCCAGCGAGCGCGTCGTGGCGGCTCGCTGGCAGGAGATGCTGGCGGCCGAGGCGGAGATCATCCAGGCTCAGCCTCCCGGTCCGGCGATCCACAGCGGCGTTGAGGACTGAATCCATGCCGGAGGCCGCCTGTCGCAACGTCGAGATCAAGGCCCGCGCGACCAACTGGACTGCGCAGATGAGCCGCGCCGCCGGCCTGGCGGACGCGGTGGAGCAACTCGAGCAGACGGACGTCTTCTTTGACGTGCCTCAGGGCCTGCTCAAGCTGCGGGTCTTCGGCGACGGGACGGCCGAGTTGATCCAGTACCATCGGCCGCGGACTGCCGCGGCCAAGACGTCGCGTTATCGCCGCCTGCCGGTTCCGGATCCGCAAGGGACGCGGGTGCTGCTGGCCGCCGCCCTGGGTGAGCGCCAGACGGTGGCGAAGCATCGGACGGTGTACCACTGTGGCGCGACGCGCGTGCACTTCGACGACGTCATCGGCCTCGGCCGATTCATTGAGTTGGAGGTCGTACTGACCGCGGACCAGACCGAAGCGCACGGCCGGTCCGTCGCGGAAGAGCTGATGCAGACCTTGAACATCCTGCCAACCGACCTGATCGGCGGCGCCTACGCGGACCTGCCGGCAGGTGGAAACCAACATGAACCGCCAACCCATCACGACGCCTCCCAAGCTCTGCCCCAAGGTCATCCTGGAAGGCACGCGGCTGACCCACAAGACCGACATCGCCTTCGCGCTGAATGAGCACGCCGGCTTCGTCGGGCCGAAGAAGTATCGCTACCATTCGCCGATCGTCTCGGGCGAGTGGTGTGGTTTTACCAACACGCCTTGGGGACGCGGACTGATCAACTTCGAGCCGCAAGAGGAAAGCCGGGCCCTGGAAACCTACGCCACCTGGGCGCGGCTGTTCGAACTGTTGCGCTATTACTCGTGGACCGTCGACCGCTTTCATCTGTCCACCCAGGTTTACCAGGAGAGGGTTCATCGTGCGAAGTACGACTTCACCTGGCTGGAGGAACGGCTGGCGGAAGTCGGTTTTCACCTTATCCTGTGCACGCGGAGGACGGATTCTTTCGCCCAGGCCCGGACCGAACGCCTGAAGGTTTCCGGCAAGCCGGCGCAATACGACGACCTGAACGTCTTCATGGCCGAACAGGACGCTTTGCGGCGGGCGGCCGACTGCTCGCGTCTGCCCCGCATGGAACTGGACGTCACGGACGGCGACATCGGGAAGGCGTGCGACGGCATTGTGGACTGGCTGGCGTCCGTGGGCGGGCTGGGGCTGCCGGATGTGCCGGATACGCAAAATCCGTGATTCGGCTTGTTTCGCCCGGGGCGGTTCGCTAGGCTGACGGCGTTGCACATCGTGATTTCACCGGTTCGTTCGGTCGAGGGAAAAGTCATGAAAGTTCTGCTTGTGTTGGTCGCGCTAGCGGCCGCGGGTTATGCCGTATTCCACTTTACGGGCGCGTTTGATTTTAATCCGGCCCAGCAGGCCGCCGATTTCAAGGCCAAGGTCACGCCCGGCATGTCGTGGGACAAGGTCATCGCAGTCCACGAGCCCCGCAGGTACTGCATTTACGTCAAGAAGGTCACCGAGTTCGGCGGCGAGAAGATCGAAACGTGGGACGCCGGGCCCGAAGTACCGTTCGACCGCGACGCGCTGGCGGCGCGCATCGACGAGGGTTCGCTCGGCGGCGGCTTCAGCTTCATGTACTTCTTCGACGCGGGGAACGCCTTCGAGGTCAAGTTCGATTCGAACGGCGACGTCGAGGGGATCTACAAGCAGCGGACGGTGAAGGACCTGCTCGATATGTAGCGGTCTTGTCCCCGGGCGGTTGTGCCTTGCCGGCGATCGCGTGGTGAGTTACGCGTCGGGATCGACTGATTCGAAACGGTCGCCGGCCTCCACGTGCCGCCCGTTCACGTAATCGGCGAACGGCATCAACCGCGCCCCGTCGGGTTTGATCTCGAGGATCTCCAGGTATCCATCGCCGGTCGCGACGTAGCGGCGGAAGTCCAGCGTCCCGGGCGATTCGGCGGCGCCGGCCGAGTCCGCTGCCCGGGCCAAGGCGAGCGTGACGGGCTCGCGTTTGCCCGTCGCCTGAGAGACGAAGACGCACCGCGCGCCGGGCCAGTCCCAGAGTCCGCAGACGAGGTTGGCGATTTCGCGCGCCGGGCGGCGGAAGTCGATGTAGCCGTGTTCCTTCTTGAGCTTCGGCGCGCGCGTGGCTTGGGCGTCGTCCTGCGGCTGGGGCTCGAAAGACGGATCGGTGGCGAGGATGTCCAGGGTGGCGTTGACCGCATCGACGCCGATGCGGGCGAGGCGGTCGTGCAGTTCGCAGGCGCGCTCGTCGGGTTTGATGGCCGTCCAGCGGGTGACGTAAATCGGGCCGGCATCCATGCGTTCGACGATCCGAAAGACGGTGACGCCGGCCCGTTCGTCGCCGTTGATGATGGTCCATTGGAACGGCGCCGCGCCTCGGTACTTCGGCAGCAGTGAGGCGTGCAGGTTCACGCACTGATGCTGGAACGCCCCCCGAACGTCTTCTCCGATCTTCTGGCCGAATGCGATGACCAGCCCCAGGTCGGCCTGGTAGTCGCGCAGCCGTTCCACCACTTCGGGCGTGTTCACCGACTCGACGGCAAGGACTTCGAGCCCCAGGCGCTGGGCTTCTGTCCGCACCGGGGTGGGGTGCGTTCGCCGGCCTCGGCCGCTGCCGCGGTCGGGCTGGGTTACCACGGCCACGACGTCGTGGGCGTCGTGGGCGGGGTCGGTCAGCGACTGAAGGGTGGGAATGGCGAAATCGCCCGAGGCGAAGAACACGATGCGCACGGTGTAGCTACCTCCGGGCGGATCTGCGTCCGCGCCTGCTGGGCGTCTGCTGGGCCTTGTACTTGGCCTCCAACTCCTTGAGCTGGCGGCGGTTGGCGATCTCTTCGGCGGCCGACTGGTAGTCCAGGATGAGGCGTCCGTCGAGATGATCGGTTTCATGCTGCCAGATGCGGGCGACGAGCCCCTCGCCCTGAAGGTGGATTTTTTCGCCGGCCGGGTTGTGTGCGGCCACGTCGACCGAGGTGGCCCGCTTGACGTCGACGGTGACGCCGTCGATGGAGAGGCAGCCTTCCTCGCCTGCTTCCTGGCCGACGAGGTTCGAGAGGACCGGATTGATGAAGACGGCGTCGTGCTCGCGTTCGCCGGTGGGGTTCCAGACGAAGATGCGATAGGGAAGGCCCACCTGCGGAGCGGCCAGGCCGACGCCGCGATGGGCGTGCATCAGGTCGAGCATCCGGTCGGTGAGGGCCTGGAGGCGCTCTCCGAAGGTCTCGATGGGCTGGCAGCGTTTGCGCAGGATCGGGTCGGGGTAGGACACGATGCGGAGCTTCTCGATTTGGGCGGGCGTGATCATCATGGCTCGGGTGCAGTCCGACTGGCTGCGATGGGGCCGTCCGGCGTCGCCTCCGCGGCGACGTTCATCGGACATGCCCATTATATTTCGGCGCGCCGGATGCCGCGGGCGTAACTTGACACGTCGCGGGCAATCGCTACCATTGACGTTTTGCTGCCGTAACGACAGTGTTGACAATGGTTAAGAGCGTCCGGGCGACTTTATCGTTTCGCTCGCGCCCCGTCAAACCCACGACTGCTTGATTGTATCCTTCCGGCCGGCACGCGACCCGTACCGGCATGGTTTGGGCGCGGCGGGCTGAATCTGCGCCGGTCGCCGTCCTGGACGCCCGGTGCAGCGGCTCGGTCGCTGCGATGTTCACGAGTTCGCTCCCGATCGCACGCGTATGACCGAAATACCCACACCGCCATCCGACGAGAACGCGTCCTTCACCGTTCCCGAGACCAAGCGTAAAAGCGCCCGCAAGTGGTTCGAGCAGGCCCGCAAACTCGTGGACCAGCGGAATTACGACTATGCGATCAAGTCCTTCGTCGAAGGGCTGACGCTCGATCCGGAAGCCGTCGAGGAAGGCTGGCAACCGCTGCGCGGCTGCGCGGTGGCGTACTGGCAGACCGGTGGCAAGAAACCCGGCCGACTTGAGACCGTCAAGTACTCCACCAGCACCAAGGACCCCATCAAGGGCATGATGAACGCGGCCTGGCTTTATGGCCACGATCCGCAGAGTGCCGCCCATGCCGAGGGGATCTTCCGCAACGCGATCAAGGGCCGGTGCGACAAGGCCGCCATGTGGGCGGGACCCATCTATCGCGAACTGCTCGGGGCCGAAAAGAAGCCCTCGCCCAAGAAATACGGCCAGCTCAAGGATTGGTACGAACAGCTCGGCGACCGCCTGCAGGCGCGCGGCGAACTCGTGGAAGCGGCGAAGGCCTACGAAAACGGCATTGAAGCCCTCGCCCAACAGAAAACGCTGGATCCGAAGAACCAGGCACTCAACAACATCATCCGCGACCTCTCCACCAAGGTCACCATCCTCAAGGGCAATTACCAGAGCGCGGACACCTTCAAGGACAGCATCCTCGATGCCGACGAGCAGGCCCGGCATCACGACGAAGACCGCCTGGTGCAGTCGGCCGAGCGCCTCGGCCAGCTCGTCGAACGGGCCCGGGCCGAAATGGAAGCCAACCCGGACGTCGAAGCCAAGGTCATCTCTTACGTCGACTTGCTGGCCAAGGACGAGTCCGACGCCCACGAAAAAGAAGCCATCACACTGCTGATGCAGAAGTACAAGGAGTCGGGCAATTATCGGTTTAAACATCGGGCCGATGAGCTGGCCATGCGCCAACTCCGGCGTTATGCCCGCAAAGCCAAGGCGGCCGGCGATGCCGAGAAATACAAGGAGTTCTTGAAGCGGCAGTTGGGCTTTGAGTTGGGCGTCTTCAAGGAACGGGTGGCCAAGTACCCGACGGATCTGCGGGTGAAGCATGAGTATGGCCGTCGGCTCTTCCAGGCCCGCCGTTTCGAGGACGCGATCCCCGTCCTCCAGCAGGCCCGCAGCGACCCGAAGGTGCGTAACTCGTGTGCGCTGCACCTCGCCCGCTGCTTCTACGAGCAGGGGTTCTACGCCCAGGCGGTGAACGTGCTGACCGAGACTCTGGCCGGCTACGAACTCACAGAAGATACTGTCGCGAAAGAACTTAGCTACTGGCTGGGGCGGTCCTTGGAAAGCGATGACAAGGCCGATCAGGCCCGCGAGGTCTACGGCAAGCTGCTCCAGATCGATTACAACTATCGCGACGTGCGTGACAGAATGAAGGGCCTGTAGTATATTGCGGGGCTCGTAGTCGGCGGGCGGTCTTCGCGGACCGACGCCGCTTGTTCGTTGAGTAAGTACCCGGGCCTTTCATGCCCGGAAGACGTGTTTTTGCCAGCAAGACCGGAGATTCACGCGTGGCCCATTCGCTTTCCTCCAAAAAACGCATTCGCCAGAACCAGGCCGCCAAGGCGCGCAACACCGCCCGCAAGTCGGCCCTCAAAACGCAGATCCGCAAGTTCGAGGATGCCCTGAAGGCCCAGGATTTCGCACGAGCAGAGCAGGAACTGCGCCTCGTCTCCAAGAGGTTCGATCAGGCGTCGATGACCAGCGTGCTGCACAAGAACGCGGCCGCCCGTCAGAAGTCCCGCCTGACCCGCAAGCTCAACGCCGCCCAGGCCAAGCAGAACGCCTGAGTCGCGTCGTTCGGGAGTGGGCATCTCCGGACCGGGCATGTCCCGGCTGTCCGCGACAGCGACTGGGTGCCTGAGGGCGTGCCCCGGATCCTGAGCGCTTCTCGGGCCTGACGCGAGGGTGACCGCGTCGCGATGCCGCAGGCCGGGCGAGCGCCGAGCTCAAGACGCGAGTCCTGGCGACTGGACGCGTAAGCAAGTAACGTCAACGGGTGGCCTTAAGGTCGCCCGTTTTTCATGCGCGGGCCAAGGGGTCCATTGGGGACCCGGCTTGCTGACCGGCCTTGATTTACCGGGCAGTGATGCGTTGTCTGCCGGCCGCGATGGCCCGGGCGGAGGATAGAACTCCGGCGGGAACCGACGCGAGCGCCGACCCGGGGGCCAAGACCGAAGGGCGGGCGGCGGCCCGCAAAGCGTCGCCGTTCGTTCTGCCCATACCCTTTGGGGGCGCCGTTCGTTCTGCCCATGCCCTTCGGGATGGGCATCAAAGCGGCGAACCCCTCGCGGCGGCGCAGCCGCGAGCACAGGTGGCAAGAATTACTGGAAAAAGGTGGCAGAAATATCCGGAACGCGCACCGAGCCCATCCAAGCGGACCGAAATGACCGATCCAGCCGACAGACCGTTTGTTTCGCGAGGGGGTGAGAAGCTGGCGGCCGCCCTGGATGCGTTTGGCCTGGCGCCCGCGGGGATGATCTGTGCGGACCTGGGCTGCAACGTGGGCGGCTTCACCGACTGCCTGCTGCAACGCGGGGCGAAGCGGGTGTACGCGGTGGACACGGGGTACGGGGAGCTGGCGTGGAAGCTGCGGAAGGACCCGCGGGTGGTGGTGATGGAGCGGACCAACGCCCTGCACGTGGAACTGCCCGAAGCGGTCGAGTTGGTGACGATCGACGTGGCGTGGACGCGGCAGCATCTGATCCTGCCGGCGGCCGCCCGCCTGCTGAGCCCCGACGGGCTGATCGTCACGCTGATCAAGCCGCACTACGAGGCCGACCGGGCCGCCCTCCGCGGCGGGGTTCTACCTGAAGAATGCCTGCCGGACGCCCTGGACGCGGTCCGCGGCCGACTGGCCAAGACCGGCATGGTCATCGAGCAAATGATCGCAAGCCCGATCACCGGGCGGAAGGGGAACCGGGAGTATCTGGGGCTGGTGCGGTGGTGAAAAGCGCCATTTGCGGAACCACCTCACTCTATTAGGTCATCCGGGTAACAAGAGTCTGCAACTTGCTCGGCTGCATCGCAGCGCCAAAGACGTTGACCCCGCAGACCGGATTGAACAACCGATCTGCGGGGTCGACAAGTAGCGTACACACAGAAGCACACGGGGGCATTCCGGGCATACTTTACGAGGCTGCCCCAGGGTCACGGATCGAGTACGGCCAGCACCCCGTTACTTGCCACTGCCGAAAAGAGAAACGGCTGCTCATCGGCGGACATGCGCAGATCGTAAGCGTAGTATTGAAGAGGTTGATAGCCGACCATCTGTAGCGAATTCGATCCCGTGATACGCCACTTTTCGATCCTTGAGACGTTCGCAACATACACGTGTTGACCCGCGCGAGCGACGCCACGGACCGTGCCGCTGCTGTAAGCCTTTCGAATTTCCTCGGCGGGATCATCAGGGTTCGAGAGGTCGAATACCTGGAATCCAGCGGACCCTTCCGCGACCGAGAGATAATTGCCCTGAACGTGCAATGACTGCGGCACCCCCAGGGTCGGTACAGTTCTTACCAGCGCTGGCAGGGCGGGATCCGTCGCGTCGATAACCGCGATGCCAGGCGTACTGTGGTCGATTGCATAGATGTAATCGCCAGCGATTTCGGGCTGGTCGAGATAAGCCGGCAGGGGGAGGTTGGCGACTAGGCTTGGACCGGACGACTGCGTGGTGTCGTACACCCTCCAGGACCATCCGCACGCCACATGGGCGTAGCCGTCATGAAGCGCGACCCCTTTTGCGCCCAGCCCGTCGCTTGCCACAATGGAGACCGGATACCCGCTAATCACGGTAAGATCTGCGGGCTGCGTCGCATCAAACAAATAGAGTCCACCGAAGTCCGCCGCAACCGCGGCAAACTGCCCATTACTGCTGATCGCGATGTCGAGGAGATACCCGTGAATGGAGGCCTGATCCAGCACGACGGGGTTTGCCGGATCACTGACATCCACCGTCGCGACCGAAGCCGTCTGTCCGGTCACCCAAACCACACCATCAGCCGCGACGCTCAATCGTTGGGCCGCCTGCGACACTTGGTTGTCCGCCATGCCGAGCAACACCAGGCTCGGCTGCACCATGAACGTCCTGGTTTCAACAATCGGCGAACCGCCGAGAGGTATGACCGTCAGGGTCACGGAATGCATGCCGATCTGCGTAAACGTCTTCGTGACTGCCTGCCCATAGCCGGAACTGCGATCGCTGAAGTTCCAGAAGTAGCCGTAGACCTGACTATCGGGAGCGGTTGCCGTAAAGGTCGCCGATTCTCCCGCCTTCACGGGCTCGGGCGAGATATTGAAGTCCGCCGTCACCTCGCCGGCTGGTGATACGGAGACCCACTGTCCATCCGAATCAGTCGCACCGCAACTGTCTTCGATCACGAGTTCAACCCAGTACTCGCCCGGCGCGGAGAATACTCGGTCAACGCTGACACCCTGTACCACATCCCCGTTGTCAAAGGTCCACCGGTACCGCAGCGCGTCGCCATCCTCTGGATCGAAAGAGGCACTGGCGTCAAGGGTGACCGTCTGACCGGCCTCAACCGCTTGATCCTCGCCGGCCACCGCGATGGGCGCCTCATTGTCGCGACAGCGCATCACCATGCTGATGGCGGCGATGTCCAAGCCGCTGACCTGGCCATCCGCATTCACATCCGCGCGGGGATTTGCTGCTTCGTCGACGCTTCGATTCCAGTTGAGTTGATACTTGACCTCAGCGATGTCCAGACCGGTTACCATTCCATCGCCGTTCACGTCCTCCGCAGTCAGAGGCGAGGTGGCGAGCAGGGTCGCTGGGGTGATGAGCGCGCAACACAGCGCGCACACCCATGCTCGGACAACAACACAACGTCGGCCTGTGGCTAGATCCTCCCCCCGGTTTCGTGGCTCAATCCAGAACTTGCGCAATCCTTCCCTTCCAGCAAAATACTGCTGCCTCATCTCCTCCTCCCGGATACCCCTAAATAACCATTTATTTGTCAATTTAGCTAAGGGCCGCTCCGGGAGACGGCAACACCTATTTCATCAGTCGCGGGACCACCCCGTCAGGATGGCGTCGGCAAGAGTCGTTGCAGCTTGGGCCCGTCAAGCTCAGACTTTCGCCGAATACAGCATCCGAACTTAACGCGTAAATGTCAAGCTCGGCAAACTAGATTACCTTATCGGCACCAGCCGAACGCCCGCTCCATACTCAAGACACCTCATCTTTCCAGGCCTTGGACCATTGAAGGGGGTGCTCTTCCCACCTTTCCTTCACGATTCAGATCGGCCAGTTGCGAAACGTTTCCGGGCCCAGCACCCGCGCATGCGCAGCCATAGGGACTGCCTGCCTGTACAACAATACTGCGTCACCAGGGTGGATTTCAAGATGCTTGGTTTGGAGAATCTGACGACGGTCACGGATGGACCACCGGTCAGCAAAACGCAATCAGCACCCCTGGCGGTTTGGGCAAGAATACTCTTCGGGAATAAGCCTTAGCCAAACTGCTGCACTGCTGGGGTATTAGCTGGAGAGCATCAGATACGCCGGCAATCAGAGGCATGCGCTTCTTGACTGGGGTGGATCCGCCAAGTTACCACGGGCAGGTTCGTACTTACCGCCTTACGTAGAAGCAAGGCCGCCCGGCGGACGCGCCTTGCCGGATATGAGGGATAACCCGTAGTCTGCAAGATTGCTATTCACCCGATTATCCTTGATTACAGTATCAATTGGTGCTATCGTGCCCGTTGAAGTGGCTGGCGTCGGGTTGTCCAACTTGGGGGGGAAGCATCCAACTCCTGGGGCCCCTGTCAACGTGATCAACCCACGGCGCGAGCAGCCTCTTCAAAGGTCTATGCCTGCAACAAGACTGCGCTTTCCCAGAAAGCGGATGCGAGGGAATAGGGAAACCCATCCGTTTCATATTGGGAAACCAAGCGGTGCCATCTCGTTTTGACAGCGGCGATGTGGCGTGACGCAGGCACAGTGGCCAGAAAAGGGGAAACACGTCTTCACGTCGTCCTTTGACGGGCGACCTGCGCGGACCGGCGCCCGGCCGCGAGTTGAAAGGAAAGGACACGACATGACACGCCGCCACCGAGTAGGAACTGGGTTCTTTGCATTGGCCGTGATGGGCATGCTGGCGATGGCCGCCATGGCCCAGGTTCGCGAACATGGCAACCGGGCGACGGGTGACCGGACGGATGACCGGACAACCAATCGCGGGCCCGCAACTACACAAGCCCAACGGATTCTCGAGCTGTTGCCGTACCCGGTCGATCGGGCGCCCGATCCGTGCAATACCAACGGGTGCCTCGGACTGGACGACCCTACCGGATGCGCCTGGTACGACAACTTCCAAGCGCTCGGTGACTGTGATGCGGCCGGTCTCGATCCGGTAGAGACGCGCTTGTGCCAGATGGGTATTATCATCGACGGCGACATATCGGACGCAATCGCCAACGGTGTGGTCTTCATGGTGGACCGGGTGCCTGACTTTGGCAATCCCCGGCAGATTCCTGGGCCGAGCGGCGATCGGGAGCAGCCACGTTCCAGTTTCACCGGCCCGGACCCCAACGGTTTCAACATTGCTTCTACCGGAGTCCTCTTCGCACCAGACACCGATCCGCGGCCAGATGTCGACAACAGTTTCCTGTACATTGTGCTGGACATTAGTGATTTTGATCTCGACTCGGACACTCCCCCCATCCCTCCTGCGCCCTTCGATTCGGACGACGACGCGTCGGCATGTACGATCAGCGACACGAACGCCACGCTAGCCGATGGGAGGGCGGAATCCTACTCCCTGAGGCTCCAGGCTTGCGCGAGACTGGATGAGTTTATTGCGGATGCGGATGATCCCAATTTTATCTTCTCTGACTTCGACCTGGGGATTGACTTCCTGATTCACAACCTGATCGAAGAACCTCTACAGTTCGTCGCGGAGCCTGTTGATGCGGGCTCTAACGCTTTGCTTTTTCCCACACCATACGATCCGCTGGGTCCTCCTGCTGGTCCTGCGAACCTGACCGACGGCTGTATCGATCGCGAGCGCCGATTCTGTGCCGTCCAAAGCGCGGACAACAACAATATCGAGATCCTGCTCAAGAGTGTTGAGACGCGCGGGTTCGCGGATCTGGATCCGCGCGTGGCGCGCTATGCCCTGTCACGTCTGATCGTCAGTCTTGATGCCAACTCTGAGGGGGACCGCTCAGATGAAGAACTGGCCAACGTGGCGTTCCAGGTGGCCGTTCCGAGCATCGAGGTCGAAAAACTGGTCCGATGCGACGATGATGGGCCGACAGACTACCGCGCCGAGGTCCAGGCATTTCCCGCATCCACACTGGGTTTCCAGATCACCGTCACCAACAAGGGCAATGCCAACCTGGATGTCTCTGTCACTGACGAGATGTCCTGCCTCACGCCGAACGGCAATCCGACCCTCGAACCGATTTGCGGGACACTGAGCGCGGTCTTCACCGACAGCAACGGCGTGGAGCACCCGATTACGCCCGCAAACGCATCTTTCTACGGGCTGGATTCCCTTTTCTTCGTCGATGACTGCGACAATCCGAATCTGGGCTTTCTGGGTGCGATTCGCACCGGGCAACCCATACGACTGGGCCTATTGGATGCCACGGTGAAGATCGACCGCCTCGGCGGCGCCTGCGTCTTGACTGATCTACCCACCAAGCTGGTGATAGAGTTCAAGGCGAAGGGTTCAGTGGAGGATGAATCGGCCTTTTGTGAGGAGTTCCTCGACCCCGACTGCCTGAACGCCATAAGAGCGGATGGCGCCGTACAACCGTTCCCGGCGGCAACGCTTGGCAATCTCTGCCAGGAGGACTACCAGTGCGACGACGGACTTTACTGCAACGGGGAGGAGATTTGCATCCCCGGCTTGAACGTGTGTGGCCAGGGCTTGGAGCCCTGCACAGCAGCAGAGGGCTGCAACGAGGTGACCGACTCCTGCGGGAATGTGGTGAGCGACGTCCCGTTTGAGAAGGACACGGAATACGAAATGTTGGTGGTGGGCCGCGATGACAACGTGACGTCCGTTGGCCTCCTCTGCCGCGATATCAGCTTTGAGAAGCAGGTCGGGCTGGTCGGGCAGCCGGGGACTTACACGACCGGGGATGATGCCCTGAATCTGCCGACGCCTTCGACGGCCCGGCCTTTACAGATCGAGTTCCGCTACGTGGGGACCAACCTGGGCGAGCTGCCCGAGGACGTGGTCATCGCTGACGAGAACCTCTGCGGCGACATCACCGACACGCAGAGCGCCTTCCCCGGCGAATTGACCGTGATCGACTGCCCGCTCTGCCCGGCCGGCTCGATCACGATTCCCAACGTGGCGCCCGGGGCCGACTTCAGCGTGAGCTGCATCATCGAGTTCGCGACGGAGGAGGCGCTGGTCGACTTCCTCATGCGCGACGATGGGCGTGACTGTACGGCCGATCCCGCCCCTGGCGTGCCCAACCCGGACTGCTACCGCAACTGCGCGTCGGCCACGGCCGACCCGAACCCCGGCGGCCTGGGAGACGTCTGCGACGGCGCGCCGTCGCTGGATCGGACTTCCTATGCCGAGGTCTGCTATTTCGGTTGCCAAATCACGGTCCTTAAGGAGGTGAGATGCCTGACCGAGTGTGACCCGTCTCTGCTTGGTCCAGAAGAGGGATGGGTGCAGGACCCCGCACAACTTCCCGCGGGTGCCTACGCCTGCCTGGAGTACCGGATCACGGTGACCAATACCTCCCCGCCCGAGGAGGACGTGGCCGTCTGCGCGCTGCGTTGGACCGATTGCATGATTAACTCCAACGCGTTCGCCGAGGGCCCCATCGGCATCCTGATGGAAGGGGATTCGGTATGTGACGGGCTCGATCAGGCCTTCAACTGGGACTGCGTACCCGTGGTGTGCGACCTGGTTGATCCGGGCGATCCGCAGCTACCGCGCAATCTCGAACCGGGAGAGCAGGTTGTGCTTCGGTTCATCGGGCGGCTCCAGTCGCCGGATCAGCTCAACTTCGACGAGGACCCCGATAACCAGATCCGGGTTGACGCGGCGCCCGAGGGCGAGTGTGTTGATCCCTATGTGTTCAGTTGCAACGACGATAGCGACGTTTCAGTGGACGTGCAGGAGTGCAACTTTGACCTGACCAAGGAGGTGGCGTGTGCTGAGCCGCGTCTGCCCAATGGGCAGGTCAACGCGGCGGCCGACTGGCAGCCGACGTTGGTCGACACTCTGCCCGGCGCCCGCGTGAGCTTCCGCTTCGACATTACCAACACCGGCGATATGCCGATCTCCGTATTCGACATCACCGATTCGCTCGATTGCGACGGGTGGTACATCCCGGGCACGGTGGTGGCGACCATCGGCGGGGACGACGTGACCGACTGCATCTGCACCGACCAGGCGGGCTGCCTCGACTTCACCGGCCTGAGCGGGCCCAAGGATCTGGCGGGCGCCCCGCCCTGCACGCCCGACGCCATCGGCGTGGGCGAAACGCTGGTGGTCACGTTCGAGATCAAGGTCCCGGCCGATTTCGACACCATGGGAACGCCGGTCGACTGTACCAACAACGTCAGCGTCACCTTCTTCAACAATGTGTGTCAACTGACCGGCAGCAACCCCTGCCCGACGAAGAGCGCGGAGGCGGCGATCAACGTTGACGTGCCGGACATCGCGTGCGACAAGTCGGTTTGTGCGGACGTCAACAACGATGGCGACTGCGACGACGTGGGCGACTACGTCTCCACCAATGCGCTGCGCATGGCCTGCGACGTCAACGACATGTTCCCCATCCAGTTGATCTACGATATCGTTGCGGACAATACCGGCGAAACGCCGTACAGCAGCATCGAGATCTGCGACGAAGACCTGATTCAGCATGTGATAGACACGCCTGGTGTCGACTTCGGTGACTGCCCGATGTCGACCACCGGCTGCGTGACCTTGCCGGTACCCCCGGCCGACGTGCTGCCGGGCGGGACGGTGTCCACCCAGTGCAAGATCATCTTCCAGACCCAGGCGGCCTGGGAAGCGTTCGCCCTGAGTGACGGCGGCGCGGTGGACTGCCACACCAACAGCGTGGAGGTCACCGGCAACATCAACACGACCGACCTGTGCAGCCGTGAGGCCGTCACGACGAAGTCGTCATCCTGCGAGGCCGAGGCCTGCCTCTCCCCGCCGTGCGAGATTGACGTCGAGAAAACGGTCCGCTGCATCGACAACTGCGACGACCGCAACGTGGTGGGCGTCAATACCAACGCGCTGATCGTCACGCCGGGCGCGGCCGTCGAATACGAGTACCGCATCACCAACACCGGCGTCCCGGGCGAGGATCCCGGGGTGTGCATGATCGAGCTGACCGACACGCGGGTCGGGGCGTTTGAATACTGCCCGCTCGCGCCGTGCGTGGCCGAACTGGTGAAGCCCACGGGCACGCTGCCGTGCGTGCTGCCGCCGGAGTGCTTCGCGGCCAACGGCGTGCCGTGCGAGATCAATCTGCCCGACGCCTGCGGGGCCGAGCTGGAGCCCGGCGACGAGCTGTTCATCTACTGCGCGGGCGAGATCCCGGACGACGCGACCAGCGGCATCACCAGCAACGAGGTGATGGTGAACGGCGCTCCGGACTGCCCGGCGGACGGCGACGAGGCGGTTTACTGCTGCGACGCCGAGGACGACGCCGTCATCGATGTCAGAACGTGTGGACTTTCGATTACCAAGGACGTCACCTGCGATGAGCCGCGGCTGGCCGGCGGCGACTACAACGACGCGGCCGACTGGCGGCCTGACATCGTGGACGCCCTGCCCGGCGCGGTGGTCGGCATGGGCATCGAGCTGTGCAACACCGGCGAGGTGCCGCTGACGCAGTTCGAGCTGAGCGACGTTCCGGACTGCGACTGGTACGTGGCGGACTCGGTGGTGGTCACGCTCGGCCCGAGCGGGGCGGACGACGTCACGGAGTGCTTCTGCCCCGGCGGCAGTTGCGGCACGCTGGCGGACCTGGGGAACCCGGGCGACCTGACAGCCTGCGTGCCCGAGGGGCTGCTGCCCGGAGAATGCCTGTATGTCACGTTTGAGATGAAGGTGCCGGAGGATTTCGATGTCCGCAACACCGCAGTTGACTGCACCAACACCGTGACCGTCGAAGGGGCTACGGACGTCTGTCGCGATTTCGAGGTCAACCCCTGTCCGCAGGACATGGACACGGCCGCGATCAACGTGCTGGTGCCGGAGATCGCCTGCATCAAGGAGGTGTGTGCCGACATTAATAACGACGGCGACTGCGACGATCCGCCAGCCGGCGATTTCCCCGGCGATTTCGGGTACAGCAGCGCCTTGCAGATGACCTGCAATGTCACCGATGACCAATTCCCCATCACCCTGGATTACCGTATTACCGCGAATAATCTCGGGGAGACGGCATTCCAGGCGGTCACCGCCTGCGATCCTGAACTGGTCGCCGATGCGGTGGCGGCCGGAGCAATCGTTGATCCCTGCGACCTGTGCGACAACCCGCCGCCGTGTGACGGGTCCGGAGACGACTGTGCGGATCTCGGACCGATTCCGGTTGGCGGATCCGGAGAGGCGCATTGTCGGATCATGTTCCCCACGCGGGTGGAATGGCTGGCATTCGCGTCGCTGGACAACGATGACAATGCGAACTGTTACGCCAACGAGGTTGAGGTGGTCGGCGAGGTTGATACGACGGACATCTGCTTCCGCGAAGCGGAAACGATGGTCCCGACGAGTTGTGAGGCGGACGTCTGCCTCTCGCCGCCGTGCGTGCTGGAGACGACGAAGCAGTTCCAGTGCATCGACAGTTGTGCGGACCGCACGCCGATCGGCGATCCGGCCGACGTGCTGACCGCGGCGGCCGGCGCGACCGTCGAGTTCATCGTGGCGGCCGAGAACATCGGCACGGACGATGATCCGTCGATCTGCGTGCTAAGGTTCACCGACACGCTGACCGGCGACTTCGTGCCCTGTCCGGACAACTTCTGCCGGTTCGAGATCGCCACGGAGTCCGGTCCGATCGAGTGCCCGGTGCCACCCGACTGCTTCAAGATCGACGGGACGCCCTGCGAGGTGAACCTCGAGGAGACCTGCGGTCGGCAACTCGATCCGGGCGACACCATCCGCGTGCGCTGTGCCGGCACGATTCCGGACGGATCCACCAACGAGATCACCAACGCGGTGCGGGTCGAGGGCGCTCCGGATTGCCCGCCGGCCGGCCCGGTCTACTGCTGCGAGGACGACGACGAGGCCGCGGTGGTGTTCGAGGAATGCGATTTTGACCTGGTCAAGGACGTGACCTGCGGGGATCCGCGCGATCCGGGCGCGGTATTCGTCGAGAACCTCATGGCCTTTGAGGATACCCCGGCCGGCTTCCGTTTCCGCGTGATCAATACGGGTTCGGCGTCGATTCCTGAGCTTGAGGTGTTCGACGACCTGGGCTGCCCCAGTTGGTACGAGGATGGCTCGCTGGTTTGCGACATCAACGGTGATCCAATCACGCCGTGCATGTGTGATGGTGGCAATTGCCTTACGATAAGCGACCTGAATGGCCTTAAGGACCTTACGGACTGTCCGCACGGTCCGCTGGAGCCGGGCGAGACGCTGACCTGCACCTTCCGGGTGAACGTGCCGGAAAACGTCGGATCGGTGAAGAGTTGTGAGAATACCATCCGCGTTGAGCCGAGCACGGACATCTGCGTGGACCAGGACAACAACCCTTGTGGCGAGAAGGAAGACGACGCCAGCATCCAGGTGAAAGTGCCCGCGTTCCACTGTGAGAAAACTATTACGGCGGACTACGCCGAAGACACTGAGATTGACGACGGCCCGACCGATTCGTTGATCATCCCCGACGATGCACCGTACCCCATGATCCTCGACTACCGCTTCACACTGTACAACGACGGCGATACAGACCTGATCAACGCACAGATCTGCGACCCCGATCTTGTAAACGACGTGCTGATTGCCGGGGCGGAAATCGTCTCCTGCGACCTGTGCACCGGGGCCTGCGATGGCGTGGACGATACCTGCGCGGATGTGGGTACGATTCCGGTGGGCGACTCGGCCACGATCAATTGCAAAGTCAGGGTCACGTCGCCCAGCCAGTTGGAAACATGGGCGCCGCTCGATGATGGTGACGACGAAGGCTACCTAAACACCGCGGGGTTCGCGGTGAATGTCGCCACCAATGGGATTTGCGGCGAGGCCCCGGAACTGGAGCCGGCAGAATGCGACGCGTACTGGGGCTTCAAGAACATTCCGCCGCCGTGCTGGCCGTTGACCAAGGCGACCATGTGGATCTGGAACCAGAACGAGATCAAGTTCACCGGGTTGCACCGCTGCGTCGTCTTCTGGGACCAGCATCTGCTGAGCCTCTATGGCATTCCCAATCACTTCCTGCGGCAGAATCTGCACACCGACAAGGGCAAGGCCCGAATCGACGGCATCGCCAGCCAGCTCTGCCTGACGGACGAGATCGAGAGCATCCCGGCGCCCGTCATCGGCGTGATCGAGCGCCGGCTGAGCTTCAACGGCGTGCTCAAGGCGCTCACCGGCATGCCGCTGGTGGGGATGGGCGCGGAAGAGGGCGGCGTCCGCTACACCCTGCGATCCAACGGGGCCGAACGGCCTGCGGGCATCGAGCCCCGGACCGAAGACCGCGGAAGACTCGCCCGACCCAAGCCGGTGCAGGCCGTCGCGCCCGACGGCGAGGATCCGCTGCCCGTTTCCGACAGCATCGAGTTGCTGCCGACCGGCACGCCGATCGGTCACACGACCAACAAAGGCAGCTTGATCGTCTATCCCGACGTCGTGGTGCGCTGGACCGACAACGACGGTCAGTGGCGTTTGACCCGCGACACGTTCATTGAATTGACCAACGACTTCCCCGACCCGGTCTTCGTTCAGATGTACTTCGTCAACGGCGACAAGCCGCTGGACGCGGACGACATCACGGGCGAGCGGGGTCACCCGGGCTGCAACTGGGTGGACGTCGGGCTGACGCTGACCGCGAACCAGCCGACGTACTGGTCGGTTGCCACCGGTGCGCCAGCGGGCGTTTCGCCGTGGTCGATTCTGGATCCGGGTAATCCTCCGGGTCGTCCGGCCGACGACGGATCCGGCGACCGGGTCCTGCGCGGCTTCGTGCTGGCCTGGGCGGCCGCCCCCGTGGTGTTGCCCAACGGCAGCGTGCAGATGCGCGAGATCGCCTGGAACCACCTGGCCGGCTCTGCCACCATCGTCGATTACGGCATCGGCGACGCGTGGACCTATACCCCCTGGGCGTTCCAGGCCCTCTCGGCCGCCCGGGGCGAAGAGACCGACAACCGGCCCGGTTCGCTGCGGCTCGATGGCGCGGAGTATGAGGCCGCGCCGGCCATGCTGCTGATGGACTTCTACGCCACCGACGGCACGCCGTTCAGCACGCCGGGCATCACGATCGACACGGACAGCGAGCTGACGTTGATGCCGATGTTGCAGGACGTGCGGGAGCGCTAGAGGTCGGCTGCAATCAGGTTCCCCCAACGGCCGCGGGGGGCGTCGCTTCGGCAACGCCTCCCGCGGTTCTTTTTAGTGCCCGTTCGGCGTCGGATGGTTTTGCCGCGGTGGCCGCGGTGAAGATCGCACCGGCCCGGCATGGCGGGCGCCGGCATCAGTCCAGCAGCGCACTGTCAGGCGGTGGCACTGTCGGAATCGGGCCGCACGTCGCCGTGACGCGGGCTTTGTGAAAAAACGAACGAAATCCCCCTCGCTTTCCACCCCGAGTTTACGCCCCGCCGCCTGCGGTTGTCACTGACTTCCGCGCATGCTGGCTTGAATTTCGTCCTTGCCGGATGTGGGGTATATGGTGTATAGTCGAAGACACTGGGTCGAGAGGTGGTCCCAACCAATCTCTTCACATTCCGCCGACCGAACTGGTTCTAGCGTTGTCGCGCGCGGTTTTTATGGCTGCGCGCGCCGGGCCGCGCTTTGGCTGCCGGAGGCCGAAGCGCAGAGACACCGTTCAAACCACGAGGAAAGCCACTATGAACACTGAATGGAAGCGGTCCATCACCGCCATGACCATCGTATTGACCTTGTCGGCGGGGGCCCTGGCCGCCCCGGCGGATTTCCCCATGCAGCCGGGCGAGATGGCCGGCACGTGCTTCTCGGGACCGTTCGACGCCGGGCCCAACGTACCGCTCGACACCGCTGGCTACGTCATCGGGGTGATGGATGTCCGGGAACCCCCAGTGGGTTCCAACCCCGTGCCGACGCCGGGGGCCACGTGGCCGGTGAACATGTTCCACAACGAGTTCGCCCCCACCACCCCGCAGGACATCTGGAACGCCCGCAACCTCGGGCAGATCTTCGGAACCGCGATCGACGACGCCAACCCGCCGAACATCTACGTCACCGCCACCACCGCCTATGGCGATTTCACCGATGCGGTTTTTGCTCATCCGGCCGGCGGCTTCGGACCGGCGGGCTACGCCGGCGTCTATCGCCTGGACGGCGTCACCGGCGACATCACGCCGCTGACCTTGACCGTTCCGGTCGGCTCCGGCGGCGCGGGCACCAACCAGATTCCCAACTCGGGCCCCGCCCTGGGCAACATCTGCTTCGACGCGGCACATCAGCAACTCTTCGTATCCAACTTCGAAGACGGCCGCATCTACCGTCTGGACATGAACGGCTTCATCCTCAGCGTTCACGACCCCTTCGCACCCGACACCAACACGCCCGACTTCGCCCGCCTGGGCGAGCGCGTTTGGGCCGTGCAGCGGCACGGGGACCGACTCTATTACAGCGTGTGGCTGCGCGACGGCGGAAGGCCCACCTTCCCCTGGAATCCGGCGGCCGGTCCGGCGCCCGCCAACCCCAACAACGCGATATTCTCCATTGCGATTGATCCGGGCACCGGTGACTTCGCCGGGACGGACGACCTGGAGATCGTGCTGCCGTACTTGAGTCCGGGGTCCACCTACTCGAACCCGGTGGCCGACATCGCCTTCAGTGAGAGCGGCGCCATGATCGTGGCCGAGCGCACCATGAACGGCGACTTCGGCATCATCGACCTGGGGCACAGCGCCCGCGTTTTGGAATACACCTACAGTGGCTCATGGGGCCCCAGCAGCAACGAATACCAGATCGGATCCACCTTCAACGCCAGTGCCAACATGTACGCGAACAGTTCCGGCGGAACCGACTACGACTGCCGAAGCAACGTCTGGTCCAGCGGCGATACGCTGCTGTTCGGCCCGACGGTCTACGGCTGGCAGCGTGTGCCCGCCGGCGGCAACACGCTGGCCACGCCCACGTCGACGAGCTACTTCATCGATCCCGGACTGTTCAAGGCGGGCATCGGCGACGTGGAGGTCTACCGCGCCTGCGGCACGCTCGACGCGTGTACCGTCGATCCCGACGGCCAGAGCTGCCTCGGCGAATGTGCCTCGGATGAGGAAAACTGCCACCCTACCGAGATCCTCACCGATGCGGACGGCAACTTCCTCGAAATCACCTGCTGCGATTGCAAGTATACCACCTGCCACGTGGACATCGATCCGGCCAGCCAGGAAGTGTTCTGCCGCAAGCTGGCCAACTGCCCCACGCCGCCCGGCGGTCATTGCAGCCCGGTGCGTCAGGGGAATCCCGACGGAACGATCACCTATTACTGCACCTGCATCAGTCCCGAGATTCCGCCGAAAGAGTGCCAGGCCGGCGAGGCATCCAGCCCCAACTGCCCCGGGGAGAGCACCGAGCGTTGCCTGGGCGTTTGCCCCAACGCGGACGAAGCCTGCCTGCCGACCACGATCGTGGAGTCCTTCCCCGGCGCCGGCGACCTGTCGGTCAGCGAATGCGAATGCAACCCGGTGACCACCGATCTCTGCCGGCCGATCATTAACGCGGACAACCGCGTCGAGTGCATCGGTTGCGACGATCCCGACCTCGAGTGCGAACTGGTCGTCTCGACGTCGCCGGACGGCGCCGGCCAGGAATACCGGTGCGACCCGTGCCGGCCCACGGCCGAAATCGGCGCGTGCTGCTACACGGACGCCGCCGGCAACATCACCTGCACCGAAACCACGCAGGCAGAATGCGAACGCACGCTCATGGGCGATTATCTGGGCGACGGCACCAACTGCACCACCCACGGCTACCTCTGCGAGGAGACCATGGAGGACCCGGGCGCGTGCTGCTACCAGGAGCAGGGAACCAACGTCTGTGCCGTCGTGCTGGAAAGCGAATGCGAGGACGTACTCGGCGGGACCTGGCTGGGCGCGGGCGTGCCCTGCGATCCGGATCCCTGCCCGCCGAGCGATCCCGACGGCGCATGCTGCTACGAAGACATTGCCGGCGGGGTGCACTGCGCCACGACCACGGAACTCGAGTGCGAGAAGGTCTACGCGGGCATCTGGCAGGGCGCCAATACGGACTGCGACCCCAACCCGTGCACCCAGGAAGAGGGCTGCGATTGCCAGGGCAACTGCGACGACAGCACGCCGGCGTATCCCGACGCGAGCTACGCGCCCTTCACCGACGAGGTGGCCGTCGCGACGGAATACTCCTGGTTCGGAACCGATCCGGTGCTGGTGAACATCGACGTGAAGAATCGCAACACGGCGCCGATCAACCTGAACTGGACGCCGCGGACGAACACGCGCTACAGCCATCCGTCCTGGATCCGGGACAACCTGGGCACCATTTTCGGCGTCGCCCTGGACAGCCGCGGGCACACCTACGTGACGGCCAGCACGGCGTTCGCCACCGATCACGAGGGGCTGGGCGCCGGCGGTTCGTGGGGCACGGTGTACAAGATCAACGCCAGCACGGCCGCGATCAGCGTGTTCGCCAACCTGCCCAACGGCGGGCCGGCGCTGGGCAACATCTGCTACGACGGGCCCAACGACCAGTTTTTTGTCACCAACCACGAGGATGGGCGCATCTATCGCCTCGACGCCAGCGGCGCGTGCCTGAGCACCTTTGATCACGCCACGGGAACGATCTCGGCATCGTGCGCTGCGGAAACCGGCGACGGACCCGGTTACGTGCCACTGGGTGAGCGGCTGTGGGGCGTGCAGGCGTATGACGAGCGGCTGTACTACGGCGTGTGGTCGGAAGACTACGGGCGGCCTTCGACGACCACGACGAACACGATCTGGTCGATTCCCCTATCCGGCGGCGACTTCTCCGGGAGCGCCGTGCAGGAGATCGCCATGCCGCCGCATCCGTCGACCGATTACACCCAGCCACCGGCCGACATCAGCTTCTCCGAAACGGGCTGCATGCTCATCGCCGAGCGGGGGATGTTCAACGACTCGTCGCCCTCGGCGCACAACGCCCGCGTGCTGGAATACCGTCAGACGCTCAGCGGCGCGTGGGTCCCGAGCCCGTATACCTTCGGGATCGGGGAGATCAGCTTCGGGAGCGACAACGCGGCCGGTGGGGTGGACTACGACCGCGAGGGCAACGTCTGGGCGACCGGCGATGCGCTCCAGTTCTACCCGCAGACCATTTACGGCCTGACCAGCCTGCCCTGCACCGGCGGTCTGGTCACCGACAGCGTGCTCATCGATCTCAACGGCGTCTATTCCACCTCGGACAAGACCGACATCGGCGACGTCGAGATTGCCTGTGCGGAGAAGTGCATCACCCCGCCGCGGCGGATGACCGCGTGGTTCCCGCTGGATGAGCCCGACGGAACCGTGGCGGAGGAGATCGTCTGGGACAACGACGGCATCTACAACGGCACGACGCCGATCGCCGGCATGGTGGCCGGGGCCCGGCGTTTCAACGGGACCAGCGATTTCGTGCGGGTGCCCAACGGGGCGCTGATCAACTTCGGCCCGTTCGATTTCAGCATCGACGCCTGGATCCGCACCCGCGTGGACACCGGGCTCCAGGTGTTCATCGAGAAGCGGGCCCAGCCGACCCGGGGCTACTCCGTGTTCACCTACAACGGCGAACTCGGCTTCCAGCTCGGGGACGGCGCCGGCTACACCAACTGGGTCCGCCCCGGCTTCATCGCCGACGGCGAATGGCACCACGTGGCCGTCACCGTCGATCGGGACAACCCCAACGGGCTCGTGCTCTACGTTGACGGCGTGGGTACGGCGTACAACCCGACGGCGTATTCGGGCAGCACCACGACGAACAGCCCGCTGTGGTTCGGCGTTCGCGACCCGGCGTTCGGTCAGATTTTCTACGAGGGCGATCTCGACGAGATCGAGCTCTTCCGCCGGGCGCTGCGTCCGCAGGAGGTGCAGGCTCTGTTCAACGCCGGCCGTCAGGGCAAGTGCAAGGATCGCTGCCACCTGCCCTGGGACGCCCAGCTTTGCCGTAACCGCAACACGGTGACGGTTGATCTGACCATTTGCAATGACAGCTCGGTGTCGCACGACTACGCGTGGTCGCTGGCGGGCAACAACAATTGCTCGATCCCGGGTCCGACGGTGTTCAGCCCGGCGGTGGGCGTGACCACGGTGCCGGCCGGCACGTGCGTGCAGGTGCCCATCACCATCACGCGTCCGGCGGGCATGGTTGCGCCGCAGGTGGCCTGCTACAACGTGACGATTTCCAACCTCGACACCGGCCACACCTTCGGCTGCGAAGGCTCGATCTGGGCGCGGAACAAGTGGTGTCTGATCATCGTTGACGTCATCGACGTGCCCATCAGCCTGCCGATCGGACCACGGCCGCGGCCCATCGGCGTGCTCGTGCAGAACGACGCGGATGAACAGGGCCTGTTCGAGTACAGCTTGGAGGTGATGTCATCGGACATGGATCCGGACGCGCCGGACGTCGTCAGCCTCGACGGCCTGCCTCCGGGCGAGCCGGTGACCGGCTCGGTCCAGGTGCCGCTGGGCGGCGAGCGCGTCATCGAGGTGCAGGCGCGTTTCACCGAGCACGCTCCGATGGGCTTCTATGACCTGCTGGTCATGTCGCCGACGGGAACCGATGACGGGGTGGCCGTCCCGGCCCTTTCGGTGGCGCTAGAGTCGGTGTTGCCCTGCGGCGACCTCGACCGCAGCGGCGCGATCGACGCGGGTGACGTGCCGCTCTTTGAATCGTGCCTGGCGGGTCCGGACGCCTCATCCGCGTGTCCGGCGCCGCTGGACGCCGACTGCGACGACGACGGCGACGTGGACCTGGGCGACTTCGCCGAGATCCAGCAGGTCTTCGACACGGTGTACTACGCGCCGTAACGATGACCTGCGGCGGAACAATGACGTGAGACGGACGGCAACCGTCCGCAACCAAGCCCAAATCCAAGGCGTCGCGCTCGCTATCATGCGGGCGCGACGCTTTTTTGTGAACGGTGGCTCGGCGATCCGGCGGTGAGTGCGGCAGTCGTCGCGCCAAGGTCTCAGGCTGCGACCGCGCACGTCGCGTCGCAGGGCGGGCATACGGCGTTTATCGATGCGAAAACGCGGCTCGCAGCGGCTGCGAGTTGCTTTTTGGGGTCGTTTTCTTAGGATGCCTCGGTTTACCCCGGGGTGGCGTTGCCGGCGCGGCATCCGCCGCCCTCCGTGTGCAGAAACCGCCCGAGAGCGACGCCGACCACCATGCTGTGGACGCTTCAGAAGTACATCTTCCGCGAGATGGGCAAGACGTTTCTGCTCACCGCCCTGGGGCTGATCGCGGTGATCGGGCTCGGCGGCGGGGTCATGAACATGATCGAGCTCGAGGGCGTCACCGTCGGGCAGATGCTGAAGATCATCGCCCTGATCCTTCCGGTGGCCGCCACCCTCACCCTGCCCATCGCGGCCCTTTACGCCGCCACGGTCACCTACGGGCGGCTCAGCGCCGACAACGAGTTCGTCGCCTGTCGCAGCGGCGGCATCAACATCCACCTGCTGTTTCTGCCCACGGTGGTCATCAGCCTGCTGTCGGCCGGGTGCTCGTTCTACTTCATCAACTTCATGATCCCCAACATGATCCGCGACATCGAGCACTTCGTCGGCGACGACCTGCCGCGCATCATCAAGCAGCAATTCGCCACCGCCGATCGCTTCTCCCTCCGCGGCGGCGAGGTCATCATCTACGCCGACAAGGCCGAGGTGATCGAGCCTGATCCGGTGAATCCGCCCGGCGCCGAGGCCAGCCGCTCCGGACTGCGGATCGACGGCGTCGCCTTCGTCGAAATGGACAATGCGGAGTGGATCAAGTTCGGCACCGCCGAGTCCGCCGAGATCCTCTTCGGCAACCGCAACGGTCGCCCCACGCTGTCGGCCGACATGTACGAGGTCAGCCTTTACGACATGCACCAGCGTGGCTTCCTCGACATGGCCAACCCCTCGCTGGGCGAATACGCCATCCCGCAGACCATCCCGTTGAAGGTCAAGTGGCTCACCCTGGACGGCCTGCTCCAGTTCGGCCGCCAGCCGTCGCTGTTTCCCAAGATCCAGGACCGCATCCGTATGCTCCGCGGCGCCATCGCCCGTGCGAAGTTTTACAGCCAGGCGCGGCAGGCTTTCATTGACAGTTGGGCGACGCTCGACACCTTCGGCCGTATCCGCGTGGGCGACGCCCAGCGGACGTACACCATCGAAGCCACCGGGATCGGCGCCGAAGCTCAACCCCGATTCGTCGGCGACGTTCGCATTGTCGAGGAGACGGCCGACGGGTTCTCCCGGACCCTCACCGCCGATGAGGCGATGCTCGAAGTGGACGCCGCCCCCCGGACGGACCGCATTCAAGTGTCGCTCCAGGCCCTGGGCAACGTGGTGATCCACGATCCGCGGGCGGGTGGGCCCATTCGCCGTGAACGCGAACGGCTCGCGACGTTCGCCATGCCGCCCGATATCCTCCGCGCCGCCCGCGCGATCGACGACGACGTTCTGCTCGACCCCGGCGCCCGCGCACTGGACCGCGATCGCGACGTCGAGGAGTTGCGGGCGGCGGTCATTGCCGACGTTCGCGAGCTTTCGCACGACATCACCGGCGAGATTCACTCGCGCCTGGCGTTCAGCACCAGCGTGTTCGTGCTGGTCATTTTGGGGGCCGCGCTGGGGATCGTCTTCCGCGGGGCCCAGGTGCTGGTCGCCTTCGGGATCAGCTTTGTGCCCTCGCTGTTCGTGATCTGCACGATCATCATGGGCAAGCAGCTCATCGACAATCCGGGCACCGCGGCCCTGACCGGCGTGCTGGTGGTGTGGGCGGGCATTGCGGCCGTCGCCGTGGTCGATCTATTCGTGATGACCAAGGTCCTGCGGCGTTGAGTCGCAGGCAGAAGTATGAAGTATGAAGTGACGCGATGGGAGACGGGTTGAAGTCGAAAGGGGCCTTGGCGCCGCCTGCATAACGCATGACCACGCTTGACCGTTACATTCTGCGCGGACTCATCGTCAACTACCTGATCGCCATCGGGGTCATGATCAGTCTGTACGTGGTGCTCGACCTGTTCTTCAACATGGACGAGTTCACCGAGAACGAGTCGGGCGTGCTCCTCGACATCGCCAGCTTCTATGGCAATCGGGTGTTTTTGTATTTCGCCCAGCTCTCCGGCGTGATCACCCTCTTTGCCTGCCTGATCACGCTCGCCCGCATGCGCCGCCAGAACGAATTGACCGCGGTGCTGGCCTCCGGGGTGAGTCTGTACCGCCTCGCCGCTCCGGTGGTCGCGTTCGGCATCGTCACCAGCGCGCTGTGGTACGTCGACACCGAAGTGGTCATCCCATCGATCGCCCACAAACTCGCCCGGCGCCACGACGACGCCCGCGGCCTGCGCACCTACCGCATCCGCTTTTTGCGCGACCAGGACAACGCGTTGCTCTGCGCCCAGCAGTACCTGCCGGCCGAGCAGCTCATCAAGCGCATGGCCGTCATGCAGCGCACGCCCGAAGGCCGCCTCGAGGGCGTGCTGCTCGCCGAGCAGGCCCACTGGGAGCCGGATGCCAGTCTGCCGGCCGGCGGCTACTGGCGGCTGGAGCGAGGCCGCGAACTCCGCCGGGTCGAGGCTCAGCCCGAGGCGCTCGCGCCGCAGGAGACCGTCGACATCGAGCTGGTCGACAGCTACGTGAGCGATCTCGATCCGCACACCATCGAGATTCGCCAGTCCAGCGGGTGGACGAAGTTCCTCAGCTCCCGCCGCCTGGACGAGCTCAGCCAGGAGCTCGAGGGCGAGCCCCTGCGCCAGGTGCAAAAGCACAAGTATGCCCGGTTTACGACGCCGTTCGTCAACCTGATCCTCCTGCTGCTGGGCCTGCCCTTCATTCTGGACCGGATGCCGGGCAGCCTGCTGGTGGCCGGCGGCAAGGCTCTGGCCGTCTGCGGCGTGTGTTTTCTGCTGACCTTCGTGGTGCAGAATTTCACGGTGGAAGGCCAGTGGTCCACCCTCCCGGCGTGGGCCCCGATCATCTTCTTCACCCCGGTCTGCGCGGTGCTGCTCGACCGCCTGCGGACGTAGGCCGTGGAACTGAAATTGAAGGCCCTCCCAGCCGTAACTTCCTACGCTATATAGCACTACAGCTCGCCGAGACGACCTTGCGCCCGGCTTCGACCGCTTTCCTAAACCGCTTTGAGCGGGTAATCTGCGGGTCTGGCGGCCCGGTCGGCGGATCGGGCCGTCGGCGGACTTGGACCCCGGCGGACTTGGCCGTTGGAGGACTTGGCCGTCATCGGGCGCAGAAATCTCGACGCCTGCGCCCTCCGCATTGTGCTCGACCCGTACGCAGACACCCAGATGGAGTTGCCAACATCATGCCTCACCCTTCCAGCCCTTCGACATTGCACCGTCACCCGCGGCCGACGACCCGGGAAGCGCGTCCTTACACCGGCCTTGTGCGGCCATCGCCGGAGCGTCCCAACGGGATCAACTGGCGTGTCCTCGCGGTCGCCGCCCTGCTCGTTGCCGGCAGTGTGCGGGCAGGCGATACGATGGCGCAGTCAATCGCGGCGCCGGCCCCCATGGCCGCGAAGGTTGATGACCATGCCGCGTCGGAGCCCGCTACGCCGGCCGCGGCCCCACTCGTCGTGCACTCACCCGGCCGGGTCCTCGCGGTGCAGTTCGCCGTCGAGAACGGACGCCCGACCTACCAGGTGCTGCGCTTCGGACTTCCAATCATCAACACGTCGCGACTGGGCTTTGAGCTGAAAGACGGTCCTTCGCTGGCTGGCGGCTTCAAGATCGCGGGGCGCCATGAGCGTGAAGTGGACGAGACCTGGACCCAGGTCTGGGGCGAGGAAAAGAACATCGGCAATCACTACCGCGAACTCGCCGTTGAGCTCGCCGCGGCATCAGGCCCCGCCCGCCGCCTCGACGTCATTTTCCGCGTGTACGACGACGGCGTGGGCTTTCGCTACCGCATTCCCGAGCAGCCCGGAATTGACGAATTCGCCATCGCCGACGAGCTGACCGAGTTCGTCTTCACCGGCGATCACCAGGCCTGGTGGATTCCCGCCTTTGAGGGCAACCGCTACGAATACCGCTATACCGCGTCGCCCCTCAGTCGGACCGACAAGGTCCACACGCCGATCACTTTTCAGACGGCTGACGGGCTCTACCTCAGCCTGCACGAAGCCGCGCTGACCGACTTTGCGAGTATGGCGCTGTGGCGCAAGGAAGGAACGACCTTCGAAGCCGACCTGGTCCCCTGGTCCGATGGCGTCAAGGTTTACGGGACCGCCCCGATGGTTTCGCCCTGGCGCACCATCCAGGTAGCCGATACGCCCGGCGGCCTGATCGACAGTTACCTCATTCTCAATCTCAACGAGCCCTGCAAGATCGCGGACACGTCGTGGATTCAGCCCGGCAAGTACGTCGGCATCTGGTGGGAGATGCACCTGGACGTGTCGAGCTGGGGTTCCGGTCCGAAACACGGCGCGACCACGGAAAACACCAAGCGTTATATCGACTTCGCAGCCAAGCACGGGTTTGACGGCGTCCTCGTCGAAGGATGGAACGTCGGCTGGGACGGCAACTGGACCGCCAACGGCGCCCAGTTCAGCTTCACTGAGCCTTATCCCGATTACGACCTTGACCAACTCGCCGCCTATGCCAAGAAGCACGGCGTATCCCTGATCGGGCACCACGAGACGGCCGCCAATATCGAAAACTACGAACGTCAGCTCGAAGACGCCTACGCCCTCTGCGAAAAACTCGGCATCACCGCGGTCAAGAGCGGGTACGTCGGCCACGGCCAGTGCATCCCCCGGACCGACGCCGACGGCACGGTGCACCGCGAGTGGCATCACGGGCAGTACATGGTGCGGCACTACCGCAAGGTGGTCGAGACGGCCGCCAAACACCACGTGATGCTCGACGTACATGAACCCATCAAGGACACCGGCATTCGCCGCACCTGGCCCAACATGATGACTCGCGAGGGCGCCTGCGGGCAGGAGTACAACGCCTGGGGCGGACCGCTGGCGAACCAACCCGATCATACGACCATTCTGCCCTTTACCCGGATGCTGTCCGGCCCGATGGACTTCACCCCGGGCATTTTTGACCTGCTCTTTGAAGAGGCCCGCCCCAACGAGCGGGTGCGCACGACGCTGACCAAGCAGCTCGCCCTCTACGTCGTCCTGTTCAGCCCGATGCACATGGCCGCCGATCTCCCACAAAACTACGAGGCCCGGCCGAAACCCTTCCAGTTCATCAAGGACGTGCCCACCGACTGGGCCGAAACCGAGGTGCTCGACGCGAGTATCGGCGATTACGTCACCATCGCCCGCAAGGACCGCAACAGCGACGACTGGTACCTCGGCAGCATCACCGACGAGAACGGCCGGCTGCTTACGCTCCGCCTCGGTTTCCTCGATCGCGACGGCACCTACACGGCCGAGATCTACCGCGACGGCCCTGACGCCGACTGGAACGCCAAGCCCTACGACTACGTCATCGAGAAGCGGCCGGTTAACGCCGATACGGAGCTGACGCTCCGCCTCGCGCCCGGCGGCGGAACCGCCATCCGGTTCCGCGCGGAGCCCCAGTAGGGTCAACGGCCGCGATGAACGACGTGAGGCCGGAAGCCTGCGTTGCCCGCGCGGGTGACGAAGGCTTCCGGCCTTCTGCATCGAAACCGGCGCGGCCTTGTCATGCCCCCTGGCGCCGGTATCCTGCCTCTTCGCCCGCTTGGTTTCGTCCCGACCCGCGACTGCAAGGCGCTGCCCCATGGACCCCGCCGCCCCGCATCATGTTCGCGTCACCTGCGCTCCCGGGCTGGCGGACTATCTCGAGCAGGAGCTCGCCGAGCTGGGTTTCGACGCGGTCGACGTTCGCCCGACCACGGTGGACATCCGCGCGAGCCTGCACGACGCGATGCGGCTCAATCTTCACCTGCGGACCGCGTTCAACGTCCTCTACCTGCTCGACGCATTCACCTGCGCCGATCCGGAAGAGCTGTACGCCCGGGTGGAAGCCCTGCCGTGGGAGGACTGGATCGCGCCGGACGAGTACCTGTCGGTCGTATCCAGCGTGGATACCCCGTCGATCACCGATTGGCGTTTTGCCAGCCTGAAGGTCAAGGACGCGGTGGTGGACCGGGTGGCGTCGGTGCAGGGCGCGCGCCCCGATTCCGGGCCCCTGCGCGAGAACTTCGTCCTGCACCTGTACTGGGTGGGCGACCGCTGCGAGCTCTATCTCAACACCTCGGGGCGCAAGCTCTCCGACCGCAACTATCGAAAAATCCCACACAAGGCGCCCATGCAGGAGGCCCTGGCCGCGGGTGTTCTGGCCGCCACCGGGTACGACGGCGGCGCCCCGCTGGTCAACCCCATGTGCGGCAGCGGAACGCTGGCCATCGAGGCGGCGCTGATCGCCACCGGCCGGCCCCCGGGCCTGCTGCGCAGCAACTTCGGATTCATGCACCACAAGGCCTTCGACGACGCGGCCTGGCAGCAGATGCGTCGCGAGGCCAAGAAGATCCGCAGCAAGCATGCCCCCGCCCCGATTATCGCCAGTGACATTGACGAGAAGGCGGTGCTCGCGGCCAGAAAGAACGCCGAGACGGCCGGGGTCCATCATTACATTGATTTCCATGTCTGCGACTTCGCCGACACGCCGTTGCCCGACGACCCGGGCATCGTGCTCTTCAACCCCGAATACGGCGAACGGCTGGGCAAAATCGCCGAGCTCGAGGAGACCTACGCCCGCATGGGCGATTTCCTTAAGCAACGCTGCGCCGGCTGGACGGGTTACATCTTCACCGGCAATCTGCAACTGGCCAAGAAAGTCGGCCTCCGCGCCAGCCGCCGGATGGAATTCCATAACGCCCGCATCGAGTGCCGCCTGCTCAAGTACGAGCTCTACGCCGGCACCCGCCGCAAGCCGGAGGCCGACGGCGCCTAGTCGCGACCGCGGGCGGTGCGGATGCAGCAGCCCCGGGCAGCGCCGTCGCGCCGGTTGCATATCGCGGAGGAATAGCCAGGATTCGCGCCCGGTCGCGGCTGCTGCCCCCGATCGGCGCGAGATTTTGTTAAACCCAAGGCCGATCCAGCCGCGGCGTGGATCGGTACCCCTTCCCACGACGCTGCCGCATCCCCAGAGTGGACCTGAAGTGTTGCATGCGCGGGCAGCTCGCGATCTTGTGCGACGGCACGATCTGCGCGGTCAGCCGCGCCCAGGGGTCTTTCTACGCGCTGAGCTTGATCAGCGCCTGGGTCAGCTTGCGGATCTTGCCGTGGCCGGCGGACAGCACCGTGTTCAGCAGCGCGTTCACCGCGTGGATGAACTCGATCATATCCTTGAGCTTGTCGTCGTAGCCCTGCGCTTCGGTCTGCTTTTCCGGGGTGAGGTGCGGCATCTCGTTGGCGATGTCCGCCCGGCAACGCTCAATCGTTTCGATGATCGGCTCCACCTCCCGCCGCCGGCGCTCGCGGGCGATGGTCTCGAACATCTGCCACGCGTCGAGGTCGCTGATGAAGTACTCCTTGCGGTCGCCGCGGATATGCGTGCGGCGGATCAGGCCCCAGTTGACCAACTGCCGCAAGTTCATGCTTGCGTTGCCGCGCGACACCTGGAGCAGTTCCATGATGTCGTCGGTGCACTGGGGTTCGCCGGTGAGAAAGAGCAGGGCGTGGATTTCAGCCATGGTTCGGCTGATCCCCCAGGTGGCCCCCATTTCGCCCCACCGGCGGATAAACAGATTGCGTGCGCGGGTGAGAGAGTCTTCGTGCATGGCGCGTCCTTTCACTGATGGCTGAAAGTATCGTAATGCACGAGAAATCCTAAAGCAAATGAAATGCCAGCCCGCCGGCCGTTATCCGGCGACACCGCAGTACGGGAGGGCCGCGCACCAAGCACCCACCGCGCAAAAAAAAGGTCCCAGGCGAGGGATGCTCGGGAGAGCACCCCAGGCCTGGGAGGGAGAGAGAGAGCACCTTGAATATCTCGTCGGTCGCGTCCCCGCGAATTCCGGCGAGTGGATTCACAACACTGCGGTCCCTTTCGTCGGGACCGTGACCGCGGTTCGCCCCGGCTGCGGTCTAGCCGCTGACGGCGATCCGCTCGGTCTGGCCGGGGTCATCGACATCCAGGCTGTCCGCCCGCAGCCGATCCACCGGCACGATCAACGGCGTATGGATGCCGGAGACATTCACCACCGCAAAATGATTCCGTCGCTCTCCGCTGTCGCTCAGGTACATGATCCGGCCTTGAATCGCGAGTTCCGGACCGGCCGACCGCAGCACCTCGACCGTGGTGGGGCATACCACATCTTCAACCGCAAAGAATGCCCGCGACCCTGCCTGTAACGACACGCCCACTGCCAACGCCTTTCACGAGAGAGCAAGAGAACCACTCAACCGTGTAGCAAGGCGTGTGCCAGAACCTCCATTCTGCCCAGATTGTCGCAAAACCGCCCTTGACGGCCACATCAGGACCGATTTCCGGAATACAGGGCCATGCGGGAGCCGTCCTCCGGCCCGGTCGGCTGAGCAGCGAATTGCACAGTTGTCATCGCCCGTCACCGGTGGCTCTACATAGGCAACAACCAGGGTCGGATGTCAAGCCGATTATGAGCCCGCGAAGCCGGATTAACAAGATATTCAACGTGTTATCGGGCGTACCGCAGGATGCAGTGGTACGGTGCATGATTCGGCGCGCCTGTGCAGGATTCTGCACGGCCTGGCAAGCAGCGAAGCCGCGTCACACGTGACAAACTGCGTTCACGCGCAAGGTGACCGTCGGGGAAAGCGTGACTTCGACGCGTCAAAGTCGCCGGTCGGTTTCAAAAAGGTCGTATTTGCGGATCTTGTTGTAGAGGGTGCGGCGGCTCAGACCGAGCCGGCGGGCCAGATCCGCGCTGGTGGCGTTGGAATGCTTCAACGTGTCCTGGAGGACCAGCTTCTCGCAGGTGCTCACGATTTCGGGCAGCGTCATCTCGCCGCGATCGACCAGGCGGCACGCGGCCGCGGCCAGTTCCGTCAGGACGGCCTGCCCCCGATCCTCCGCCGCGGGGCGGGATTCGCTCATGATGGCCGGCGGAATGTCGCTGAGGGTCAGCTCGTCGCCAGCGGTCTTGAACGCGAGCATCTGCCGGATGGTGTTCTCCAGTTCCCGCACGTTGCCTTCGAGCGAGCAGCGGGTGAGGAACTCGTATACCCGGGAATCGACGTCGGTGATCGGGCGCTCGTAGTAGCTGGCGTACTTGCGCAAGAAGAAGCGCACCAGCGCCGGAATGTCCTCGGGGCGCTCCCGCAGCGGCGGAATCTCGAGCGTGATGACGTTGAGCCGCTGATAGAGATCGAGGCGGAAGCGGCCTTGCTCGACCAGGGCGGCGAGGCGCCGGTTGGTGGCCGCGATCACGCGCACGTCGACGGGCTCCTCCTCGTCGGCCCCGACCGGCATGACCGCGCTTTCCTGGAGCACGCGCAGCAGCTTGGGCTGGAGCGCCAGGTCCATTTCGCCGATCTCGTCCAGGACCACCGTGCCGCCTTCTGCGGCCCGGAAGATCCCCTTGCGCGAACTGCTGGCGCCGGTGAAGGCGCCTTTCACATGACCGAAGAGCATGCTCTCGGCCAGGGTGCCCGTGATCGCGGAGCAGTTGACCGAAAGGCAGCGCCGAGTGCCGCGTTTCGGATCCATCTGGTGAATCAGTTCGGCCAGCAGTTGCTTGCCCGTACCGGACTCCCCGTAGATGAGGATCGGGACGTCGGAGACCTGCGCGGCCCGAACGGCGCGGCTGAGCAGATCGGCCATGGCGGGGCTTTCCCAAACCAGCCCGTTGGCGTCGCCCGGTCCGGCCCGGTGCAGCAGGCGCGTGCCCGCGTCCGTCTGGTTGTAGCGGTGCAGGGCGTGGCGCAGGCGTTCGACGAGTTCCGTATTGGCCGAACCGCCCCGGTGGTCGACGAACGTTCCCACGCCAAGCTGGACCAGGTCACAGCAGGTGGCGATATCCAGATTGTGCTCGGTGAGCAGCACGATCTCCGACCGCCCCGCATGGCGGACCAGCGTGCGCAGGTCTTGGAGGAAGCCATCCGCCATGCCATCGCCCGAACCGTCCAGGCCCAGGGTGGTGGTGAGCAGAATGACGCTGAAAGGCCCGTCGTGGCGAACGCAATCCACCGCCTGGGCAAGGTTCGCCGCATGCATCGGCGTAAGCCCCGCCCGCTGCGCAAGCTCGTCGAGGCGCACCCGCGCTGCGCTCTGCGGATGTATCAGCAGAAGTCGGTCGACTGCCGCCTGGCGTCCGTCCAAGGGTTCGCTCTCTATCTCTCTCGCTGTTCCGCCGCACCGGCGTTCTGGGCCATAACGCCCCAGGACATCCCGGTCAATCCAGGATTGCCCGGTTACCCCAGGAACCCCCGGTCATGCCAAAAACTCCCGGTCAATCCAGGAACTCCTGGTCAACGCGAGGACATCCCGGTCCACCGAGACCTCCCGGTCGACGGAACTTCTCTTTCCCCGGGGCAGCGCGCAGACCCACCGCGCAGCCCCATCGGCGTCGGCTGACAGAATCGGGTGAGATGGATATTCCCTGACTTAGAAAGGGGGTACGGCTTTGCTCCTCTCTCTCCCGGTCAGTCCGAAGCGGTGGAATCCTCCCATTCCAACGCCGAAAACCAGCATAACGAAACGCAGGGGCAATGTCAACGATTCGGCTGGGGCAGACACCTTTCGACACCCCTTTTCGCCGCTGAGCAGGCCGCAAAACCGGTATTGTGCACCGATTTTCGCAGACCCAATCCTCTCTGAGATGCCTGGCTCACGCGTCCCTCGTCAGCCCCCACGCTCGGGTCCCCATGATCGACGACTCCCTATCTATGGACGGCCCACCTGTGCACGGCCCATCTGTGGACGGCCTATCCGTAGACGGCGGCGCGCAACGGAACCGTGCGATGTTTCGGCGTCGTCCGGGTGGCAAGTCGTCCGGATTCGGTATCACCTGGGCTCCGTGTCACCCGGATAGCAAGTACTGGCCAACACGGGACTATCGGCACCCGCAACTGCATCGGCGACCCACGCGGCAATCGGCCAGACCCGCCAGCGACCCAGCTCATCCCGCTGGCCAGCTCGTCCCGCAGCCCAATCCGACCAGCAGCCAATTCGACCAGCAGCCCGACTGGCCCAGCGGCCCAGCTCGCCTGCCAGCACCCTCTCGACAACCCCTGGGGCACACGCTAAGATGCCGGGCCAATCTGTCGGCGGCGTAGCTCAGTTGGTTAGAGCAGCGGATTCATAGCCCGCAGGTCACTGGTTCGAGTCCAGTCGCCGCTATTTGGCGTAACTCACCACCAGCCAGCCACTTACGGTTGGCTTTCTTCTTGCCCAATCCGCATTAGTTAAACCCCAGACGCGCCCGTGACGCGCCTGGACGCGCCAGATGCCACTTGTGGGTCCTGGGTTCGCAGGTCATTGTGCCACCGGCCGGACCCACCGACCGCGATGATGTTTCCGCCCAGGCGGGCCCGGACGCGGCATTCGACCATGTCAGACCCCCTACGGCCCCTTCAACGGCAGGTGAAGAAGACGGCCGATGTTGCCCGGCATGGCCTGAGCGCATGCCCCCCTTCCGAGGATTCAATGCATCACAGCACGGGAAAACAGGCTGGCGTCGCGCAGGTCGACGTCCGCGTCATCGTCGAAGTCGAAGTGCTCCAGGCACCGCGACGCGTCCCAGGGCGGCGCGGGCGCCGGCGCTGTTCCCGGCCCGGCAAGGCAGTCGGCCAGCGCGGAGAAGTCATCAATGCCGATCTCGCCGTCTCCGTCGGCATCGGGACAGGCGACCGGGTCGGACGCAACCAGCGTGAGCTTGAGGGCATCCGCGTAGACGCGTTGGTTCCATGACGTGCTGGGGCGCCCGGAAACCCCCGCCTCGGAAACCGTGACAGAACCCAGTGCGGGGTTCTGGCCACACAGCAGGCGGTATGTTCCCAGGGAAATCCACTGGTGGGCATTGCCTCCCGCGGTCAGCAGAGGAATCTGGTCAGCCGTCTGCACGGTAACGCCGTCGAGGTGCCGGATCGTGTACTGTGCATCAGAGCAATTCGCTCCCTGCCCCCAGGAGACGAAAACCTCGTACGTCCCGGAAGCGGGCAAGGACGGCGTGAACCGGGCGAAATCGGTTCCGCTGTTCGGCAGTTCGTAGGTGATGAATCGGCTGCCCGTTCCGACCGCTTCGTCCACCTGCGACTTGGCCGTGCTCGACGCCCAAGCCCCGGACTCCTCGTAGGTCGGGGGCGGCACGAGCCGGCCGGCCTCAGTCCGAACCTCCACCACAACGTCGTCCGGATAGGTCCGCTCGAAAAAGAACCCGGCAGCCCGGTTCATCAAAGATCGCCGCATACCCAGATGGGCGATGCTCTCGAAGGGAAAACCCAGATGCACCAGGCGATACGCCCCATCGAACTGGACGGCCGCCGCGCCACCGGCGCCGCCGGTGTAGAGGACGTAGTCCATGTTGGCGACGGCCCCGCCCAGGGGCGCCAGCACGTCGGGATAGCCCACGAGCATCCAGGTCGGATGAAAATCGGCGATTGTCCCGGCCTGGTCGGCAAAAACGCCGCCGGTCAAGCGCGCCATCGCCGTGCCCGCATCGTCCGCGAGGTAATCGGCCTTCAGGTATTGATTGTAAAATGCCCGGTCGGCCGCACTGCCCAGGTGGTCGAGGTCCCAGCCGATTTCAGCGCCGGAAACGAAGAGGCATCCACCACCGTCGAGGTATGCACCGACCAGGGCCTGCTCGGCCGCGGAAAAGGTCTGGTCGGCGGTGGATTCCTCGCCGAGCATCCAGAGCACGCCATCGAAATCCTCCAGTGCAACCGCGCCCGCAACGACTGCCTCGTTTGCACAGGTGGCGAATCCGACGGGGCCCGGCAGCGACTCGCCGCAACGCACCGCAAAAGCGTGATTGGCCGCTTCGACGTTCTCCGATTGGGTGATCCAGCGGTCATTGCCGTCCACGATCAGCATCCGCGGCCCCTGTGCCCCACAGCGAAGACCGTACGCATCCGAGTCCGCGCTTTCCCCCAGCGCATTCTCGGCGCGGACCATGTAATAGCGGGCCACGCCCCCGGTCGAATGGTGAACCGTGGCCGTGGTACCGGTGGTCGCAAGAACGGATGACCAGGTGTAGCCGTTGGCGCTCTCGTAAACGCGGTACCCGCTCGCTCCACCGACGATCGTCCAGGATAGCAGGGCATCGAACCCGTTGCCGCCACATGAGACCTCGAGCAGCGTGGGGGCGGGCAAAACGGTCCCATTCAGCGCATTGACATCGGTGGCCATCACCCCAACCGCGTCGTCGATCGCCTGCCGGGCCGTGGATGCGCTGAAGCCCACCGCATTCATCAGGAACGAAAACATGTACCGGCGGTCGTCGACCGGATTGACCACGTAGCCCGACAGGCAGATGGTGTCGGAAAGCGTTCCCGTCTTGGCGTGTACCCTTCCCTCGGCCGGCCCCGTGGTGAATCGTCCGGACAGTGTTCCGTCGACGCCGCCGATGGGCAGCATGGCATCAAACCAGTAGCCTTCCGGCCGTTCGCGCAGCGCCCGCGTGAGTCCCACACCCTGGCGGGCGGACACCCGGTTGGAGTGGGAAAGCCCGGCGCCTTCCAGGAACACCGTGCCGGACATGTCCACCCCCACGGACGAGAAGAAGTCCTGGATCAGGTCTTCGCCGAAGGCGTCGGAACTGAAACCGATCGACTCGTAAGCCAGGTGTCGCATCAGTGCCTGGGCGTCATCGTTGTCGCTGACTTTCATCAGGTCGCGGGCGGCCTGGGACAGCGGCATCGAGCGCCACTCGGCGAGGGGAACGCCGGGCGGCGTAAAACTGCTGTTCGTCGCCGTGGACGAAGCCGTGATGCCCGCGGCGACCAGGGCATCACGAAACGCCTCGGTTGCCAGGGCGAGTGAGGGGACTTCGTCGTAAAGCATGTATCCGTAGCCGCGCACGGTCCCGTTCACCTGGCGCAATCCCTGATCGAACAGCGTCTCCGCGAGGCGGTCCAGGGCGAATCGCGGATTGCCGGGATAGTAATCATCCGCCCAGGTGAAATCGTGGTTACCCAACAGGATCAGATCCCCGTCGAGCGTTCCCCCCGCATCGATCAGGCCATCGGCCAGGACGCGCGTGACGAACCGATGGTCCGGTCCCAGCAGCGCCAGACTCGTTGCCGTAACGAAGGCCTTGGTGACCGAGGCGGGCTTTTGCACCAGATCCGGCGCACTCGTGTAATATACTATGCTGCCGTCCTCACTCTCGACGCGTCCGGAAAGCGTATGCGGGGGCAGGGTGTCGAAGATGTCGTCGATCTGCTCTTGAACGGCCTGACCCGGGAGCGCGGAAGGGACACATAGCACAATACACAATGCGGTGACACAGCGCGTGAGTCGTTCCACTGCTCTTGCCTCCTTTCCCATCAGCGGTTGCGTTGTAGCAAATCGGCGAAGCCGATTCTCGGAGGCGAGCAAACGTCCGCGTGATGGGTTCGGTCCCGGAGCTCGCTTCCCCAGCAGTGGTCGGGGGCTCGCTCAGGCTATCGGGCGCCGCATGCCCGCTGGAGCGCGCCCACGTCGAACATGTCGACGTCCCCGTCCTCGTCGAAGTCGAACTTCCAGCATGCACCGCCGAGCAGGCCGTTGTTCGGGCCGGTTTGGCACGCGGGCAGTCCCGCCAGGTCCGCCAGGTCGAAGTCGCCGTCGCCGTCGTAGTCGCCCAGCGGGGAGACCAGCACGAAATCGAAACGGTTGAGATTGTACTCGTCGGCCGTGGCCGCGTTGGCGAAACGCATGACCGTGACGCCGCTGCCCAGGTCGGTTGTGGCGCTGGTGGTGGTCCAGTTCTGCCAGTCGCCGGTGACCGGGACGGTGATGTCGCCGGTGAGATTGTCGCCGTCGAACGCGAGGTGGAACGATCCGCCGGTGTTCTGCGAGGCGACCCGGATGTCGATGCGATACGTCCCGGGTGTGGCCACCTCGAGCGTGTATTCGATCCACTCGCCGGCCGCCATCCATCCGACGTCGTAGCCGCCGCCGGCGTCGGCGCAGGTTTCGATATCCACCTCTTCCGTCGGGCGGTATTGCCCGCCGTTGTTGCTGCTGTCGGAATCGAGGTAGGCCACGCCGGGTCCGCCTTCGTCGAAGTTCTCCGCCTCGACGATCCCGGGAATGACGGCCGGGGCGCCGCCGAACGGGGCCTGGCCGTCGCAGCCGTCGCCGACGATGACGTTTACGGCGTCGGTCGCGATCAGGCCCTCGTCGTCGACGGCCCGGGCCGCCAGTTCGTAGCAGCCGTCTGGAACCGACGTCCAGGTGAAGGCGTACGGGGCGGTGGTGTCCTGGCCGAGGAGGTTCGAGCCGCTGTAGAACTCGACGACCGCAACGGACCCGTCGGTGTCGGCCGCGGTCGCGCTGATTACGATGTCCCCGGCGGGCAACTGCGCGCCCTCCGCCGGCTGGGTGATCTGCACGGTCGGCGGCGTCGAGGCGTAAGACAGGCCGTAGCCGTAGGGGAACAGCGGGGCGTAGCTGCTGTCGCCGACGTTGATCGGCAGTTGGCCGATCGACCGCGGCCAACTGTGCGGCAGCTTGCCGGTGAAATCGTGGTCGCCGAAGAGCACGTCGGCCACGCCGTCGCCCTCGGTTCCGGGCAGCCACGCGGCGACGAACGCGTCGGCGTCGCCGAGCGCATCGGTGATCATCATCGGCCGACCCGAGACGAGTACCACTACGGTGGGTACGGCGGGATCGATCCGGGAAAGGCAGTCGCGGTCGGTGGCGTCGAAGGCCAGGTCCGCGTCGTCGCCGAAACCTTCGGCGTAGGGGGTTTCACCAACGACGACGATGGCGACGTCGTGCCCGGCGGACCCGCTGCCGTTTTCGCTGAAGGTCACGGATCCGCCGTGTCCGGCGACGGCCGCCTGGATGCCGTCGAGGATGGTGGTCCCGGGCGTGATGGCCCCGCTGCTGCCCTGCCACGAGATGGTCCAGCCGCCGCACTGGTTGCCGATATCGTCGGCGTTTTTACCCGCGACGAAGACGCTGGCGGATTTCGCCAGGGGCAGCACGCCGTCGTTCTTTAGCAGCACGAGCGACTTGCGCACGGCCTCACGGGCGACGGCTCGGTGGGCGGCGCTGCCGAGCAGCCCGCTGTTGACCAGGGTGCGGTCGGCCAGCGGCTCGTCGAAGACGCCGGCGCGCTCCTTGGTGTGCAGGATGCGGCGGACCGCGTCGTCGATGCGGGTCACGCTGACGTCGCCGTTCTGCACGGCCGACTTGAGCGTGCTGATCCAGTTCTGCCAGTTGTAGGGCTCCATGCCCATGTCCACGCCGGCGTTGACCATCTGCACGACCTTGTCGTAGTAGGTCGCCCCGGAGAGTTCGTAGACCGCCTCCCAGTCGGAGATGACGAACCCGTCGAAGCCGAGCTCGGTCTTCAGCACGTTGTTGATGAGGTAGCCGTTCTGGTGCATTTTGACGCCGTTCCAACTGCTGTACGACGGCATCACGGTGGCGACGTTTTGGGAAATCGCCTCCTCGAAGCCCGGCAGGTGCAGGGCCCGCAGCGTGGCCTCGTCGAGGATGGTGTTGCCGCGGTCGATGCCGCCGGTGGTGCCGCCGTCGCCGATGAAATGCTTGGCGCATGCGAGCACCCGCTCGCCGGTGGGGGCGGTTCCCTGGAGGCCCTGGACGAACGGACCGGCCAGGAGGCGTTGGAGGGCGGGGTCCTCGCCGTAGCCTTCGTAGGTCCGGCCCCAGCGTTCGTCGCGCACGACGGCCACGCATGGCGCGAAGGTCCATTCCAGTCCGGTGCAGGCGACCTCGAGGGCGGTGATGCGGCCGATCTCGCGGAGCAGGTTCGGGTCGCGGGTGGCCCCGAGCCCGATATTGTGCGGGAAGATCGTCGCGCCGACGACGTTGTTGTGCCCGTGCACGGCGTCGATGCCATAGAGGATGGGAATCCCCAGCCGGGTGCCGGCCGCGGCGTTCTGGTAGGCGTCATGCATGTCCGCCCAGCCGGTGGGCGTGTTGCTGGCCGGGACGGAACCGCCGCCGCTGAGGATCGAGCCGAGGTAGAAGTTCTGTACGTCGCCGGGGGTGGCGCTGGCCCGTTCGGCCTGGGTCATCTGGCCGACCTTCTCGTCGAGGGTCATACCGGCGAGCAGAGCTTCGATGTCCACGTCCGCCGCAACCGGGCTGACGAGCCCAACACTGAGTGCGATCAATGACAGAATATGGGAATTTCTCAAAATGTCACGCAGCCTGTTCCAAGATCAACGGGATTGGGGTCCCTTTTTTGACAAAGTGCTCACACGCCGCGCCTCCGCCAAGGCCGCGCTGCCTGTGTTCATGATACCGGTTGCTCGGCGCCGATGCCGGGCATCCTCGCGAACATCGTACCGGTTTCCCGCACCCGCAGGCAAGACCGACGCGGACAGCCGGGAACACGGGTCAACGTGACGCCCCATAACTCGCAGCCATGCGGCGATCGTTAAGCCTGCGGCGTGACGTACCCGATGGTGGCGGCCACAGGGAAGCCCTGTTCACGGCCAACGGCCCGCGGACAGACGCCCTCGCCAAAGTTGGGCATTCCCAGTTTGGCGGCGAGCTTGTGGCGAAGAATGCCGGACTGATCCGTCGAGACCGCATGCGGGCGCCTCGGTGGGCGGCGTCTGATACAGCAAGGAGGTGCACGGCGACACACGCAAACCTCATGGAACCAGCGCCGCATGGGCGCCAATCTGAACTTCGCAGTCTGTTTCGTCAGTCCCGGTCGCCCCCAGCCGATCCGAACCCGCATCGGCTGTTGCCGCGGCATGCGATCTCCATGGGAATGGCGATATGGAAATGGGCCACCTTGTCGAGCTGCCGGCTCCTTTTGCCGAGCCGTAACCCCGGATGAGACGCGCAGGCGGTAACCTCGCCGCACCACGGCTCGACCAGGCGCGAACGTGGTCCAGGGATCCCTGATCAGGCCGAAGGCCCCTGGTTCGCGGTGGTTCATCCCGTACTGCGGCAAAGGAAGCGGGCCAAGCCCCGTCCCGAGCTTCAAAAACGCCTGGGAGCCTTATACCCAGTTTGCCAGCCTTCGGCCGCCATCCCAGGGGGGAATCGCATCGCGATTCTTTCATAAAGTCCTCATAATTCAGATCTTACGTAACACTGCGTCACTTTCGTGACCACGTGATCACATCGGGGCGCCGATTTCTCTTGCATCGACCTGGTCGTTGTGATACAAGTAGCAACAGTTGCAGCAACGTTTTCTAGCTGTTTAGGGTAGTGGCGGACCGTGAGAGAGAGAGGTCGCCTGCGGGCGGGCTCTTTTTTTATGCCCCCCTCGGACGCGAATGCAAGTGAACTCCTGATCGCAGGAGAAGCGTTTCATTTCGTAGCGTGTGGGGCACGCCCGTGCCTGAGAATGGAGGATTGAGGCTGTGAACAGAAAACAATGCAAGCTGGCGACGGCCAGTCTGGTGATCGTGGCTCTCTGCGGCGCCCCGGCCCTTGCCGACGTCAATGTGACCGTGGACCCCGGACTCAACTGGGTTGGTTACATGAACGTCTTTGACCTGCCCATCGGCAGCGGCGGGTTCCTTTGGGGAAGCGGCTGGGGAACGCCTGACCTTCCCGCCACGTTCAACGGCAACCAACTGCGCCTGGCCCCCAACACCAATACGTGGGATCCAGCCGATCCGTACTGGGTTGACGGCAACGGCGACGGCGCAAAATGGACCAACGCCAACATGTACGTCGAGGATTCGACTTTGATTGGTGAAACGGTCCACTTCACCGGTCACGTTGTGGAAAACAGCCTGGAAGCGCCGTTCCAGTCGCAGGCGTTTATCAAGGTGCTCGATCCCGGCGCCGGCTGGGCGGTGGTGGCCGAAGCGTATGCTCCGCTGGTGACGGGGCAGGATTTCCAGGTTTCGCTCGCGATTGACAACGTCGCGGGCCTCGTTCCGCAGTACGGCTTTGTGACCGACAGCGCCCCCGTGGACCCGGCCGGCGATTTCGGCCAGGTTTTGATCAACTACATCCCCGAACCGTCCAGTCTGCTGCTGTTCGCCGGCCTGGCGGGCGCGGCGCTGTATCGCCGCCGCTAGGCGTGACGCGGCAAGCCGCGAAGCGCATCCGCTTGATTGCTTATTTACCCAAGAGGCCGCGTCTCTGTGACGCGGCCTCTGGCTTGCGCGGGCGGCATCACGCGTCACCGGTGATCCCGCCCCCTCAAACTGTCACCACGATCTTGCCGATCTGCTGGTTCGACTCCAGGTACGCATGGGCGGCGACGATCTCCTCCAACTTGAACGTCTTCGCCACCACCGGCTTGAACGCGCCCCGGGCCAAGCCGGCCGTCACAAATCGCTTGGCCCGCTCGAGCCGGGCCGAATCGGTGGTGATTTCGAACAGAATATAACCGCGCACCGTCAGCGACTTGCCGAGCACCTCCATCAAGGCAAGCGGCGTAGGTTCACCGGTGGGCGGCGTCTGATACAGCAAGGAGGTGCACGGCGACACACGCAAACCTCATGGAACCAGCGCCGCGTGGGCGCCAATCTGAACTTCGGAGTCTGTTTCGTCAGTCCCGGTCGCCCCCAGCCGATCCGAACCCGCATCGGCTCTTGCCGCGGCATTCGATCTCCATAGGAATGGCGATATGGCAATGGGCCACCTTGTCGAGCTGCCGGCTCCTTTTGCCGAGCCGTAACCCCGGATGAGACGCGCAGGCGGTAACGTCGCCGCACCACGGCTCGACCAGGCGCGAACGTGGTCCAGGGATCCCTGATCAGGCCGAGGGCCCTGGTTCGCGGTGGTTCATCCCGTACTGCGGCAAAGGGAGCGGGCCAAGCCCCTTCCCGAGCTTCAAAAGCGCCTGGGAGCCTCATGCCCAGTTTGCCAGCTTTCGGCCGCATCCCAGGGGGGAATCGCATCGCGATTCTTCCATAAAGTCCTCATAATTCAGAGCTTATGCAACACTGTGTCACTTTCGTGACCACGTGATCACATCGGGGCGCCGATTTCTCTTGAATCGACCTGGCCGTTGTGATATAAGCAGCAACAGTTGCAGCAACGTTTTCAGGGAATTTAGGTGGTGGCGGACCGTGAGAGAGAGGTCGCCTGCGGGCGGGCTCTTTTTTTATGCCCCCCTCGGACGCGAATGCAAGTGAACTCCTGATCGCAGGAGAAGGCTCTCATTTCGTAGCGTGTGGGGCACGCCTGAAAATTTCTTTGCCTGTATACCAGGCAGGTAAAACAGGCAGGCTCTCTTGGTTGAGTCGATTCGTTACATCGGCAGTCGCGGCAGCAAGTCCATCGAGGGAATGACGCTGACCAGCCGCAATAGCGGTCGACGGAGTCGTGAGGTTGGCGGAAGATCCGCCGAATCATCAAGTCCCAAATGGAGGAGGTATTGAAATGAAACGTGGATTGGTTGTTTTGTCTGTGGCTGGTCTTTTGTTCGCTCCGTCGATTGCGTTGGGCGAACTGCTGGTCAATGGTGGTTTCGAAACCGGTGATCTTACCGGTTGGAACGTCGGATCGGGCGACATCTCGGTCGACGTTCCTGGCGTTGGTGCGTTCGAAGGTAGCCATGCCTTGCGTATGAACGAGCCGGCAAATGGTGTTCCCACGGTCGATCAAGGTTCGTACGATAGCGGTTTCGTCATTCCCGCTAGCCCTGGCCAAGAATTCAACCTGTCGGGTTACGCGCTGACCGAAACTGCTCTGCCCGCGGGTCCCTTCGGTCTGTTCAAGATGGTCTTCGAAGATGCGCTCGGTAATGACCTAATTCCTCAATCGGTCTCGATCGGCCAGCTGAATTCGTCGTTCCCGGGTGCCGAGTCGCTGCCGTTCCTCAACGACGCCAGCCCCGTCAACGAGTGGATCTTCTCGGAAACCCAAGCGGTTGCCCCGGCTGGCACCGTTTCGGTTCATTTCCTGGCACTCGTCGTTGACTTCGCCGGCGGCAATCACCCGATGTATTTTGACAGTGTCTCGGCCACGCTGATCCCCGAACCGTCCAGCCTGCTGCTGTTCGCCGGCCTGGCGGGCGCGGCGCTGTATCGCCGCCGCTAGGCGCGAGCGGGCAAGCTGCATAGCCCATCAGCCTGACTAACTGTTTACCCAAGAGGCCGCGTCTCCGTGACGCGGCCTCTGTCTTGCGCGGCGTGCGTCACGGGCCCTCAGTCTCCCGCACCCCCTCAGACCGTCACCACGATCTTGCCGATCTGCTGGTTCGACTCCAGGTACGCATGGGCGGCGACGATCTCCTCCAACTTGAACGTCTTCGCCACCACCGGCTTGAACGCGCCCCGGGCCAAGCCGGCCGTCACAAACCGCTTGGCCCGCTCGAGCCGGGCAGAATCGGTGGTGATTTCGAAGAGAATATAACCGCGCACCGTCAGCGACTTGCCGAGCACCTCCATCAGGGGAAGCGGCGTGGGCTCGCCGCTGAGCGCGCCGTACTGGAACAGGATGCCGCGCGGCGCCAGGGCGGCCGCCAGCTTCGCCACCGTCGGTCCGCCCACGGGATCAAAGGCCACCTGGGCCCCGGCGCCGTCGGTCAGCTTGCGCGTCTCTGCGACCAGGTCCTGCTTCTGCGTGGCGATCACGTGGGCGGCGCCGGCGTCCAGCAGCGCGCCGCGCTTCTCCCCCGTGCGCGTCAAGGCGACCGGCGTGGCCCCGACCAGGTTACAGATCTGGATCGCGGCCAATCCCACGCTGCTCGAAGCGGCCGGAATGAGCACCACGTCGCCGGCCTGCAAGCTGGCCAGTTCGATCAGGGCGCCGTACGCCGTCGTGTACTGCATCCACACGGCCGCGGCCTCCACCCAGGAGAGCGACTCCGGATGCTTGGCGACCGCCGCCGCGGGCACCGTCGCCAGTTCACCGTAAACGCCGTGCTTGTTCTGCATGAACGCGGGGATGGTGCTGACTACGTCACCCACCTTCAGGCCGCCGACGCCGTCGCCCACCGATTCCACCGTCCCGGCGGCCTCGTAGCCCAGCCGTGCCGGGAAATCCGCCTGCTCGAGGTACTGTCCGCTGCGGAACATGGCTTCGGCGCGGTTGAGACCCAACGCCTTCACCGCAATGCGCACCTCGCCATATCCCGGGTGCGGCACATCCACCTGATCGATCTGCAACACCTCCGGGCCACCCGTCTGATGAAAACGCACAATCCGGGCCATGAGAATCCCCCTTCCCTGCTCATGTCGAAACTGTCATTGCTTTGCTTCGCCACCTTCCCGGGGATGAACCCGGCGCAGCGCGGTTCATCCGTCCCTGTCAGGCAGGAGTATAGACAGCGCTCAACCGATCGCCCAAGTTTGCACGGCGTTCCGGCTGCGCGTCGGCCGTGACGATAGGGTATCTCCGCTGCTCGCTGCGGCGCCGCAAACCTGAACGCTCAGTCGCAGAGTGCGCCGATGGGTGAGACAATCAGCGTTCGTCGGCCGGGTATGATTCAAACCGCTCGGCCGCCGATTGCGTGGGCCAGTGCGCCGCCAGCACCACAATCGCCGCAAGCGCTCCGACCAGCGCAAGCCCGCGCCCCGTGATCAGGTACGCCACCACGCCGAACAGCCCCCAGCCTTCGGCCAGCGCCGCGCTGAAGATCGTCGCCGCGGCGTAGCCGCCGGAAATCGGCGACCCCGCGGCGCTCGCGGCCGCCACGGATTTCCTCTTGCGAAAATACGAGCGAATGAACGCGCCCGCCCCCAGTGCCCCAACGGCCAGCGTGCCGAGAATCGGCAACATCACCTGGGCAAGCTCGGGCCGAACCGCCATCGATCCACCCTGGACGACAACCACGGCGATCAACAGAAACATGACCACGCCGCCCCCCATCGCGCCGACGATCAGTCGCAGAGTGGGGAGCTGCTTTTTTGAAGATTCGGCCTCAGGACTGTCCATGTTGGGTATCCGCAATCAGAGGAACGCGCGGACCCGCCGCCCGCAACGTGCTGGCGGCGTGGCTTCGCGGCTTGCACGGTTCAGTAGGCCGCGTCATCATACCCTTCGCCGAACCCGCCACCAAGCACGATCTGCAAGCGCGCGACGGTGGTCGGATGCTTGGAGCCGGAGACCACCCATGGGAAAAATCAGTGTTGCTGCATATCGCCCCCGCGCGGGCATGGAAGCCGACCTGCTGGCCGTCCTGACCGATCGCCTGCCGCTGTTGCGGCGGCTCGGGCTCGCAACCGACCGCCCGGCCGTGCACATGCGCTCGCGGGAGGGCGTGTTGATCGAGATTTCGGAGTGGGTCGACGACGCGGCCATCGACCGCGCCCACCACACGCCGGAGGTTCTCGCCCTCTGGGACCGCTTCGCCGCCTGCTGCACGTTCGTGCGTCTCGACGCCCTGGCCGAAGCCCATGAGGACTTCGCCACCTTCGCGGCGATCGAATAGGCGGCGCTGCCGCCAGACATTCATCTACGACCATCACACCGCCTCCTGTGCCGCGACCCGGTCCAGCGGAAACGGCGGCCGGGCGATCGCCCGCGCGGCCAGAGACATCAACGCCGCGGGGTTGTCGTCCCCCGCAATGCGATTGGTCCGCACGGCGCCGCAGTCGCTGCACCGGTGCACCAGCGCCCACTCTCCGTCCGGCTGCACCCACACCGCGATGGGCTCCATGGCGGCGCGGCAGGCGGCCACCCGGTCTCCCGGCCTGTTGTCCACGTGAACGCTCCACAGGCACTGCGGACAGTGGTTGCGGTGCCGCGTGCCGGCTGCCGTTGCGGAAATCCGCCACCCGCACCGGGCGCAACGGAATTCCTCGGGCGTTTCCGCCGGGGTGCGCTCCGCATTGGCCGCGTGCTTGTGCCCCGTCGCGGGGATATCCAGCATCCGCCGATAGCTCTCGTACCGCTCCGGCGTGACGTCGCCCCGCTCGACCGCCTGGCGGAGCGCACAGCCGGGTTCGTGCACGTGCGTACACCCGCTGAATCGGCACGCGCCCAGCCAGGACCGCATCTCGGGAAACAGCCCCGCCAGCTCCGCATTGGCGATATTCCAAAGGCCCAGCTCGCGGACCCCGGGCGTATCGATGACGCTGCCACTACAAGGCAGGGCAAACAGCTCCACGCACGTGGTGGTGTGCCGACCTTTGCCGCTGCGCGCGTTTACCGCCGCGGTGCGCAGCGCGGAATCCGGCAGTAATGCGTTGAGCAGCGTCGTCTTGCCCACCCCCGACTTGCCCGCCAGCAGCGACACCCGACCGCACAACTCGGCCGTCAACGCATCCAGGCCGCGCCCCTCGGAGGCCGCCACCCGCACGACGCGATAGCCGATTTGCCGGTACCGGTTCAACGGCCCGGCCAGTCGCAACTCGTCCGCCAGGTCGTCTTTGGTCACGCAAATCAGGGCATCCACGCCGGCCGCTTCCGCGATGACCAGGTAGCGATCGAGCATCGCCCATGATGGCGCCGGCGCAGCGGCCGCGAACACCGCCACCAACTGATCCACGTTCGCCGCGATCACCTGGGCCACCGGCTTGGGGCCGGCCGCCCGCCGGGTAATTTGGTTGCGCCGCGGCGTCACCGCCACGATGCGCCCCCGTTGCGGCCCGGTCGGCGCCACTGTTACCGCGTCGCCCACCGCGATTTCGTCGCCCACCGGCGTAGCGCCACCGGCGGGCCGCACCGCACAATGCCGGCGACCGCGGCGCTCCGGGTGCTGCGTGCGCGCGCGATCAGGTGCGCCATTCAGCCCCGTGCAGACATATCGTTGCCCGTCCACCTGGACGGTCCATCCAGCGCGGTCGCTGCGCACGACCAGGCCGGTATGCGTATGTTCATCGTCGTAATGCTCTTTTTGTCCCACTGTGGAACTCCTCGTTGGGTCTTCATCTTTGTCCGTTGCGAATCTCCATGGAAAGTGAAAGTCCGATGGGCGACATACCAGGTGGCCGACATAAACATGCTCCTGTTCGATGGTGAAAATGGACGGGCCCGCGCGCCCACGCAGGGTGACCGGTCAGGGGAACCGGTCAGCGCCCCGAGCGCAAGCTCCGGGGGCCTGTTAACGGGCCCCGCACGCGTCCGCAGGACACGGCAAACCCGTGAAAGCCCAGGCGCACCGTGCGCCTGCGGCATCAGTCATTCAGCTCAGTGTGGGGATAAAACGAAACCGCAAGGGGGCGGATACGCGATCACCCGCCCACGCACGCCGCGTAGCGCGAACGTACCGTGAGGCCGGTGGAGCCAGGCGCCGCCGCAGCGACGCATCCCTTGCGGTATGTGTCAGACAGTGGTCAACATCAGGCCATAGCATAGCAACCGCCCCGCCGCCCGGTCAAGCCACGCCTCCGACCCCAGCCGTGCCCCATGAATGACCGGCCTGCCCAGTTTGCAACCCGCCTCGTCCGACGCCTCTCCCCCATGTGGAACGGGTTGCACACCACGTCACTACAATTGTGGTGATGCGCTACTCACCCGAACATCCGCCGGCGGAGCGTGTTCAGGCGGACAGACCCACGTCCGCCGAAGCTTATCAGACCATCCTCGATTCCATCGCCGACGGCGTCTTCACCGTCGATCTCGACTGGCACATTACCTCGTTCAATGCCGCGGCCGAACGCATCACCGGCGTCCGCCGCCGCGACGCCATCGGCCGCCACTGCTGCGACGTCTTCCGCGCCAGCATCTGCGAGGGCAACTGCGCGCTCCAACGGGCCCGCGACCTTGGGCGCCCGGTGGTCAACCGCGCCATCTACATCCTTGACGCCCAAGGGCGGCGCGTGCCCATCAGCATCTCCGCGGCCGTCCTCCGCGACGCCCAGGGCCAGGTCATCGGTGGCGTCGAGACCTTCCGCGATCTCAGCCAGGTCGAGGAACTGCGCAAAGAACTCGAAGGACGCTACACCTGCGCCGACATCGTCGGACGCAGCGTCGCCATGCGCCGCCTCTTCGCCCTCCTGCCCCTCGTCGCCGAAAGCAACAGCACCGTGCTCATCGAAGGCGAAAGCGGCACCGGCAAGGAACTCGTCGCCCGCGCCATCCACGACCTATCTCCAAGACGCGAAGGCCGGTTCGTCGCCCTCAACTGCGGCGCGCTGCCCGACACGCTCCTCGAATCAGAACTGTTCGGCTACAAAGCCGGCGCGTTCACCGACGCCAAGCGCGACAAGCCCGGACGCCTCGCGCTCGCCGACGGCGGCACCCTGCTGCTTGATGAAATCGGTGACGTGTCGCCCGCCATGCAGACGCGGCTGCTGCGCGTTTTGCAGGAACGCACCTACGAACCGCTGGGGGGCGTCGAACCCCTTGCCATCGACGTCCGCGTGGTCGCCGCCACCCATCGCGATCTCGACGCCCTGGTCAGCGCCGGCCGCTTCCGCGACGATCTCTACTACCGCATCAATGTCGTCCGGCTGCGCCTGCCGCCCCTGCGCGAGCGGCGCGAAGACATTCCCCTTCTGGCTGAGCGCTTCGTTGCCCACTTCAACCAGGTGCAGGGCAAGGACGTCGCCGGCCTTTCAGAAGCGGCACTGGCCATACTCATGAATCATGGATTTCCTGGGAACGTGCGCGAACTCGAGAACATCATCGAGCACGCCTTCGTGCTGTGCCGCGGCGGTCTTATCGAAGCGCACCACCTGCCGGCCAACCTCCAACCCTCCGCCGATGCTTCCACGCTGCCCCTCCAGGGCGGGCTGACGCTGCGCGCACTCGAAGCCATCCATATCGCCGACGCCCTCCGCCGCCATGACGGCAATCGCACGGCCGCCGCCCGTGAACTGGGCATCCACCCCAGCACCCTCTTCCGCAAACTGCGCACGATCGACCTGCCTGCGCAGCCCGACGAGATGGCCAACCCGTAGCCCGTCCGTCTGTCACCAACCGCAACCGCTCCTGGCGGCAATCACTGTTGCACTTTGCAATACCTTGAGCGACGCGTGTTTGCATTTTGCGTCGACCGCCACCCGACTCGATCGCCTCGCCGATAACACTAACTGCTTGACTCACAATAAGTTACAAGGATCACCCGCGTCGCCTGCGATCTGGCGCACTAATTGCTAACCATTCCGCCAATGAGAATCGGCTTGGCCATTCATGCGGGACGCATCTCCCCCGTCCTCGATGTCGCCCAGCGGCTCCTCGTGGTCGAGCACCCTGATCGGGCGTCAACTCCCCGGCAGGAAGTGCCGATCGCGGGCGTTTCGCTGCCGGCCATCGTGCGCAACATCCAGTCGGCCGATGTCGGCGTGCTCATTTGTGGCGCCGTCTCCCAACCGTTGGCCGCCGCCATCAGCGCCGCCGGCATACGCCTCATCTCCCAAGTCTGCGGCGACATTGAAGAGGTCGTGGCCGCTTACTTTGCCGGCCGACTGCACCGCGCCCGCTTTCAGATGCCCGGTTGCCAGTGCCGGCGACACGATTCCATGCATTGCCGCAGGCGACACGCCGACGCGCAGCGATTCCCTAACCCTTCAACCCCCGAGCACTGACGACCGCATGAAAACATACCTCGATTGCATTCCGTGTTTTATGCGCCAAACGCTTGACGCCGTGCGCCGGGTGACCGACGACGAAGCCATTCATGTGGCGTTGACCAAGGAAATTCTGCACGCGGCCGCCACCATGGATCTGCGCCAGTCGCCTCCCGCGATGGGCCAACGCATCCATCGCCGCATCCGCGAATTGACTGGGCGCGCGGATCCGTATGCGGACGCCAAAGCTCACTTCAACCGCATGGCTCTGGAACGCCTGCCGCAACTCCGCGCCCGGGTCGCGCAGTCGCCGGCGCCTTTCGAAACCGCTCTGCGCCTGTCCATCGCCGGTAACATCATCGACATGGGCGTCCACAGTGCGCTGACCGACGCCCGGATTACCGAGGCCATCGACCGCGCACTCTGCGCCCCGCTGTGCGGCGACGCAAACAGCGTCCAAAGCGTCATGCAACAAGCCAATGACATCCTGTTCCTTGCCGACAACGCCGGGGAGATCGTCTTCGACCGGCTGCTGCTCGAACAGTTGCCCCTTGATCGGGTAACGGTGGCGGTGCGGGGCGCGCCGGTGATCAACGACGCCACCCGGGTCGATGCCCGCGTTGCCGGACTGACCGAGCTCGTCGAGGTGATGGACAACGGCTCAGACGCGCCGGGCACGATTCTCGAAGACTGTAGCGTAGCGTTTTGCCAGCGCTTCGACCGCGCCGACCTGGTCATTGCCAAGGGACAGGGCAACTTCGAAACCCTCAGTCACGTTGATAAACCGATCATTTTCGCCCTCATGGCCAAGTGCCCGGTGATCGCCCGCGAACTGCACTGCCCGGTGGGCAGCCTGGTGGTGCGTCAATCGCCGAACGCTTCACCGGTCCCCAGCAGCGCGCCGGCCGTCCTGGAATCATGCCCGGGTCCGCAGCCAGCGTCCCCAGAGGCCGAAGCAACGACGCAACCGCCGCCGGCGACCGTTCGTGCCGGGGCAAACACAAGGATACTGTTATGAAAATCGCAATCAGCGCCGCCAGTCCGGGTCTCGATGCCGAGGTCGATCCCCGCTTCGGGCGAAGCCCGGTCTTCACCATCGTCGAGACCGATGACCGAAGTGAGCAGACCCTCATCAACGAGCACCAGTCCTTGGGACAGGGGGCCGGCATCCAGACCGCACGCACCCTCGCCGAACGCGGCGTCGAGTGCGTGCTCACGGGCAACTGCGGTCCCAACGCCCAGCAGACGTTGAGTGCCGCGGGTATCCGCGTCATCACCGGCTGCGCCGGCGCCGTGCGCGACGCCATCGAACAGTTCATCGCCGGCAACCTCCCGGAACCGCAACCGGCCGACGCGCCGAGCGACCACGTCGCGGGGGGCGGCGCGTCGGCTTTTTCGTCGCCCGACACAGTCAACGCCGGCTTTGGCCGCGGGCGAAGAGACCAAGGCGCCGGAGGCGTCGGCCGGGGCCGAGGTCGCCGCGCCAAACACGGACCGGGCTGGGGAAAAGGACGTCGGCGCGGCGCCGACGCGTAATGCTCAGGAGGCGATGACGCCATGAAGATCGCTGTCGCAAGCGGCAAAGGCGGTACCGGCAAAACCACCCTCGCGACCAGTCTCGCCGCCACCGGCGCGCGGATCGGCCGGCAGGTCACCTACCTCGACTGCGACGTCGAGGATCCCGACGGCCACCTCTTTCTCCACCCGGAGATCCACGCCCGATCATCGGTCAATGTCCTCGTTCCAACGGTGCTTGAGGACGCCTGCACCCACTGCGGACTATGCACCCAGGCCTGCTTGTTCAGCGCCATCGTGGGCGTCGGGCAGAAGGTGATGGTCTTCCCAGAACTCTGCTGCGGCTGCGGCGCTTGCGTCCGCGCCTGCCCCTGCGGCGCCCTCCTCGAACGCCCGCATACGATCGGGGCGGTGGAAACGGGCGTCAGCGGCAACCTGCCCGTTGTCCAGGGGCGCCTCGACGTCGGCGCAGCCAAGAGCCCGCCGGTGATCCGGGCCGTGCGGAAGGCCGCCCCCGACGTGGACTGGCAGATCATCGACGCTCCGCCCGGCGCCTCCTGCCCCATGATGGCCGCGGTGCGCGACTGCGATCTCGTCGTCCTGGTGGCCGAACCCACCCCGTTCGGTCTCTCCGACCTCGAGCTCGCCGTCGCCACCTTGCGCGAACTCGCCCTGCCGCTCGCGGTCGTCATCAACCGGGCCGACGTCGGCGACTACTCCATCGACCGCTTCTGCACCGCCGAGCAGATACCCGTTTTGCTTCGCATCCCGGACGATCGTCGCGTGGCCCAGGCGTATTCGCGCGGCGAACTGATGGTTTCTGCGGTTACGGAAATGCATGCGGCGCTGGTGCGGCTATGGGACCAGATCGACGCAAGTTGCGCAGATCGCCAATCCGCCGACCCCGCCGGGCACGTCGAGGGAAACGTATGAGCAATTTCGCGAAAAAACGCCACGTGTTCGGACCGGTACCCTCCCGCAGACTCGGGCGTTCCCTGGGCATCGACCTTGTTCCCTACAAGACCTGCTCCTACGACTGCATCTACTGCCAGTTGGGCAAAACCACCCAGCGTCAGATCGACCGCAAACGCCACGTCTCCATATCCGCCGTGCTTCGCGAAATCGAGGCCAAACTCGCCGCCGACCGGCAAATCGACTACCTCACCCTCTCCGGCTCCGGCGAACCCACCCTTCAGATGGGGCTGGGGCATCTCATCGAGGGCATCAGGCGGATGACGAGTACCCCCATCGCCCTGCTGACCAACGGCTCGCTTCTTTGGCGCGCAGACCTCCAGGACGAGCTCTCTGCAATCGATCTGGTCATCCCGTCGCTGGACGCCGGCAACGCCGAGATGTTCCAACGCGTCAACCGCCCGCATCCCCTGCTGCGCTTCGAGCAGATCATCGCCGGCTGCGCCGCCTTTCGCCGGCGTTTCCCCGGAGAGATCTGGCTCGAGGTCTTCTTGCTCGGCGGCATGACCACCACCTCGAAGCAGGTCCGCCAAATCAAGACGCTCGCCGAGCAAATGGAACCCGACCGCATCCAGTTGAACACGGTCGCGCGCCCGCCGACCGAGCCGGATGCCCGACCGGCCAGCCCCGAGGAGCTGGCTGAAGCGGCCGCCTTGCTCGGCCCCCGCGCGGAAGTGATCGCCGATTTCGCCCTCCAGAAAATCGAAGCCCAGCCCACCGCCTGCGCCGAGGACATCCTCGATCTGCTCCGCCGGCGTCCCTGCGCCCTCGACGATCTCGCGTCCGGGCTTGCAGCCCATCCGCTCGAGGTCGGCAAACAGCTCGAGCGCCTCGTCCGCGCGCACCGCATCGCCGCCCGGCATCACGGCGCCCGCGTCTATTACCAGCCAACGTCCCCGGCCTCGACACGTACGGACGAGCCCGTCGAACCACCCAAGGAGACGCCATGAAGGAGCTCGTGATCATCAGCGGCAAGGGCGGAACTGGCAAAACCAGCATCGCGGCTTGCTTCGCCAGCCTCGCTGACAACGTGGTCATCGCCGACTGCGACGTGGACGCGCCCGACCTCCACCTGCTGCTCCAACCCCGCGTCCAGCGCCGGGAGCCCTTCGTCGCCGGCCATCATGTCCGCATCCTTCCAGAGCACTGCGACGCCTGCGGAACCTGCGCGGATATCTGCCGCTTCGACGCCGTGCGCCGCACAACGTCGGCTGCCGGCCGGCCGGCCTACATCATTGATCCCTTCGCCTGCGTCGGCTGCGGCGCCTGCGTTCGCGCATGCCCCCGCTACGCCATCGACTGTGAGGCTGCGACCTGTGGCGAATGGTACGTTTCCCAAACCCGGTGCGGCCCCCTGGTCCACGCCCGCCTCTTTGCCGCCGCGGAAAACAGCGGCCGACTCGTCAGCCTCCTCCGCGAGCAGGCCCGCGTCGCGGCTGAAGACGCCGATTGCGATCTCGTCCTCATCGACGGCTCCCCCGGCATCGGCTGCCCCGTGATCGCGTCGCTCACCGGCGCCGATCTCGCGCTCATCGTCACCGAACCCACCGTCAGCGGTCTCCAGGGCATGGAACGCATCGCCCGCCTCACCGCCCACTTCCATACTCCGGCCTGCGTCTGCATCAATAAGTGGGATCTCAACCCGGATATGGCCGACCGCATCACCGCCGCCGCGAGCAAGAGCCATCTGCCCGTCGTCGGCCGCATCCGCTACGACGACGCCGTGACCGCCGCCCAACTCGCCCGCCAGACGCTCGTCGAGCATACCGCCGACCGCGCCGGCGCCGAGGTCCACGACCTCTGGCGGAACGTCGCGCGCTTGCTTGCCACCAACGGCCCCCCGCCTGCTCTCAGCGACATCCCCATCGCCGGCGAGGGGCTTCGCCCTTCTGTGGATTAACCCGGGCAACTTAAACCCGGGCAACGGCGATCCCCGAACCGCCGCGCGTCCTCTGCACGTCCCTACAACCGGCCGATGCTCACTCCGAACGTGATCTCGTCCGGCGACGTGGGCATGATGACCTCTTTCTCGAACCGCCCCTCCCGCCAGCGATAGACCCGCAACTCGCCCTGCACGTCCGACGCCACCACCACCTCGTCGGCCCCGTCGCCATCAAGATCGCACACCAGCGTCGCGTGCTCGTAACCGCTCGAATCCCGGTCGATCAACGTCCGCGACCACGCGTCACCATTTCCGCGGCGCAGCAGCCACAACCCCGAGCGCATGCCGGCCGCGACGATGTCCACCTGCCCGTCGTGGTCCACGTCGCCGGGCGACAGGAAACGGCACTGGGCGTCATCCAGCGTCGCGATCACGTCGTACGTCGCCCCGCCCGCGGCATCCGCATCCGCCGCGAACGCCGCAACGTGATATCGCCGAATCTCCACCGGCCGAACAATGTCCATCCGGCCGCCACGCTGCGCGGTCTCCGCTTCGACCGCCGCCAGCAGCACGGGGACCTCATCCCCGTCGAGATCAACCGCCAGAATCTCCTTCGCATGGGTGTTCTCAAAGGTCGCGACTGTCCGCCGCTCGAACGCCTCTCCATTCCACCGGTACATCACGATCGCCCCGGCCTGCGACTTCATGTCCGAACGATTGGGCTGCGAGGGCGTTGCGAAAATCTCCATCACGCCGTCGCCGTCCGCGTCGGCCAACTCGATCTCGTGCACGAACGTCCGCGGCGCCCGGTCGATCTCCTGGGCATCCCAGCCCTCCGGGCCGCGCGACACCACCGCCACCACGCCCTGATCGTGCGTGCTCACCACGATCTCGACGTCCCCGTTCCCATTCACGTCCCCAACCTCGAAGTCGCGCAGCCGATCCCACTTGCCGCCGAAGCTCGGATTCCACAGCGCCTGATGGGTCCACCGCCCCCCGTCCCATTGCCAGAAGCGCAGCACGGCCGCCGTTCCCCCGATGGTCAAGATCCCTTCCCCCATTCCCGGCAAGGTCACCACCGCGGCCTTATGGAACACGTTGCTGGCCGCATCCTCGATCACCGCCGGGCGCCAGCCCTCGGCCGTCTTGCGTACGATCACCAGTTTCGCCGGCCCCGGTACCGGACGCCGCCTGCCCTGCGCGTCCGTCTCGTACGCAAACTGCGCCTTGGCCAGCAGAATCGAGGGAACGGGATCGCCGGTCAGCGGATCGGCCTGCACCTGCGGCGTTGGGGTCGTCGCCGCCGGTGTCGCATCCGCCGCCGGCCTTTCGTCCCGCTCGCACCCGAAGATGAGGACGCACACCGCCAAACCCGCCAGCAACGACTTTCCGCGATTGCAGCGCATCGTTTGTCACTCCCCAGGAAGATAATCGGACGTTCCCTTCCGACCGTAACGAATCCTCCCCCGGCCGCAAGAGCCGCCTTCCAGCGGGCCCGCTGCCCCACGAGCCGGGATGAACTTCGCCGATGCGGTTGCTACAATGGACGCCTGACATGCAACCCGAGCCCAACCGGGCCAACCAAGAGGGGCGGGCGCCAATCGTGTCTGGATTTTCGCTGACAAGACGTCGCCGGGCTTGCGGCCTGCTGGTCGCGTCCGTCCTGTTCTGCGCCGCCACCCCCGCGTCCGCCTTCGATCCTGCCAACGGCGATTGGGCCAAGGATGACCCGGACAATCTCCGCGTCATGACCTACAACGTGTATCAGGGAATCGGTGTGGGCATGAGCACCACCCCGGCGACGGCCAATACAATCGGATCGCAGCACGCCTACCTGGGCCTCATCTGCGCCGCCCTCGACCCCGACGTCCTCTGCCTCCAAGAGATCAAGTGTGAAACACCCGCCACTCAGGCCCAGGCCCAGACGGCCCTCCAGACCTGGGCGAATTCCTATCTCGGCACAGGCCGCCACGTCTACGTCTCCTCCGCCACGGACGGCCACAACCGCAACGCCGTGGTCTCGCGCTACCCTTTCGCCGACCTGAACGGTGACGGCCAAGCCCTCCGGCACGATATCTTCCTCTTCCCCGGACCCGACGATCTCCCGCCCGGCACGCCACCCGGCGGCCATCTTCGCGGCTGGCTTCAGGCGGAAATCGACCTGCCCGACGACGTCTACCGCGGCGACATCCTGGTCGTCAGCGGCCACCTCAAGTGCTGCGGCGGCGCCGCCAATATGGCCGAGCGCCTCACCGCCGCCCAGAACATGGCCTACTGGATCAACGCCTCTTTCAACGACACCACGGACATCTTCAGCCCCCCGCAACCGCTGGCAGACGCGACCCCGGTGGTGCTCTGTGGTGATCTCAACGAAGACGAAGACGCCAACGGACGCTACGGGCCCGTCGCCTGGCTGGCCGGCTGGACACCCACGCCCGATGACGGCACCGATCGCGACGACACCTCCATGCAGGTGGCCGCCGCGGCCGAACCGTTCAACGGTTCGCTGAAGACCTACCTAGGCAGCAGCCGGCTCGACTACGTTCTCACCCAGGACGCCATCGCCCCGGTCGCTAGCGCCTTCCTCTTCGACAGCCAGCGCGCCGCCCAGCATGGCGCCCTGCCCGCCACCCTTGCGACCGTGTTAAACGGGGCAAACGCGTCAACCTTGGCGAGCGACCACTTACCCGTCATCGTGGACTTGGGCTTACCCAAGAAAACCCAGGGCGATTTCAATGGCGACGGATTCGTAACCGTGGATGATTATGCCGCGTTGCAGGCCTGTCTGTCGGGCCCGGCAGCGCCGGCCGGAAATGACTGCCTTGACGTGGACCTCTCCGACGACGGCGCCGTCGATCTCTACGACTTCGCCCGTTGGACCTTGCTCATAAGTGACCAGCATGCACGCGGCCGATAAACCAGACAACCAGCACGGGCGCAAGAAACCGGTGGTCCTCGCGCTCATCGCCATCGCCGCCGCCTCAACGGCACTGGCCATGTGGCTCAAGCCGGCCGACGGCCCTCCGACCGCGATGGACTTTGTCTGCGTCACTACCGGCGAAATCGTCCGCCTGACCGTCGATGAAGCGGGGATGATCCCCGCACGCAACCGCACTACCGGAACGCGCACGCTCCTGCCCTGCGTCTGCGAACCCGACGGGCGCTACCGCGTGCCCGACCGCTATCGGCCGCTGCTGGAAAACCGATTGCAGGAAGCGAATCAACGAGTCACTGCGGACGGCTATGTCACGCCGCCCGCCTCATGATGCGCCCATGGCCGAACGGACCCGCACAATCCGCATACCGCACCGCCGCGGTTTCACCCTCGTGGAACTGCTCGTGGTGATCTCCATCATTGCGCTGTTGATCAGCATCCTGCTGCCCAGCCTCAAGCGCGCTCGCGATTCCGCAAAGGCCGTCGCGTGCGGCGCGCAACAACGCGGGTTCGGGACCGGTTTGAACGTCTACGCCACTGAAGAATCCGAGTGGATCCCGGGCCGCAATACCTCCGGTATGGCCATCTGGGTGGCTGGCGCCCGCGGCGACGGCAGCGCCATGAGCCAGTCCCACCTCCCGGTGCAGACCTACGACTGGCTCACGCCCATCCTCTCGAAAACGACGCAGTTGCCGGCCTCGCGCCCCGCGCGCTTTCGCACGCTCTTCGGCGACTACGCCTGCACGGCCGTCAACTTCAAGGCCACGCCCTATATCCAATCCTCGCCGCCGCGCGACGAGGCCCGCTTCGTTGCCGACGTTGAAGCCCACGGCGCCTTTCCCGCCACCAGCTACCTCATGCCCGTCCACTTCCAGTTCTGGGGACACGCTGAACCCGAAACTGTCGTGGGCTTCTACCCGATTGACGCACCCCTCATTCCCTTCCGGGTCGGCCGCTCGCCCCGCCCGGGGACCTCCGCCGAGTGGGAGGTGCGCGTGCTGCGTTACAAGAGCCGCACCAATCAGGTGGGCACGCCCGCGGAGAAAATCGCCGTCGCCGACGGCACCCGCTACCTGCCCTGGCGCGGCTTTCTCGATTTCGACTACCACCAGGATCCCGAGTGGTTCGGCGCCTTCACCAGCGCCGGCGGTTGGTGGCGCGGCAGCATCGCATACGGCGACGATCGCCGCTTCAACGCCAACCAGAGCGGCGGCAAGAACCTGCCCCTCAGCTTCCGCCACCAGGACGGCATCGCCGCCCTCTTCTTCGACGGCCACGTCGAACGCCTCTCCCGCACCCAGGCTCGCAAGATCGACTACTGGTATCCCCGCGGCGGCAAGGTGGTCAAGGCCGTCGAAGGGTATACCGACTACGATACCTATAACAACGGCTACCTGATACGCTGACGGCGCGCAGCATGGCGCCGCCACACAATGCCGCTTTCTGAGGGTCGGCGTTAACGCTCGGGGCCATTTCACCAGGGTTGGTGTTGGCGCACCGGTCCCGTCGGCGGTCCTGACCTGGACGGAATAAACCTGGCTTCGTGACAAGGAGAGCGCAAGATGAGTTCGGATCAAGCGGTTCGCGAACACCTTGTCGATCTGCTGGGTGGCGGAAGCGCTCATCTCGATTTCGACGCCGCCATCGACGGCCTGCCGCCCGACCTCCGCGGCGCCCGCCCCGCACACGTCCCCCACACCCCCTGGCGGCTCGTCGAGCACCTGCGGATCGCCCAGTGGGACATCCTCGAGTTTTGCCGCAATCCGGGCCACGTTTCGCCGGAGTGGCCAGCCGGCTACTGGCCCGACGGCGACACCCCGCCCGACGAAGCCGCCTGGAATGCGAGCATCGCCCAGTTCAACAGCGACCTCGCCGCAATGCAGGCACTCGTCGCAGATCCTGCCACCGACCTCTACGCCCCGCTGCCCCACGGCCAGGGACAATCCGTGCTCCGCGAAGCGCTGCTCGTCGCCGACCACAACGCCTACCACCTCGGCCAACTCGTGGCGGTACGGCGTGCGCTGGGCGCGTGGACCGACTGAACGCCTCATCAAACGGCCGCGGCCCGCACGGGCATGCCATGCGGGCCGCGGTGTCATCATTGATGTATCGTCCGGCCTGCGCCGGTCCACCCTTCGGGCTACGCCTCCGGCAGGCTCAACTTGCTCAACGCCGCCGGCGACTCCGTCTTCGGGTCGAATGCCCGCAAACGCAGGCGATAACGCATCTTCTCGGCCGGGATGAGATATTCCCGATGAGGCCGGGCGCCCCAACTGTCGTCGCCGCCCACCCCCATCTGCTTCAGATCCAGATTCAACGTAACCGCATCGCGACGCTCAATCTCGAACGGGTGCTTGGGACCTTCCAGATCGCTCGTGCGATAGGGCAGCGCGTTCACGCTCAGCAAAGGCTGCCCGATCGCCGCCAGCCCCACGCCTCCGCCGCCGGTGAGCGCCACCCAGCGCACATCGGCCTTGTTACCGCTTTCTCCGGGTTCGGAATAGTCAGCATAAAACTGGTCCGCGACCCGCCCGGCGTAACGACCCACCCGGGCATCCTTGCGATCACAATACGTTTCCTGCGGACCGGGTCCGAACCAGGTGAGCTGCGAGAGGCTGCCGTCGAGTTCCACCTGCATGCCAAACCGCGGCAGTTCCGGAAGGCCCTCCCGTCCGGGCTCGAAGGCCGCCTCCACCATCAAATCGCCGGAACCGTAGAAGGTGTAAATCAGCGTGTAAGCAGACGCCACGTCCTCCAGCATCCCTTCCGCGCGGATCACCGCCATCCCCTCGGCCGGCTGGTCGACGTCGAGTGATTGCAGCCGCCAACTGTGGTGCGCGTCACGCCAGACCTGGAGCCGCAGCGGCATGCCATTGCCCCGGTCGTTGTCGATCGGCGCCCGCCAGAAGTGCGGATGAAGCGGCCCGGCCAGCAGTTCGGCGCCATCGTGCTGCCACGATTCGAGCCAGCCGGTGCGCGGGTTGATGCGCCATTGCCCCGCGCCGCCGCTCACGCGAATCGCGTCATCCTGCTTGTCCACCTCGACCGGGCCCATCTGATCCAGTGCCAGCGACGCGCCACTCTCCCCGCTTCCCAGCGAAAACTGCGCCCAGGCGACTTCATATCCGGCGTCCGCCCACCACGCAGCCTCCTTGAGGCGGAACGAAAGATGCAGAAAACGCTCCGCGCCCGGGGCGGCCGCAGCGTCGGGAACCGGGACCTTCACCGTATGCGTCTCGTGGGGCGCCAGGTCCAGGTCGGCAAGTTCGCCCTCCGCCAGCGTTTGCCCGTCGGCCGTCACCTGCCACGTACCCGTGACCAAATCGCTGAGCTTGGTGAAGTCATACCAGTTCGTGATTTCCACTTCACCGGCCGACAGGTCCACCGGGCGCGCCTGCACGTACTGGTAGACCTTCTTGAACTGGCCCATCGCCGGGTGGGGCAGACGATCGGCCGAGACCAGCCCGTTCATGCAGAAATTGTCATCCGAAGGCGTCGCCGGCGGGCCGAAATCGCCGCCGTACGCCCAGTACCAGCCGCGGTCAGCCGCCGGTCCGGTCCACTCACCGTGCGCCTCCGCATTCCCCAGGTTCACGCGCAGCACGAGTTCATCGCCGGAGCGCACGCCCGGGTCGCTGACCTCTTGATCCGTGAGCGCCCGGCCGTAGATCCGCACCTCGCGAATCACGGCATTGGTCTTGCGATCTGTCTCCATCGTGTTCTGCCCGATGCCCAGCGGATAGCTGCTCACGTGCATCGAGCCAGTGTAGGCCGTCGTCCCGGCGAGTTCGCCATCAACGTACAGCCGCAACTGGCCGTCTCCATGCACGCCAACCACGTGATGCCAATGGCCGTACCAGTTTTCCGGCAGGGCAGCGCTGACGCCCGTCCACTTGAGATTTTCTTCCCCGGCGGGACGGCCGTGAACGTAGAACTGCACCCGGCCGTCGCCTTCCTTGAGCCCGTACTGAATATCCCCCTTGGACAGGTAAGGGCTGTTGCCGTGCGGGCGCAGGGGCTTGACCCACGCCTCGAGGGTGAAGTCGCCTTGCAGATTCAATTCCGCGCAATCGGGAATCCGACCATAGCCCGTCGGCACGCCGTCGATGGCGCCTTCCGCGATGAAGTCGCCGCGCAGCCCGCTCGCGCTGGTGTCCACCAGGACCATCCGCGGCGGCAGCGGCTTGCGCAGGCCCTGGTCCACCCAGTCCCACACGAATCCACCCTGCAACAGCCTCTGCGAGTAAATCAGATCCCAGTACTTCCACAGGTTGCCGTTGGAATTGCCCATCGCGTGGGTGTATTCGCACAAGATGTACGGCCGGTTGTGCTGCCCCCGCGCATAGCGCGCCAGGTGGATCGGCTTGGCGTACATCGGGCAGATGATGTCGGTCGCGGGCAGATCGCCGGCTCGTTCGTAGTGCACCGGCCGGGACGGATCGCGCTGGTGCACCCACGCCGACGTCGCCTCGAAGTTCACCCCGAACCCCGCCTCGTTGCCCAGCGACCAGATGATCACCGACGGGTGGTTCTTGTCCCGCTCCACCATGCGGACGGTGCGGTCCATGTGGGCGGCGCCCCAGGCCGGATCCTTGGCCAGCGAACGCTCGCCGTAGCCCATCCCGTGAGACTCGATATTCGCCTCGTCGATTAAGTAAATACCATATTGATCGCACAAGTCATACCAGATGGGCTGGTTGGGATAATGGCAGGTGCGCACGGCGTTGACGTTGTGCCGCTTCATCAGGCGAATGTCCGCCAGCATCGACTCCACGGTGATCGCGTGACCCCGGTCGGGCTCGTGCTCGTGCCGATTGACCCCCTTCATCAATACCGGCCGCCCGTTGACCAGCAGTTGCCCGTCCTTGATCTCGACCTTGCGGAACCCGACGCGGCCGGGAATCGCCTCGACGAACTTCCCATCAACGTCCCGCTGGCTGACCAGCAGCCGGTACAGCGTGGGATGCTCCGCCGACCACAGCATGGGCGCCGCCACCGGATGCCGCAGCGTCACCTCAACCGTCTCGCCGGCCGGAACCTGGACGGAGTCGGACAGGGGCGCAAACACCTCGTCGCCCCCGGGCGCGTGCAGCGCTACGTCAACCCGCGCCGCCGCGGCCGCCTCGCCGAAATTGCGCACCCGCGCCCGCAGCGCAAACTCCGCCTGCTTGAAGTCGTCGTCCAGCTCGGTGATCACCTCGTAGTCCCAGATGTGCACGTCGCCGACCGACAGCAGGTAGACGTCGCGGAAGATGCCGCTGAGACGCCAGAAATCCTGATCCTCCAGGTACGATCCGTCGCACCAGCGGTACACCTCGACCGCCAGCAGATTCTTCCCCGGCTGCACGTACTCGGTGATGTTGAACTCGGCGTCGGTCCGGCTGCCCTTGCTGAAGCCGACCTGCCGCCCGTTCACCCACAGGTAAAACGCCGACTCCACGCCCTCGAAACGAATCAACGTGTGCCGGTCCTGCCAATCCTCCGGCAAATCGAACGTCCGGCGATACGAGCTGACCGGGTTGTTGTCCGCGGGAATGTGCGGCGGATTGGCTTCGCCCCAGGGGTACTTCACGTTGGTGTAAATCGGAACGCCGTGCCCGTGCAGCTCGACGTTGGCCGGCACGGGAATCGTGTCCCAGTCGCCGGCGTTGTAGTCCATTTCGTAAAACGCAACCGGTCGGTCCGCCGGCTTGGCCACCCAGTGATACTGCCACGTGCCGTTCAGCGTGCGATACCACGGCGACGACTCGGGCTCACTCGCCAGTGCCTCTGCCGCGCTCCGGTAAATGCAACGCACCGCCCGCGGCGTCTCCCGATTGATCCCCACCACCGTGGGATCCTGCCACGGCGGCGGGTCGTCGGCCGCAACGGCCAACGCTGCGCAACCACCGACTGCCGCCAGGACGCCAAGAACTTTCCACCGGGAGCGGGTGCATGTCGACATCGAAGAGACTCCTTCATCTGTGCCCGGTGATCCGGGCATGCTCAGGCCGGACCCACAAGCTGCGGCCGGCGCCGTTCAATTTGGATCCGTTTCTGCCAACCAGCTCATGACCCCAATTCAAGTTCCACGAACCAGCGCCGCGCCTCTCCAGGCGCAATGAACGCCGCCCGGTTGCCCGCGTCGATCCGATCGGCGTGGTCATCCATCACGTTCGTCGGCTCGATTGCGAAATGATGAAACCCGTTCCATCCACTGCGCGTCGCCCAGATCCCCAGGTACGGCAACGCCTCGACCGGGCCGTACGTCCCCCGCATCGTCGTGCCATCCCGCTCGTTCCGCACTGCGAAAACCCCCTCCGCCGGCGACGGCAGGTAGAGCTTGAGCGACGTCCCCACGCTTCCCGCGAGCATCGTATCCGCCCGCACGCCCGGCGCCGGCGTCGGCCATGAAACAACCTGATCCGTCGCTAGGCCCGGCAGGTTGGCGGCCGAGTCGACCCGGCCCCGATACTCCCCGGCCGGCAACTCGATTCGATCCCCCTCCCGCACAGCAAACAACGGGTGCCAGCACCAGGCGAAGCGCTGCTGCTGCTCCCCCCTGCTGCTTAGAACGTAATCAAGCCGCAGCCGATTGTCCGTCACCGTGGCCGTGCGCCGCAGCACCAGCGGCGCAGTCTTCAACGCGATGGTCGTCGTGATGCGCCCGGCGTTCAGTTCCCCTGCGTCCAGCTCCCACGCCCGCGCCCAAACTTCGCCATGGTCGGGCCAGGGCTGACCCTCCACGACGCAAGGAGCGACCGTGGGAATACATTCATCCACACCCACCAGCGGGCTGTCGTCAAAGGCGTCACCCACGGCGTTCTCAAAGAGCCTGCGACCGGCATCGGGCGCCCAGGTCCACTCCCGGTCGTAACGCCGATCAAGCAAACGCACGAGCTTCGCCCCGGCCCGCGGCGCGACCGCCACCTCCAAGGCCGCCGAGCGCAATCCCACGATCTCGAACGCACCGGCCGTCTCGTGAAACACTTCGCTGGACACGCAGTTTTCCCTCCTTGCGTTACTCTTGCGTTTTGACGCCTGCTGCTGCGGCTGCCTTTGCCGCGAGGCGAACCTGGGGAATCCACCAACGAACGACCGCCCGTGCCGGCACGGTCAAGGTGAGCGCATCGCCGGTAAACGCAACCGAATCCGGCCCCTGGTCGCCGAACGCCGAGTGCCGCTGCGCCCGCGGCGCATGCCCCGCAAGCCCTTCAAACCGACACCGATACCGCCGGGCCGAGTCCGAGGCGTTCGCCGCCACGATGACCAGCTCACCCCGCGTCGGAGAATAGGCCGCCACCACTTCCCCCGGCTCGACCGCCAGCAGCCGGTCACCCGGCCGAATCGCCCGGCTGAACGTTGCATACGCATGAAAGCTCGGCGATCGCGTCAACGCATCACTCCGCCGATCCACGTGAATGCAGCCCCAGGTTCCGCCCGCGACCACCTGCCATTCAAGCCAGGCCGCCGGCTGCAGCTCGTTCAAATCGCGAACGACGCGCTCCGCCATGAACAACGCCGCATCCATCGGCGATCCATGAAATCCCAACGGACCCGATTCCGACTGCCACAGCCGCTTGCCATGCCCGGCCGCCAGCCTGCGCAGCGCGTCCCGCTGGTCGCCGTGGTAGGAGTGGGTGTTGATCTGCCCCAGCGCCGCCATGGTCGCCGGGTCATACGCCCGGAGATTCGCCACGCACGTGTCCATGCTGTTCGAATCGGGGGCGCTCACCTGCACCTGCGTCAGCCCGCGCTTATCCAGCGCCCCGCGCAGCGCCTGGATGATACGGTCCTGCTCCTGCACGTCGAAGTGGCAGCCTTCCTGCGTATGCCCCGCTTTCCACCAGCTCGCGTTGGGCTCATTCAGCGGATTCACCGTGCGGAACGTGACGCCCCACTCGCGATGAAAGTGCTCGACCACGTCCGCCAGGTACCCGGCGAAGTCGTCGTACATGTCGTCGCGCAGATTGCTCAGTCCGTTGGTGTTGCCGCTTGCGCAGCCAGAGATGGTCATCCAGTACGGCGGGCTGTTGGCGAAGGCCTCCAGAATGGGCGCCTCGACCTGCGCCGCCAGCTTTTGCAGCACCCGGCGCTGGTTCGCGTCGGCCGTCCAGTCATACGCCGCGTCCGGGCTGGCGCGATAGCCGGGCACGTCGCCGTCCCGACGCATGTGGTCGTGGCTGGGATCGTCGCCGCCCCCGATATTGTACCGGAAAATCGTATACCCCAGCCCCTCGTCGGGATCGACGATCCAATCGATGAGTGGATCCAGCCGTTCATCAGGCCAATCCCCCACCCCGTGCGCCCACCAGCACAGCGACGTCCCCCAACCCTCGAACGCCGGCCGAGGCCGGTCCGCATGAATCACGATCTCGCGAACCACCGGCGCAGGCGCGGGCGCGGGCGCCGATGCCGTCGGCCCAGCCTCCTCGACCGACCCATCATCCGCCGCCGCCAAACCGCCGCCGCCTGCCAACGACCCAACGGCCGCCAGCAACCACGCGGCAAACCAGACGCGGCAACGCTTCTCTTTGGCGATCGAGGTGTCTTTGGGGATAGCAGGCAAGGCCGGTCTCCTGGATGATGGGGAGCGCCGGGGGAGGCGCGTCAGACCGAAGATCGGACGGGCGACCTGGGCGCCGCATCGCCGCCCACAATGCGTTTCATATATGAACACGCTGTTTCTATAACGGTGATTGTCGCAATTCGCCCGACCCGCGTCAAGATCGCCCCGGCGCCCGCGCAGGCCGATCTATCCAGGCAATCACACCGCACGCCGGCGCAGCCCCGCGCCGCCGCCGCCCGCGGCAATCACAAAACACGTAATATTGCTTTACCCCAACGCAAGCCGACCCCCGCCAGCCCCCATTCAGCACTCAGCATTCAGCCCCCGCCCCTATTTGAAGTACGCCAGCGCCTCGTCCTTCTCGCCGTCCATCGCCACGTGCAGCAACCGTCCGTTCGCAAACGTCGGCACATGAATCACCCGCACGAAGCTCGCGTATCCCGCGTCGGCCGGACACACTTCCGCCAGCGCGTTCGGCGTCTCCAAAAAGAACGCGTCGTTGAACGCGCTGCCCGCATCGTCGGGATACAGCGGCAGGTAGTGAATGCCCGCCTCCACCAGGTCCTGAAAGAAGTGGGTCCCGAACGACACCTCGGGTATGTAGCCGGCCTTGTCCCGCGCCACCTCGATGAGCAGCCGGGTGGCGCTGATGTCCGCGTAGCCCACTGGAATACCCAATCGAATGTCGCTGCTCCCCCAGCGCCCCGGGCCGACCAGGATGAAGCGCCGCCTGGCCAGCGCCCGGTTGACCCGGCCCACCACCCGGCCGATTTCCACCCGCTGCTCCCGCGTCTCCACCGCGTCGTACACGTGCGAGTTCACGTACACCACGTACTCGATGTCCTTGATTCGCCCCGTGCTCACGTAACGATGGGCGGAAAACGCGACGTGTTCCGGCGTCACGTTCGCCGGCACCGTCACCCGCGCACTCACGTCCCGCGCCGCCAAGGCCCGGCATTGCAGCAGGTGAAACGCGTTGCCGTCGCATGCGAATTCCACGTCCACCGGCGCCCCGTACGCCTCCTCCAGCCGCGTCAGCATCCGCCGCATCGCCTCCGCGAACGCCGTCTGCCCCAGCAGCTTGTCGAAGGTGATGCACAGGTTCTGCGGATCGGTCCGGATCACTGTTCCCATCGGCGGATACAACCCGTCGTCCCGACTTTCGGACACGATCTTGTCCAGCATCGGCACCGGCCCCGCCGCGAGCAGTTCGGGCAGTTCGATCGGTTCCAGCCGGTTCGTCTCCAGGTTGATCACATCGATCGTTCGCTGGGAGTAACGCATGATCTCGCGGCCGGTCGTTTCCGGCCGCAAGGTCGGGCAGCCCAGCGCCACCATCCGCGGATAGTCGTTGCCCACCCGGTCCACCGCCCGCGTGCCCAGCCCCATGACCAGCCGCATCATCCCGTCTTCACGCTTGATCCGCGGCGACCAGCGATACTCGTTTCGCGAAAACGCCACCCCGGCGAACGCCGGCAGGAAGTACTTGCCCACCTGCGTCCCCACCACCTTCTGGATCAGCACCCCCATGTCCTCGTGGTAATCCAGCAGGTTGTGCTCCCGGCGGTACGCGATCGGGTCCGGGCCGAGCGTGCTGGCGAACACCTCCGATATCGCCACCAGCAACGCCTGCAACCGCGTCTCCAGGTCCCCCTGGTTGGCCACGAACACGCTCGCGTACTTGCCCGAAAACGCCGAGCCGATCCGGTCCTCCAGCAGGCTGCTCGACCGCACGATCATCGGGTGGGTGCCGGTCTCCTTCAATATCGCCCGGAGCTGCTGCACCACCTCTACGGGAAAATCAGAATTGCGGAACACCCCCCGCACCAGCGGATACTCGTGGCGGATCTCGTCGATCGACTTGTACTTCTGGCTCTGAAACTCGTTGAGCCGGTTCAGCTCCAGAAACACGCCGAGAATGTCGCTGCGCAAAAACCATGACTCCGGCGTGTGCACCGGCCACTCCGCGTGCAGGTCGTCGAAGCTCGCGAGGATCCGCTCGGCCAGCACCATCCCCCCCGCCTTGCCCCCAATGCGCCCCTGACCCCGCTCCATGTCGATGATCCGCGACGCCACCCGGTTGATGTCCGTGATCGCCAGGTAGTTCTTCGCGATCCCGATGAACTCCAGGTGGTCGCTGATGAAGTTGCGGATCAGCGCCACCCGCGTCCCCATCACCTCCGCCTGCGGCAGCCGGTGCTCCGACGCGGCCACGTCCGTGAACCGCGCCACCTTCTCCCGCAGCAGCCGCGTGGGCACCGCCGGCAACTTCGCGTAGTCGTCCAGCTCCCGCACCACGTCACGCTTGATGGTCAGGTCGAAGATCCGGTTGATCTCGTCCGCCGACAGGTGCCGGCATACATACTCGCACGTCTTCTCCGACAGCGTGTGCCGCTCCAGTGCGTCCAGCTTGGACCCTTCGGGCTGATTGGGGTCCGTCCCCAGAGGCCGCGGCGCCCGACCGGCCGCCTCCCGCGCCTCGTCGTGGATCCGGTCGATGCTCACGATCCCCTGGTTGTGCAACTCGATCAGAAACTGGCGATCGAAGTGATCCGCCAGATGCGGATGCGCCGCCTTCCGCACCTCGATCAGATGACGCAACTCCTCCGGGGTGGCTGGCGGCGGCGGCCCGACCGCCTCGCCACCGGGGACCGGCGGCGGCAGACTCTGACCCCCGGGCGCAAGCGACGACGGCTCCTGGCGACCGGCCGGATGCGATCTGTCCGGTGTTGGCGGCGACATAAAACCTCCCGGCCGGCGCGGATGACACACCTCCGCCCGCGAATTCGGCCGTGGGGCGCAAGCTATCCGTGTCGGCCAGGCAGGTCAATTGCGCCGCCCCCCGCGCGTCAAGCACGTCGGCCCGGTCATGGCCCATCTCGGCGCCCGCCGGCCGCGTCGGTATCCCCGGGGCGTTAAGGCCCGCGGCCCAAGCCGCCTTCGCTGCGCGCCCGCGACCCTTGACCCCCGCCGCCCAACCCGCATAATACGGCCTCTCAGCGGGCGATTAGCTCAGTTGGCTAGAGCGCACGGATCACACCCGTGAGGTCACAGGTTCGAGTCCTGTATCGCCCAGTGTCGTCCCCCATGCCAAGCGTCCGGTTTTGTCGACCTACCCTCCCCATTCCCGGCGTCCGTTCAGCCCCCAGCGCCACGCCTTACTGCAACGACAGGATCAATTCCAACCGCAGAGCATGAGAGGTGACCGCCCGGCAATCTGGCGTACCCGGCCAGGCGCGATGTTCGGCTGCGAATCCTCCACCACCACATGTTCGCCTGAGACCAGGCCTGCTATGCGGCAATCCGAATCCGTGTCCATGCCCGTGCTGGCAGGCGGCAGGATTTTCCCCAGGTATGGACAGAATACCCGACTTGCCTCTTCCGCATTGCTCAACTGAAATCCTCGGCTGACGAGCCTTGGGCCGCGCTCGTCGATCCGCGCTCGTCGATCCGCACGTGCCAGCCAAGTCGGCGAAGGCGCCTCGCGCGGAATCCTCATTGCTGGTCTGGGCCGCTCGCCATACGCCGGTCCCCGGCCGACGCGAAGCCGGCCCTCAGGCGCTTGATGACGGATACCAGGCCTCGCTTGAAAAAGGCGGCCGAGCCGCGCAACACGATACTCGCAGACCCCGCGCCCGGGCGGCGCGATTGGAAGTGCTGAGCCGATGCGGCAAGATTCGAATCATCCATCCTCGTCCTCCCGCGAGCACGCACGTTTGCGTCGTGTTATCGCCGAACTGAGAAGCCAGATTCGCCAGGCCGGGAGCAGTGCTCGCGGCCTCACCGCCCTCCCGGCTCAACTCGGCTTGCTCATCGATTGTTCGCGCGACGCGATCGTCGTCACCGACGCAAACAACGGTCAGGTTCTCGAGTGCAATGCCCGTTCCGAGGCGCTGCTGGGTTGCGGCCGGCCCCAGATCATCGGCGGTCAGCTTCGCGACTGGCTTGAGCGCGAAGCCGCGGCCGGCTCGGCTGAATCCCAGAGTGTCACGCGCCGGGACAACCTGCGGCGCCCCGACGGCGTCGAGCAGCCGGTCGAAGTGACGAGCAGCCTCTACGACCTGGGCGACACACCGGTGGTGCAACACATTCTCCGCGCGGTGGACCCGGAAGAAGCCTTGCAGGCCAGCGAATCGAAGTTCGCGGCGTTTATGGACAACCTCCCCGGCTTCGCCTACCTGAAGGACGCGGCGCGGCGGCACGTGTACGTCAACCGGAAACTCGCGGCCCACCTGGGCGCCCCGCCCGACGCCTGGCTGGGGAAGCGCTTCGAGGAACTGCTGCCCATGAACGACGCCGCGCCTATTCAATCCAACGATGAGCAGGTCCTGCGCACCGGCAAGCCGCTCGAAATCGAGGAACCCGTCTTCATCGGCGGCGAGATCCGCACGTTCCTGTCGGTGAAGTTCCCCGTCCGTCAGGGCGATCAGACCAATCTGCTGGGCGGCATCTCGATCGATATCACCGAGCGCAAGCGCGCGGAGGCGGCCCTGGGCGAGTCCGAGCGCTTCGTGCGCTCCACCCTCGACGGATTGTCCGCAAACATCGCGATCGTCGACGCCGACGGCACGATCGTGGCAGTGAATCGGGCTTGGCAGGCCTTCGCGGCGGCAAACGGTTCCACCGACGCAACCGTGTGCGAGGGCGCCAACTACTTCGCCGCCTGCGCTGTCGCCGAGGGCGAAGACGTCCTGGTCGCACGCCAGTTCCTCGAAGGCGCCCGGGCGGTGCTGCGCGGCGAGCGCAGCATCTTCGAGATCGAGTACTCCTGCCATTCGCCGGAGGAGCAGCGCTGGTTTGTCGCCCGCGTGACGCCGTTTCCGCAGGACGACCCGCCGCGGCTGGTTGTCGCCCACGAGAACATCACGCAGCGCAAGCAGGCCGAGGACGACCGCCGCCTCCTGGAGCAGCAACTGGCACGATCGCAGAAACTGGAAGCGATCGGGCAGTTGGCCAGCGGCGTGGCTCACGACATCAACAACCTGCTGACGGCAATCTACGGTCATGTGGAATTGCTCGACGCCATGCTGCCGAATTCTCCCGACGGGCAACGTTCCCTCGGCCAGTTGCGGGAGGCGGCCGAGCAGGCCGCGTACGTGACCCGGGCGCTGTTGACCTTCAGCCACCAGATGCCGGCAGCCAAGGGTCTGGTGAACGTACGGGACGCAGTCGACAAATCGCTGCGCCTGCTGCGCCGATTGATCCCGAGCTGGATCGAACTCCATAGCGAGATCGCCAGCCCCGAGGCCCTGTGCGTGTATGCTGATGAAACCCAACTGCAACAGATCCTGCTCAACCTGGCAGTGAACGCCCGCGACGCGATGCCGAAAGGCGGGCGACTGACGATCCGCGCCGCGCACCAGCCGTCGTCCCCCCTGCCGCTGCCACCCGGCGGCGAAAACGGCGCGGGCGTGGTGGTGCTCGCGGTGCACGACACCGGGTGTGGAATTCCGTCGGAAGTGCACGCGCGGATTTTCGAACCGTTCTTTACCACCAAGGCGCACGGGGTGGGGACGGGACTGGGCCTGGCCATCGTGCATGCAATCGTCAAGGACCATGGCGGTGCTGTCGACGTCCAGACAGAGAGCGGAAGGGGCAGCGTGTTTCGCGTCGTGCTGCCGGCGGTGGCGCCCGGCGCAAACGCAGCGCCGGCCACGGCGCCCGCGGATGCGCCGCCCACCGGCCGTGGAGAATTGGTCCTGGTGGCTGAGGATGACGAGCACGTCCGCGGCATCGTGTGCGGGTACCTGCGGCAACAGAACTTCGCGGTGGAGCAGGCGGGTGACGGCGAGGCCCTGCTGGCCCGCTTTGCCGACCGCGCCGACGACGTGGCCCTGTTGCTGGTCGACCATGAGATGCCCAAGCTGGACGGCCTGCGAGCGCTGGCGGCGATCCGGGCCCAGGGATACACCACCCCGGCGCTGCTGGTGACGGCCCACATGGCCACTGATCTTGCGGTAAAGCTGGATAACTGGACGCTGCTTTGCCGGAAGCCCTTCCAGTTGGGCGAACTGGCCCGGATGGTGGTCACGGGCATCCAGCAGTCCGGGAAAGGAAAATCCCAAGCATGAGCAGCCCGATTGCGGTCATGATCGTCGACGACCACACCATGTTTCGGGACGCCCTGCGCGATCGACTGGCGCAGGAAATGGACATCACCGTGGTGGGTGACGTGGGGTCGGCCGGCGACGCGGTGACGGCCGCGCGCGCGGTGTCGCCAGACGTCATCCTCATGGATATCGACATGCCGGGACCGAACTGCTTTGAGGCGGCCGCTGCCATCGTCGCGGAACAACGGGACACCCACATCATCTTCGTCAGCGCCTACGAGCACGACCATTACATTTCGCGGGCCCTGGCGGTGCGGGCGGCCGGCTACGTGACCAAGGGCGAGCCGGTAAAGGCCGTGATCGGGGCCATCCGGGCGGCCGCGGAAGGTGAGCGGACGTTCTCCGCGTCGGTGGCCGACCGGATCGTGGTGGACGAGCACGGCGCGCGACTGGCGGCGACGGCGAAGACACGCGCGGCGATCCTCAGTGAGCGCGAGACGGAGATCCTGCGCTACCTGGCGCGGGGCATGTCGCGTAAGGAGATCGCCGAGACGACGGGGATCAGCGCGGAGACGGTGCACAAACACACGTCGAGCCTGATGCGGAAATTGGGCATCCACGACCGGGTGCAACTGGCCCGGTTCGCCATCCGCGAAGGGCTGATCGACCCGTAAGCCCGGTAAATGTCGGCGCCAGGCGGACTTCTGCACGCCCCATCCTCCCGGATCTGGGATTCGCTGCCTGGATGCCGGTTGAGTCAGTTCCACCGCTGCGGCCCGCTTGTTCCCAGAACCGCCAATCCCCCTCGCTTTGCCGCCTGACCTTTGGGGCATTTTCAGGTTTATCCATCTGCCGGAGGGCTGCTTACAGCTTGACTTAAGCCCCCCAGATTGCTATTTTGGAATCAGTGTCGGAAACAGTAACATTGGCGTGATGGGGCGCAGGAATGCCGCTCCCGCTGCCAGGCCGGTGGACGACCGCTGCCGCAGCAGAGCCCCCCTGGAATCTCCGATACGCCGCATGCCGCGGCAAACCGAACTTGCCGCGGCAGCCGGAATGCGCGGCGGCCGCTCAAAATCGTGTCCCTTATCCTGATGGGGTTCCCCATGCGTCATCGCCTCCTGATCTGGATTGCCGCGATCACTCTCGCCCCTTCGCTTGCCCTTGCCGGCAGCGAATTGCTGGTCAACGGCGGCTTCGACCACGTAAGCCGCGCGGCAGCAGGTGGACCGGTCGCCTGGACCCATCACGGCGACGCCCGCCTTGAACCCACGCCGGATCGCGACGCCGGCGGGTTGGTCCTCGCCCTCCAGGATGACGCCGACGCCTGGCAGGATTTTCCAGCCTCTGGCGGCCAGACCTTCGTCATCCGCGGCAAGGTCCTCCAGACCGCCGACGATGGGCCCGTCGATCAGCCCGACGCCGCGTCCGTGTACGTGGAGTTTCACAACCACGCCGGCCCGATGACCAAGACCCCCGTGGTCCAGCAGTCCGCCGGCGACGCCCCCGGCGTTTGGGAAGCGTTCGATCACGCGGCCACCGCGCCGGAAGGCGCCACGTTTGGCCGGGTCGTGCTCACCGGCGCAGCGCGCACCGGCACGGCTTACTTCGACGAATTGTCCGTTCGCGACGCCCCCCAGCTCGAATGGTCGGACGAGTTTGACGGCACGAGCCTGGACACCACCAAGTGGATCGTGGTCAACGCCGAGGACTGGTGGGACTGCTGGTATGCCCCGCACAACGTCGAGGTCTCCGGCGGCACGCTCAAGCTGCACTCGGCCGAGGAGTGGTACAACGGCAAGAACTGGACCGGCGCCAAGCTCGAAGGCCGCTACCATCCGCAGTACAAGTACCTTGAGGCCCGCCTTCGCCACTCCGCGGCCGACACCAAAATCTGGGCGACCTGGTGGACCATCGGCTGGCAGAACAACACCTGGCGTTGGCCGCCGGAACTCGACATCTGCGAATTCGGCACCCAGTGGGAACCCAACCCCTCGCAGACCTATCACTGGGACGTCGGCAGCGGCCACACCTACGACGGCGCCAACACCGGCGTGGATGAAACCCAATGGCACACTTATGGCGTGTACTGGTCGCCCACCCAGTCGCCGATCTTCTACGTCGACGGGCTCATCACCTACGCGCCCGGCGGACCGGCCGAAGGCTTCCTCATGCAGGCCCTGATGATCCTCAGTTCGTCGCCCAACCGGGACGATCACTACAGCGGCTGCCCGCTGGCCACCTGGGAGGTGGATTACGTGCGGGTGTACGACGCGCCGCCGGAGCAGCCCAACCAGGACGCCCACCTGGCGCTGAACAAGCCCGCCACCGCCTCGTCGGAAGAGAATTCGGGCCTCGGGCCCGCAAAGGCCGTCGACGGCATCGCCACCTCGCGCTGGGCCTCGGCCTGGTCCGCCGACCAGTGGCTCCGCGTCGATCTCCAGCAGACCTACACCATCGACGAGGTCCGCATCCACTGGCAGTACGCCTCCGCCCGGGAGTACAAGGTCCAGGTGGCCAGCGCCCCCAGCGGCCCCTGGACCGACTGCGTCCACGTGACCAATAACTGGGATCACGAAGCCTGGAAAACGCACACCTTCGCCCCCCGCAGCGGCCGCTACGTCCGGCTGCTGTGCATCGACCGCACCACCCAATGGGGCTATTCCGTATTCGAGTTCGAGGTCTACGGTGCGGCCCCGCCCATCTTCCCCTTCGACGACGACGGGGACGGCGACGTCGACCAGGCCGACTTCGACGTCTTCGCCGGCTGCCTGACCGGCCCGGACTTCGGCGGCCCCCTGGCACCCGCCTGCCAGAATCAGGACGCGGACCAGGACGGCGACGTCGACCTCGCCGACTTCGCGGCGTTCCAGAACGCCTTCGCCCCCTGACCCCGCGCACTCCCTGGGCGGCGCCCCTGGTCCACGTCGGACAAACCGTGCCCGCCAGGACAGCAAACCCGCGCTGGTGCTGCCCGCCGTACCCGCAGCCCGGGGCCCACGCGCAGGGGGGTCGGCACAGGTCGGTCTGGGGCGGCTGGGCCGGTTGGGCAATTGCGTATACACTTCAAAATGGCTTCGTTTTTTCATTTTTCCTGCGAGCGGTTGAGGGCGAAAACCGCGTTTGCGGCC
>NPIG01000069.1_pt1 | contig 117635 bp, 118 predicted proteins | sample 8637441 | NCBI WGS metagenome assembly NPIG01 (sample SAMN07420675, study PRJNA396082) | bioreactor metagenome | isolation source: sample BR6 brine-fed electro-methanogenic bioreactor BR | place: Japan: Kochi | collected 2016-06-14
GCTTTTGTGGTTGGGGGAAAAAGCAAGCTTTTTCAAGCCTTTCTACCGGGTGTTCTTCTGCATTTTCCCGAAGGTGGAGAGAGGGCATGTAGTCGGGTGGAGGCCCTATGGAAGCGCATAAGCTTTTTTCTAAAACACCAGAAAATTCAGAAAAAAGCTCTCTGCGGCGGTTTGGCATCTTTTCCCGTAAGCCTTCTGATAACGGCCATGGAAGGAGAAACCTTAGGAGGATTCATCACAGAAGATTCTTTTACGCATGCAAAGCTTCAAAAAAGCCGCTATTCCCTCTTTTTTGGAGAGACTCCTTCTCTTGCATGGTTTATACTGGATATCCCCATGCTCCATAAGAGTATGGAAGAATTTTTTCTGGAAGGAAAAATTCTGGCACAGATCCCCTTTCGCTTTCTTCCGATGACGCATGCCACCGCCGCTTTGGGATCTCAATTATCCTTTCTGGGAGTCCTCGGATGCAGCTTTTGGGGAGACGGAAAAGGAGAAATCATTTTTTCCAAGGATTTTTTTCATTAAAAAGTTGAAAAATGGAGTTGCGAAAAAAGAAAGTTGCTCAGAAATGGCCGGGGTTCAAACAGGTGTGCTTCGCTTCGGAATCTCGTTCCGAAGAGCCTTTTGCTGATTTGAGGAGGATATATTATGGGTAAAAATGTTCTTGCCTTTCTTGAAGAACGGGGTTTTATCGAGTGGACAAGCAATGCGGATGCTCTCGGAAAGCTCTTTGAAGAAGAAACTGTAACGGGATATATCGGATTTGACCCCACAGCGGACAGTCTTCACGTGGGACACCTCATCCCGATTATGGGACTTTCTTGGATGCAGCGCATGGGACATCGTCCTATTTTTCTTGCCGGAGGGGGAACCGGACTTATCGGAGATCCCTCGGGGAAGAGCAAGGAGCGGAACCTCCTTTCTCTGGAACAGATGGGAAAAAACCTTGAAGCCGTAAAAAAACAGTTCGCCCGGTTTGTGGATTTTGAGGATAGCCGTAGCGGAGCTGCTCTCATCAACAACTACGAGTGGCTAGGAAAAATTGATCTCCTGATGTTTCTCCGGGAAGTGGGGAAGTATTTTTCCGTAAACTATATGGTAAATCGGGAGTATGTTCGAAGCCGCTTGGATGATCCTGAAAAATCCATCAGCTATACGGAATTTACCTACATGCTTCTTCAAGCATACGATTTTTATCATCTCATGACCTACGAAAACTGCAAACTTCAGATGGGGGGAAATGATCAGCAGGGCAACATTATCGGAGGCATCGATCTTATACGGAAAAAATCGGGGAAAGAGGTTTACGGAGCTACCTATCCTCTGTTACTGACATCCTCCGGAGCCAAATTCGGTAAAACCGAGGATGGAGCGGTATGGCTTGATCCGGAACGCACAAGCCCCTATCAGTTTTACCAGTTTTGGATGAACACCGAAGATCAAGACCTTTCGAAACTCCTCCGGCTCTTCACATTTCTTCCGCTGGAAGAAATTCTTGGAATCGAAGAAGAAGCTCAGAGGCAGCCGGAAAAACGTTTGGGGCAGAAAATTTTAGCCGAAGAGATCACCCGAATCGTTCATGGGGAGCAGTCCATGAAGCGGGTGCAGCATGCCAGCGGAATCCTTTTTGGAGGTGCCTTTTCCCCAGAGGATCTTGACATGGAAACCCTGATCCTTTTAGAAAGGGAAGTTCCCGGGGAGTGTGTTTCTGCTCTTCCTGATACTGTGGTAGAAATGCTTGGAAGCTCTGGGGCATGTAAAAGTAACGGCGAAGCCCGTCGCCTTATCCGGGGAGGGGGAGTCTCGCTTAACGGAGAAAAAGTTCTCGAAGAAGCTCGCAGTTTGGGTGAAAAGGATCTCCTTTTCGGGAAATATCTCTTCTTCCGACTGGGTAAAAAAAAGTTTTTCATGGTTTCTCTTTCTCAATAAAGCAAAAAGCTTTGCCTTTTCGAGCTGGGGGCAAGCTCTTTTTTGAAAAGGGCTTACCCCTTCTTCTCTTTCATGTTGGAGCCATCCATCAAGGGAACCGAAAACAATAGGGGTGGAAAGAAGAGCTTTTGGGGAGTGGAGCTCCTGCAGGGGCTCATGGTGTTACGGTAGGAGGAACGGCATGGGGATATCCTGTATATGGTATATATCCAATGATGTGCTCCCTTGGGAAGTAGCGGTATTACGTCCCATAGCCAGGGAGATGATTCGCCGCGAACATTCTCTTTCCATTTACGGATGGTCTCCGGAGGACTGGAAAGATCTTCCCTTTGTTCATTGGGGAGGGATGAGTGGTGTGGAGCGGGGCATACGAAAGGCTCTGCACGGGAAAATTTGGCACGTATGGGGGAAAATGCCCCCATGGATGTCTTTTCTCATGTTTCGTGCCCGGGTTTTACATACGTCCTGGAGATCCTCCGGGGGGAACTCCTTGGGCGTTCGGGTATTTTTTGAGGGGGATTTTCCTGATCCCAGGGGGTATCGGATCTTCCCAACCTTTGACAAGGACTGGCTCTGGGGGCTTTCGGATCTTCCGTTGGGGGTTTCTCCCCACTCGGAACCCCTTAGTGTTTCGGTGTTTTCAGATCGGCCCTTCTATCCTGCAGCTCTTGATGCTCTGGACCCATGGATGTCTTCTGTTCGTTGGATATCTCCTGGGGCGATCCCCCGTGCAGGCGGAGAAGATTTACCCCTTACAAAAGAGATTTTTGCTTACTGGAAAGAGTGCGGCGGCATGATGCTTTTTACGGGACCTCTTTCTCTCTCGGATCTCTGGCTGGGAGGGTTTGCCTCCATGCTTGCAGTTCCCGTTGTAGCGCCACCCAGCCCTCTTTGTGAAGACTTTTTTGGCTCCGATGGATATATCCCCGTTCAAGGGTCACTCGCCTCAAGAGAATCCTGGCTTCGGGGAATAGATCGAGGGACTTCTAAAGAAGGACGTAACGCAGCGGCGAGGTGTAGAATGAGGCTGGAAAGGCTCTATCCTCTTGAAGACGCTTTGGAGAGCCTTCTCCCAATTTATTCTCGCATGGAGCGCCCCTCATGATGCACGAACAAGGATTCCTGCCCCTTCTCATGAAGGGGCTTTTTCGCTTTGCCGCTCCGGGATGGCGCTCTAGTGCTCTTATATCAACTGTTTACAGCATGTTTACCCTTTCGGGAATACGAAAAAAAGTGGCCTTACAAAATATGGAAAAGGCTTTCCCCGAAGCCTCCGAAAAGTGGAGAAGGAGAAATCTGAAAAGGCATTATAAACATCTCGCTCTTTCCTTGGGGGAATACCTGGTTCTCCTCAGGAAGCCTGAAAAAATTCATGATTACATGAAAATTGAAAGGCCGGGAGAAGGCCTCCTTGACTGTCTTCGAGACAACAAAAAAGGAGCTGTTATTCTCACCGCTCATATGGGAAACTGGGAGATGCTGGCCGCATGGCTTGCCTCCCAAGGGTATCCCATGCACGCCATTGTGCGGCGACATGAAGAAAAAAAGACTGAAGCTTTTGTGGAAAGTGCACGAAGCACTGTGGGACTTCATACTATATCAAAGAACGAACATATGCTGAAAGTTCTTCGCCTTCTCAAGAAAGGGGCCTTCGTGGGAATTCTGGGAGATCAATATGCAGGGCCCGAAGGAATTCCTCTTCCCTTTTTTGGTCACGAAACCTCGTGCTACTTCAGCCCCGCAGCTCTCGCTCTCATGGCTGGGGTGCCTCTTGTACCGGTGGTCTCCTGGAGAAACGCTCCCTTTTCGCATCACGTGCGGGTGGAAAAGCCCCTCTTCATGCCTTCTGAAGGAAAGCGAGAAGAGGGCAATAACAATTTTTCTCGGGAAGAGAACATCAAACTCCTTACGGAAGCTGGAAATACGATCCTTGAAGAGTGGATTCGGGAACATCCAGAACAGTGGCTATGGCTCCATAGACGATACCGATAAAACCCGCATTTTTCACGAGGTGCCGGAATTCCGAGCTTTCTTTTCCGCCACCGTAGTTCCCCCCACCGCAAAGTTCTCCTCAAGCATCTCCGAAAGGATGATGCGAACCTGTTCTTTCTCTGTGCCAAGGCTTTCACAAACAGCCCTGGTAATGTTTTTTACGAGATGTTCCTTCATTTCTCGAGAACGTCCTTCGAGAAGATGCACGTGAATAATCGGCATATGATGAACCTCCTTAATGAATTATGAGGATTTTTCAGCCCCCCATGGCTGTTTTCCGAAAAAGTTTCTACGCAATACAGCGTATGTTTTGGAAATCGCATTGCTCTTTTTATACGACCATAGTAAGCTATGGGCAAGACAAAGTGTCTTCTAGAAGTATAGCAGAAAGCATGGAAAAGGAGGTGCCCTCATGTTCTTCGAACTTTTTTCTGACGGAACCATAGCTCGACTACCCGAAAACACCTCTATTCCCGAGGGACTTCCTCTGGAGGTGGTGCCGAAGATCCTTCTCCTTGCGCCCTTTAACCGTATTCTTGTGGGACATGCTACTTTTTCTGGGTACGACCGCTGGTTATGGGGAAAGTTGCACTCCTCGGAATGGAAAGAAGTGCAGCTCTATGGCGAGTCATCTCTTGATCTTCCGTTGCCTTGGCAGACTGTGCGTCTTGATACAAAGGCAGTTTCCTTCCTGCGCAAAACGTTGCTTGGGCAGATGCAACCTCCGGGGGACCATACTGTGGCTTTGAACATGCTTCGTGAAACCCAAAGGCATACCCCAGGATTTGCCATTTTTGAAGCCCTAGAAGATAACGAATCCCTTTGGGAGTACATTTTGGGGGATCCCCAGCTTCGTGCAGCATACTGGGGATTTCGTCTTGCCTCTCTCTGGGGAGGGGAAAAGATGGCAGAACGAATCCGTCTATGGCTGAAAGTCGCCCAGCCTCTTTATGATGCCTCTCTTGCTCGACCTCGTATGTGGGGATTCCTTTCATCCTCCCTGGATTCAGTCTCTCTTGAGCAGATAGGAATCCTGGGTTTTCGGAAAGATCAGTTAAGAACTCTTCGCAATGTTCAAGAAAACCCTCTGGCCTTGGCATCCTCTTCGGGGTATCTCATGCAGTATGTTTTTGAACCTGAGAATTATCCAGAAATTCCTATGGCATCTCTCCCCACATCCATGCTTCTTTATCTTCCTCGAAAGACATGGATCCAGGCCCGGGAGGAACGGCGTCTTTCCCTTCGAGAGGTATTTCTTTCTGCCTGGGGCTTCTTGGATGCCCTTGATGCGGAAGCTCGCTTCGTTTCCTATATGGAAAAAACTCCGGTCCCCTGTGAGGCTTACTTTCCCTGAAAATCAACATTCCCAAAGTGCCGGAACATGTTTTTCAGAAAAACATCCAAAATGTCAAAAAAAACAGGGATTTCGTTGACGAGAACCCCGGAAATCCCTATAATTGCAAGTTGCTTGAACAACGCTTGGTGCAGGTTTTTGAAAAAGAATATCTATTCTGCCTGCAAACAGCGGAAAGGAGACGAATAAAAATGTATGTGATTGTCGAAGCAGGAGGGAAGCAGTACCGAGCATTCCAGGGGGATGTTCTGCGGGTCGAGAAAATGGATGCCCAGGTGGGAGACATAGTAACCCTCCACAAGGTGCTTATGTTGGCAGACAAGGACCATGTCCAAGTTGGAGGACCGTACCTTGAAGGGGTTTCTGTTTCCGGCAAGGTGGTTGCTCATGGGCGAGAAAAGAAAATATCCGTGTTTCATTACAAGAGGAAGAAAAACATCCGCAAATTCCAGGGGCATCGCCAGTACTATACGGAAATCCTTGTAGAAGGGATTTCCCGGTAGTCCTCGTCCCGCAAGTTTTTTTAAAAAAACCTTGTCGGACAAAAAGATAAAAAAAGGGATTCAGCATGATATCCATCCATTTTCTACAAGACAAAAACCTGGTTCTTGGAATATCTCTGAGAGGTCATGCAGGATATGGAAACCATGGAAGTGATGTGGTTTGTGCTGCAGTTTCCACACTTCTCCAGGCTTTTGAAGTAGGACTGAGAGATGTTATGAGGTTCACTGATGCTACAGTAATTACCGAGCGCCACGATGCGGAAGGCTACATGCGTATATGCTGGTCTCGAGAAAGCGGCATTGGAGATTCCGTTCTTTTCCAAACCCTTGTGAGAAGCCTATGGTCTATCCAAAGGGGATATCCGAAAAACTTATGTATTGAGGAGGTCTTTTTCAATGAGGATCTTTAATCTTCAGATTTTTGCCCACAAAAAAGGGCAGGGAAGCAGTGCTAATGGAAGAGATTCCCATAGCAAACGTTTGGGAATCAAGAGATATGACGGCCAAGTGGTGAAGGCAGGAACTATTCTTGTTCGCCAGCGGGGAACAAAGATTCACCCCGGTGAAAATGTAGGACGCGGCAAAGACGACACCCTTTTCGCTCTTAGTGAGGGAGTAGTGCGTTACGAGGTAAAGAGGGGACGTCGGGTTGCAGTTATTGAGTCTGTTGTAGCTGAAGCCGTATAGGTTGAGGTTCCCTCACAGCTTGTCGTTAGTGTTAGAAATGCAACACCTTTTCTGGGGGCCTGGCCCCCATTTTTTCTATATTTTTTTGGGGAGTTGTGACAATGCGTTTTGTGGACAGGGCAAAAGTTTATGTTAGAAGTGGTGACGGCGGAAACGGATGCATGAGTTTTCGCAAAGAAAAATTTGTACCCAAGGGGGGCCCTGATGGAGGAAACGGCGGGCATGGGGGTGACGTTATCTTCGAAGCTCGGGACAACCTTCATTCTCTTGGAGATTTTGAAAATGCCAGACATTTTCACGCGGAAAATGGTATCGGAGGAAAAGGAAAGAAAAAGCACGGAAAAATGGGAGCTTCCCGTGTCATAGAGGTTCCCTGTGGCACTTCTATTTACGATGATACCACCGGAAACATCCTCGCAGAACTTGTGGTTTCAGGAGATCAGTTTCTTGTAGCTCGAGGAGGACGAGGCGGACGGGGAAATGCTCACTTTGCGAACTCCGTGAATAAAACTCCTCGTTTCTCTGAGAAGGGGGAATCCGGAAGAGAGCTCTGGGTTCGCTTGGAACTTCGTCTTCTTGCGGATATAGGATTAGTGGGCTTTCCCAATGCGGGAAAATCGAGCCTTCTCTGTTCCTTTTCCAACGCCAAGGCAAAGGTGGGGGAGTATCCCTTTACCACCATCACACCAAATCTAGGGGTTATCTTTGCGGGCGACAACCGCATTACGGTGGCAGATGTGCCGGGGCTCATCGAAGGGGCTCACCAGAACAAGGGACTGGGGCTTTCTTTCTTGCGTCATATTGAGCGGACGGAACTCCTGGTCCACGTTTTCGATGTATCCCTTTCTCCGGAAATGGTCTTCCAGCAGTGGGAAATTTTAAGAAAAGAATTCCTCGCCTACAGCAAGGATCTTTGTGATAAGCCCCTGCTGGTGGTGGGGAATAAAATTGATCTTCTCGGCGGAGCTGGGGAAGTTACAGAAGAGTTCTCTTGCTTTTTCCGAAATCTTGGAATCCCTGTTTTCCTGACAAGTGCCAAAACAGGGGAGGGTATTCGGGAGCTCGTAGAACATGTTATTGTGGCATACCTTGAAAAACCGAGAATCCAGAGAGCCTCTAGATATTATGTGGATGAAAAAACTTCCGAAGAAAGAAGTTCTTTTCTCAGGAAAGCCCAAATAACCTTTCTGGAAGAGGGGGAAATAAACAGAATTCAGGTGCTTCATCCGCATCTGGAAAAAGCTGTGGCCCGATATGACTTCGACCAGGATGAAGCCTTGCATCGCTTTCACAACCTTCTGCTGAAATACGATGTGGAAAAAATTCTTCTTGCCTCAGGAGCCCGGAGAGGTGATACAATTGTCATTGGATCTATAGAATTCGAATTCGAGCCGGAGATCGCAGAATAATCCGAGAGTTTTTTAATTTCCATGACGGACTCTGAAGCTCCATCTCTATCTTCTACGAAGGTGAAAAAATGGTGCCGGAAGAGGGGAGTATTCTGAAAGCCTCTTTCTGAGTGTATATGGTGAGGAACGCAGTGGATAAACATGTCTTGAAAAAACGCCGCATCGGAATTATGGGAGGAACCTTTGATCCCATCCATTACGGTCATTTGGTGGCTGCAGAAGAGGCCTATTCCTCTCTGCAGCTTTCGGAAGTTATCTTTGTTCCCACGGGATCTCCCCCTCATAAATCAAACTCCTATGTGAGCCATGCGGAGCATCGTTACACCATGACCTTGCTTGCAACTCTCGACAATCCCCATTTCCGCCTCTCTCGGATCGAAATAGAACGGGATGCCCCCAGCCATACCATAGATACCCTTCGGGAAATGCAGCATTGGTATGCCAGGGAAAGCGTGGAATTCTATTTTATTACAGGTATGGATGCGGTGCTCAACATCCACTCATGGAAAGAACCTCATGAGATTGCCCGGATGTGTCGGATAGTTGCAGTGGGACGTCCAGGATACGAAACCTCCGGATTAGACAAACTTTCTCAGGATATGATAGATTCCCTTATACTGCTCCACATACCCCTTCTCTCCATTTCCAGCACAGAAGTCCGAGGGCGCATTCAAGAAGGGCGGAGTATTCGATATCTTGTTCCCTGGCTTGTGGAACACTACATTTACAAAAACGCTCTCTATATACGTGGTGGACGGTGATAAAGACCATGGGAAAGCTTAAAATAATTCTAGCTGTTTTCTCCTCCCTCTTAGCGATTATCGGAGGGATTTCGTACCGGCTAACAGATGTGATTCTTCCCGAAGCGGAAGACATCAAGAAAAACATTCAATACGATATCGTCACAGGTGCTATCAACATCCTGCTTGTGGGGGAGGATAGCAACGATGGTTCTCATCGGGCAGATGCCATAGCGGTTATTCGTGTGAATGTGGACGAAAAAGAAAAATCGGTGAAAGTTCTTTCTCTTCCCCGGGACACTCGGGTGGAAATTCCTGGAAAGGGCTGGCAAAAGATCAATCATGCCTATGCCTACGGAGAGATTGATCTTTTGCGAAGAACCGTCATAAACTATTTGGGAATTCCCTTGAATTACTATGTAATGATAGATTATGCGGCTTTCCCAAAAATTGTAGATCTCATCGGAGGCGTGGAAATCGCAGTGGAAAAGCGTCTCCGCTACACGGATCGGGCGGCAGGACTTGTGATTGACATCCCCAAGGGAATGCAGCATATGAACGGAGAAACAGCTCTTAAATACGTTCGATTTCGCAATGATGCCCTCGGAGATATCGGAAGGGTAAAGAGGCAGCAGCGTTTCATCCTCGCGGTGCTGAGCAAAATAAAATCTCCCAGCATTGTGGCCCGATATCCCAAATTGGTAGGGGAGAGCATGAAAATGGTAAAAACAGATCTCAATCTCTCCCAAGCCCTTCAGCTAGCCTCGTACATTCAGCAGCTTTCGGTGACGGGAGATCTCCAGTTTGCCACCCTTCCAGGGTATCCCTCCTATATCAATGGTATAAGTTACTGGGTAGGAGATCTTAAGGCTGCCTCTATATTCTTGGCCAGTACGTCCGAAAAAACCGTTTCCGGGGATATCCCGTACTCTCAAGACACCATAGACACTTCGGACTTTGATCTTATGGCAGAACGAGACCTCCATAAAGACATGAAGTCCATTCTCAAAGATATTAGAGCTCCCATAGCCGTACTCAACGGAGACGGCACGAAGGGAATTAGCGCAGAGACAGCAAAAAAGCTTCGGGAATTTGGTGTAGATGTGGCTTATGTGGGTAATGCCAAGCATTTTGACTATCATGCATCCCTTGTGTTATATCCTCCGGGAAAAGAAGCAGAAAGTTTAGATGCTGCGGAGGCCTTGCGGGTGATTTGCGGCATTCCTAAGCGTCTGGTGAGAGAGGACAGCAGCATTACCTATGTAACGCTTCTTTTAGGGCATAACTATAAAACCATCCAAAGTAAGGTGGAGCAAAGCTTTTCTCAATAGAGAAGAGGGTCTGCCCTCTATGAAGATGTGAGTTAAAAAACTAAATCAGAAAGGAGATCGAAAGATACATGAGTGAGGAGAAACGCAGTACTCTCGATGCAAAAATACGAGAACTTTGCCTGGGATTGGCAGCCCGGCTGGAGGAAAAAAAAGCGGAGGATCTTCTTGCATATGACGTACAAAAACTTTCTGCGGGGCTGGGAGATTACTTTGTTCTTGCCACCGGAAATTCTTCGGTTCACATGAAAGCGCTTTATGAAGAGACCCTGGATTTTTTTGACATGCATGGGGTGGTAGTACGCCAGGAGGGTCGGGAAAGCCTCCGATGGAAGTTGATTGATGCGGGAGATGTGGTGGTTCACCTCTTTACCCGCCAGGGCCGGGAGTTTTATGCTTTGGAAAGAATCTGGGGAGACGGAACCATTATCTACAAAGGAACGGAATCTTCAGCCCCTGATACAACGCAGCACAATCATATTTCCTGGAGCAAGGAAATCTAGAGAATTTGAGAGATTGGTTTATGGCATTCCCGCAGATAGAGTTTTTCATTTCAAGGAATTTTTTCATAGAACCTTGCAGAACTCAAGAATATTCTCATGGTGAATAGAAATCCGGTATTGCATCCCTTGAGCAGGAAACAACGAAAGAGCACAAAGGTAAGAGAACGGGGGTTGGCCGGAAACATCCCCCGTTCTCTTACCTTTACAGTATGTCCTATAATGTATCTTATGTTGCATTGGATCGGTTTTTCAAGAAGAGCCTAGCTTTTTTGAGGTTATTTTTGGGTTATCTCCATGGCCACCTTTACCATGGATGCATAGGATTCGGGATCTAAGGAAGCACCTCCTATAAGGGCGCCATCCACGTTTTCTTTTTCGAGGAAGCTTCCGATGTTATTCGGCTTCACGCTGCCTCCGTAGAGAATTCTTGTGGAATTCCCAAAAGCTTCATTTCCAAGAAGCTTGAGAACCGACCGGATGTGCTGAGCCATATCTTCTGCATCCTCGGGAGTGGCATTTTTTCCTGTGCCTATGGCCCATACAGGTTCATAGGCCACAAGAATTTCCTTTTTGAAAATCTGAGAGGATGATTCCAGGGCTTCCCTAAGCTGCTTTTCCACCACGTCAAAGGCCTTGCCCTCTGTACGCTCCTCTTCAGATTCCCCTACGCAGTATACGGGAGTTATTCCCTGGGCAAGAGCAGCTTCAATTTTTTCTCCTAAAAGGCTATTCTCTTCGAAAAAATATTTTCTCCGCTCGCTATGTCCTATAATGACATAACTGCACCCCATTTCCTGGAGCATGATCCCGGAAATCTCCCCCGTATAGGCCCCCTCCTCCTTCTGATGCATATTCTGGGCGCCTATGGAAATGGGATAGGATGTGCAGAGCTGCTGCATAACCCCAATGTTCGTATAGGGGGGGAACAAAAGCAGATCCAGAGGATGTTTTTCCTGGAAAGATGGAAAATCAAGATCGGAAAGATGTTTTTTCAAAGAAAAAACAAATTGGGCACTACTCTTGGGAGTATGGAACATTTTCCAGTTTCCTGCGATGCATAAAGGTCTCTGTGCCATGGAAGATCTCTCCTTTCAATTTCACAATTTTAAAAAACTTGGATAACCGATACGTCCCCAAGCCAAATAGGGGCGGGCTGGTCTCTCCCCAGCCCGCCCCCTTGTCTTTGTAATAGCTTATGATTCTTTCTGCATAAAGGGAAGGATTCCCGGGAGGTCTTTTCCTTCGAAGAACTCCAGACTCGCTCCCCCCCCGGTAGATACGTGGGTTACCGTGGACTCGAGATGGAAGGAATTGATGGCGGAAGCACTATCTCCACCACCTACTACGGTAACGGCCTTTCGTCTCTCTGTAACCTCTTTCAGGGCCAAGGCCACCTCTCTGGTACCTTCTGCAAAGAGTGGATTCTCAAAAACTCCCATGGGACCGTTCCAAAGCACCGTAGATGCCTGGGCTATCCTTTCTCGGAAGTCTTTTATGGTCTTGGGGCCGATATCAAGCCCCATAAGATGCTCCGGTATTGCCTCGGGGTAGAGGATTTCGCTTTTTTCCGCCTGCGGAGAGTCTCCCCCCAGAATATCCTGAGGAAGGAGGATCTCCACCCCCTTTTCAGAAGCCTTGTGCATCATCTCTTGCACGAAGGAGATCTTATCCTTTTCGCAAAGAGAAGCCCCCACCGAGAGTCCCTGGGCGGCAAAGAAGGTAAAAGCCATGCCTCCTCCGATGAGAATGGCCTGGACTTTGTCCATAAGATGCTCGATAACGCCGATCTTGTCGCTCACTTTGGCTCCTCCGAGAATGAGGAGAAAAGGCTCCTTGGGATGATCTCGAACCTGGCTCAAGAATTCCACTTCCCGGGCGAGAAGAAGCCCCGAAAAAGAAGGAAGAAAAGCGGTAACGCCTTCGGTGGAAGCATGGGCTCGATGAGAAGCGCTAAAGGCATCCATCACAAAAACATCAAAGGGAGCTGCCAAAGCCTTCGCAAAGGAAGGGTCATTCTTCTCCTCCTCCGGGTGAAACCGGAGGTTTTCAAGAAGTAGGAGCTCTTCCCCGGACCATTTTTCCATACACTCCCCCACCTTTTCCCCCACGCAATCTTCGCAGAAAAGAATCTTGCGGTTCAAAAGGTTCTGAAGGGGTTCTACCAGAGGGCGAAGAGAATACTTGGAGACCACCTTGCCCTTAGGACGTCCCAAATGGGATATGAGAGCGATTTCCGCCCCTCCCTCAAGAAGTTTTTGAATTGTGGGGATATGAGCTCGTATACGTGTGTCGTCGGCAATGGATCCCTTTTCGTCAAGAGGAACGTTGTAATCCACTCGAAGGAGCACTCGCTTTCCCTTCAGGGAAGGAGCATCGAAAAGGTTCATCTGCAATGCTATATCCCCCTTTCGACGATGTACTGGGCAAGATCAAGGATTCGGCAACTGTATCCCCACTCGTTATCGTACCATGCCAGAGTCTTTACGAGGTTTTCCACCACTGTGGTATGCATGGCTGCAAATATGGAAGAATGAGGATCTCCTACGAAGTCCATGGAGACAAGATCTCTCTCTTCGTATGCGAGGATGTCCTTCAGTTTTCCTTCGGCGGCCTTTTTCATGGCCGCATTCACCTCTTCCACCGTGGTAGAACGATCCAGTTCGGTTGTAAGATCTACCACGGAAACGTCCGGGGTGGGAACCCGCAGAGCGCCTCCATTAAGTTTCCCTTTGAGTTCGGGGATAACAAGAGAGATTGCCTCTGCGGCTCCTGTGCTGGTGGGAATGATGGAAAGGGCCGCCGCCCTCCCGCGACTAAACTTGCTGTGAGGGAAATCCAGAGTCTTCTGATCGTTTGTATAGGCATGGGCAGTGGTCATAAGACCCTTTCGGATACCAAAATTATCCTGAAGTACCTTTGCTACCGGAGCAAGACAGTTCGTGGTGCACGAAGCGTTGGATATGATGTGATGCTTCTGGGGAGAATATTTTTCTTCGTTTACCCCTATAACAATGGTAATGTCTTCGTTCTTCGCAGGAGCCGAAATAAGAACCTTCTGAGCTCCTCCCTGGATATGGGCCTTTGCTTTTTCGGCATCCACGAAACGTCCCGTGGATTCGATAACGATATCTACTCCAAGATCCTTCCAGGGTAGTTTCGAGGGATCCGGCTCCGCAAGAACCGCAATTTCCTGGTCTTCCACGAGAAGATTTGTTCCCGAAAGAGCTACCTTTCCGGGAAAACGGCGATGTACCGAGTCGAATTCAAAAAGGTATGCCAGGCTTTCCGGTGATGAAAGATCATTTATTGCAGCGATGGAAAAGGAATACTTGGACTGTCTCTCAAAAAAGGCTCGCAGGGCAAGTCGCCCTATTCTACCAAAACCGTTAATGCCAACTCGAATCTTTGTCATGGTATGGTTCCCTCCTTTTGCTGCTTATTCGCAGTATGCGATGTGCAAATTCCCACAAGACAGGATCAACGCGCTCCCTCGGTAGTATTATCCATGGAATGCTTCCGCAAGGCAAGGGTAACAAAGAGAAAGAAAAGATTCAAGGGGCTATCCTTTTAGAATGCTGGCTGAGTTCTGGGACACCATTCTTTCAATTTTTTTAAGCCGATACTCCACCGTGCTTTTGCTCACTTTTCTCCTCATGGACTCTCCAATCTCACGAAGACTGAATGTCGGGTTTTCAATACGCAACAAGATCAATTCTTCAAATTCTTTTGGGAGGAGAGCATCGAGTCTCAGGCGTAGAGCTTCGTTACAGTAGGCGATTTGATACTCCGATGCTTGAAGGGTTTTTTTTATGTTCGCGTTATCACAGTTAACGATTTTATTTGCTTTATCTCTCATGGAACGCAGCACAGCTATTTCGTCAAAACGCAACGCCGTGAGGGGAAGCCGGATCATCACGAAAAAGGAGTAGATGGACTGAATTCCCCGAATCATGAGCTCTACCTTGCCATGGCGGAGTCGAGAAGAGGCCTTGATGCTCTCTTCAGCATTATAGAGATAGGAGCTGATCTGGTTCACCAGGGGGGTTTCCGGAAATCGGATGAGAACATAGTAGCCGTTTTGAGGAAAATATTGTCTTCCTCCTCCTCCCCAAAGGCCCTCAAGCCATAGAGGAAGGTGATGTCGTCGCTCTTCAAGGAGGAGTTTATACACCATGGAAAGTTCCTCTAGCCTTTTTTGGGGAAAGGTAAAAGATATTTTTTTTGTTTTTCCTCCTTCGGGAAGGAGGAGGCTCTGGGAAAAGGGTGTCTCCGGTTCCCATCCCGCGTGGGACCAAAGCTTTTGAATGCGACGATAAATCCATGAACGGGAGCTCATGATTTTTCCCGGAGTATTCCCCGAAGCTAAAGCTGAATAGATTCCCGCAAGCTCGATTTTCGCAGAGAGTGGGTTTTCGATGGAACGGCGATTCCATTCATCCCACATAAATTCTGTGTAATGTATCATGTCCCCGATGAAGTGGTATGTTTATGGAGACGAATGATCTCTTCCGCCAGGCGGTTACTGTTATGCCGGACGAGACCTTCCCTTTCGATGGAGAGGAAATCTCCGTCGATACAGGTGTAATTTGAGGATGTGGAAGTTCCCATGAGGGGGTGGGCTCCGTCACGGCGGTATTTTTCCACTATGCCTTCCGGGATAAATCCGTTGTTTGCGAAAACATAGTCCGGCCACTTGTGAAGAAGATCTCGTATCCAAATCACGTGGTCCTCAAAGGAAAGCCCCTCAGTCTCTCCCGGCTGGGTCATAAGGTTTGCCACATAAATAATTGGTTTTCCTGATTCTTTCAGGGCTCTGGCTATATCCGGCACCAGAAGATTAGGAAGAACGCTTGTAAAAAGGCTTCCCGGACCAAGAACAAGAATATCTGCTTTTTCAATGGCCTCAAGTATCTCTGGAAGAGGCGCCACATCCGAGGGCTCAAGCCATATACGACGAATTCGAGAACCTTTACGGCTTATTTCCAGCTCCCCCCGAATAACACTCTGATCCTCAAGTTCTGCAGTTATCTGAATGGCTTCGGTGGTTACAGGAAGAACCCTCCCCCGGATGGCAAGAAGATTGTTCATCTCTTCTACGGCAGTGCGAAAATCTCCTGCAATTTCTGTGGCTGCCAAGAGTATGAGATTGCCGAGATTATGTCCTGACAGATCACCTCTATCGAACCTGAAATTCAGGATATTATTGAGATAATTATCGTCTTCCGCAAGGGCTACAATGCAATTGCGAATGTCTCCCGGAGGCAACATTCCCCATTCCTGCCGAAGTCTGCCGGAGCTCCCCCCCTCATCGCTTACGGTTACTACGGCGGTTATATTCCGGGTATACCGCTTAAGTCCCCGCAAAAGCGTAGAGAGCCCCGTGCCCCCCCCGAGAGCCACCACGTGGGGGCCCATAGAGAGGCGAAGGTGCTGGGCATGACGAATTTTCTCCTCTCTTTTCCGCAGGCTTGAGGCCATCCGCCGGCCTCCTCGCTGGAGATACAGTCCGAAAAAGACTGCGCTTCCCAGAACTCCCGCAAGAACACCAAGGAAAAAATCACCCCACGTGCTGCTCACTGGTATTCCTCCTTATCAATATCCCGATGAAAAACACGCACGGGAATTTTGCAGGAATCAAAATAAAATTTCATTTTTTCGATTACTGCCACAGATCGATGACGTCCTCCGGTACATCCCACTGCTATATGGATGAGGCTCTTTCCCTTGGTAAGATAGTAGGGAAGAACGCTGTTTACCAAAGAACACGCCGCATCAAGAAAGATTTTAGCTTCGGGATATTGGAAGACAAAATCCTGAACCGGAAGGTCTTTTCCTGTGAAGTAACGCAATGTGTCGTAGTAGAAGGGGTTGGGTAAAAAACGTACATCAAAGAGATAGTTGCAGTTTTCCGGAAAGCCGTATTTAAATCCGAAGGAGGATAGCTCCAGAGAATAGGAGTGCTCGGGATCCGCCAGGATTTCATTGGTAATAACACTCTGGAGTTTTTGAATGGAGAGTGCCGAGGTGTCCACCACCCGATCCGCCAGAGCCTTTAGAGGAGCCAGAAGCTGCCGTTCCTGCCGGATTGCCTCAAGCAGGGAAAATCCTCGAAAGGGATGCTGCCTTCGGGTGGTTTCGTATCGCTCCAGAATTTTTTGATCCTCCGCATCAAAAAAGAGCGTGGTGGTTTTGGGAATCAGTGAACGAATCTCGCGAACCACCAGAGGAATCTTCTCGAAGGAGACGTCCCCCCGGACATCAATGCCCGCAGCTACCCCCTTTTCCAGGGCTCCCTGATGGTGTTGAAGAATATCCACAAGTTGGAGAAGAAGGGCGGGGGGGATGTTGTCGATAACAAAAAAACCGTGATCCTCGAACATGTTGAGGGCTGTGGATTTCCCACTGCCGGAAATTCCCGTGACGATAAAAAATCGGGGAATTCTAGAAGCTTCCTTCCCCGGAGACGAGGTTCCTTCATGAGTGGTCATGACCACACTCCCCTCCCCATCCCTGGGCAATTTCCACCGCATGACGCAATGCCGGAGCCACGGTACGCACACACTCCAGAGCGCCGCGCCGGCTTCCGGGAAGACAGATAAGAAGCGATTTTTTCCGAAGCACTCCCAAGCTCCTGGAAAGAATAGCTCGGGGGTTTTCTACTGCAGAGCTAAGGCGCATATACTCGCCGAGTCCTGGCACGACTTTTTCTCCCATGTGAAGAAGAACTTCGGGAGTCACATCCCGAGGAGAAAGCCCTGTGCCTCCCGTAAGAAGCACCAAATGGCACTGATTTTCTTCTGTCCACTCTTCAAGAGTTTTACGAATTTCTTCAGATTCGTCAGGGACTATGGTGCTCCGTAATACCGTAACTCCAAGCTCCTGGAGAAAATCTTTCAAAGCAGGTCCGGAGGTGTCCTTTCGCTCTCCCCTGCTTCCTTTATCGCTCACCGTGAGAACCCCGCCCATAATGGGGGGAAGAAGCCGAATATGTGAAGAGACATGCAAAGAAATCTCTCGAAAAATTTCTGCTTCAAATCCTTGGGAGATGCCCTGCGTTACTTTTCCCCAGCAGTGGTGATCCTTTCCATGAGTGATATACCATCCGGGCTCAGGAACCCTGCCCGGGGAAAGGGTGATCTCTCTTAGGATGTCTGAGGAAGGAGTTCTTTCTTCTTTTGGAGGAAAGGAGAAGAGGAGTTTAGGGATTTCGCCGCTTTCTGAGGGAGAGGGAATAAAGCTATAACATAAGGATTTTCTCTCCAGAGAGCTATGGATTTTCAGAATTCGAAACGTTTTGGCTTTCATGGTATTCATAGGTTCCACTCTTTCCTCCCGACTTTCGAAGTAACCGTATGGGACCAATGGACATGCCCTTGTCAATGCCCTTACACATATCATATATCGTAAGGGCCGCCACGGAAACCGCCGTGAGGGCTTCCATCTCCACTCCTGTGGTCTCCTGAGCCTTTACGGAGGCCAGGATACGGACTCCTCGTCTATCCGGGTGCATTTCGCAGAATACGCGAACTCCCGAGAGCATGATGGTATGACAAAGAGGAATAAGATCCGGTGTCTTCTTGGCCCCCATAATCCCCGCAGTCTCCGCTATGGAGAGCACATCTCCTTTTTTGACGTCCTGATTTTCCAGAACCTTCCAGAGATGTTCGGGAAAGGTTATCCATCCCTCCGCAAACGCTTCTCGAAGAGTTTTATTTTTTTCGGACACATCCACCATCAAGGGGTGTCCCTGGCTATCAAGATGTGTAAAGGGCATGCTGTTAACCTCCTATGGAGGACATGTGACAATGTCCGAGTTCTGTCAAATTTTGCCAGTTTTCAGGTTTTGCCATAAAAGCCTCATGCAGAATTTCCCAAACGGCCTCGGGATTCCTGGAGGCAAGAGCCTCTTTCAGAGAGAAAAGGGTCTCTGAAAAAAGGCAAGGCTTAACCTCCCCCGAAGCAGTAATCCGAAGGCGGTTGCAGCTGCTGCAAAAATGATGCGAAACCGCTGCAATGATACCGAGTTTTTGTCCAGTTTTCTCATGGGCAAAATATTCTGCAGGACCAGCACTATGATCATCTTTTTCGAGAAGTCTCCAGAGAGAACGATCCGGAAGAACATTCAAGATCTCCTCCGAGGGGCAGAAAGCGTTCTTTCCCCAGACACTGTCATCCAAGGGCATAAATTCGATAAAACGCAAGGTTACTCCTTTTTCCCGAGCAAAATTGAGAAGGTTTTCAATTTCGTTGTCGTTGAAACCTCGCATGAGCACGGTGTTTATTTTTACAGGAAGGTTCTCTCTTCGGACTGCATCAATTCCTTGCAGTACCTTATTCAGATCTCCGCACCGAGTGATCTCTCGAAATTTTTCGGGATTCAAGGTATCCAGGCTTACGTTTACTCCGGAAACACGAAGTTCCCGGAGCCTGGAAGCATGTTCCTCAAGAAAATGGCCATTTGTGGTAATCGTAAAGTGCATCTCCTCAAGAGCTTCTCGAGCCTGGGCAAGAAAGTCCATGAAACCCTTGCGTACAAAGACCTCTCCTCCAGTAAAACGAACTTTTTTGATCCCCATCTCCCAAAAGGAACGAAGAAGGAAAAGTACATCTTCATAGGGGAGAATATCTTCATGCTCCATGAGAGGGATGCCCTCCGGAGGCATACAATACTGACATCGGTAGTTGCAGCGATCGGTAAGGGAGATGCGCACGTAGCTGATGTGGCGTTCCCTTTTATCTTTTAGTTGTTCCATCGATAGCCTCCAAGTTGATCCACTGCATTTCTCCATTGGGGATCTTCCACGGTTTTGAGAAACGCCCGAATTCCCGGGTGAGACATGTACCGCTGAGGAATAAGAATTTCGAAAGGTTCTTCGCAAAGGGGGATGAAATCGAGAGAAAAGAGATCTGCCGCCGCCTTAATACCAATCATGGCCTGAACCTCCCCTTCTGCAATCATGGCTGCTCCGTGGGTATGGCCAGAACAGAGATGTTCGTATCCTCGAATCTCTGTGGAAGCTCTACCATGTTTTTTCAAAAGCATGTCGAGAAGGGATCGTGTGCCGGTACCAATCTGGCGATTAACAATGGAGACTTCCTCCCGGAACAGATCCTCTATGTTGTCAATATTCAGGGGATTCCCCGGGGGAACAATAATGCCCTGGAAACGCCAGTAGAGAATGGTACGGAACATATTTTCTAGGCCAAGTTGGGTGATGAAAGCGTTATTATATTCTCCTGAATCGGGATCCACAAGGTGTGTGGCTGCAAGATGTGCTTCCTTTCTTGTGAGTGCTGCGAGGCCTCCGAGACTTCCGGAAGATCGGAGGAGGAGTTCTCCTCCATGGTGGGTGATAAAGCCCTGCATAAGATCAATTCCAGGATCGTTAGATCCCTGGTAGAGAATCCTTGATCTTCCCGGAGAATCTTTTTTTATCCAGATCGTAAGGGGGTCATTCTTTTGAAGCTCGTAAGTTTCTTCCGGAAGAACCGCAATTCCCTCAGCCTCCGCCATGGAACGAAGAGAGCTCGATCCAGATCGAAGAGGAAGAGCGTAAAGGGTTTCATCTATGGAGACTGTGCGCACCCGGAGCCATTCCAGCACACCTCGGGAAGAGGCATGGGGAGTGAGAAGGACCGCTTCTCTTTTCCCCTTGGGAAAAAGGGATTCAAAAAGAGTAGAACTATCGAAGTCACCTTTACTCATGAGCATCATCAGAGGATAGAGAATACCCCAGAGGGTTACCAGGGTAGACATGGGGAACCCTGGCAATCCTAACACCGGGGTGTTTTCCACCACTCCAAGAATGGCAGGGCGTCCGGGCTTGGTCCGCACTCCTTGAAAAAGAAGGTTCCCACGAGATTCAAGAATTTTCAAAGTGTGATCTCTTTTTCCCTTGGCAGTTCCCGCCCCGATAAGAATAATATCCGAGGTCTCCAGGCTCTCCGTAAGGGCATTCTCAATTTCCTGGAAATTATCCTTTACGGGGGGAAGGAGATGTACCGAGAGTCCCCAGGAAAGAAGGGTTTTTTCTACAAGAAGGGAATTTGTATCTACAACTTTTCCCGGCGGTGTAGGAGAGGAAAAGGATTCTTCGGGAGAGAGAAGCTCCTCTCCCGTGGGAATAAAAGTAACCTGAAGAGGACGAAAAATCTCCACCGAAGCGACTCCCGCGGCAAGAAAAAGAGAAACCATTTCGGGAGTTATCTTTTCATATTTCCTTCCGAGAAGGTTTCCCCGAGAGGTATCTTCTCCTACGGTACGGATATGCTCCCAAGCATGAACCGGTTCATGGAGAAGGATGGTCTCGCCATCTTCTCCGTAAGAGATATCCTCTACCATGATCACTGTATTGAAAGGTTTCTCCACGGGAGATCCTGTATTGACCCAGGTGCACGCCGAAGAAGGTAGAGCCTTTGGTTTGGCCGGGGTGGCCCCCAGAGAATCCACGGATCGTATGGCAAATCCATCCACCGCAGATGCGTGATAATGGGGAATATTGTTTTTTGCCATCACTGGAGCAGCCAGAAGAGATCCCGAAGCATCAGTGCTCCTTCGGAATATTACAGGATTTTTTTGAAAAAAGAGACCCTTATCAAGGGCAATTTTCATGATCTCCCAAGCTTCCTCCAGGGAAACATGGGCCTGGTGTGCCTTTACCATAACAAAACCTCCACTGGGTCTCCCTTTCGGAGGGTTTCCTCGTCTTCCCGCAATATTACGAACCCTGCCATCCTCTGAAGAGCCGAAATATATCCTGATCGAGAGGGCTGTGGAAGCACCTCCCCGGAAGCAGTAAATGTGCAGGGAATAAACTCTTCTACTCCTGTTTTACCCAACAGATCTTGAGCAAGCCGAGCCTTTACTGCGGAGAGAGAAGGTTTTTGCAAACCCATCATGGTCTCAAGCAGAGGGAGCACCACCCCAAGCATGACCACCATGCAGGAAAAAGGATGTCCTGGAAGCCCCAGAGCAAGTTTTTTTTCGTTTTTGTTCCCTGCAATGAGGGTAGGTTTGCCAGGTTTTATGTTAATGCCGTGCACAAGAAGTCCCGGCGAGGTAAGGTTTTCCCGGAAAAGTTTTTCGCAAAAATCTCGGGTGCTTACGGAAGACCCCCCGCTTAGAAAGACAAGGTCGTTTTCTTCCAGAGCTCTGGAGAAACCTTGTTTCAAACGGGGGTAATCGTCAGGAAGAATACCGTAGTAGGAACATGTACATCCCCACTCCTCCAAAAGAGCCTGCAACATCCATCCATTTGCGTCTCGCACACAACCCCGGGGAAGCTCTGGAGCGTCCACAGGGCAAATTTCATCCCCCGTGCTGATAATGCCTACCCGTATCCGTGCTACCTCTACCTGGGCATATCCCGCAGACGCAAGAAGACCGAGATTGGTGAAATTTATCTTCTCTCCCCGAAAGAGTATTGGCATTCCCCGGGATATTTCCTCCCCTCTGGAGACCACATGATTTCCCGAGGGAGCACTTGAGCGGAGCTCAATCATATTTCTGATTCTCTGTACTTCTTCCTCCATCACCACGCAATCGAAACTTTCGGGAATTTCTCCTCCCGTATAGACCCGAACAGCCGTTCCCGGGGCGCTTTTCAGCTCGGGATGCGCTCCCATGGGGACCTCTCCCGTAACAGCGAGAAAAGCCGGAGAAGAGGGAGAAACTCCCTGAATATCTGCGCTCATCACGGCGTATCCGTCTCTAAGGCTTCTTGAAAAGGGAGGATAATCCAAAGAAGAAGGTAAATCCCGAGGAATCCGTCTTCCGAAGGCTTGGGAAAGGAGAAGGCTTTCGGACGTCATATCCCAAGGAAAGGAAAGAGAAGAATTCACGAGAGAAAAAACGTTTTTCCTTGAAGAGAGTGACTTGAGGGGCTCTGCCATGCAGGTTCTCTCCTTATTTTTCAGAAAATCACAAAAATCATGTGGGGCCGAGTTCAGGCACACCACCAGAACAGGTCACGGCTACATCTGAACTACCAACGTGGGGTATCCTTTCTGGCGAAGTTTTTTTTCAAGCTGTTCGGCCTCAGCTCTGGATTTCCCCCCCACAATCCGAACCCTGTAATAGGTTTTTCCATTTACAACGCCGGTGGTAATCAAAACATTCTTTTCTGTTTTTTGCAACTCCCGCATAAGGCTTGCAGCTTGTCCCTGCTGAGTAAATGCCCCGACCTGAACTCCCCAAGTTCCCCTTGCAGGGGCAACTCCAGGGGGTGATACCGAGGGGGCGGAAGGTTTCGGAGGCGAGGGGTTTTCTTCCCGGGGTTTTTGAGGGGCTGCCACCAGAGGATCTTTTTTGCCTACGGGTACCGCAATCTGCATGGATCCGGGGGTTGTGAAAACAGAAGAGGCCTCTCCGGTTTTTTCCCACCCAGGAGTCTCGCCAGAGTTTTTTTCTTCGGGAGACACCTCGGTAGGTCGTTTCCCCGAGACAACCTGTTGTTCCGAAGAAATAATTGAGGTCTCGCTGCTTTTTCCGGGCAGAAAAAAGAGTTTTACCCCCACTATGAGCAACCCCAAGGCAACGATGCCCACGAGAGGAAGCATAAGCTGCCCAAAGGCAAAAAGGGGCCGTCTCATCTTGTATCGTCGTGTTCTTCGGGTTCCCATAATCTCCTCCCACGATCTCTTTATTTTCCGGGGTAATCCGTCCGGAGAGCAGGATTTCCCTGATCTTTCCCATCAGACAGTGTAAATTTTCATAGAATTTTCCCGGGCATGAATTCTAACAGAAGGAATGTGCGAAGGGTCTTTCGTTTTATCCCTTTTGTTTTCGTCGAAGAATAGCGGGCTTGTCGATCTCCTCCATAGGAAGTCCGTTTATGACGAAAAGATCTTCCCCATCCGTAATGGAACGGACTTCACCTTCCTCAAGCTCAAGACGTTTTCCTCCGTGGGTTCTATCCGAAGCACCGCTCCCCTGCTTGAATCCCGAGGCCTGATGAGTAAAGCCCGTGGCAATTACGGTGATCATAATGGACTCTTCCATGGAAGGATCCAGAACGTGCCCCCAGATGATACTCGCATCCTCATCCGCAGCTTCTGTGATGATTTGGGCTACTTGATGTATTTCATGAATGCCGATGTTTGGTCCTCCAGTAACGTTGAAGAGCACTCCCTTGGCACCAGTCATGGAGGATTCCATAAGCGGACTGTTAATAGACGCTCGTGCTGCGGTTTGGGCGCGATCCTCTCCAGAGCCTTCTCCGATTCCCATAATGGCAGATCCTGCATTGCTCATAACGGTTTTCACATCCGCAAAATCCACATTCACCAGTCCCGGCCGAAGGATAAGGTCTGTTACACCCTGCACAGCCTGACGTAGCACATCATCAGCCAGAGCAAAGGTATCCGAAAGAGGAGTTGTTTTATCAGCGAGCTGTAAGAGCTTGTCATTGGGTACCACAATAAGAGCGTCTACTTTATCCCGAAGACGATCAATTCCCTCGTTTGCCTGGGTAATGCGCCTTTTCCCCTCAAACTTAAAAGGACGTGTTACAACAGCCACTACCAGGGCTCCCTGTTCTTTGGCCACCTCCGCAATGACAGGGGAAGCTCCCGTCCCTGTTCCCCCACCCATGCCAGCGGTAATGAACACCATATCCGCCCCACTCAGAGAAGCCTTTATTTCGTCTGCGGATTCCTTGGCAGCCTGAAAACCCACCTCGGGGTTGGCCCCCGCTCCAAGGCCCTTTGTCATCTGGGCACCGAGGACAATGCGATTTTTTGTCTCCGAACGTTCGAGATGAGCGATATCAGTATTGGCAGCAATGAACTCTACTCCCGAGACACCGCTCCGGACGATATGGTTGAGGGCATTATTACCTCCCCCACCAATACCGACCACCTTTATAACTTCTCGAAACTGCCTCGTGGGTTCTTCGATTTGGAACATTTCAGGCATAACGAAACCTCCATCCCCCAAGTGTCATTTTGTTTTCTCTGAGAAAAGTCCTTTATCCAAAACTCCTAGTTTTGCTCGCTTTGACTCGAAATCCGGAAAAATCTTCCGGAGAGAACTTCTTAAAAAAGTTCTTTCATAATGTCCCGCAACGTGTTCAGGGCACTCCCCTGTTTCGGTGATTTACGGGGTTTTTTCTTGGTATTCCCGGATTTCGAGAGGAGAATCTCTTGGTGTATCTCCTGATCCTGATCAATATATTTCATGGGATTCTTTTCTTTTTCGATGACATAGCGAATAATGCCTGTGGCAGTGGCATACTCCATGCCATTTCTTCCAGGAGGAAGTTTCTGGTTATCCATAGGAAATGCAAGACGTACAGGAAGATCCAGAGCATCTGCAAATATATTCTCTACCCCCGCAGTGTTCGCCACGCCTCCAGTGAGAGCAATACCTGCGGGGAGCATGCCAATTCCCGCTTTTTTAATCTCTTTTTTGATGTACTGCTCCGTGAGTTCCTCAAAACGGCACCCCACCACGTCAAGAACATCTTTAACTGTACATATATATGTTTTTCCCCGGGAATCGAACTCAAGCTCATCCGCATAGGAAACGGGATCCTCATCAAGGGAAACCTCTTTTTTGAGAGCCTCTGCTTTGCTGAGCGGAATTCGCAGAACACAGGCAATGTCGTTTGTAATGTGATCTCCCCCTATGGGAATCACCGAAAGATATTTAGGTTTACCATCAGTGTAAAGGGCTATTCCTGTGGTTCCCCCTCCCACATCAATCATGAGGGATCCCGCATCGGTCTCTTCGGAGGTTAACACCCCCAAAGCACTGGCAAGGGGCTTTATCACAAATCCCTCAAGCTGAAGACCTGCCTTTTTTATGCAGGTAGCCACATTCTGTACCGCTGCAGTGGGCATAATCACTGATTGAAGCTCGATTTCCAGGCGCACCCCGGTCATGCCCAGAGGGTCATCTATTCCCGGCTGCCCGTCAATAGAGTAAACTACTGGAATGGTGTGAAGAATACTTTGATTTGACGCCACCGTTACTTGAGTCCTGGCAGCCTCAATGACCCGTTCGATATCTTCTCGGGTAGTCTGCCTCGGCACCCTTCCCAGAGCTATCATACCCTTGGAATGGATGCTCTGCACCTCTCCGCCCCCGAAAGCCACGGTAACACCCTCCACAGGGAGTCCCACCATTTTCTCAGCGTCCGCCACAGCAGCCTGGACAGATTCCACCGCCTGCTCAAGATTTACGATAAGGCCCTTTCGTATCCCTCGGGATGGAGCTTGGCCAATTCCAATTATCTGAGCATTGACGGACGTTTCATCCCGTTCCGCAACAACAACAACAACCTTACTTGTACCGATGTCCAGCCCAATAATTAGATTTGGCAGACTGTTCAACATACCTCTCTCCCTTCGCAAGGCAGGGTTAATACAGCTCCTGTACTATAATTTTGTCTGGATAGACTGCATCAAGGCGCACCTTCTTGGATGATCCTAGCTCTTTTAAGAGAGCCTGTACAGCCTGATCAATCCGCACCCAAAGTTCTGGTCTATCTCCATCCAGGACAATAACGGTTTCTTCGAAGTCTAGAAGCACCTCGAAGCGGGTCCCTCTCTTCTGTATTGTAAAGGCAGGAATTTCTCGAAAGAGGCTTCCCTTTGAGAGCGCCTGCATGTATCTCTCTATTGTATCCAAAGGAGCCAGAACACTGCAAACTCTCTGTTCTTCGGAAGGAATTCGGGGAAGCGCAATGGGGGGATTGAGTCCTTCTCCCCAGATAACCCGAAGGATATTGGGAGAGAGAGATGTTACATCGTCCTGAGAAAACTCCCAAGCCCTTCCGTTGCGGGAAACATTCCAAAGAACATCATCCCAATAAATCTGTGTAAAGATCGCAAGAGGCTCCACCCGGAGGGAATAAGAACGCCAGGGGACATAGCGATACGAAACATCCACAGGATACTGTCTTTCCATCTCCCTAGTAACTCTCATGAAGGAAAAAAGTGCATTTGGGAAAAAACGAAGATTTGTTTTTTCCAGAAAACTGTCCGCTATTCTGAGATAACGAGAAGGTCCCTCCAGAGAAAGGTGCTGTAGCCTGAGAAATTGGTAGTGATTCTCAACCCTCCAGAAAACTCCTCCGAGGAATCCTATGACGCAAAAAATCTTAATTAAAGAGGATTTTCGAACTCTCAAAGCCCACAAAACGCACCTCTGGGTAAAGAATGATACCAGTATGCTCTCTCACCATTTTTCTGCAAAGAAAAATGAGATCAAGGATATCCTGGCTGGAGGCTCCATTATGATTTTCAATGAAATTTGCATGTTCTAGGGAGACCCGGGCTCCTCCGATCTTTCTTCCTTTGCAACCGCTCAATTCCAGGAACTTTCCTGCATATCCTCCGGGAGGGTTTTTAAAAACGGATCCCGCAGTTTTTCGAAAAACAGGCTGCCCCTTTCTCTTTTCTCGAAAAAAAGCCATCTTTTTCTCAAGGACATCCGGGGGTTCCCGGCGAAGTTCCAGAGCGCATCCGAGAATAACCCAAGGCTTTTGAGAAAGAGAGGAAAAACGGTATCCCCAATGGATATCGCTCCCCGGTATGCGCTCTACCGAAGCATCGGGAAGAAGAACATCCACGTAACGTACTAGACTGCCTATAGTTTCTCCTTGGGACCCCGCATTTCCTGCGAGAGCTCCTCCCACGCTTCCGGGAATACCTACGCTAAACTCAAGCCCGCCCAAAGAGTGTTCAAGACAAAAACGCAGTAGCTTTCCCAAAGAAACACCGGAATCTGCGTAAACCATCATCATCTCGGAGAGAAGAAAAAGCTTGTTAAGCTTTTCTGTAAAGATCATGCAGCCCGGAAATCTTCCGTCTGAGACAAGAACGTTACTCCCTCCCCCGAGGATAGCATAGGGAAACCTTTCATGAAAAGACATTTCCCTAAAGAAAAAGATCAAATCTTCCGGCTTTTCCGGAAAATAGGCAAAGGCGGCTCTCCCACCGACTCCCCAAGTGTTTTTCTCTTTCAAGGGATAATCCCGATAGAAGAGATTCGGGAACTCTTTAAAGAGTTTTTGCAAAAATTTGGGAAGCTGCATCTTCTTCCATTCTTTTTTCCTCCAGAGCTCTGTGAAGAATCGGGCCAAGAAGATTCACATCTCCCGCCCCGAGAGTAAGAACCAGTTCATTCCCCTCTCCGAGAGATTCCAAGATTCTTTTTTTAGCATTTCCCATATCATCACAATAGATGCAGTCATGGCCTTCTGCAATCATGGATTTTTCGATGTCTCTGGAAGAAGCATTCCATACGTTGGATTCGTCTGCCGAATAAATAGGCAACAGGAAAACACGGTCTCCCTTTGCAAGAGCCTGAGCAAACTCATTATACATGGCGGCGGTTCTAGAATAACGATGCGGCTGAAACACCACGTTGAGAAGAAATTCGGGAAATATGCTGCGTAGGGCTTCGAGGGTGGCCGAAACTTCTCTGGGATGGTGTCCGTAGTCATCGTAAATAATAACATTTTTTCGGGATCCTATCTTTTGAAGCCGCCTCTTGGCTCCCCTGAAATTACGCAGGGCGAGAGCCACGGTGGAAAAAGGCACCCCCAGGGATACTCCCACGGAACATGCGGCTAAGGCATTAAGAACATTATGACTTCCTGAGAGCTGGAGATGGATCTTCCCAAGGATCTCTCCATCAAAGCTTACGGTAAACGAGACGCCTCCCCCAGGAACATGAGAAATTTCGGAAGCACGCCAATTACAATGCTCTTCCCAGCCATAGGTAACTAATTTTCTGCCTTGAGGGATATCATAGCGTACAAGAAAATCCTGCACTCCCTTATCGGCGGCGCAGAGCACGAGAGTGCTATCTTCCTTTGTGTTTGCGAGAAAGCGATGGAAGCCGTCTTGAACCGAAGCGATGTCAGGATAGTGATCCACATGATCCCAGTCAATGTTGGTGATTATACCTATGGAGCATTGAAAAAGCTCAAAGGATCCGTCACTTTCATCAAGTTCCGCTACCATGTAGTCGCTTCGACCGAGCTTGGCATTGCCTCCAATGTCACAAAGCTCTCCACCGATGGCTACCGAAGGAGATACTCCTGCAGACTCAAGAACAAAGGCAGTCATGGAGGAAGTAGTGGTTTTTCCATGAGCCCCCGCCACGCCAATACCAAAATTTCCATTAAAAAGCATGCTTAGAATTTCTGCCCGTTTTGCCATGGGGATTCCTGCTTCTTCTGCGTAGAGAAGCTCCGGGTTATTTGGAGAGATTGCACTGCTATAGACAAGAAGGTCCACATCCTCCCCCTTGAGATGGTCCACATCATGTCCTATGGAGATGGGAACTCCCCGGTGAAGCATCTTGTCGAGATAGGATGAGCAGCACATGTCACATCCACTTATACTGTGTCCCTTTTCTATAAGCAGTTGGGCAAGAGCACTCATACCGGCCCCTCCAATCCCCATAAGATGGATTTTGCATGCTTTTTTTGTAGGAAATCCTCTATCGCTCACTCGGGGCATCTCCCTTCGTATACGCTGCCATTATAGCATTAAAAATTTTTTGATTTACTGCATCACCTTTGTGGTAAATACTCGAAGCACGGTTTCCGACCTGAGTCTCCTTTTCTCTTCCCATGGCAAGAACTTCATCGAAGCGTCTTTTCAGGGTTTCAAAGGATTCCCCTTCCTGCCAGAAGCTGCCTCCCCCAAGATCGGTAAAGGCTCGCGCATTTCTCTCTTGGTGCCTATCTGCGGATTCGGAAAAAGGAATAACGAGCCCCGGTATAGTGTAGGCAAGCAACTCCCCCAAAGTAGACCCCCCTGCTCTTGTGATAGCCGTGAAAGCAAGAGAATAAAGAGGCGCCATGTCCCACTGTGGTTTGAGAAAGGTAATATTTTTTCTCTTTTTTTCTTCCAGCGAGAGTCCTTCATCCCACAGGAGCAAAAAATGATACTGCTCGTATTCATCATGGCTTGACAGGCTCAAAGCAAGATCTATCAAGAGTTTGCTCCCCAAAGAACCTCCTAGAACGACAATAATTTTTCTCTGAGGGAAAGGTGTATCAGGCACTAGTTTATTCCATGCGTCCAAAACATGCAAATGCTGTAATTTCCTAACGGGAATACCCGAAAAAATGAAATTTCCTTTTTTTATACCGAAGCATTCCTTCCATCCCACACAGACGGGTATTCCTAAGCGGAACCCGAGACGGGTGGCCCTTCCAGCAAGAGCATTCTGTTCGTGAATTACCGTAGGGATACGAAGTAGTTTTGCTACCACAATAAAAGGCACAGAGAGATATCCTCCAAATAAAAAAAGAGCCTTTGGAGGATTTCGCAAGAAAGAAAGAGCCAAGCGCAAGGTGATATATACCATGCCAAAAGAACGCAAAAAAGAAGAAAACCCCCGGACTCCTCGAGGAGACCCGGAAAGATCAAGAAAAAGAGGAGTTTTGCCGTGGAATTCAAAAATTTTCTTCTCGAGATCCCGGCTTCCCGTGAAATATTTTATCGTATTAGTGCCGTGATTTTTCTCCAACCACGATCCGAACACCAAGGAGGGAATAATATGCCCTCCAGTACCTCCCGCAACGATGCCCCAGTATTTCTCTCCTTTTTTCATGAAGGCACAGCCTCCCAGAGGGTCGCTCTCTTTCGTGACATTCTATGAGAAATATTAATCAATAAGCCAATCTTGATCCAAGATGTAATCATAGAGCTCCCTCCATAACTCAAGAAGGGGGAAGGCATACCCGTAAAAGGAAGAAGGTTAAGAACGCCACCAAAATTAATGAGAACAGGGAGAAGAAGACTTAAGGTCATCCCCCAAAAAAGCGTTCTCTCCAGAGCAGTCTGGCACCGACAAAAAAGACGCTGTAAAAACACTAAGAGCCCTATATACAGGAGCATAATCGTGCCCGTTCCCATTAAACCGTATTCCTCCGCCACACTTGAAAGAATGTAATCTGTATGTGTTGCAGGAAGATAGTTGAGCTTTTGCATTCCCCGACCAATGCCAACCCCCGAAATTCCCCCGTTTGCGAAAGCAATGAGTCCCTGGATTGTCTGGAAGCCAAGATCCAGCGGATCCTCCCAGGGATCAAGAAAAGCCATAACCCGTCGAAGCCGGTAGGGGCGAAAAAGAACAAGGGGAAGTACCGCCACAAAAGCAACACATGACGCAATAAGGGGCAAAAACCACCCTTGGGCCTGGATGACCATTCCCATGACAACGCCAAAAAAAAGAATAGACATCCCCAGATCTGGCTGAGAGAATACGGGGAAAACGCTTATAATAAAAATAACGATTACAACGCCAAATTTTCTAATAGAGCTTTTTTCTACCAGGGAAAGCTTCTTCGCCACGTGAATCACCATAAAAATCGATAGCAGCTCCGAGGGCTGTATAGAAAGAGGTCCCAGTCGTATCCATCGGGCAGCTCCTCCCGCAGTTTTTCCAAGGCCGGGCAAAAAAGGCAGAAGAACCATGCCGAGAGCAAGCAGCCAGAAAAATCCGCTGTGTCGCACGCAAAAATCAAGCGGGAAGACATAGGATGCCGTCATAGCCACAAGACCCAGTAAAAGCCATACAAGCTGCTTTATGCCTATGGCATAGGGTTGCCCCGTGAGAGAAATTGCCTCTTCACTCGTGGTAGAGACAATAACAACAACGCTGAAAAGGGAGAGAAAAAGAGGTATCAACCATAAAAGAGGCGCTTTTTTTGAGGTTTTCATGGCGAAAGTCTTAGTCTCTCCGCTACGATATCGTAGAAGGTCCTTTGAACAAGACTTCGAAAATGCTCTCCCCGTTCGGTATAGCTCGTATAGGCATCCCAGCTGGTACACGCCGGAGAAAGAAGGATTGTATCATTTTCCCGGCAAAGATCCAGGGCGCGACGAAAAGCCTCTTCAAGGTCATGGACAACTGAGAGGTTCTCGCACTTTCCCCTCAGTTCCTTTTCAAGCAAGGCCGCTTCAGCTCCGAAAAGAATGGCTTCCCGGGCATTCTGAGAGACTGCCCTTGCAAGCTCCTCGTAGTCTTCCCCCTTTCCCTTCCCTCCCAGAAGCACAACAATCTCTCCCTGCAGAGACTCCAGAGCGGTAACCGTGGCGGCAACATTGGTTCCTTTAGAGTCGTTCACAAAGGTCACCCCGTGAAAGGTCCCCCGATTTTCGCAGCGATGTGGAAGAGCGGTAAAGTTCTTCAGCTCTCTTCGGAGGGATACAGATCCAAGAGCTTTTTGCCACAAAAGCCCTAGAGAGACTGCAAAAGCAGCATTTTCCACGTTATGTCTTCCCATAAGAGAAAGATCCTTATGGGGATTGAAAAGAAAGAAGTCTTCCTCTTCTTTTCGCAAAAACACTTCCTCGGGGGATGCAAAAATCCCCTGAGCTTGGAGAGGGCTTTCTTCCTTGCTCCTCCAGGAGAAGGGGAATCTTTTGATATGGGAAGGGAAAAGGTCTTCCGGGATATGCGAGGCATCCTGCAAGCGATACACAAAAGGGGCATTTGATACATCTGCCTGCAGGAGACGGAGTACCTTTCTTTTCGCTTCCACGTAGGCTTCGTACCCTCCATGCCAATCCAGATGGTCCGGCACAATGTTCGTAATAGCCGCTCCAGAAAGACAAGGGGTTTCCGCCCAGTAAAGCTGGAAACTACTCAGCTCCGCTACCACACAGGCGTATTCTTTGAGAGCCACTTCTCCCAAAGGAATGCCAATATTTCCTCCCGCAGAGACCTTGTCTTCTCCAAGAACTTGCTGAAGAAGGTACGCAAGGAGTGCCACAGTGGTGCTTTTTCCGTTGCTTCCGGTAATGCCCAGAATGTCTCCCTTTATATGGGGAGAGACAAAGTCGAGCTCCCCCAGAAGACGCCCGTGGCTTTCTTGAGCCATCTTCACCACTTCCGAAGTTGGAGGAATTCCCGAACTTAGAACGATGGCGTCCGCCTCCAGAGCCTTGAGGGAATGGGTTTCTTCCCATGAAATGCCCCGAGAAGAGAAGAGTTTTTGTGTCTCTGGCTTGAGGGGAGATTGCTCGGTTACAAAAACAGAAAATCCCAGCTCCTTCCCAAGAAAAGCCAGGGCTTGACCACTTTTACCCGCTCCCACCACAGTAATGGAGGAAGCGTTTCGGGGCAGTAGATTTGTACAGAACGTTGCCATATCCATCTTTCCTCCCGGAGACTTCTCACTCTTTAACTAGGAAACAAAAGTATTCCAAAGGGCAAAAAAAGAGAGCATACAGAGCAGATGAACCGTAAAAAAACGAAAAACAATATGCGTTTCTTGAACTCCTTGGAGTTCAAAATGGTGATGGAGAGGACTCATGGTGAAAATCTTTCTGTGAAAACCATGAATTGCTGTGAGCTGTAAGATGACAGAAAAAATCTCTAGAGCAAAGATGCTTGAGAGGGGCAATAGTATCCAGGGATTTTGAAAAGAAACAGAAGCCAGAAAAAGGAGTCCCCCCAGAAAGTGAGAACCCACATCCCCCATAAAAACGGAAGCGGGGTAACCGTTGTGCCATAGAAAGCCCAGAGTGATGGCGATTCCCGTGAGAGCGAGGAAAAAAGAAGTGCTCTGGGCCGTGAGGAAAGCCACTATTCCGAGGACAAGAAAAGATCCCAGGGAACAGAAAGATGCAAGGCCATCAAGCCCATCAGTTATGTTTACCGCATTCACAATTCCCACCCCAAGAAAGAGAGTGATCCCCACATCCAGAAAAGGAGAAAAAGAGACGAAAATATAAGGCTGCCTCTGATAGACAACAAAAACCCACAAACCACATAAAATAATTTGAGCAAAAAACTTCTGCAGACTAGCAAATCCCTCGCTGGACTTTGCGGTATGTTTGAGCCAGTCATCAATAAATCCGATACTCCCCATGCCGAGCGGAAAAAGAAGAATTTCTAAAAACCCTTTCGTGATATAACGAGAGTGCCACAGAAAACCCGCCGAAAAGAGCACAAGAAAAACCACTCCCCCCATGGTAGGGATGTTGTTTTTTTCTTTCAGGTGTCTTGGAGGACCATATGTTTTGATGTGCTGGGCCACACTTTTTCTTTGGAGTATTTGAATCCATCCTTGCTGAAGAAAGATTCCCCCAAGTACCATAAGAAAAAGATACCCCGAAATTTCAAGGGGAGTTATCATAAGAGCAACTCCTCCACAAGACACTCCAGGCCGTAGGAGCGGGATCCCTTGACAAAAAGGGCATCCCCCTCCCCAAGGGGTATACGCCTAAGTTCCAGAGAAGCCTCTCTCACAGATTTTACAATGTGAACCTCTTTCGTAAGACCTTCCCTTTCTATTTTTTGCCGTAATTCAGGAAGATTCCACTCCTCCCCCAGAAGGAAGGTCATCGAAAAAGCTGGAAGAAGCGAGAGGATCTGCAGATGAGCTTCCCCCGAGAGGATACCTAGCTCTTTCATTCCTCCCAGAACAAGAACTTTACGTCCCGGAAGAGGGAGTTCCTGAAAGTTTCGAAGGGAACTTTCCATGGATTTAGGATTTGCATTGTAAGATTCGTCGAAAAGAAGAACCCCCCGAGGGGTTACCCCTAGATTTCCTCTTCCTGAGGGAACCCGGAAAGAGGAAAAAAGGGGATCCAAATCCCTGGGAAGAGATATTCCCAGAATTTTGGCAACCCCCAGGGCATATGCGCAGGCATATACGTGGTGATCACAGTAGAAAGGAGCTTTGAAATCCAGGATCTCTCCGAAAAGAGAGATTTTTGAGCGAAGAAGAAAGGGAGTGTCCTTCGCAGAACCTCTGCAAATTTTCGTCTCTTTGATTTCGATTCCTCTGAGAGAAGTAACGTTTCGCCCTACCGGAATGGGTTGGAAGGGGAAATTATTCGAAGAAGTGAAAAACGCAGCCAGAGGAGCCGTATCGGCATTGAAAAAAAGAGTCTCCAGAAGTGGCGACTCCGTCAGCTCAAGCTTTGCCCGGAGTACTCCCTGAAGGGACGAAAGCCCCTCGGTATGAGCTAAAGCTACGTCGGTTATAATACCAATTTCCGGCTTATAGCGAAGGGCAAGATCCCGAATTTCCCCAAAGGAATTTGCTCCAAATTCGAGAAGTAAAAATCGGGTGTCCTCTGGAGCTGAAAGGAGAGAGAGATCAATACCGATGGAGGTGTTGAAGCTCTCTCTGGTGCAATAGGAAGAATGCCAATGAACGAGAAGAGTCTGAACGAGATTTTTTGTGGTGGTTTTCCCAACACTTCCTGTGATGGCAATGGTTTTTCCCAAAGGAAGCCTGGCATGAACATACCTTCCAAGAGTATGCAGAGCCTCTTCAACATTATCTACCAGAAAAACCCTAGACCCCTCCGGAAGGTGTTCCGGAAGAATTGATCTTTTAGCTTTTTCCATGAAAATTGTAGAAGCTCCCCGATCAAAAGCATTCTGAATGAAGGAGTGCCCATCACTACTCTTGCCCGGAAGGGCGAAAAAGGCATCTCCAGGGCGAACCTTTCTGCTGTCCGACCAGTAAGCCTGAGGCGCAGAACACGCCTTGTCCCGAGAAAGCATTTCGGCCCCAAGAATTTTTTCAACAAGGTCGCTCTCCCCCAAAAAAGTGGGAAAATGTGGTTTTTGCAACATCATTGGTATAAAACTCCCCTTTGGAGAGCCCACTCTTCGAAGGCTCCCTTGTCGGAAAAGGAGTGGCGAACGCCGCAAATTTCGAGATACGTCTCCGGTCCTTTTCCCGCGATGACGAGTATATCTTCTCTTTCGCCCGAGTCAAGGAGGTGATGAATGGCCTCTTTCCGATCTAGAATAATGCGACACGGAATCTGCCGGTTCTCCTGCAAAACCCCTTGATAATTCTCCTCCGCAATGCTTTGAGGATCTTCGTATCTAGGATTATCCATGGTAATAATGATGTCATCTGCATGCCGTGCTACGGCAATTCCCATAAGCGGACGATTCCCGGGAAAGCGATTTCCCCCGGAGCCGAAAAGAACTCGCAGCTTTCCTTTACAGCAAGGCTTGAGAGAGGCCAGAACTTTTTCCAGAGCATCCGGGGTGTGAGCATAGTCAATAATGCATGTCGACCCCTTTTCGGTGCCATAGCTTTCCATACGTCCAGGAATTTTAGGAATCTTTGCCACACCCTGTAAAATCTGTTCCCACGGTATGCCATAGAGATCTGCCAGAGTCATGGCACTCAAAGCGTTGTAGAGATTAAACCTTCCCACCAGAGGAAGGACTATGCTCGCACGTTGTCCTTGAGAGCCCTGAAGCTCTATTTCCGTAGCATCCGAGCGGAAGAGGGAGGAAAGGACACGTATCCGGTGGTTTTTATTTTCCTTATCCAATCCATAGGTGGAACAGCAGTGGGAAAACTGTCCATGGAGCCGCTTTCCGTAAGGATCATCCCCGTTAAGAGCCCCCTGCCAGATCGCTTTGGTATAGTCTTCGAAAATCTTTTTCTTTGCCTGGAAATAGGCTTCCATATCTCCGTGATAATCCAAATGTTCTGGGGTAAGATTAGAAAAAATGAGCCCATCGAAAGAACATCCCTCAATGCGCCCTTCCATAACCGCATGTGAAGAGATTTCCATGACACAGTCGGAACAACCATGCTTTCGCATTTTTGCAAAAAACCTTTGCAACTCGGGGGCTTCCGGAGTTGTTCGTCCCGCGGCTTCGCTCTCCACGCCATCGGAATATTCTATGGTTCCCAGAAGACCGCTCTTTCTTCCACTGGCCTGAATAATGGCCCGGAGAATGAAGGCGGTGGAAGATTTTCCGTTGGTCCCTGTAATTCCACTGAGCCGAAGTCCCTTTGAAGGAGAACCATAAAAGATTTGGGAAATTTTTCCAAGATGCTTCCGAAGATCGGGTATCAGTATTTGAGGAGCCCCAAGGGGGAGCTCTTTTTCACAGAGAAAGGCTACCGCCCCTTTGGAGAGTGCTTCTAAAGCATAGTCATGGCCATCTCGCTCTCTTCCGCAAAGGCAACAGAAAAGGCTTTGAGGATATATTTTCGAGGAATGGCATGTAATATCCAAAAGATGGGGATTTGCGACACTCTCTCCCACCTTTGCTCCAGGGACATTCTCTGCCTTGAGCATACGAATCAGCTCTTCGAAATACATAGAAAGCCACCCTTTCTTATATCGTTTTAACGATATACCCCGTGCTGCCCAAACTCCGGTTCAAAGGCAGAAATTTTCTCTACGATTTTTCGGAACACCGGAGCAGCCACCTTTCCTCCCTGGTCATTTCCCGACTGAGGTTCACCTATGATAACCAAAAGAGAAAGTACAGGGTTTTCCGCAGGCCAGAATCCCACAAAGGAAGCTACATAGCTATCCTCCGCATAAACTCCCCTTTGTGCTATCTGGGCAGTTCCCGTTTTTCCGGCCACAGAAATCCCAGATATTTTTGCAGCTCTTCCAGAACCTTGTTCTACCACGCGTAGCATGGCTTCCCGCAAGCGCCGGGCAGTGACCTCTGTAAGCACATGATTACGCACATGGCTTGATCCCCGATACTGAAAACGTTCATGCTCGTTTTCTATGGCTTCCACTAGATAGGGCTGATAAAGCTTTCCTCCATTAGCTATAGCACCGACCGCTGAAAGAAGCTGTAAGGGGGTCACTGCGATACCCTGACCTATAGCAATATTTGCAGGCACCACCCCAAGCCACTGTTCCGGCTTGTGAAGAATCCCCTTCTCCTCCCCGGGAAACTGAATCCCCGTTTGGGAGCCAAAACCCCAAAACCGGAGGTAATCGTATCCATCCTGAGGTTTGATACGTACTCCTATTTGGGCCATGCCTACGTTAGAGGATTTTGCGATAATATCCCGGGGAACTATTTTCCCATGTCCCCGCCCGTATATTTCAGAGATCCATCCGTCCGCCACTCGAATTCTCCCGGGACAGTTGAACTCTTCCTCCCATCCCACAAGGCCAAGTTCGAGAGCTATTCCAAGAATCACGGGCTTTAATGTAGATCCAGGTTCGTAGATTCGTCCAATGGCATTATTCCGTAAGGCCTCTGGATTTGCCATAGTCTCTCGATGATTCGCGTCAAAGACGGGCCAACTCGCCATACCTCGAATTGCACCAGATGTGACATCAATGCAGAGCACAGCCCCCCAGCGAGCCTTTTCTTTCCTTACCGCTTTCCGAAGCTCTTCATTAAGAATATGTTGGATTCGCGAATCAACGGTAAGGCGAACCCTTCCAGGTTCTCGAAGAGTTTGAGCAGCCTCGGGAGAGAGGATACTCGCCATTTTGCCTCCTGCAGTTTTTGCAATCAGGTGATTTGCAGGCGGAGAATAGAGCACGCTGTTATAGACAAGTTCAATTCCCGCAAGCCCTTTTTCGTCAATATCGCAATATCCGAGGATATGCGCTGCATCCTCCCCCTGAGGATAGACTCGTTTCCCCTCTTCTATTTCATAAAGCCCGGGGAGGTTGAGTAGGCGGATTTTCTCAACAGAATCTCCTGTGAGCTTTCTGGCTACCCAGAGGAAACGCCCCTCATGAAATTGAGAGAGCTTTTGTATAGTTTTTTTGCTAAAAAAATCTTCCAGCTTTTCCGCGTTCTCCGGCTTCCACTCCAGAGGATCAATAAAAAAACTAAAGCTTGGTATGGAGATGGCCAAAGGAACATCATGGCAATCAGAGATAATGCCGCGCTTAGAAGATGTTTTAATGTAAGTCCAATACTGTTTCGACGCCCGAGTTATGGCACGTTCATCGGGAAAAACATGCAAAGAGACGAGGCGGAAAGAGAGCAGAAAGAAAGAGAAGTACAGGAGACCCCACATAAAGCTACTGCGATGCCTATACCTTGTTTCAAACTTTTCGGAAGACATTACGAATACACTATCCCCAGGCTATCGCTCATCCTGTGCAGAGGCCAGGGGAACAAAAAACCCCAAAAAAGCCCTCTCCGCAAGCTTGAGAGAAGTAAGGTCTTCGGGAGAGGGGGAAATCGGATTTTCCCGGGCAAGCAAAACCCCAGAAGAGGTTTCTTTTGCGGCGGGCAAATGAAGCATAGCAGTTTTATGAAAGGATATGCTCATTTTTTGAGCTCTTCTGCTTGTTTCAAGAACCACTTCCGGCCTTGTAGCCACTGCAAAAGCATAGATGGATTGGGCGTAATCATTCTGAAGAGCCACCAAAGACGAATCAACACGGGAGAGCCTTTTCTCCAGGGTTCCCACGTAAATGCGCATTACTCCAAGGGAAAGAAAGAGGACACCCAAAAACAAGGCCATCCCGAAGGAGACTTTCAGAAAAGAGACAGAATACAGCTTTTTTGCAGTTTCTTCGGTTGCCATCTTGTCTTGGGTCATTTTCTTCCCTCCCCTTCTATATCAGAAAAACGGAACACCCTCAGTTTGGCGCTTCGGGACTTGTAATTTTCTTCTACTTCCTGAGAGTCAGGCTGCAGGGGTTTCTTAAAGAGAAGCACTCCTTTTTTCAATTGCCGCCACTCCCGCATGGTGTGCTTTACCATTCGATCCTCCAGAGAGTGATAGCTCACCACAAAGAGAGAGCCTCCCGGAGAAAGAATTTTCGGAGCAACCTCTAAAGCAGTCTGCAACGCCCCCAGTTCATCGTTCACAAAGATCCGCACCGCCTGGAATATCTTTCTCCCCGGATGCCTGCCAAGTTTACGCATAAAAGAAGGAGATAAGCCCTTTCGCAGAGCTTCAATCACATCCCCTGTTGTTTCAAGGGGACCGTTTTTCTCCCGAGCTGCCACAAGAATTTTTGCAAATTTATAGGCATGGCGCTCTTCTCCATAATGCGAAAATATACGACTCAAATCCGCAGGAGTATATTCGTTAAAAACATGGTAAGCCGTAGTTTCTCCAGAGATGGAGCGATCCATTCTCATATCTAAGGGGCCGTCGTGCTGATAGGAGAAGCCTCGCTCCGGAGCGGTGAGCTGTAGATTGGAGACCCCCAAATCGAAGAAGAGAGCATCCGAAGGCACAAAACCCTCTTTGCGAGAAATATCCAAAATGTCTCTGAAATTCCCCTGCACGGGAAGAAAGCGCTCCCCGTACACTTCCAGTCGTTCCCTTGCAAGAGCAAGAGCATCCGCATCCTGATCAACCCCAAGAATACGGGTCGAACTTGAATGCTCCAGAAGAGCATGGCTGTACCCTCCCAAACCAAGAGTAGCATCTATGGCTCGGTCTAGAGGGAGATGAAATTCCTCAAGTATGGAGAGAATTACTTTAATGAGAACCGGCACGTGTTCCATTATAAAAGTTCCTTTATGCCCGCTTCTATCTCGGAAAAATTCATAAAAACCTCTTCCTCGTAAGCGGACCATCTATGTTTATCCCAAATCTCCACATGATTATTCTGACCAATAACACAGACTTCCTGAGCTATTTGGGTTTTTTCCCGAAGGTGTACCGGGAGAAGGACTCTACCCGCTGTATCAAAGGTGATTTCGGATGCGGTAGCCAAAAAAACCCGGGAAAAATTCTCGAATTTTTTTTTGTCGTACATGGCACTTTTCAGGGAGAGAAAAAGTCTTTCCCACTGCTCCAAGGAGTAAATGGCAATACAAGGAGCAAAGCCCAAAGAGGCCACAGCCTCTTCTCCAAAGGCCTCACGAAATTTTGACGGAAAAACGAGCCTACCCTTTGAATCCAATTTATGCTCATACGTCCCCAAAAGCATGCAAAGCCCTCCCACTCCGTGCCACTCCATCCCACTTTACTCTACTTTAGCATGGAGAGTATGGTATGTGTGGGCCTAAAGAATTATTCTTTCCATTTTTTTGACGTCATAAAATAGCGACATCCCCGGACTCTCTTCGAAAGGGAACACTTTAGCTATGCAGAGCTTGAAAACGGAGACGGTCTCTGCTATACTTGATTAAAATAAGAATCAAGGAGTTCACACTGTCACGGGGGTGTTATGATGTCAGAAAAATGGAAGGATCGTTTGACGGATCAGCTTTGCAATGCTTTTCTCTCCCTGGAAACTCAGGAAGAGGCGTATTCCTTGCTGGAGGACATTGCCACTATCGGAGAGATTAGGGCCTTTGCCCAGCGACTTGAGGTGGCCCGCCTTTTGAGCGAAGGATACACCTATCCTCAGATTGCCCAGCAAACTGGGGCAAGTACTGCTACCATAAGCAGGGTGAAAAAGTTTCTCGAATATGGGGCAGATGGATACAAGCTTGTTCTTGATCGCACGAGCAACAAGTAGCCTCTGAGAGATTTTTTAAGGGATACTTGCAGAAAGACAGAAGGCCTTTTCTTTTCCCGAGAGTGATGAATGATCTCGGAAGAGAAAAGGCCTTTTCTGCTTCGGGCCAAAAAAGCAGGGGAATCCACTTTCTGCAGCTCAAGAAATAACTGAGGGGCATCTATTGAAAAGAGGACATGAAGGGCATCGCGGCTTTCGGGAGAGACATAGATTTCTTCCATGGACAATGAGATTCAGGTGTACTTCTAAAAAACGGTTTTCCGGAAGAAAAGAGCGGAAAATCCCTTCGATTTTTCTGGTATCATCCCCTTTTTTTGCTATTCGTAACCGCTTGGCCACCCGTGTAACATGGGTATCCACGGGAAAGGCGGGACAATGAAACTGAAAAAGAAGAACACACGCTGCCGTCTTCGGCCCCACCCCGGGTATGCTTTCAAGGAAATTGCGAATTTCCTGACAAGGCCGGTTTTTCATGGAATCCAAAGAATATTCTCCAAGATGATCCTTTATTGATGCAAGCGCCTGAAGGATGTAACGAGATTTCACTTTTCCAAGTCCCGCTACGGCAATACTCTGCTGAAGATCTTCCTCCTTTGCGGCAACAAGATCCTTCCATAGAGGATAGTGCTTTTTGAGCTTCGCATAGGCCTTATCCCGATTTTTGTCGTTGGTATTCTGAGAAAGAATGGTCTGTATGAGCCCTTCAAGAGGATCCTCAAGAAATGGAATACGCTGCTTTCCCATTCCCCAAAGATCCTCTAAAACGTCGCAGATTTCCGTAAGCCCCTCTTTGGAGAGGAGCTCGTGATCTCTAAGGGAGCTATTCTGATTCTCCCCCATTTTTTTCTCCCTCCGGAGTTCCTTCCTCTCCATGATTTTCCTGGGAACCGTATTTTTTCCGCAGATATGCCGCCCGCTCCATCCACGCCACAAGCCGTTCCCGCACCCTCCGGTGAACGGAATTTTCCGGATATTCTCCGGAATCCTCAGGGGTTCCTGCAGATTCCCCGGTGAGGATCTCTATGCCTTCATCAATGGTTTTTATGGCCCATACATGGAAGAGCCCCTCTTGAACTGCATCAAGAATCTTATGGTTGAGCATCAGGTTTGCCACATTTTGAGAAGGGATCAAAACACCTTGATCCCCTGTGAGGCCTCGATGCTGGCACACATTGAAAAATCCCTCGATCTTTTCATTCACTCCGCCGATGGGCTGAATCATGCCAAACTGATCTACCGATCCCGTTACGGCAATTCCCTGACGAATGGGTATTTCTGCCAAAGCAGAAAGAAGGCAGTAAAGCTCGGTGGACGAGGCGCTATCTCCCTCTATGCCATCGTAGGACTGCTCAAAGGCCAGGCGTGCGGAGAGGGCGAGAGGCATGTCCTGGGCATATTTGCGACCAAGATAACTACTGAGTGTGAGAAGCCCCTTATTGTGAATAGGCCCGGTAAGCTTGACCTCCCGCTCAATATTGACGACACCGCTCTGCCCCATGAAAACGTTTGCGGTGATCCGAGTAGGATGTCCAAAAGCATGATCACCGATGTTTACCACCGCAAGCCCATTGATTTGCCCCACCTTAGCGCCCTCGGTTTCCACGAGTACAACTTTCTCGTGATATGCCCGGAGCACATGCTCTTCGATAAGGTTGGAACGAAAGTACTTTTTCTCAATGGCCTTGCGTACATGCTCTCTGGAAACCAGGGTATCCTCTTCCAAAGAAGCCCAGGCGGAAGATTCGATAATCACCTCTCCTATTTTATTGAACTGGGTGGTCATACGTTCCTTGTGTCCTGCAATCCGACATGCCCAGTCCACAAGCTCCCCCACCGCATCCTTTCGGAAAGGAAGGAGATTCTCTTTCTGTGCGAATCCTGCCACAAACTGGGCAAACTCCTTTTCTGTCTCCACCTTTCGAGGCATATCCACATCGAACTCGGCCTTGATTTTAAAAAGTTTTTTAAACTCAGGGTCATAGAAGGTGAGAAGATGGTAGATCCATCGAGAACCCACGATAACCACCTTAATGTCAATTTCAATGGGCTCCGGGCGTAAAGAAGCCACGGGGACAAAACCCAGCTGCTCTCCAAGATTTTCGATGTCGAGACTCCCCGTTTTAAGCACCCGCTTCAAAGCTTCCCATGTCATGAACTGGCGAAAGAGATCATCTGCCTGGATGACCAGATATCCTCCGTTCGCCTTATGGACTGCTCCAGCAATAATTCTTGTGAAATCCGTATAGAGATGTCCCTGCCTGCTTTCGTACTCTATTTTGCCCACCGTGTTGTAGTAAGTAGGGTTTGTTTCAACGATAACGGGAGCCCCGTTTTCGGGATCGTTGGTGATAAAGACATTTACCTTGTAACGGCTGAAGTCTACCTCGGCGTTTTCGTCTTTGGATGCCGCAAGGAACATGCTGAAATTTTCGATGATATCTTCTGTAAGAGAGGTGATCCACTCTCCCAGTATTTCATCGGGGGTAAATGAGCTCGTGAATTCTGCGAGATAGGGAGCAATGGCCTCCCGACAGATTTTTTCTTCAAGGGATTTTATCTTTTCCTTAAGATTTTTTTCTCTGTCTCGAATAAGGCGGAGGGCATCAAGGGTTTTTACGGAAATGGTCTCAGAAACCTCCTGAAGGGCTTTCTTTTCTTCCTCTGAGAGCTTCTCAAAATCTTCCTGCTGCATCTCTCGTTTGGTTGGCTCCCCCGTTTCGTCCACATCTTCCTGAATGGGAATGTTTACAAAGCCCTGGGGAGTGCGCTTTATGGAAAAGCCCTTTTCCAGGGCCCAGGAACGGACTTCTTCCATTTTCTCATTAACGTTTTCCTGAAAATCCTTGACCAGCTGAGCTTTTTCGTCTTCATACTGACTGTTGTCAAAGGCTTTGCTTAACACAAGCTTCAAATCTTCTATGAGGGAATCTAGCTTTTCTCCAAGAAGATGTCCCTGACCTGTGGGAAGACTGATAGCTAAGGGGTAGCTCGGGTTCGAAAAGTTATACACATAAAGCCAATCCGGAGGAGGAGGCGTTTGAGAAGCTTTTCTCTGAAGTTCCTTGAGAGCATAGGTGGTCCTCCCGCTTCCATACTCTCCCACCACGAAAAGATTGTACCCCTTATTTTTAATATTCAACCCAAAGGATATGGATTCCACCGCTCTCTGTTGACCAATGATGCCTTCAAGAGGAGGAATATCCTCGGTGGATTCCATACCCAGTGCCGCAAGGTCGGTAATTTTTCGCAATTCTTGAAGAGGCACCTTATAGATGTCCGCAGATTCTTTCATTACAACTCCCCCCCTCGGTTTTTTGAATAATTGCTCCACATACCATGACATCTTTCGCATAGAGCACAAGTCCTTGTCCGGGAGCTACTCCCTGGAGATTGGTTGCCGTTTGAACCCAGAGCAACTCCTTGGTGAAAGAAAAAGAATGAACCTCCACCGGCTTTGCCCCATAACGCACCATAACGTGAAGAGATTTTTTCCCCAACGATTCAGGAGGGACAAACCAGTTCACGGAAGAGCACCAAAGTTGGGAAACGGAAAGTTTTTCCGAGGGTCCCACATAAAGAGCATTGGTGGACGTGCAGATATCATACACAAACCACGGTCCCCGAGAAAGCCCAAGCCCTTTTCTCTGTCCCACGGTATGGCGAAAAAGACCGCTGTGTCTTCCCAGAAGATTCCCCTCATGAGAGATGATGGGACCCTCTTTTTTTACATCCTCCGAAAGATGCTGCTCCAAAAACTCCTGAAGGTTGCTTTTTTTCAGGAAACAGAGATCCTGACTCTCCGGAACCGTAGAAAAAAGGTCTCCAAAGGCGTTAAGGGCCATAAGTAAAACATCCTCTTTACGAAAGGTTCCCAGAGGAAAAATCAGCTTGGGAAGCATGTTTTTCGGAAGCTGGCTCAGCATATAGGATTGGTCCTTTCCGGAATCAATCCCTTTTTTAAGCACAAAACCCTGGGAGGTTGCACTTTTACGGACATAATGTCCCGTGGCTACCCGGGCAGCCCCCTCCTCTTCCATTATTTGCAGAAGTGCAGGAAATTTTATGGTGGCATTGCAGTGCAGGCAAGGATTGGGGGTCTTCCCAGCTCCGTAATCCCGAATCATGGGATCAATAATGGCACGCTCCATGGCATTTTTTTTTAAAACATATCTACAGGAAATCTTTAAGTAAGACGTGATGGCCTTTACCCGCTGCATCTCCTCGGGATCTTCATCTCTGGCGGTCACATAACATCCGAGAACAGAGGCACCAGCTTTCTGCAGATACCAGGCTGTTACGGCACTATCCACACCCCCGCTTATACCAACAACGATCTTCACCGAAAGCCCCTCCTTCTCAGATCCGTAGAACCAATGAAATTCAAGAAACTTTCTCCGAGGAATTGGTACTTTGGCAATTGTGTGATAAAATATAACAAATTATGATGATAGGAGTGACCCCCATGGGTTGCAGCTTACAGCACATCCGAGATGCCATTCATGCAAAGAGGGGAGCCCGGGTGCGTTTTAAGTCTTCCCGAGGAAGAAGGAAGATTGAGGTTCGGCAGGGTGTCATTCTGGACACCTATCCCAAGGTCTTCACTCTTTACGTAGAATCTCATAAAAGCACCGTCTCCTTTAGCTATGCGGAGCTCCTGACACACGAACTTGAGCTTGAGCTCGTTCCTCAGATTAAAAAAGGGGCTAGGTATTCATGTTGCATCCCTCAGGAAAATCTCTAGTATTTGATGTCTGGAGATATTTTTCGTAGCTTCTCCACAGCATGCTTGGCATCCACATACCTGATAGTACCGCTTTTTGAACGCATTACGAGAGAACTTGTGGTAATTCTATCCCCTTCATAGCGCACTCCCCGCACAAGCTCCCCATCAGTGACTCCTGTAAGGGCGAAGAAAATATTATCTCCCTTCACGAGGTCTTCTGCGGTGAGAACCTGATCTACGTCAATGCCAAGCTCAACGCATTTTCCCTTTTCCACATCGTTTCGAGGCCAGAGAGTGCACTGAATTGCTCCCCCCACACATTTCATGGCCGCTGCAGTTATTACTGCTTCGGGAGACCCCCCTACACCAAGAAGAAGATCGATGCCGCTCTCATCTTTGCATGTCATCAGGGCACCACAGATGTCTCCATCCATGATAAAGCGAATTCGAGCACCGGATTTCCGAACCTGGGCCACAAGAGAATCATGGCGAGGACGATCAAGAATGACCACCGTCACATCCTCGCAATGTTTCCCCTTGGCTTTGGCTACCCTCTGGATATTTTCCCTGATCGGCGCGTGAATATCGATAACATCAGCTGCCTCAGGGCCGGTGATGATTTTGTTCATGTAAAAAATATGGCGAGGATCGTACATGGCGCCCTTTTCAGAGACCGCCACCACGCTGACAGCTCCGCCCCTCCCCTGAGAGGTAAGGGTAGTGCCGTCCACAGGATCTACGGCAATATCGACTTCCGGAGCTTCTCCGGTACCGAGCTTTTCTCCATTGAAAAGCATGGGGGCTTCGTCCTTCTCCCCTTCCCCGATAACGACAGTGCCGGACATCCGTACGGTATTAAGCATGTAGCGCATGGCATCCACCGCAGCCTTGTCCGCTCCGTTTTTATCTCCCCGTCCCATCCATCGTCCTGCGCCCATTGCAGCAGCCTCGGTGGCTCTTACGAGCTCCAGTGCCATATTTCTATCGGGAACGACCATGGTATTGCCTCCTTTTTGTTATGACGTTGTAGTCATCTTTTGAAGCGACCTCTTTTCAAGCAAATCGCTTTCCCTAGGTGTTTTCATCAAAATCATAATAACATATACTTGCTTCAAAAAACTACTCCAAAGGCAAAAACCTCTTAAAGATGGTATCCACATGGTGAAGGTAGATGGAGATATCGAAAATTGCCTGAAGCTTTTCCAGAGAAATTGCCTGAATAACCCTGGGATCTTGAGAGAGAAGCTCCAGAAAATGCCCTTCCCCGTTCCAACAACGCATGGCACTCTCCTGAACGTGGCGGTAAGCATCCTCTCGGGACATGCCCCCCTCTTCGATGAGGGTGAGAAGCACCTTCTGGCTAAAGAAAAGACCTCTTGTGGCATCAAGATTTTTTTGCATATTTTCAGGGAGAATTACCAATCCTTCTATCAAGTTCCGAGCCTTGCGAAGCATGTAGTGAGCTACGTGAAAAAGGTCCGGCCAGATAACTCGTTCCGCAGAGGAGTGGCTGATATCCCGTTCATGCCACAACGCCACATTTTCCATCCCCACCAGAGCGTATCCCCGTAAAAGTCTAGCCATACCGCAAAGGCGTTCAGCTATGATGGGGTTCTTTTTGTGAGGCATGGCAGAGGAACCTTTTTGACCCGGGGAAAAGGGTTCGAAAACTTCCAAAACTTCCGTGCGCTGGAGATGACGGATCTCCAGCGCCATTCGCTCAAGAGCCGTTCCAAGGAGGGTTACAGCATTCACAAGGTTTGCATGGGCATCTCTTTGAAGAATCTGGGTTGAAATAGGGGCCGCTTGAAGTCCGAGGAGCGAGCAGACCCGGGCTTCAATTTCCGGGGGACAGTGAGCATAGGTTCCTACAGCTCCAGAAATTTTCCCATAGTTGACCTGTCTTTTTGCCAGATCCAGGCGTTCCACATCCCGTTCAAGCTGGTCATACCAGCTAAGAAGCTTCATGCCAAAAGTCATGGGTTCTGCATGAATGCCGTGGGTTCTTCCGATACAGGGGGTTGTCTTATAGGCCCGGGCTTTTTCCAGGACCACCTTCATGAGGTCCTCTAGAGAACTTTGAAGTATCTCCATGGATTCCTTCAGCAAAAGAGAAGAAGCGGTGTCCAGCACATCGCTGCTGGTAAGCCCGAGATGAATATACCGGCCATTATCCCCCACGGATTCCGCAAGGCAGGTAACAAAAGCAATGACATCGTGATGTGTGGTTGCTTCGATCTCCTGGATTCGGGAAACCGAAAAGGACGCGTTCTTCTGGATATCAAGGATAGCCTCCCGGGGGATAACCCCTTTCTCTTGCCATGCCTGACATACTGCAATCTCTATTTTTGTCCAAAGAGCATATTTGTTTTCTTCGGACCAGATGGCGTTCATCTCTTTTGTGGCATAACGGGGTATCATGCATGCTCCTCCTTTAGGGTGCGCATTTCTTCAAGGGTATCCTTACGCAACATTTCCAGAAAAGGGTAGTACGTATCTTCCCGAAAATCCGGGAAGGTATAATCGAAGGGAATCCACTTCTTGCCTCTGTAACGGAGCGTAATCTCCGCATAAAGTGTCTCTGATATGGGAATCCGCTGAGCCCGATCCTTGGTGGAGGCAAGGATTAATCGTGCCCCGTCGAGAATTCCCGGATCTACGTTAACTCTTCGGGGGGTACCGCTTTTTTTTTCCAGCTCCACCGCTTGGGTCTTTCGTTGTGCCAAAAGGCTTCCCTCGGAAAGGCCCTCAAAAGATACAAATCTCCGAAAGAGGGGGTCTCCTATTTCCTTGTAATAATTGGTGGAAACAAAGGGGAAAATGTCACTTATTCTCTGAACCTTTCCCCAAATTTGGGACATTTCTCGAAGGAGCCAATCCCACAGACATCTCTCACCGTTATAAAGAATTCCCGTTACAAGCTTCCCCTTCATGCCTCTCTTCCTCTCCTGCCCTCTCGTCAAAAGAGAGTTTGACATACCCCAAAAGCTCTCCATCCCAGCGGCAGGGAATGGTCTCTCCCCGTTTTTTCTGCTCCGGAAGAGCGTCTTTTTCATGAAAAGTCTCTATCCCCACACCCTTTGCCTGCAAATATGTGGCAAGAGCGCTTCCTACGGCGGCCCACCATACGATATCTTCCGCCATATGCATCTCACTGCTGATATCCTCCAAGGAAAATATATGTCTCTCAACTTTTTTTGCAAAAAAACGCCGTTCCTCACCGTTCGGAAAGGTACAGGAAAAAATATACTCCTCACCTTCTCCGGAAAAGTTCTCAAGAGCCTTTGCAAAAGCCTTTTCCCCTCCAGCACAAAGGTCCAGGGCTTTTTCATTCATGCATATTTTTTGTTCCTGTAAGGCCACTAGAGGAAAGGGCACTTCCCACCAGGAGGGAAGAAAGATCTCTTTTTCTGAAGAAATATCTATAATCCTCGCTATTCTTCCTCCCTCTTCCGTGAGAAGAAGAATCTTCTGAAAGGGAGGAAGAACTTCCATAAGCCTTTCTCCGTGGGTTCCCTGATCTCGAAAGCCTAAGATTTCCCCGATTTGAAAAAGACTGTTTTCCGCTTCCATAAACGCTATAAGCTCTTCTTTGGTAAGAAAGAATCGACTTTTCTCTCCGTAAAGAAAGACGTGAGAGAGAGAATGGGCAAAGAGAAATCGGAGGATTTCCTCCAGAGGACTTTCTAAAGAGAGAGAAGGAGCCCCCTCTTCATGCCACATGGTCTTTACGTTCCTGAATCAGAGATTCCACAAAGGCCTGGGGAGAGAAAACTTCCAAGTCCTCCATGCCCTCTCCAAAGCCGAGATACCGTACGGGAAGTTTCAGTTCCTTGACGATGGAGAGAAGAACCCCGCCTTTAGCGGTGTTATCAAACTTTGTGAGGATCACTCCGGTGAGAGGAACACATTCACAAAAAGCCTGAGCCTGCTTCAGGCCATTTTGCCCCGTAATGGTATCCAGAACAAGCAGGGTTTCCAGGGATGTTGCCTCTCGAAGAGCTATCCGATGGACTTTTCCAAGTTCCGCCATGAGATTTTGTTTATTATGAAGTCTTCCCGCGGTATCGGCGATAACGGGGGAAGGATTTTTTGAGGCTTTCGAGGCTTGAAGGGCATCGAAAAGTACTGCTCCCGGATCACTTCCGTAGGGTTGCGCGATCACTCGTGAGGAGGTTCTCTCCCCCCATATGATAAGTTGATCTATGGCGGCGGCCCTAAAGGTATCGCAAGCTGCAAGAATTGGAGCGCCTCCTCCTCGACGGAGCATCTGAGCAAGCTTTCCCGCCGTGGTGGTTTTGCCGGATCCGTTAATTCCCACCAGCAGTATTGCCGAAGGATTTCTTTCTGGAGGTGAAAGCTTGATCTCCTTTCCCGTCTCCGGGACCTCCGTGAAAAAGGAGAGTAGCAAAGAGGCAAATTCTTCCTGCACCTCCTCTCCTCGGGTAAATCTTTTTGATTTTGCGGCTTCTCGAAGTTTGCAGACAATTTCCTCCACCACATGGACCCCCACATCTCCGAGAAGGAGGGTTTCTTCCAGATCTTCCCAGAAAGACTCCTCCAGAGTTTTTCTGGAGAAAAGGGAGGAAAGTCCTCCCATCCACTTCTGGGTAACATTTTTAAGAAAACTTTTGCTTAACTTATTCCAAAACCCCATGACCATTCCTCCTTAAAGCAGTTGCACAAGCAGTATGCAGGCAGAGCAATTATTCCCTCCGAACTCTGTTCTACTCCTGGGGTTTCCCTTCCTGGGAAGCTTTTTTCTGCACTTTTGTATCTGCGGCATCTCCTGTTCGAGAAGAGGCTTTGCGGGGACGCCGCCTTTTTTTCCGATTGGAGCTGGAGGAAGATCCAGCCTCTTTCTTCCCTTGAGGAGAGGAGTTTGGGTCGGGAGCTACCTTTTTTTGCTCCTTCCCCTCAGAGGAGGGCAAAGGGGCTTCTTGTCGATTTTTCTGGGAAGAAGGCTTATGAGGCCCTTTCTTCCTGGATGCCCCATCCCTCGGTGGAGCCGAGGGTTCTCCTTTTCGCTTCCCTCCTCTCCCCTTTCGGGAGCCTTCCGAGGAGGCCTGTTTTTTTCCGGAAGGATCTTCTTCCTTTTTTTCGGAAGAAGATCCTGTTCCCAAAGTTTTGGTCTGAGTACCCTTTCTCCTTCGTTGTAATTTCTTTTTTGAGGATTCTCCACCGCGGTCGCCTTGGGCTTCCTCCTCTTTCTGCTCGGGAGATCCGGGAGATTTAGGGGAATCCTCCTGAGACGAGAGGGTTGAAGCTCCCCTTTTTTCGATCTCTCTGGAAGAGGTTGGGGTGTTTTTGCGAGATGTAGGGGGAGACTCCCCTTCCCATTCTTTTCCTTCCTGGATGGCTGCACAAAATGCCGTATATTTATCCACTGGAAGGATAATTTCTCTGCCCATACCAAAGATGCGCACAGATTGATTAGAAATATCTACACCGGAAAGAACGTAGGTCGCTTCAGGACCACGTATCTTTGTCCCCGGATTGGGGAGATTATCCCACAAATCCTTATACATGAAGTGTTCGTAGGACATGCAGCACATAAGTCTACCGCATATGCCCGAAATCTTCGTAGGGTTGAGGGCAAGGTTCTGCTCCTTAACCATACGAATACAAATGGGGGAGAACTGCTGAAGCCAATAGCTGCAACAACACGGTCTTCCACAGGAGGCAAGGCCGCCCACCACCCGGGCTTCATCTCGAATACCTATTTGACGAAGTTCGATGCGTGTTTTAAACTCCCGAGCCAGATCCCGAACGTAAGACCTGAAATCCACCCGATCTTCCGAGGTAAAGTAGAGGAAAAGCTTTTTCTTGCCCAGAAGAAACTCCGCATCCACAAGCTTCATGGCAAGATCATGCTTTCTCAGGATTTTTCTTGCGGTGGAGAGGATCTCCGCTTCATCCTTCTCCAGAAATTCCCGCTCCTCAAGAAGCTCCGGAGATGCTTTGGCAATAAAATCTACTTTTTGGATGGGGGTCTCCTGAGGATGCGGCTTCCCGGAATTTCCCCGGGGGGGAGGGGTTTTTTCCTTCTTTTTGGGAGTGAGAAAGTCTTCTTTAGGCTTTCCGATAACCACCACAAGCTCTTCGCCTCGATCTGTTTGTGCATGTATCCGGGTTCCTCTCTCAAGAGCCTCCTCTCCCTCTAGGGAAAGGTACCCCAGGAAACGGGGCTTACCATATATTATCAAATAATTCTCCAAAAGAATAATCCTCCTTCGTAATCAGGCAGAGCAAATCTTCGAAAAGAGGCTGGGTAAGCAATCCCTTTTCGTAAAGTTGCTCCAGAAGATGCTTTTCCATTTGCAGAGAAGCCTGCCCCCTTTTTTGCATACATGAGGGCTGTTTTCCCAAGTTTTTTTTCTTGAGCGAGAGGCTCCAGACCCGGCTTTCCAGAGTAGGAAGCAGAGGACGAAGGGAATGCAGAAAAACAAGAAAACTGTATTCCGGAGGCTCTTCAGTTATTTTCAAAAGACTGTTTGCGCCCGCAGGAGAGAGGGCTTCCCCATGACAGACCACACCTACTTTATACCCCAGAGAGCGGGGAAAGAGAGAAAGTTCTCCCGCCAATTTTCGGCAGCAATCTATCCCCGGAGGCCCCTTGGAATCTCCAATAATCTGAATGTCCGGAGAAACCGAGGGAGGAGAGAGGGTAAGATCGTTTCCTGAAAAAAAATTCTGCAATAGCTGGAGGAACTCTTCCATAGCTTCTTCTGGAATTTCAAAAGCCACCGCATGGGCCATACGCCGTCGATTCCAGGCAGCAACAAAGAGGTTCCAGTCTTGCATTTGAGTTAGATCATCAAGGAAATAAGACATCCCTTTACCTCGTCCAGCAACTTGGAGAGCAGACTTCGCTCCCCCGCCTTTGTAAGTACTCCGTCAATCTCATCAAGAAGGGCCTCAGTTTTTTCAATCGTTATGTATACGGAGCGGTTGGTTCTGCGCCACTTATAGTCTTTTCGGAGCTTAAGCCTCTCCTCGGCCTTGAAGAGGAGAAGACGGACCGCCTCCCGATATTTTGCCAGCAGGGTCTTTGAGGGAAAAAGGAAGAGCTGCCGGGAAAGATGATCTACTTCCTCGAGAAGCACTTCGACTTCAGAGTTGGAGAATACCGAGTCAAAGCTTCGAGGAGCAAGAGATTCGGCGGTTATGTTCTCCTTGGATCCTCTGGAAAGTACTGTTTTTCGGGCATCTCCTTTTTCATCTCCTTTTCCTCGTTGAATCTTCAAAAGGAGAGTCTCTCCTTCAACAGCTTTTTTGTGGCCTCCCATACCGCCTCGGGAGGGAGTTCGGCCTCAATCTTGACCATGCGAAATCTATTTTGTTCGTAGAGCATTTCATATCGCTCTGCCACACTCGCAAGGAAACTCTCTCCTCTAGACTCTATAACATCCAGGGAATTTCGGGCGGAAATTCTCTGGATTCCCACCTCTGGAGAAAGGGCATAGTAAATCGTGCAATCCGGGGAGGGGAAGGAGAAAAAATCCGCCAATCTTCGCATCAGTTCGGATGCAGAGGAACTTTTCCCCGATTGATAGGCTTCTGTGGAATCCATGTAGCGCTCACAGACCACAAGGACTCCTCGCTGAAGGGCAGGAAGAATTACTCTGCGAAGATGCTCTTGTCTATCTGCAAAAAACAAAAGAATTTCACTTTCTTCGGAGAGCCCCGGAGTACCGAGAAGAGCCTCCTTAAGGGCTTTTCCTCCGGGCCAGCCTCCGGGCTCTCGGGTTACGAGAAATTCCGAAGTCATATTCTCTTCGAGAAAACGGGCGATATACTTGAGTTGGGTACTTTTACCGCAACCATCAATACCTTCCAGGGTAATAAACATGGGGATTTTTCTTTCCTTCCCATCTTTGAAGATCCGGGAAGGGCTATTTTTTCTTGCGTATCTGAAGCTCCTTACGGAGTAGCCCTTCCACGTAGTAATTGGTACGAAAAATTTTCATCATGTTTTTTTCTATTTTCGAAGCCACAATGCTGCTGAGAAAGGGATGTTCCTCCTCTTCCTCCTCAGAAGGATCGTTTCGAAGAACAAGTTCCACCACAACTTCGTTGTTGGACTCCATCACATCAAGTTCCTTAAGGAATTGATCCATGGAAGTTATGCTTTTCCACCCCTCAAGAATCGCATCCTGTCCCATTTCAGCTATACCGCCCCCTCGAACCAACACTTCGCAGGGGCCTTCGTAATCTTCAGGAATCTGGAGACGCACTTCCTTGTAAAGGGGTTTTCCCCGATAGGGACGAAGAGTCAGTTTGAGATCAAGTTCCTCTCCGGGCTCCGCAGTGGTCTTCGGCACATCCAAGGCCTCTACGTAAAGGATCCTGGAGGTCTCCGTCATTTCGACTTCCACAGAGAATCCCAGGGGAAAGATGTTCAAAAAGGGGTTTGTGGTAAAGATGTGGATAAAGTTCTGCACATCCTTAAGGGAGTCCTGGGCAAGATCCTTTTCGGAAAAAAACATGTTTGTTCTTTCCCATCCCGGGAAAAAGGACGTTTTATCTACTTTCAGGGTAACGAAAGCAGTTCCCTCTCCCCTTCTTCCCCAAAGGTTGTCCACCATGCCAAGCAGAGCGGCTCCGGAAATACCTGAGATGATATGAGGATCATGAACCACATGAAAGCGCTTCTTCACTACCCGCTCGTTTCGATGAAGCTTAAGGACAAGTTCAAAGGAAACAGAAGTTCCGAAGGTGCCAAAAAAACCTCCCACTCCCTGGGCAGTATCTCTTGTAATAATCCCCACCATGGGCCCCATGCTTCCGAGCTTAAAGGGTGTTGCCACACTCGGGATAATACTATGGATATATGCTGTGGTGATGGGATAGGCCACAGATCCTCTATTGAGAAAAGGATGAGCAAAGGCTAGAAAACGGTTCCCCTGATCGACTGCGGAGACAGTTCCGATGGCACCGAGAGAGACATCGCCCCAAGCTAAAAGGGCTCCCACCGCATCCCCTGGCTTGAGTGATGTTCCATAGGACACGGGAAGATCCGTATTTGCCTGAAAAAGCCCCTTTTCTACCCTCAGAGAGAGCTGCCTTTCCAGCTCCTTCACGCCTCGGGAGCCGAACCCATCTCCCTGAAGAACCTCAAATCGAGGAGCAACCTCCTCCAGCATAACGTCTTCGGAAAGGATTTGGTCCCTGCTGAAGGAAGAAAGGTCACAGGAAAGGAGTGAAAAGGGGTTCGGAAGAAAGGGCTCCTCTTCCTCTGGATATTTTTCATCCCAAATTTGCAGCATGTCCTCCATGGAAGTTACCAGGGCAAAACGATGGTCACTGAACTCCCAACCATATCCAATAGCTCCCAGAAGTTTCTCCCCTACGTACACGGGGCTCCCGCTCATGCCGGAGGCGATACCTCCCAAAGCATCCGCTAGAGGCCCGAAGGCCTGGATCAGAATAAGGTGATGCGGTTTTTCCTTGCGGGGAATCACACTCAGAATCTTTACAGGAATAGAGGAGACGGAAGTTCCGGATATTACAGTTTTCAAAGTTCCTTCCATGCCCGGGCGAACCTCAGAAATTTTCATGAGGGGTGATTGGGGCACAAAAGGGGAGAGTTCCTCTCCCTTCTCCTTGGCATGAAGGGAAAATGCCGTCAGAAACAGCAAAAGAACTCCTAGAAAAAGAGCTGTTTTTCCGGAGAAAAATTTTTTTTCAGCTACGAGTTTTTTTTCCAACGTAAGTACTCCATAATAAAGGGCTGTACATTTCCATCAAGCACAGATTGCACATTCCCCACTTCGCATCCTGTCCGATGATCTTTCACAAGGGTATAGGGGTGAAGTACGTAGGAACGGATCTGATTTCCCCAACTGCTTTCTTTTTTTTCTCCTTGAAGCGCTTCCATCTGCTCTTGCTGTTCTTTGAGCATTTTCTCATAGAGGCGCGACTCCAGAACCTTCATGGCGGTCTGGCGATTCATATGCTGGGAACGCTCGGTCTGGCATCCCACCACAAAGTTTGTGGGAATATGGGTAATCCGCACCGCGGAATCCGTCATATTCACATGCTGCCCTCCCGCACCGCTGGAACGAAAGGTTTCAATGCGCAAATCTTCCGGGCGAATCTCTACGGAAGCCGTTTCGGGAAGCTCCGGAACCACATCAAAGGAGGCAAAACTCGTATGCCTGCGTTTAGCAGAATCAAAGGGAGATATGCGCACCAACCGATGGATCCCCCGTTCTGCCCGGAGGTAACCGTAGGCATATTTTCCGATGATTTGAAACGTGACACTCCGGAGTCCCGCCTCAGGGTCAGGGAGATAGTCAATAAGTTTAACTGTAAAACCCTCTCTCTCCGCCCATCGCACGTACATGCGGTAAAGGATCTCCGCCCAATCCTGAGAATCCAGACCTCCTGCCCCGGGGTGGATGCTGACAATGGCATTTCCCATGTCATGCTCATCCTTTAACAAAAGCACAAGCTGCTTCTGCAGAATGCTCTCCTTTAGGCGTTCTCCCCGAGAATAAAATTCCTCTTCCAGCTCCTTGTCACTGGCGTCTGCCAAAAGCTCTCCCAGAGCTTCCAGATCTTGAAACTCTTTGAGCGCATTCTCCATAAATTGCATCTCTTCCTGAATAAGGGAGATTTCCTTGGTGATCTTCTGGGCATCCTCTCTCTCCCAGAAGTCGGTTCCTCCTATGAGGGCCAGAAGCTCTTCATTCTTTTCTTTCAAGCGTGTCAGGTCAAAGGCTGTCCTGCAGTTCCCGCAAAAGGGAACGCAGTTCTTCCATAACTGTAGAGATGGGTATAATAGCCACTCAAGAACCTCCTGTCAATTTTCGCTCCCTGGGATTTATCTGTGCTGAGAATCCCGGGGCGTACACGAAAAGAATCTCTTCGTGTAAGATACACTGGCTAAGTATAACATCGGTACCAGCAGAACCCAAAGAAGGAGACCTTCTTCATGACGGATTTTACCCCAAATCAAAAAGCCCTTGCAGCGCTACTTCTCTCCCAGGCCGGAGAGGTCCTTCCAGGATCTTTCCTTGCGGAAAATCTCGGAATTTCGCGACAAGCGGTATCCAAAAACATGGCAATCCTCCGGCAAAGAGGATTCCCTCTCTCCTCCATCGAAAGGAAAGGATATACCGCAAATCGGGAGGTGGATTCTCTGCATCCTCTCGTGCTGGAATGGGAGATAAGGAATACGGTTCCCTCCGCCGAGGTGTGGTGCTTTGAATCTCTTCCCAGCACCCAAAGTGTTATGAAGGATCTTGCCAAAAAGGGAGCCCCCGAAGGGAGTCTCGTGTTGGGGGAAACCCAGACCGCCGGACGAGGGCGCACCAACCGATCCTGGTTTTCCCCCCCCGGAAAGGGACTTTATTTCTCTCTTCTTCTCAGGCCACACCTCCCTCCGGGGCATGTACAGCTTCTCAACCTTATAGCGGGTGTGGCAGTTTGCCGGGCCATACAAGGAGAGATGTCCCTATCCTGCAATCTGAAGTGGCCCAACGATGTTCTTTGGGAAAACAGAAAAATTTGTGGTATTCTCTCCGAGGCCGCCAGCGATTCCGATTCCATCCGTTATGCTGTGGTGGGCATAGGCATTAATGTGAATACCTCAAGGGCGGATTTCTCTCCGGAGATTCGAGAGGTGGCCATTTCTCTCCGGGAAATTCTCGGAAAAAATCTTTCTCGAAAGAATGTGCTCCTCGGTATCTACAAAGAATTCATGAAAGAGTATCGAATTATGACATCCCAGGGAGCAGAAGCCTTTCTCCGCTCCTACAGAACCTTCTGTTCCACCCTGAAACGACAGATCTCCCTCACTTTTCAGGGTGCAACCCTTCATGGATGGGCGGAGGATGTTACCGAGGAGGGTTCTCTTATGGTTCACACGGATGGAGAGACAAAAATCTTTCACTCCGGAGATGTTTCCCACCTTCGGTAAAAACTTCCGGCACCACATAACGCTGGTGAGTGAAAAAGCTTTGAGAGGGGGTGTGAACACGGTGAGTATAACAAAAAATGAGGGGGTGAAAGTGTTGAGGCTTACAGAGATGTCCCGAACAAGTGGTTGAGCCGCAAAAATAGGTCCGGCGGACCTGGCGAAGATTCTTGCAAACCTTTCCCGTCCTCAGCACTCCCTTTTGCTCAGCGGCTGGGAACATGGAGAGGATGCGGCTCTTTGGGATCTCGGAGATACAAGGGCAGGGATTTTCACGCTTGATTTCATTACCCCCGTGGTGGACGACCCCTTCCTTTGGGGACAAATTGCTGCGGCGAACGCCCTAAGCGATGTTTTCGCCATGGGAGGGAGAGTGCTTCTTGCCCTGAACATCGTCTGTTTCCCAGTGAACTGCCTCCCTCTGGAGATGCTTGCAAAAGTTCTTGAAGGGGGCGAATCCAAGGTTTTAGAAGCAGGAGGGGTTCTTGCGGGAGGACACAGCGTGGAAGACGAAGAACCTAAGTACGGCCTTGCCGTATTTGGGGAGGTTGATAAAGGGAAAATATGGAATATTCGAGGAGCCCGACCCGGGGATGATCTGGTGCTTACCAAGCCCCTGGGAACAGGAATTATCGCTACCGCCATAAAGGCGGACATGGCAGAAATCTCTCATCAAAAGGCTGCCATGGAGAGTATGGCCACTCTGAATAACATTCTCCCCTTTCTCACGGAAGAGATGGCCTCCCAGATTCACGCCTCCACGGATGTAACAGGATTTGGCATGGGAGGACATCTTCTGGACATGCTCTCTCCGAAGATAGACGTCAGCCTCAGCCTTTCGCAGCTCCCGGTGTTGCCGGGAGCCCGGGAAAACGCCTCCATGGGACTTCTTCCCGCGGGAGCATACAACAACAAGGAAACCTATCGGGATCGGATTCTTTCAGAGGGAATTCCTCCGGAAGAAGACGACCTTCTGTATGATCCTCAAACTTCCGGGGGCCTTCTTCTGGCAGTTTCTTCGGGAACCGGGGCTTTTCTGGCAGATCATCTTGGGCATCACGGATTTCCCTCTGCCAAGGTGGTGGGGTCCTTTAAGGAAGGTTCTGGGCGAATTGTCTTGGGGCTCTAAAGCCCCATAACAACCACAAGGAAGCGGGAAGGTCCCTGACAGGGGCCTTCCCGCTTCCTTACCGTAGCACAACAAAAGCTTTTCCTATGGCGCTCAACTTTTTCGCTGCAACTGATTATGTCGATTCAAAATAGCAAGATACTGCTCGTAGAGAAAAAGAAAGAAATCTCCTGAGTCTTCAAGGAGAGGAGGAAGAAGCAACACAATGCCGTTTCGCTGCTGCTTTACAATTTCCTGAATCTCCAGAGGCATGCTTTCATCCGTAACCACCACATGCCCCTTTTCCAGAGACGTCTCTAAAGTCTGCCCAAGAAGAAGATTCCCCTCCTCTTTCAGGATTCGAGACATCTTTTCTGGAGAAGGCCGTATCTCCTGAAGAGAAGCGGCCCTGATCCAGAGAGCATAGGAGCCGGAAAAATTGACAATTCCTACAGGATGAAGCATTTTCCTCCCTATGTCCACAGTGCTTTCAAGACGAGATTCGAATTCTGCCAAATTTCGCTGAAAATAAATGTAGTGCTGGGGAAAAAGAGATGCAAGAGTAATAAGCACTTTTTGTCCCAGTAGAGACATGGTGGGAGGATCAAGATACATGGGATTCGTCTTCCCTCGCAGAACGGGAATATCCCGAAAAAGAGAGCGGAAATTTTGAAGCTCGTAAGCTAGAGGGATTTCGTCAGCTTCTTTCTGATCCAAAGCGAGAACGAATCCTCCCGGAGGAATGAAGGTTTTTTCCGAGAAGAGAGCTTCCCCCCTCCAATCAAGAAGAGGATGTACCGAAACCTCATCCCCTCCGATAAAGGATGCCACGTGATAGATCCAAGGGTTCACCACCCATACTTGGGGCCTTTCCTTTTCCTCCAGGGGTGTAGCTTGAGATCTTTCGGAAAAAAACGGGGATACCCCAAAAAACCCGAAAAAAAGGGCCCCCCAAAGGATGCAAGCAAAAAGTATTTTTCGGTTTGTTGTCTTTCTTGTTTTCAAAAGAAAAGCCTCCTTGGGGATCCCAAAAGCACTCTCGAAATTGGGATAATTCTTTTCCAAAAAACGCCACAAAGAGACAGAGCCAAGGCAGGAATCCGACGCATCTCCTGGAAATCCCGCCTTGGTCTTCAAAATATCGCTGGTACTAGAGCGCAAAGAGCTTTTGCAGAGAAATCTCTATTCTGAAAAAGAGATTTTTCGTTCTCCCCGAAGATAAACATCTTTCACAGGAGAGACTCCCGCATGGTATGCGAGGATGGCGGGGCTCCTTCCTTCGAGAAGGAGGAAATCCGCCTTTTTCCCCTCCTGAAGACTCCCGGAAGAAGCCTCTTTTCCTATGGCATAGGCCGCATTCAGAGTGGCTCCCACAAGAGCCTCTTCTACGCTCATGTTCATATGCATCACCGAGAGACCAAAGACAAAGGGCATGGACTCGCAGAAACAGGATCCTGGATTACAATCCGTAGCTATCGCCACGGGGAGGTTCAGTTCAATCATCTTACGGGCGTTGGCAAAGGGCTTTTTCAGACTATAAGCGGTGCAAGGAAGAAGAACGGCTATGGTTCCCTTCTCCGCCATTTTCGCCAGATTCTCCTCATTTGCCGCCAGGAGATGTTCCGCTGAAACCGCTTCAAGCTCCGCTGCAAGTCCCGCTCCACCAAGATCGTGAACTTCATCTGCATGAATCTTAATTCCCAGGCCGAGCTTGTGAGCCTCCTGGAGAATCCGACGGCTCTGGTCTACCGAGAAGACCCCTTTCTCACAGAAAACGTCGCAAAAATCCGCCATATTTCTGGAAGCCACCGCGGGAAGCATCTCCTTGATAAGGTAGTCCACAAAAGCTTCTTCCCGGCCTTTATACTCCGGGGGTACCGCATGGGCCCCCATAAAGGTTACCGCCACGTCCAGAGGGGTCTCTCTCTGGATACGCCCTATAACCTCAAGCATTTTCAGTTCGCTCTCTCTATCCAGACCGTATCCTGATTTAATCTCCATGGTGGTAGTACCGAAGGAAAGAGCCGAAAGAACCCTCTTTTGTGTTTCCTCGAAGAGCGTAGCCGCATCCATCTTCCGAACACTTTGAACCGAAGAGAGAATACCTCCTCCCTTTTGAAGAATCTCCAAGTAGGGAACTCCCGAAAGGCGCATGGAAAACTCCTCTTCCCGGGTTTCTGCAAAACATATGTGGGTATGAGGATCCACAAAGCCCGGCACCATACACCTCCCCCGGCAATCCACCTCCTGATGAATTTCCAGGTTTGCCGCATCCTTTCGAACCTTTTTTTCATCTCCCACGGAAAGGATGATGCCGTTTTCCACCAGAAGTGCCCCGGTTTCAAAAACCCGGAGAGATCCCTGACTCTCCCCCTTGAGAGGTTTGCCCTCATCGTAGGGTGAATAGATTCGGGCATTCGTAAAAAATTTTCGAACTGCCACGGGAATCACCTAGCTATCCATCATCTCAAGAAGCTTAAGCTCAATAACCTGCTGGGGATCAAAACCTGCAATCTGCATATAATACTCTGCACTCTGAAGAAGAGCTTCTGCGGGAATCATGCCGTAAACCTCCGTCTCCAGAACCTCCACTCCCCACCGGCGGGCCTCCATGCGGATCATCTCCACCACCCGATAGAGGGAGTTCTTCTGATAGTCCACAATATTCATGCTTACCTGAACAATGCCTCTTTCCTCAAGAGCAAGGCCGATGCCCTTAACGTGGCACAGCCCTCCGCTAGACGCCTTTACGAAGCTGGCAATTTTTTTTGCGATTCCCACATCATCTGTCTTGAGATTAACGTTAAAAGCCACGAGGAACTTTCGTGCTCCCATCACGGTAGCTCCTGCAGTGGGATGGAGATCCGGGCCTCCCACATCCGGGGTTCGTTCCGGAAGGCGACACTCTTCTTTAAGCTTTTCATACTGCCCTTTGCGGATAACCTCCAGGCGTTTTCTCTCGGGGCGTTTGGCGGAATCTTCGTAGAAATAGACGGGGATTTTTGTGGCTTCGTGGTACTCCTCTCCATACCTATGGGAAAGGGCGATACACTCCTCCATGGAGATATTTTTGATGGGAGTAAAGGGCACCACATCAACCGCTCCTACCCGAGGATGCCCTCCTTTGTGGCTGTTCATGTCAATATGCTCTGCCGCACATTGGGCTGCCTGAAGAAGGGACGAGCAGATGGCCTCAGGCTCTCCCACAAGACTTACCACGAGGCGATTATGATCTTCATCCGCCCGATAATCGAAGAGATAACATCCGGGAGTTTCCTTAAAAGGCTGCACAATCTTTTCGATAAGATTTTTGTCTTTACCCTCGCTGAAATTGGGAACGCATTCGATGAGCTGTTTTGCCATAACGATACTACCTCCATTAAGAATTAAACTGTTTCCGGCTTCCCTGAAAAAAGGGAAAACACCATGTCCTCTCCAACCCTACATCACAAATTTTCCAGGAAAATTTCCCCCGAAATTAGAGGCTTCCTACGGCGCCTTCCGTAACCTCCAGGATATCTCCTTTTTCTACAAGAGAAATCAACGAAAGGATATCCGGATGGAGATACCGATCCTCCTTCACGGGAGGAATATCTTTCCGGATTCTCTCGTAGGCTGCTTGGGTTCCCTTGCCGGGAAGAAGGGGTTTAGAAAATTCAAGTCCCTGGGCAGCGGAAAGAAGCTCAATGGCGAGAACCTTCCGCACGTTCTCCACAATGGTAGCAGCTTTTCGGGAGGAGTACATCCCCATGGAGACGTGATCTTCCTGGTTTGCGGAGGTGGGGATGGAATCCACACTGGAGGGATGGCAGAGAACCTTGTTCTCCGAGACAAGTGCCGCGGAGACATACTGGGGAATCATAAAACCGCTGTTAAGACCGCTTTTATGCACCAGGAAGGGGGGAAGTCCTGAAAGTTTGTGATCCACCAACCGGGCGGTTCTTCGCTCGGAGATGCTTCCAAGCTCTGCCGCAGCAATGGCAAAAAAGTCCATGGCAATGGCAATGGGCTGACCATGAAAGTTGCCTCCGCTCAAAGCTTCTTCATCTGCCGCAAAGATAAGAGGATTATCCGTCACAGAGTTGATTTCAATCTGAATTTTCTGCTTTACGTACTCGAAGGCATCCCGGGAAGCCCCGTGAACCTGAGGAACGCAACGGAGGGAGTAGGCATCCTGCACACGATCATGCTTATACGCCTCCACAATTTGAGAACCCTCAAGAAGCTTGCGCATATTGGAGGCCACCAGTTTTTGCCCCAGATGCGGCCGAAGATCGTGGGTCCGGGGATCGAAAGCATAGGGCACTCCGTGAAGAGCCTCCAGAGAGAGGGCTGCTGCAATATCTGCGGTCTTTGCAAGAACCAGAGCATCCGCGAGAGCCAAAGCTCCTACAGCGGTAAGAACCTGGGTGCCGTTGTTAAGGGCCAATCCCTCCTTGGGCTGCAGGGCAATGGGCTCCATGCCCAGGGAATGAAGCACCTCCATGACGTCCTGATCTTTTCCCTGATAGCGCACCTTGCCATGCCCGAGAAGCGTAATAGCCACATGTGAGAGAGGGCAGAGATCTCCGCTGGCCCCTACAGATCCCTGGGAAGGAATGAGAGGGTGAATACCCCGGTTGAGGTACTCCACCAAGCGCTCCAGGGTGGGAAGACTGATGCCGGAAAAACCCCGGGTAAGGGTGTTGATGCGCAACAGCATGATGGCCCGCACCACATCTTCAGAGAAATAGTCTCCGGTGCCGCAGGCATGGCTGAGCAGAAGATTGGTCTGAAGCTGCCCGCTCTGATCCTTTGGAATAACCACAGACGAAAGATCCCCAAAACCTGTAGTAATACCGTAAATACTCTTCTCTTCCCGCACCCAGGAGGCGACTTTTTCCGCCCCCCGCTGCACAAGAGCTACAGCTCCCGGATCAAGGCGTACCCCGTAGCCTCTTCTCGCAACATTGTAGACATCTTCGAGAGAGAGGGAGTGTCCATTAAGCAGGATTGTCTTTCCTTCCATTTACGATCAGCCTCCTCGGATCTGCTTTCTAAAAAAAGACCTCCCGGAGGAAAACTCACACAACCACGTGTGTGGGAGTTCCGCAAAAGAGGCACTTTCCTTCTTTACTTATTTCAAGCTCTAAAGCATTATAGCACGAACGTTTTACGATGTCATTCTTGCAATTATGACATGCAGTTGACTCCAAAGACCTAGTGTTTCCAAGGTATACGTAGCTAAGATCTTCCTGGGCTTCCTGGCGTAGCTGGCGAAGAAGTTCCAGAGGGGGGGGAGAACCGTTCCAGTTATGGGCGGGAAAGGCCCGGGTAATGTGAAGAGGAATAAAAGGGGAAAGGGAGGCGATCCATCGCACACAGGAGCGAAAGAAACTCTTTTCCGTGTTGATTCCGGGAACCACGAGCCAGGTGATTTCTACATGCACTTCCTGTTCCACCAGGATTTCCACAAAACGCTTTGCCTGAGTGAGAGAACCTCCCAGAAGGTTTTCGTACTGCTCTTCGTTAAAGGATTTGATATCCACATTACACGCCCCAAGAAGAGGCGTCAGCTCCCGAAGGGGCTTTTCCGTCATCTGTCCGTTGGTTACGAGAATACCGGAGCAATCTTCCTGCTGGTTCCACAGCTCAAGACAATCTCGAAGATATTCATACCACACGGTGGGTTCGTTATATGTAAATGCCAGAAGAAAGATCCCCTGCTCTATTCCTGCGGCTACTATCTCTTGAGGAGAACGCTCCCGCTCTTCCCGGGAGGGAAGGGGAGCCGAGACCAGCCGGTGATTTTGGCAGTAGGGACAGTGCATGGTACACCCCCGAGTACCCAAAGAGAGCACCGAAGACCCCGGAAAATAGTGGTACAAAGGCTTTTTCTCCACCGGGTCCACCCCCCAGGCAAGAGGCCTTCCGTAAACCAGAGACTCCAGACCCTGGGTGGGAAAATGCTTTCGGACACCGCAAAAACCGGTCTTTCCGGGAGGGATACCGCAGTGACGGGAACAGAGATCGCACCGGATATCTTCCTCCTCCCAATGCCACCAGGAAGCCCTCCGCAAGGGAGCTCTTTCCGTTGCAAAACAAGAACCCTCTTGGTGAGTACTCCCTCTATTCCTCATGGCGCTCCACCCGAAAGGACATGAGATGGAGATTTTCCAGGGAAGTTTCTAGAATTCCCGCTTTCCTCATGGCGATCTCCACCTGCTGTCGAGGAGTATCAATACCCTCAAGATTGGGAAGAAGCACTCCTCGACGGCTTCCCCGGGATACAATAACGCCAAGAGTCTTGGGATCCAGAGCGTCAAAAGTGGTAGCTTGCGGGGATTCTAGAAGATCGCAGGAAAAAAGGAGAGAAGGAAGTTCTGGTTCCTGAACGGGAGAAAACCGGGGATCCCGAAAGGCTGCCGCCATGGCATTGGCGATGAGCTCCTCCATGAGAGAGGGATAGCAGGGAGAGAGGGTTCCTATGCAGCCCCGAAGGCTTCCATCCAGATTCTTTATGGAGACAAAACAGGCCTTTTGAAGGTGAAGCTCGGGAATCTCTTCGTTCAAAAGAGCAAAGGCTTCGGAGGCCTGAAGCACTCGGTGATTCCGAAGGTAGTGCGCCACCGCATGCCGGGCAAGACCGGGATAAGAAAAGGTGTGAGGAAACTTTTGAGAAGAGGCGTTGTGATCATGCAGATCATGCATCTCACACACCTCCTTCATGCCGGAGAAATTCCTCGGGAGCTTTGCGATAGGCCACACAATACCCCACCCCAAAGGGGGCCTCGTAATTAAGCACGGAAAAAGGGAGATCCCCCGCAAGCCCCAAAGCGCAGAGCACCGAAGCAAGGCCACATTCCTGAGCGTCTCTTCGTTCTTCCAGAGAGAGATTTCTCAGGGGAAGGCTCTCCCCTCCTTCGAGAGATGCCACCACCATCTGATCAAAACGTTTTCCCCAGGGGTGATATCTTCCGGGAGCCGAAGGAGTAACCCCATGAGAGAGATCTCCGCTGGCCAGAAGCCCCCATTTCTTTTCGGGGAGAAATTGTGCAAGAGCTCTTCCCGCATCATAAGCTTCCTGGGGAGAAAGTCCCGCGGGGTTCATGACCATGAGGGGAGGAAGGGCTTGCCAAAATTGCGAGAGATAGTAGAGAGGCACCAGACAGCCGTGATCCAACTCTATCCTGGATTGAGAGAGAGTTCTATAGGGTATCTTCTCCCCTCGAAAAATCGTTTCTAAAGATGACAACGCTTCGGGGAATCCTAAAGTTTTAAGAGCCACCGCGGAGGCTCCGAAATCTCGAAAAGAACCCTCGTATGTTTCCGCAACTCCCAGAAGCATCTTTCCAGGAACAAAGGGAGCATGGGGAGAAAGAAGCACCAGAAGCTCCGGGGGATTCAAGGCTTTTCCCAGGTCGAGAAAGGCCTGAATGGTATTTTTCGCCCCCCCTTCTCCCCCTCGTCCCACTTCGGGCACCACAATAGGAGGGTGGGGTGCCACACACGCCCAGATCCACATGAAGATCCTCCTCTCTCATAACAAAACCATAAAAAATTCAAAACTCCCTCAAAGACTACAGGATCATCATAGCATCTCCAAAGGAATAAAAGCGATAGTCCTTGGCCACCGCCTCCCCATAGGCCTCCAAAACGTTGTTATATCCTCCAAAGGCAGAAACCAGCATGAGCAGGGTGCTCTGGGGGAGATGGAAGTTGGTAATCATGCCGTCGATGATTCTAAAGGGATATCCTGGATAGATAAAAAGGCGAGATTTTCCCTTTCCAGCCTTGAGGGTTCCAGAAACCCCTGCGGTTTCAAGGCTCCGCACGGCGGTGGTCCCCACGGCGATAACCCTTCCGTTCCGTTTTTTTGTCTCCGCCACCGCCTCTACTGCAGCGGGAGAGATCTCAAAATGTTCCTCATGCATGGTGTGATCCCTAATATCCTCGGTCTGCACAGGACGAAAAGTCCCCAATCCTATGTGCAGGGTGAGAAATGCCAGAGAAACCCCCTGACGCTGAAGCTCTTCCAAAAGATTTTCCGTGAAGTGAAGTCCCGCCGTAGGTGCTGCCACAGAACCGAGCTCCCGGGCATAGATAGTTTGGTACTGCTCATCCTTTGCCTGAGATTCCGTGATGTAGGGAGGCAGAGGCACCACGCCGCAATTCTCAAGAAAGGGATGCATCTCCAGATTTTCCGGAAACTCCACCACCCGCAGCCCCCCCTCGGAAGAAGAGGGAAAGACCGTCACCGCAACTCCCCCTTCCAGAAGAACCCGGGTAGCCCGTTTCAGTTTTTTCCCCGGCCGCACCAGGGCTTCCCAGCGGTGCGGCGCACTTTCCAGAGAATGAAGGAGAAAAATTTCAACCCTGCCCCCACTCTCCTCCTTTTCTCCGAAGAGCCGGGCCGCAAGAACTTTAGTATCGTTCAAGACGAGGAGATCTCCGGGATGGAGAAAGTTTTTCACCTCGTAAAATGTATGATGATGTCTCCTGCCGGTTTCCCTCTCAAGCACCAGAAGTTTTGATCTGTCCCGGGGGGATACAGGATTTTGAGCGATACGGTCTTGAGGTAATTCAAAGGAGTAGCTTTTCGCCTGAAAGAGATTGCTGTTCATAGCCACCATTCTACCTCATTTTCAGCGCACTTTTTTTGTGGTGGTTCCCGGATAGTAGTGCTTCAGAATCTTTTCCCAGCTCCATCCCTGTTCCGCCAAAGCCTTGGCCCCCCATTGAGAAAGCCCTACTCCGTGTCCCCAGCCCTTTCCGGAAAGATGGAATTCTCCAGATTTCGCGGAAAGCATGGAAAGAATGTTCCCTCCCGTGCCGGGAGCCGGAATCTCCTTGCGCTTTTTTTCAAGATAGCTTCGTTGCTTCTCCGGATGCAAAAGCATATCCATAAGTTCCTCCGCAGAAAAAACCCCCTGCTGGGTCATCCGGGAAAGCTCTTCCTGCTCTTTGAAAGAAACCGCCCCCTCCGGAGAGGGAAGAGCAGTATTTTTTGAAGAGGTTACCTCAAAATTGGTGCTTCGTAGGACATTGCTTCCCAGAGCCGTGCGAAAACGATGGGCCGAAACGCTTTTGTTTCCAGCGCTTCCGGAAAACCGAAGTGTCACCGCCCGTCCATAGGTATCTCGGGTTCCCACCTGCATGGAATAGACCTCTCCCACGGAAGATCCCATTTTCTGCAACGCCTCCTGAATCTGCCGGGGGGAAAGAGAGAGCTCCCAGGAAGAATAGGGAGAGGTGTATTTCAGGGGCTCCTGTCGGGGCAAAAGATAGGGAACCGAACCACCCCATACATCACGAACATCCGCAGTGCTCCCCCCACTATCAGAATGATAGGGCGTGAGGGCATATTTCCCCTGATAGACGAGAACCATCCCTTTGGTGGCCTGAATAGCCCTATCACATTGGGAGTCTTCCGCATTGATCCCCCGATAGACCTGACAGTGCGGAAGGGCACAGATATCAAAACCTTCGGAAGCATGTCTTCCCTTATGGGATACCGCATAGGTTCGGGCCACCACCGCCTGGGCCTTGAGCACTTCCTGAGGCCACGCAGGATTTGCCTCCATCTTGAGAACCCCTCGAAGATAGCTCTCCACATCAATGACGTTTATCACGGAGATTCCCGAAGAACCTTGGCGAAGCTCTAGAGAGCCCCGATAGGGATGCTTTACCCAAACCACGGGAGCCTTACCCTGGATTTTTACAGGAAGTGAAAGAGTCTTCCCTTTTACTTCCACGTAATTTTTCTTAAGGTACTTTACCGGGGTGGATCCCGAAAAGGAATATTTTTTGCCTTGGGCATCCAGCAACGTATACGCTTTGGCGGAAGAGAGGGTTCCGGTCCTCACGTTCAGGGCCACACCGACCCTTAAGGTTTCTCCCACCGCCTTTCCAGGGGGAAGGAGGAAAAGAAAAGTGAAGGCAAAAAGAGAGAGGAGAAAAAGGGCATACGGAAACGGGGCTTGTCGTTCTCGGCAGAAGATCATATAAAAAGCTCCTTCCTTATGTCGTCTGTGTCACCAATGGGTTGCCTTTGAAAAAATCGTATACGCTAAGACACTCCTGAGAGAGGAATGCTCAGAGCATCACTCCTCCTCCCAGGAGAAGGTCTGCTGCGGGGGAGCGGAAGGGGCTGGAGGGGTCATGGAAAAGAGAAAAAAAGCATTATCCGTGGCTTTTCTTCCCCGGGGAGTTTTTTCAAGAAAACCCTGACGTATCAGAAAGGGCTCGTAGATATCCTCCAGAGTTTGGGGCTCTTCGTTAACTGCGGAGGCCAGAGTGGAAAGCCCCACGGGGCCGCCTCCGAAAAGCTTCACCAGGGCTCCCAAATACTTCCGGTCTCCTTCATCAAGCCCCTCTTGGGTGATACCAAGCATATCAAAGGCTCTTTCGGCGATCTCCAGATGCACTCTTCCCTCCCCTTTGACCTGAGCAATATCCCGAATTCTTCGGAAGAGTCGCAAAGCCACCCGAGGTGTTCCCCGAGAACGACGGCCTATCTCCCAAGCAGCCTCGTCGAGAATGGGGATTCCATGCTTTTGCGCCGCCCGGGTGACGATGGAGGAAAGATCCCCGGGAGTGTACAGGTCAAGCTGCTCCACAATACCAAACCGGGCCCGGAGAGGAGAAGTGAGAAGCCCCAGCCTTGTGGTAGCCCCAATAAGAGTGAAAGGAGGAAGGGAAAGCCGGATGGTTCGGGCTAGAGGCCCCTTGCCTACCACGATATCTAAAGCAAAATCCTCCATACCTGCATAAAGGATCTCCTCCACCTGAGGCGGAAGCCGGTGGATTTCATCGATAAAGAGGACATCTCCCCCCTGGAGGTTCGAAAGAATTGCCGCCAAATCCCCGGAGCGCTCAAGAGCTGGTCCCGAAGTAATGCGCATCTCTCCCCCCATCTCCCGGGCGATAATTCCTGCAAGAGTGGTCTTACCCAATCCGGGAGGACCGTGGAAAAGCACATGATCCAGAGGTTCTTTCCTCTGGATGGCTGCCCGAATGTAGATGGAGAGCTTCTCCTTCAGCCCCTGCTGCCCCACAAAATCTTGGAGAATCTGGGGACGCAGAGGAAGAAGCTCTTCCTCGCATCCCAGGAGAGATCCCTCCACAAGGCGATCCTGTTCCGTTTCGGGAAAAGTCATGGCTGAAGCCTCCGAAGGGCTTGGTGAAGAAGCGCACTTTCATCGGCGGAAGCCTTTTCCTCGGATGAAAGCACCTCCTTCAACGCTGCTAAAGCCTCCCGCCGGGCAAAACCCAGGGAGAGGAGGGCCTCAAGAACCGTATGTCGCACGGAGGCACCTTCGGAAGAGGGAGAGTCTTCCGAAAAGCTCCGAGGATCTTCCAAGACACCTTCTCCCATGGCCTTATGCACCTTTTCGGAGAGTTCGAAACAGAGGCGTTCAGAAATTTTTTTCCCTATCCCCGGAAGAGAGGCAAAGAGGGAGGCCTGAGAGTTCACAATGGCATCAAGAATCTCCCCAAGATCCAGGGAAGCCATGATAAGCATGGCCATCCGGTTCCCCACTCCCCGAACCGAGGTAAGCATGGAAAAAAGGGCGCGCTCCTTTTCATCTGCAAACCCGAAGAGGAGAAACCCCGTATCTTCCTGAGACTGAAGATGCACGTAAAGAAGGAGAGGTTCTCCCTCCTCCGCCATCTGGAGCACCGCCCGGGTACAGAAAAAGAGGAACCCCACGGAACCCACTTCGAGAACGATCTGCCCCCGATCGGCCTCCACAGAGGCCACAACACCTTTACAGTAATGAATCATCTATCTTCTCCCAAACCATAGTGCAGAGATGCACGGAAAACCTCTCTTACGCCATTCTCCTGGGGAGTCTACCCTCCCTCGGAATCAATACACGCCCACCCGATGGTGATGACGAAAAAAGAGGAGTCCCGTAATGGCGATGGCAAGTCCATCCGCCGCATCGTCGGGACGAGGAAGCTCCGAAAGATTGAGAAGGCGCTGCACCATTTTCTGCACCTGTCCTTTATCCGCAGCTCCGGTTCCGGTAACCGCAATCTTCACATCCCCGGGATTCGGCTCAATAAGGGGTTTCTTCTCCAGCGCTGTCAGCAGAAGTATCACCCCTCGAGCCTGCCATACCATCTCCGCTGTAGTTTTATTCTTACCGAAATAGAGCTTCTCCACCGCCGCACAATCCGGAGAAAAGGAGGAGAAGAGGTCTCCCAAGTTCTCATACACGTAAAGAAGGCGCTCCCCCATGGGAGTCTTGGAAGATGTTTCCAGGCAACCGTAGGCAAGAGGTTTAAAAACCGAACCTTCCAGAGAAACCACACCATATCCCAAACGTCCGAGACCGGGATCGATACCGAGACAGATCATCTAGTTTTCCAGAGAATTCATAACATCCTCAGAAATATCGAAGTTACATGACACGGACTGTACATCATCGTGATCGTCCAAAATATCTAAAAGATTAAGAATCTTCCCCGCCACTCCCTTATCCTCCACGGGAACGGTGGTCTTCGGAACCTGCTGGGCTTCTGCGGAACCCACCAGATATCCCGCCTTTTTCAGGGCTTCCGCCACATCCAGCACGATCCCCGGTTCTGTATAGACCGTGACGTCTCCGTCTTCGGAAGAGAGATCCTCCCCTCCCGCATCAATGACCGCCATCATAAGCTCTTCTTCGTCCACATCCCCCTGAATTTCGACAACCCCCCGGCGCTCGAAGATCCAAGAGACACAACCCACTTCTCCGAGGTTTCCTCCGTTTCGGCTGAGAAGGGCCCGTATTTCCGGGGTGGTTCTATTCTTGTTGTCCGTGGTAGCTTCAATGAGAATCGCCACCCCCCCGGGGCCGTAGACCTCGTACATGATCTCTTCGTACACGGCTCCCTCAATCTCTCCGGTACCTCTCTTGATAGCCCGTTCAATGTTATCCGAAGGAACTGAAGCGGACTTGGCCCGCTCAATAGCAGCCTTGAGCTTCATGTTCATCCCGGGATCGCCTCCACCCTCCTTGGCGGCCACGATAATTGCCCGGACAAGCTTCTGAAACGCTGCGCCTCGCTTGGCATCCTGTGCTGCTTTTCGGTGTTTAATATTAGCCCATTTAGAATGTCCTGCCACGAAAATACCCCCCGATTTTCAATGTTGTACAAAAACTGACTAACCCATCTCTCCTACTTCGCAGAGAGGCGGCATCTTCCGCTTGTGTTCCGAGCGACGGTACGTCTCTTCCACGAAGGATTGTACCTCTTGAGAGACCGGTTGCTCAAGAAAATAATTATCCAGCTCCTGATAGGTGTGTCCCATCTCCTTCTCATCAGTCTGTCCCTCCCAGAGACCTGCGGAAGGGGGCTTCACGATAACCTCTTGGGGTACTCCCAAATGCACTGCAAGGGCCCGGACTTCCCCCTTGAGAAGATCTCCCAGAGGGAGAAGGTCTACCCCGGAATCCCCATGCTTGGTAAAATATCCCAGGGCCAGCTCAATCTTATTCCCCGTACCGCAGACGAGAAAACCCTTCTCCTGGGCCGCCGCATAGAGGGTTAGCATCCGCAGGCGAGGTTTGATATTTGCCAGGGCGAGGGAAGAGGCGAGCCCTTCCTCCCGGGGAAAGGCCTCAAGGAGGGTATCGTAGGATTTGGAAAGGTCTACCCGAATAGTAGGAATATCCAGGACCTCCGCTACCTTGAGAGCATCCTCCGCATCCTTGGGATTGCTATGGCACGGCATGAGAATCCCCCGAACATTTTTGCCGAAAGCTTTTCGGGCAAGACCCGCCACTACCGCAGAATCAATGCCCCCGCTCAGGCCGAAAACGCATCCCTTTCTTCCGGAAGAAACTCCCTGCTCCTGCAGCCAGGAAACTATTTTTCTTTCCAAAGCTTCAGAATCCCTGTATGCTTTCATCATCGAATCCTCCCTACCGTGTGTGATTCAGTTTTCAAAGGCGTATTGTAGCATAACTTCCGATCACCCTTTCTATTCTCCCAAAAAGCTCCGGGAGAGCGGATAATCTGCCCGAAAAGAGGTTGCAATGTTATGGAAAAGGCACTCGTTTTTGACGGCTACGTGGACGAGCCTTCCTGCTTCGGTGTCCCCCCCTATATTTCTCCCTACGTTCGCTACGCCTTCGGGCTTCTTCGAACCTCGGGGTTCGACGTATCGTATATAACTGCAGACAAATGGCGAGAGACCAGCCTTGAAAGCCTCTGGAAAGAGGCGGCATATATTATTCTCATCAGCGGCTTTACCGTACCGGGACGCTATCGGGGAGGATCTCCTCTTCTGCTCAGAGAGCTTGAGGAATTGGTGCGTCTCCCTCGTCAAGGAATGCTTTTCTTTGGAGGCTCCCTTGTGCGGGGGTACTCTCTTGAGGGAGGCCGCCCCGCCAGGGAGATGGAAAATCTCTCTCAGTGGGGAGAGTGCTTCTCTCAAGACCCTGTAGCCTCTCTGGCTACCTACCTGCGGAAAAATCGGATAGATCCGGAAGCTCGGAAAAACTATGAAGATCTCGCTCCCTGGGCCGTGGCGGGAGCTTCCCTGGTTCTGCAGCATCCACAGTATCCCCGGATTATTGCGGAGCTTGAACTTTCCGAGGGGTGCAGCCGGCAGGAGGAACACTGCAGTTTTTGTACCGAATGGCGGGGAAACCCCTACCGGGAACGTCCTTTGGAGGACCTTCTTAAGGAGGTTAGGGCTCTTGAAAATTGCGGGGTTCAGGCTTTTCGACTGGGCAAATGCTCGGACATCCTCTCTTACGGGGGTATCAGCACAAACCGGGGAAGATCTCCGAACCCCCAGAGGCTGCACGAACTCTACCACGGGCTTCGCCGGGCAGCTCCAAATCTTCGGGTGCTTCATACCGACAACTGCAACCCCCTGACGGTGGCCCGATTTCCCGAAGAGTCCCGAAAAGCGGTGGAAATCATAGCCTCCTACAACACCGAGGGAGATTGCCTTTCTCTGGGAATAGAAAATCTGGATCCTGGTGTCTCTTCTCTCAATCACCTGAAGGTTACTTCCGAAGAAGCCCTTCAGGCAGTTCGTATCATCAACGAGGCCGGAGGATGGCGGCATCACAGTCGAGGGCTTCCCAAAATCCTTCCGGGATTGAACTTCCTTCTCGGCCTTCCTGGGGAAATTCGGGAATCCCTGGAATACAACACAGGGTTCCTCAAATCCCTGGTCCGGGAGAACCTTCTGGTACGGCGGATAAATATACGGAAGGTCATTCCCTTTCCGGGGTCCCCCGTATGGGAATTGCTGGGGCAATTTCCCCCCCGAACCAAACCTCGGGATATCCGAAGATGGAAAGAGTGGGTTCGGGAAGAGATTGATCCTCTCATGTTCCAGAGATTTGCTCCCCTGGGAACCCTTCTCTCCGGGGTCTTTTCGGAAAGCCGTTCCGGACACTGCATTTTTGGAAGGGCTCTGGGAAGCTACCCCCCTCTTGTGGGGATCATGGATGATGCCCTCCCAGAAAATACCGAGGTGACTGTGGCAGTAACCGACTACGGAAAACGCTCTCTCACGGGGGTCCCCTTTCCGCTCTCTCTGGACACCTGCTCCCGGACAAACCTTCTCGCCCTTCCGGGAATAGGCAAAGCTCGGGCGGATAGGATTTTTCACAATTTCCAAAAGGAGGAAAACTCGTCTTTGGAGGAGCTTCTTGATGATCCAGCCCTGGCAGCCCGAATTTCCATGTACTTCACCGAATGTAAAACCCCCTAGGGATCATTCCCGGGGGGAAATGCAAAAAGAGAAAGGCGGCTTCTCCAGCCACCCTTCTCCCCAAAATACGTATCCCCCGGAACTCCCCGAAACGTTTACTTTTTATCCACAACTTCCTTTAGAACCTTGCCAGGCCTGAAGACGGGTACTTTCTTTGCAGGGATCTTGATAACCTTCTTGGGATCCTGGGGATTACGTCCCTGCCGCGGTGCCCGATCCCGAACCTCAAAAGTTCCAAAACCCACGAGCTGCACCTTATCTCCTCGAGAGAGAGCCTGCTCGATGGAAGAGAATACCGCATCCACGCATTCACTGGCATCCTTTTTGCTACTGCCGGTCGCTTTGGCAACTTCACTTACCAAATCACTCTTGGTCATACGAAACACCTCCTACAGATTTGGGACAAAACCCTCTGATATCAGGGCTGAAGTCGCCCTTTGCCTCATTATTACAGCTTTTGTTAGGAAGGTCAAGGGCTACAACCATCTAATCCGAACGATTTTTCCATTTTATTCTAATAGGTACCCCGGAATAGTCTTCCAGAGAACGCAGTCTCTTCTCGACATGACGCTCAAACTGCTTTGTTACGATCTCCTTGTCGTTTACCACGAAAAGAAAAAAGGGTGGCGCCGTGGCAGCTTGAGTACAGTAAAAAAGCTTGAGGAAACGCCCCTTGCCATTGCTGGGCATTCTTTCAAAAGCCATAAGCTCTCGGAGCAGCACATTGAGCTTTGCCGTGGAAATTCGATTCTCCCGATGCTCATGAACTCGGAAGATAGCCTTGATAAGATCCCCCATATTCCTCCCGGTTTTGGCAGAGACAAAAACCATGGGAGCATGCTGAAAGAAAACAAAAGCTTGTCGCAGGTATTTCCGCATGTTGTCCCCGATCTTGGGATCCCCCGGAGCAAGATCCCATTTGTTTACCACGAAGACCAGGCCTTTTCCCTTCTCAAGCACATGACCGCATATTCTTTTCTCGTTTTCTGTGGCAGGCTCCTCTCCATCCATGACGAGAACCGCCACATGACAGCGATCAATGGCACTGTAGCTTCGCACCATGGAATAGTACTCCACCGAAGAGGATACGCGAGACCTCTTTCGCAATCCCGCGGTATCAATAATACGCAGGGGTCCCGAAGGGGTCTGCACTATGGTGTCTATGCTATCTCGGGTAGTTCCAGGCACGGAGCTTACAAGGGATCGCTCCTGTCCTACAAAGTAGTTGAAAATGCTTGACTTTCCCACATTGGGACGCCCCACCAGGGCCACCGAAAGAACCGAGGACTCCTTAAGGGGTTCTTTTTCCTCGCCCTCTTCATCCTCGGGTTCGATTTTCAACATCCGGGAAATCGTATCAAGAAGCTCCTCAATGTTTTTGTTATGTACCGCACTTACTGGGAGAATATCTTCAAATCCCAGAGCTGTAAACAGGTGCTCCCCCAGGTAGTCCGGAGAATCCGCCTTATTAATTACCAATATGACAGGTTTGCCGCTTTTTCGCAAGAGTAATGCGATGTCATGATCCGTGGGCATCAAGCCGGTCTGGGCATCCACAAGGAAAAGGATCAAATCGCTTTCTTCTATGGCAATTTCCGCCTGTTTGCGTATCTGAACATCATACTCTTTGCTCTGTTCTCCGAGGATTCCTCCGGTATCCACCATGTAAAAAGATTCCCCCCTATGGAGGAGCTCCGCATAGAGTCGATCCCGGGTTATACCGGGAACATCATCCACAATGGCTTGTCTTTTCCCTAGAAAACGGTTGAAAAGCGAGGATTTTCCCACGTTGGGTCTTCCGATGATGGAGATTACGGCCATGGCACTATTCCTTTCCAAAAACGCATTCAGATATGTAACAGATCAATCTCTCCAGATGCGAAGAGAGCAGGGATGTCTTCTTCTGGCATGAGGATTTTGAATATCGAAAACCCGACGTATAGCTTCAAAAACCGGGTTTATCTCCTCGCATTTTATCCAGAGCGTCTCTTCGGAGTCTTCCTGAGCTCCCGAAAAATGCGAAAAAGGAACGCCCTGCCGTTCCAGCTCCTCTTCCAGAGAGGCACGCGCGGAAGGATGCGGAGAGAGTTCAATGAGGGTTCCGTAGGGGGGGAAGGAGAACAGTTTTCTCTCCCGAAGCTCTTCTCTCCAAAAGGTCTCCCACCCTTTTTCCAACGCCCTCTGCCATCCCTTTCGAGGATTCCTGGTTTGAAGGAAGATTTTCCTCGAAGGAAAATGCTCCCTTCCTCGCCAGCAGGACTCCCACACCATGCGAAAGGCCTTTTCCCGCGAGTTATAGGTGGATCTTCGAGCTTCCGCATCCGCATCAAGCCAAGCCACAAGGGCAATTGGAAGGATATCGCAGAGGGCAAGAGCTTTTCTTGTTCCTAAAATAATCCCCCCGGACCTCTTTATCTTTTCAAGGGGAAGTGCTCCATGCTTCTTCTCCCTATCGAAGAGAAAACAGAGGGCACTTTGTCCGAGAAGAGACTGGAGTCCTTTGTGCAAACCTTGGAGCCCTGCCCTCCTATAGGCAAAGATGGCTCCCCGACAGTGAGGACAACTTTCCCGAGAAGCCTCGGAAGCACCGCAGCGAGAACAGCGATAACGTCCTGATTCACCCATCTCCAGAGTTCCTCCACAGAGAGAGCAGATAAAAACATGGCCGCAATCGGCACAGAGGAGTTCCCTATTGTGATCAGTTCTGTCAAAAATCCAGAGAACTCCTTCCCCCCGCTTTTGCCTCTCCAAACTTTCTTCCAAAAGCTTTTTGGAAAGAGGAAGTTCTCCCTCTGTTCCTTCTGCGGCGAGAGGGACTCCCCGGGAGGGATGGGCAAAGACAAAGGAGTTTTGAAAAGGCTCCTGCTCTTTTGGTTTGAGCTGCACAAAAACTCTGGACGAGGGAACCCTTCCTCCAAAATAGACGGTGCTTGAGAAATAACTCCCCCGCTTGGCAAGAACCGAACGAGCGTGCAGGAAGGGAGCTTTTCTGGATTCGTAAGCCCCGCTCTCCTCTTGATCAATAACGATAAAATCCATTTTCGGAAAGGGTGCGAAGATGGATCCCAAGGAGCCCACAAGAAAAGGAATTGTCCCCTGTCGAATCTGTTCCCATAAGAGAAACTGTTTTTCCTTTTTCCCTTTTCCCGAAAGATCCCAGAGGGCTCCTCCCTGGAGGAGGTCTCTTTCCTCAAGATAGAGCCAGAAAGAGCGAGCCTGTTCTATTTCGGGAAAAACAAAAATCCCCCGGGAGCAGGGAGCGTGCTGCAACATATCCGCGTACGCTTGGTAGCGCAAAGAATCTTGTCCTTTGTATATACAGGAATAGGAGGAACTTCCCTCTCCTTTTTTTGGCTCTTGGGAGGAGGGAGAGAGGACTTCCCCTCGTAAAACCTGTTCGGGTAAAACCGTTTTCAAAGCCAATCCCGGAGCACAGAGATACCGCCGGGAAATCCATAGAGCCAGCTCCCACAGCTCCTCCCCCATGGGAGGAAAGGCTTCAAGAAAATCTCCCGCCTCCCGTATAGCAAATTTTCGTCCCTTCTCCTGGAGAGGCGGATTTTCCCAGGAGAGAAAGAATCCCACCCGGCGGGTTTTTCCCAGAGGAACCTCTATCCTGGACCCAGGAAGAGGAGAGGGTGAGGGAATATTCCCACAGGCATAGGTCAAGGGGGTCCACCAAGGGCCGGGAACGATGACCGAAAGATAGTTCATGGAAGAAAAACTGTCATGAGAGATCTATCTCTTTTGAAGGGGAAATAGCGTCAAAAATGGCCGCTGCCACATGAGCTTTGGTTCCTTCGAAGGTGCGGCTTCTTCCTGCCCTATCCAGAAGGGTAACAGCATTATGGGAAGAGCCAAAGGCGCTCTTCTCTCCTCCCACAGAGTTGGCCACCATGTAATCCGCATTCTTTCGAACCAGTTTTTTCTGAGCGTTTTCCAAAAGGTCTTCGGTTTCCGCCGCGAATCCGAGAAGGATTTGATGCTCTTTTTTCGTCCCCCCCGCCTGAGCGAGCAGATCCGGATTTTGTACCAGCTCCAGTTGGAGCGTTTCCTTGCCATGTCGTTTTATCTTATGGGAGCTTTTGTGTTCAAAGCGATAATCTCCCACCGCTGCAGCCATAAGAAGCATGTCATAGGCATCCCGAAGACGCTCCATCTCCTCCCCCATCTCCTGAGTACTTACCACAGGAATATGTTGGAATCCATACATATTTCCCTCACATACGGGACCCGAAAGGAGAGTCACCTCACCTCCTCTGTACCAGGCTTCCCGGGCAAGGGCGCACCCCATCTTTCCGGAGCTCGGATTACTTAGAAAACGCACTGGATCCAGAAACTCCCAAGTGGGCCCTGCAGTGACAAGGATTTTCTTTCCCCGAAGATCCTTTACAGGAGCCAGAGCACGCCAAACTTCTTCCAAAATATGAGCATTATCCTGCATCTTTCCCTTTCCTACGGTTCCGCAGGCAAGGCGGCCCTCCCCGGGCTCTACCACGTGGTGCCCAAGATTTCTGCACTCCTCTGCATAGAGAGCGGTTCGAGGATGCTCCCACATATGGGTATTCATGGAAGGAAAAAGAAGCCCTCTTCGGGGAGAGGCTAGAAAAAGCCCTCCCAAAAGCACCGAGGACTCTCCCTGAGCGATAACCTTAAGAGAATTCGCCGTACAGGGAGCCACCACCAGAAGATCTGCCCACTCCGCCAGAGAGATATGCGGTATGGTCCATCCTGTGGCATCATTTAAAAAATCCTCTTCCCGAAAGACCTGTTCCTTCGTAAGGGTTGCAAAAAGAAAGGGAGTAACAAATTTTTCCGCCGCCTTGGTGAGAAGAACCCGTACGGAGTTCCCCTCCTTGACAAGAGTATGGACCACCTCGGGCATTTTGTACGCTGCAATGCCTCCGGTAACGCAAAAAAGGATCTTCTTTCCCTTTTTCCAGGAGCACATAATGGTATCCCCTCCAAAGAAGGGTTTAGAGAATCTCCTCGGGGAGACGGATAGAGACCTTGTTTTCCAGAAGTTCTCTGGTGGCCAGGGAGATGGCCTTTTCTGCACCGTCAAGAATCCCCTGCCCCTTCTGTTCGCTTATCTGGCGAGCTCTCTGGGCGATAACCGAGGTGAGGGCGTATTTGTTGTCAATACAGCCTCCCGATCCAAAAACTTTTTCATAATCGAAAAAAATCATGAGCCATCTATCCTTTCTTCCGTAGGCGGAGCACAAGATTCACGAGCTCCGTCGCAGCCTTACCCACTGTATCATTGATCACGCAATGATCGTACTCTCCGGAATGTGCCATTTCGTCTTCCGCATTCTTGAGACGCAGAGAAATTTCATCCAGAGATTCGCTCCGTCTTTTGGCAAGACGATGCAGAAGCTCCTCCCGGGAAGGGGGCATGATAAAAATAAGCACCGCCTCGGGATAGGCTTTTTTTACAGCAATAGCTCCTTGGACATCAATCTCAAGAAGCACGTCCCTCCCTTGAAAAAGTTTCTCCTCCACATCCTTCCGGGGAGTTCCGTAATAGTGATCATGTACCTGAGCCCATTCAAGAAATCCTCCCTGATCTACCAGATCCCGAAAAATCTGGTCCTGCACAAAAACGTAGTCTTTTTCAGGGGTCTCATTTTGTCGGGGAGGCCTGGTAGTCCAAGAGACGGAATAATGCAGATCCGGAACCTTCTCAAAAAGAATTTTCCGCAACGTCCCCTTACCGGCACCGCTCGGGCCGGAGAGAACGAAGAGTATTCCCTTTTTTTTGCTATTCATGTTGAGCCGATAGACCCCCTTCCTCGGCATAACGATGGGCCAGGGTTTCCGGTTGAAGGGCCGAAAGTATTACATGCCTGCTGTCTGTAACCAGTACAGAACGGGTTTTTCTCCCCTGGGTGGCATCAATGAGAAGCCCTTCCTGTCGGGCCTCTTCTTTCAATCGTTTTACCGGTGCTGAAGAAGGACAGATGATGGAAATCACCCTATCCCGGACCACCATATTGCCAAAACCGATATGCAAAAGTCGGGAATTCATCAATATCACTCCACATTCTGTATTTGTTCTCGAATGCGTTCCAATCTCGATTTGACTTCCACGACCCCCCATCGAATATCTCCGTCATTCGACTTGGATCCCATGGTGTTAATTTCTCGATTTATCTCCTGGAGAAGAAACTCCACCTTTCTCCCCACCAGCCCCTTATCTTTCATGGAGGACTGCATCTTCTGCACATGGCTTCGGAAGCGGCAAACCTCTTCCGCAATATCCTGTTTTTCTGCAAGAAGAGCCGCCTCCTGGAGAATCCGGGACTCCTCAAGGGAGAGATCTGCTCCCACGTCCTCCAGGAAATTTTTCAACCGATCTCGAAGAGTTAGGACCACGTCTTTCCGCAAAAGGTTCCAGCGCTCTTCAATACCATGGACAAACTCTTCCGCCTCCAGGAGGTGATGCCGCATTTCCTCGTAAAGATGCTCTCCCTCAAGGGAACGCATAACATTCCAGGCGGAGACAGCCTTTTCAAGTTCCTCAAGAATATGCTCTTTGAGCTTTTCGTAAAGATCCTCTCCCAGAGCTCCTTCCTGATCAAGCACTCCCGGAAGAAGAAGGAGTGAATCTATCCGTACATCCTCAAGGATATGATATTTTTTCTGGATCTCCTGGATCTTATGAAGATACTTCCCCAGCACATCCTCCGCAATAGGGATCATACGCTGTTCGGAGTTCCAGGAGAAGGAGATGCGCGCCTGCATCTTTCCGCGAAAAGACTCCCTTCGAAGTCTATTTTGAATCTCCTGCTCCATAAAGGCAAGATCCCGGGGCACCCGAATGGAAATGTCCTGGTATCGATGATTGACGCTGGAAATAGTACACTCCAGGTTTCCCCAGGGGGTTTGGGTCTGACTTCGTCCGTAACCGGTCATACTTTTCATAGTTGTCATTCCTTTTTCGAGAAAAAACGCTCCAGATACCCTAAAAGAAAGGGGACACCTTCCCCGGAGAGGGCACTTACGGGAAAAACGGACTCCTCCTCTCGGGCAAGGAAAAGACTATGGGCTTCCTGGATCTCCTCTGGGAGGGCATCAATTTTATTAATCAGACAGATTCGGGGTACCTCCCAGGCATGTATATCGCACAGGGTCTCCCGAACCACCCGGTAATCTTCCTCAAAGGAGGGGCTCTCTCCATCGAGAACGAGTAACAGTATCTGAGCCGAGGCAATTTCCTCGAGGGTGGCCCGAAAGGAAGAGATCAATTCCGGAGGCAAATTTCGGATAAAACCTACCGTGTCAGAGAGGAGGAACACACCGCCTCCGGGAAAAAAGGCCTTCCGCACCGCCGTATCAAGAGTGGCAAAGAGCTTGTCCGATCCAGGGATATCCTCTCTCCGGGCAAGTTTCCCGAGAAGAGTGGTCTTTCCACTGTTAGTATATCCCACCAGGGCTGCCAGGGGGAGATCTTTTTTCGATCGTCTCTGACGGCGATACTCTCGCTGTTTTTGGACGGTTTGGAGTTTTTTCTCTATGTTTTTTATGTTTCTGTCCAGCTTGCGTCTATGCCGGACATATTCGGTCTCTCCGGGACCCCGGGTGCCGATGCCTCCCCCAAGACGAGACATCTGATGCCCTAATCCTTTGAGGTAAGGAATTTCACGACGGTACCGGGCAAGGGCAATCTGGAGTTTCGCCTCGTTGGTAAAAGCTCGGGCTTCGAAAATCTGAAGAATAATTTCTGATCGATCCCATACGGTTTTTCCGAGAAGCGACTCCAGAGCGTACCTCTGGCGAGGGGTGAGAAACCCATCCACCACGGCAATGGAAGCTTCTAAAAAATCCATAGCCCCTTGTATTTCGAGAATCTTCCCCTTTCCCACATAGTACCGGGGATCCGGAGTTTTGCGGTATTGCACAAAAAACTTCAGGAGCGTACAGCCCAAGCTGCCAAGAAGACTCGAAAGCTCCTGAATCTGCCGATCCAGGAGAGCTTCGGAATTTCCGGAGTTTCCAAGTACAGTAAATGCGACAACTCGCCTCTGAATTGTCGCACCTTCGTGAGATTTTTTCACAAAAATTCTCCCCTGCGCACAAGACAAACCGCGGCTCCTCCTCAGGAGGGAGCCATATGAAGGGCTAGTTTTTCCACCACTTCATCTATGGAAAGAGAGGTGGTATCCACCTCCAAGGCATCGGAAGCCTTTCGAAGGGGAGATTCCTTTCTGTGGGTATCCAGAAAATCCCGCTCCAGAATATTCTTCAAAACTTCCTCGTAGGATATCTGAGAGGCGGAGTCTTTTTCCCGAAGCTCCCTGCACCTTCTCATTGCCCTTTCTTCCGGAGAGGCACTGAGAAAAAATTTAAAGTTAGCCTGAGGAAAGACCACCGTCCCCATATCCCGCCCCTCCGCCACCAATCCTGGATCCCGAGCCTGCTGGCGCTGCAGAGTGAGCAGGTGTTTCCGCACTTCCGGAAGGGAGGCATAAAGGGAGACTCGCCCGGAGACCTGGGGAAGACGAATCGCCTCGGTGATATCCCTTTCGGAGAGAAAGAGGCGTTCTTCCCGAAAACGGAGGGAGAGAGAACGCATAAGGCTTTCGATCTTTTCGGTCTCCTCAGGCTCTACTGCGTTTTCCATACAATATAGGGTCACCCCTCGATACATGGCCCCGGTATCAAGAAAAGGAAGGCCAAATCTTTCAGCAATTTTCTTTGCCACCGTGCTCTTTCCGGAGCCCGCAGGGCCGTCTATGGTAACAATGAGCACGTGAGGTTACACCTTCTCCAGCTGGAACTCTTCTTCCACCTGGGAAATGAGATCCACCGATTCCGAAAGAAGTATTTCGAAATCCGTAACCCCAAGACGCTCGAGAGCTCCAGGGGAGATGTTGCTCTGAAGACCGTCCGCACCCAGGCCAAGGCCAAGCATAAGGCAGATAGCATTGGCCAAATGCACCACATCCACAAGTTTGCGCATCTGCACATCTTCTGCCTCAAAAGCATCCGGCTCGTGATGATACCGGGCCACATACTGGTAGGATTCGGGAAGGTTCCACTGCTCAAGGATCATGCTCGCGACTTGAGCATGATCAAAGCCCAGCACATCTCTCTCGGCATCCACGAAAGGTACGCCATCTTCCTCCACCAGACGAACGATAATGCTGTATCCGAAACGAACAAAATCGTTCAGTACTATTTTGCCAAGATCGTGCAGTATTCCTGCCACGTAGGCTTCTTCAGGATCTGCCCCGAACTTTTGGGCAAGATGCTTCGAAACGTAGGCCACTCCCAGAGAGTGAATCCAGAGCTGTCCCCGGTCAAGGGCATATCCGGTGAAGGAACTTTCCATGAACTTATACACCGATGCGGAGAGAACGATACTCTTCACCGCCCGGAAACCCAGGAGAGCTATGGCTTCGGTAACGCTGGTGATCCTTCGAGAAAAACCGTAGTAAGCAGAATTTGCCAAACGCAAAATGCGTATGACCAAACCTTCGTCTCGGGAAAGCTTCCCCGCCACATCACTGGCACTACTATCAGGATTATCGAGAACTTTCAGCGTGTCAATGACAAACTGAGGTAACGAAGGGATCTCCTTTACTCTCTTTAAAACGCGTTTCTGTATAAGATCTTTTGTTCGATCATCAATTCCCTGCATGATACGACCTCCCGCATGGATTCCAGTTTAGACCGAACCCCCATGGTGTATCATACACCATAGCTCCTTTTTAGAAAACGTTCGGTATGTTCCGGGGAGAAGATTGTTGAGCTTCAGATTTCCCAAGGCTATGCGCTTCAAGAAAAGAACGGAATTTCCAAGATGTTGAGCCATAAGTCGGATTTCTCTCTTCAAACCCTCCTGAAGAACGATACGTATCCAGCAATCTTCGGGCTCCCGGGAGAGAATCTCCAGGGAGAGGGGAATTCGCTTTTTTCCTTCCAGAGAGATACCTTCTCTCCAGGAGAGAAGGCTTTTCCGCACAAGAGGATGCCGGAGCATCACCTCGTAGGTTTTGGATATTCCCTGGCTTGGATGTCCCAGGGAATGAGAAAAATCCCCATCGTTGGTAAGAAGCAGGAGCCCCTGACTGTTCTTATCGAGACGTCCTATGGGAAAGATACGATCCTGCGTAAGAAAGGACGCCGGCAGCACCTCGTATATTGTAGCATTATGAGGGTCAGAGAGGGAACAAACATATCCCTCGGGTTTGTAAAAAACCACATAGAGATGCTTTCGGGGAAGAAGCGGTTCCCCCCGAAGGCATACGCTCTGCTCCGGGGAGATGAGGGTACCCGGAAAACGAACCACCTCTCCATCCACTGAAACAGCTCCCTCTTCCACCAGGGTCTCCACAGATCGCCGGGACCCAGCACCGCAGGAGGCAAGAAATTTATTGAGCCGAATCCTCTCTCCGGATGCCATCGTGCCCTCCTATTCCTCTTCCTGGAGTTCCTCAAGAGAGGGAAGATCCGTGATGGAGTTTATGCCAAATATCTCGAGAAAAAAATCCGTAGTTCTGTAAAGAAAGGGATTCCCGGTTCCCCTTCTCCTCCCGGCAATACGCACCAGGCCAAAGCGTAAAAGGGTATCAACGACCCGATCGCAGCGAACGTTGCGAATCTCTTCAATCTCTCCTCGGGTTACAGGTTGATTATATGCTATGACCGCAAGAGTTTCCAGGGCGGCCTTACTGATCCGGAGCTTTTCTTCCCCCGCCTGAATTCTGAGCCTCTCCACCACCTCATGATGTTCCGGAGCGGTAACCACCTGCCACCCCCCCGCAAGCCGCACAATACGAAGAGCGTGCTCCTGTCGGTAATGCTCCTGAAGATCTCTCAGAAGTTTCCCTGCGAGACTTTTTTCCTCCTCCATGAGCCCAGCAATTCGCTCCTCCGAAAGAGGTTCCGAAGAGGAAAAAAGAAGGGCCTCAAGGGTGTGCATGCGAACATCTCCGGAGCTATGCTGAAGAGACATGAATTGTACCAAAAATCTCTTTCTGCGCCATGCAAATTTCTTCCTTACGACACATTTCCAGAAGAGCTAAAAGCGTAAGCACCACAAATCCCTTGCTCTTGTGTTCCTTCAGAAGTTCCACAAAGGAGAGGGATCCCCCTTTTTCGAGGATCTGCCGCAGTTCCTCCATACGGGATTCCACCTGCCCCTCTTCGGGAATCGCCGCGGGAACCCCCTCCCAGGAATCTTCGAAATCCTCGAAGAGATCTTCCGGGATCTGGCTCTTTCTCTGGTTATACTGCTCAAAAAGGTCCCACCATAACATTCCCAAAAGATAGAGGTCTCCCGCATCAAAAAAAAGCGCCCCCTCCGAAGAGGACCGGGGGAAACAGCGCTGTCGCTCCTCCAACTGTTTCTCCAGAAGAGAGGCGGCTTTTCGGTAGGGCCTGTAGGCCTCCACGAGCCTCTCCACGGGGATATCTTCCCCCTCTTCCCAAGGCTCTTCCACGGATTGGGATGGAAGAAGGGAGACCGCCTTATCGTGAAGGAGCCTGGAGGTGAGAGAGAGAAAGTGAAGGATCTCCCGGAGATGGAACTCCTCTTTTTTTCGAAGATAAGCGGTATAGAGCAGCACAATCTCCGAAAGGCGAATCTGGGCAAATTGGAGATTTCCCGATTCTACCAGTTCGCAGAGGAGATCCAGAGGGCCGGAAAATCCTTTCGTTTCAATTTCAAACATAAAGCTTACCGAAAGCTCCCCCGAATAAGCCCCATGGCATCCACCACTTCTTTCATGGTTTCAGATGCCACTTTACGAGCCTTGGTGGCTCCCAGAAGAAGGAGCTCCTGAAGTTTTGCAGGATCCTTGGCAAAGGAGGCGCGCCGCTCCTGAATGGGCCCTAGCACTTCAAGAACATGGCTATTGAGTTTCTTTTTGCACTCAATACAGCCAATTCCTGCGGTTCTGCAGCCATGATCAAGCTCCGTCCGTTCCTCTTCGTTTTTATTGAACACGAGATGGATATCCCAGACAGGGCACTTTGCAGGGTCCCCGGGATCGGTCTTGCGCATCCGGGCGGGATCGGTTTTCATGGTGCGCAGTTTATCCCAAAGGATATCGGGTTCATCGGAGATGGTGATACTGTTGTCGTAGGATTTGCTCATCTTTCGGCCGTCCGTTCCGGGAACCTTGGGGGTGGGGGTAAGGATCGTTTCGGGCTCCGGAAAGACGGGGCCGTAGAAGTTGTTGAACCGCCTGGCAATTTCCCGGGAAAGCTCCAGATGGGCGGACTGATCTTCCCCCACGGGAACCTTCTCTCCCTTATAAACCAGAATATCTGCAGCCTGAAGAACAGGATATCCCAAAAAAGCGTAGTTGTTGAGATCCTTGTAGTTAATGTTCTGTTTCTGTTCCTTGTACGTAGGATTGCGTTCCAGCCATCCCAAGGGGGTGATCATGGAAAAGGCCAGATGCAGCTCCGCATGCTCCGGCACGTGGGATTGAATGAAGATGACGCTCTTTTCAGGGTCTATTCCGGCCCCGAGCCAGTCCAGAAAAACCTCGGTGCAGTTCTGCTGCACCATCCGGGGATCCGCATAATCCGTCATGAGAGCATGCCAATCCACGATGGAATAAAAACACTCGTTTTCTTCTTTTTCCTGCAAGGCTTTCCAGTTATACAAAGCTCCGGCAAGATGCCCAAGATGAAGCTTTCCCGTTGGCCGCATTCCGCTGAAAACACGTGGCATAACGAAAGACACACCCCTTCTGATCTTCGTAAAACATTTTTATAAGGATTTTTAAATTTCACGTCGTTGAGTTTTGTGTAAATGATGCCTCTTTGCCTTGTCACTCCCACAGAAGCATAGCAGGTTTTTCCCAGGATTGGAATGGAATATAGGAAAAAGCGAGTTCTTTACCCCAGGAGCGCTCCCATCTTCGGGCGATTTCGAAAAGGGCCGCCTCCTCCATCTCTCCATGATCCACCTGAATCAGAGAGAGCCCCTCCTGAAGAGCTTCAAGCCGGTGATGGTACTTCAGATCTGCGGTAACAAAAAGCTCTGCCCCCCCGGAAAAAGCGTCTCTCCAGAAAGAGCTTCCGGAGCCTCCCAGAAGAGCAATCCGGGAAAAGGCATGCCCTTCTTGGTGGCATGAAGCATGGTACCCCTTTATCCAGGAGAGATTCCAGCATTCCCGAAGTTTACTCCCCAATGCCTTCATGCAAAGAGGTCTCTCCAGAACCCCAAGAGTGCCATCTCCCTCCGGAGAAGAGATTCCCCGCGGAAGAAGAGGAGAGGAATTTTTCAGAGAGAGCAGATCTCCTAGGGTTCTGTTAATGCCCTGGGATGCTCGATCAAGGTTGGTATGCAGAGAAAGGATGGAGAGATTGTTCTGCAACGCCCTCTGAAGAACTTCTCCCTCAGGGGTCTCCGTACGTATGGAGGAGAGGGAGAAAAAAGGGGGATGATGGGTTATGAGCAGGGAACATCCCTGGGCCACCGCAGAGGCCACGGTGGAGGGGAGAACGTTAAGCGAAACCCCAACCCGGGAGACTCGCTGTCGGGAATCTCCGACAAGAAGCCCCACGTTGTCCCACTCCTCCTTGAGGTAAAGGGGGGCTTCCTCTTCCAGGCGCTCCAGGATTTCTTTTATGCTGTACATGGGGCCTCCTTTCGTAAAAACAAAAAAGCCACCGTAGAAGGTGGCTGTCTTTTCGGATGGTGGGCCCACCTGGACTCGAACCAGGAACCTTCCGGTTATGAGCCGGTGGCTCTGACCAATTGAGCTATGGGCCCTTTCAATGAAGAGTTTCCGTAAAAAGAACGGCTTCCTATTCTATACTAATACAGCCTACAGGGCAACTCTCAGCTGCTTCCTTGACGCACTCTTCCGAGGCATCTCCGATTACTTTCGCCTTCCCCGCCGATTCGTCAAGTTCGAATACCGCCGGGCATATCTGCACACATACGCCACATCCGATACATTCTTCCTGGTCAACACTCACAGTCATAAAGCAGCCACCTCCTCCCGTTGGCAGATTTTAGTGCAGAAATCCAAAAGCGTCAAATATTTCTTCTTTTTTCTTTCCAGGGATGGGCGCTAAGGCTCAGGTTCGGTCGGTGGGAACTATGGAAGCACGATCCTTTTCCACCTTCACTTCAAGAAGAGCATGAACCTTCGGAAGGTTCAAACGGCTTGGGGAGGGAGCATTGGAAGCGAGGAAAACCCCCACCCCCGCCACGGGGATGCCAGACTCCCGAGCAACCTGAAGCATTCCTGCCACGGTACTTCCACCGCGCATGAAATCATCGACAATAAGTATTTTTTTCTTTTCCTTGAGCTGCCGCATGCCCATGTACATGGTCCGCATGTCTCCCCCCATGGCGGGGTAATGTACCGCCACGGCAGAACCGTCGCTGGGCCGATTGCGAAAGCGGCAGAGCACCACGGGTATTCCGAGAGCATGGGCGGTAAACATCCCCAGAGGAATACCCTTTACTTCGCTGGTCATCACCGCATCCGCCCCACTGGATGCAAAATGGGATGCGAGGATGTAGCCAAGGCGAAAACAGTAAAAAGGGTTAAATATAATGTCACTATAGTAAAGAATGCCTCCAGGAAGAACTCTTTCGGGATCTTCAAGAAGCGAAACAATCTCCTGAAGCCACTCTTCTCTTTTAGTATCCTCAAGGGAGGGGTGAAAAAAGGCCCCCCCGTTTCTTCCGCGCCCCACCTCCACGGATCCGTATCCCTCCTGCTCCACCGCCTGAGCCAAGAGAGAGATATCTTCGCTGATAACAGTCTTGGAAACCCCGAAGAACTCTGCTATTTTGGTGATAGAAAATTGCTTTGAGGGATACAGGAAAAGCTTTGAGGCAATCCGAAGGATCCTATCCATTCTCTTGACTTTCATAAATTACCACGACTCCAGATAAAGAGTTTTTTGAATCCAGGGAAAGGTTGCTATCCCCTCAAGGAAAGGGTGTACATTTTGAGGCTTTCCCTTTTCCCTTCGGGGATAGAGGGCATACATGGAGCTGCCGCTTCCGGAAACTCCCCATGCAAGGGCTCCCTCGGAGGAAGCCAGGGAGAAAAAGGCAGCATAAGTCTCCTGAAAAGGAAGCACCTCAAGAAAATCATTGGGCAAAAGTCCGTAGACTTCTCCTTTACGAAGTTTTCGCATAAGAGAGAACATCTCTTCCCGGGCAAAAGCTTCGGAACTCCAGGAAAGAGATCCTTGAGACTCTTTTTCGTCGAGATCTCTGTAGGCTTCTGCGGTTTGGGAAGACCATTCGGGAAAGCAGAGGATGGCCACACAGTCAAGATCCATGTGTATGGGCTCTATCTTTTCACCTATTCCCGTAAGAAAAGCTCCCTGGTAAGGAGAGTGAAGAAAAGGGACATCCGCCCCGAGAAGGGCGATCTCGTCATCTTCCAGAGTAATGCCGTGTCGTCTCTCCATCCACTCAAGAAAAGCCGCAAGATTGCCGCTTCCTCCCCCCACTCCCGTTCCAGGGGGAATATTTTTCTCAATAATTATATTTTGAAATGGAAAAGGAGGAGATTTGCGGCGCAAAACCTCCAAAGCCCGAAGAAGGATATTGGTCCCCTCAATAGGATAGTTTCGAGTTTCCACCTGGTCGCTCTCAAAGGGGAGCTCTTCCGGAGATGGCTCAAGAAAACGCAGCGTCTCTCCCCGGGCAAACTTGAGAACCCCCGAACCTAGAGAATGGTATCCCCGGGCATTTTTTCCGGTGACACGCAGAGTGAGATTGATTTTTATGGGAGACTGCACAAGAAATTCTTTCATAAAAAAACTCCTTCAACTCAGGATTCCCGAGATCTTTTCCGGAGAATCCGCTTATCCCCCACTCTCCGAGTATAACCCCGGCTATCCAAGTACTCTAAAAGGGGGAGCATATATTTTCGAGAGCTTTCAAATTTGTCCCGCACTTCCGAGAGGGTAAAGGCTTCGGAAAACTCCCCGAGAGCCTCAAGAACGAACTCCTCCTGGGATCTGGAGAGGATCATATTCTCTCCCATAAGGGCAATTTCTCCGGAGGATTTCGCCTCCCCGAGAAGCCCCTTCAGATCCTTATCCGAAAGGCTCAGTTTTGCACGAACTTCTTCTACCAGGGGAAACTGCATCCCCTGATCTCTGCAAAGCTCAAGAAGGAGAGGGAGCTTCTCCTCGTAGAGAGCCGTAAGGTTATGAGTGCAGTCCGCATGACGGAAAAGATCCTCCTGAAGCAGAAGTTTCTCTCTCTGCCGAACCATCTCCTCTGCCACCAGCCGAAGAATACGGGGTTCTTGTATGGGGAAATAAGGCGCCAGAAGCTTTTCGAAGGGCACTCCACGAAGTCCTTTTTCCCGGGAATATCTCTGAAAAAGCTCCTCTTCCAGAATCTCTCCGGTCTTTTGCATGTAGTTTTTCGCCACCAGAAGAACGTTTCTCTCCCCAAAAAGATGGAGATCTCCGGTCTTTTTGAGGGTTCCCAGGAGGTTCTGAAAATCCTTCGGAGGAATTTGAAGGGCTCCAAGGGCGTTTTTTTCTTCAATGTATCCCCTCTCCTCAAGAAAACCGAGAAGATATTTCTTGGGAGAAGATATGCATTTCTGAAGCTCCTCGGTAAAGAGCCGCTGTCTCTGACGATCCTTGCTTCCCCGGGCCTTTTTTCCGTAGGGGAGCACCACCTCTCCCCCCGCTATGGTCCGCACGGGGCTGTAGCTTCGCAGAATAAAACGCTGCCCCCGCAGCATGGGCTGAGGAGTTTCCAGAACAAGCTGGGCCGCCAGAAAATCTCCCGGGGAGGCCTCTTTGCGATCAAAAAAGACAAGACGCCCCACAGTCTCGGAAGTTCCCATGTGCACATGCACTCTCTGCCAGTGCTCCACCCCCTCCCTCGAAGAGGAGAGTATCTGCAGCATGACGTTACAGCATTGGGAGGGAAGAAGGATGTCCGGAGGCACCAACACATCCCCCCGCTCCAGCACATCTCCCTTGGCTCCGGAAAGGTTGATGGCAATCCGCTGTCCCCCCAGTGCCTGGGGAACCTCAAGGTTGTGCACCTGCAATCCCCGTACCCGAAGAAGATCTCCTCCGGGGAGGGCCTGCAGCTCGTCCCCGGTATGGACAGTTCCTCCCCAGGCGGTACCGGTCACCACGGTGCCAAAACCTTGCTTGGGAAAGACCCGGTCGATGGGGTAGAAAAAGATGCTCTGAAGAGACCGGGAGGGGGCATGACGCACCATCTTAGCGAGCTCCTGGAGAAGCTCCGGAAGGCCCTCCCCGGTGTAGGAAGAGAGAGGCACCAGAGGGGCCTTTTCCAGAAAAGTCCCCTTCACGGCACTCCGCACATCCTCCATGGCCAGTTCAAGCATCTCCTCATCCACGAGATCCTTTTTCGAGAGAGCCATCACCCCATGGGAGATCCCCAGAAGAGTAAGAATATCCAGATGCTCCCGAGTCTGGGGCATAACCCCTTCGTCCGCAGCCACCACCAGAAGAACCCCTTGAATGCCCGCGGCTCCCGCCACCATCTGACGTATGAATCGTTCGTGCCCCGGCACATCCACCACGCTGACCACAGATCCATCCGGAAGGGTGAGAGGAGCGAAACCGAGCTCAATGGTGATGCCTCGTTTCTTCTCTTCCTTCAGACGATCGCAGTCATGCCCCGTAAGGGCCTTTACCAGGGTGGTCTTGCCGTGATCAATATGCCCCGCCGTACCAAGCACAAAGGGGTACTCCTCCGAGGAAGAGGGCTTTTCGGGGGTATAGGTCATGGGGCCACACTCTCCTTTACACTTTGCACAAGAAGATCCATCTGCTCCGGCAAAAGAGTCCGCAGATGGCACATCAGCGCATTTTCTCGAACTACCGAAATCACCGGAAAGGCGGCAAAACGCAGACGCTTTTGAAAGAGTGCCGGGGATAGTCCGGGATACGTGAGGGCAACGCCAAAGCCTTTCAGGGTAGTGCCGGGGAAGGAACCTCCTCCGATGGTATCCTCCGCGGGGACAAGCTCGGTACGAAGATAGGGAACCGCCTCTTCTAGTTTCCGCCGTAACAGTTCACCCCGCTCCTGAAGCGTCTCTCCCGAAAGGCTCATCATGGCAAGGGTGGGGATCTCCATCTCCCGCTTCGTAAGATAGATTCGCAGTGTGGCTTCCAGGGCGGCGAGGGTCATCTTATCCACCCGAAGAGCCCGATAGAGGGGATGCTTCCGAAGTTTCTCCACCAGAGCCACCCGGCCTACAATAATACCCCCCTGGGGGCCTCCGAGAAGTTTGTCTCCCGAGAAGGTTACGATATCCACCCCCTGGGATATACAGCTTCGAACCGAGGGCTCCTGGGAGCCGCAAAGGGGAGCAAGATCTATAAGGGTGCCGCTTCCAAGATCCTCCATAAAAATACAGTCCTTTTCCCGGGCCAAAGCCGCAAGCTCCTCCCGGGGCACCGCAGAGGAAAAACCGAGGATCTTGAAATTCGAAGGATGTACCTTGAGAAGGAGGGCGGTATCTTCCGTGAGAGCCTGGGTATAATCTTTCAGGTGGGTTCGGTTGGTGGTGCCTATCTCCACCATCTTTGCCCCGGAGAGAGACATGATCTCCGGAATCCGGAAGGATCCCCCAATCTCCACAAGCTCTCCCCGGGAGACCACCGCCTCCTTCCCCTGAGCCAGAGCCCCAAGGGCCAGAAGCACCGCCCCAGCGTTATTGTTCACCACCAGAGCAGCATCCGCCCCGGTCAGCTGGCAGAGCAGCCACTCCACGTGGGTGTGGCGATGCCCCCGTTCCCCCTCCTGAAGATCATACTCCAAAGTGTTGTACTGGGAAGCGATTCGGCGCACCGCCTCCACCGCCTCGGGATGAAGAAGGGAGCGCCCCAGATTGGTGTGCACCACCACCCCCGTGGCGTTGATGAGGGGGGTAAGCTGGGGAACACTCCGACGCATACAGAGAAGCTCCGCCTCCTTAAGAAGAGACTCCACCGAAAGAGTTTCAAGCTCTCCCTGCCGGATCTTCTGTCGTGCGTAGCCGATCACCTCGGCGACAATGCTTTTTACAGCTTCTCTTCCTAGGGCTTCCTCTGCGGGGGGCACCCAATCTTCCCCAAGGATCTCATCCATGGAAGGAATCTGTCGTAAAAGAGCCCGTCTTGATGCATCAAGCAAAAAAACCACCCCGTTCATAAAATAACGTTTCCCATCACCTTTCGGTTCCCCAAAAAGTCCTTTATCTCAAAAACTATGGCTATTATAATACGGTTTTTTCGTGTATTCTTGAGAAAGCTTTCAATCATGTTTTCTATCGCTTCAAATCTATCACTTCACAAAGAGGAGTTGTTCAATTTATGCTTATCGACGCTCGGGGAAAAAACTGTCCCCAACCGGTGATGCTCACCAAAAAGGCCATCGAAGAGGGACATGAGAGCCTTACGGTGATGGTAGATTCAGAGATCCCCGCCCAGAATGTGGGACGTCTTCTGGAAAAATCCGGCTTTTCCTTCTCTCGGGAGCCCGGAGATCCCGGTATCACCCTTAAAGCCTTTCGAAAAGAGGGTGCCGGGGCTGCAAAGGAGAAATGCCCTCTGGAAGAGGTCCCTGAGAAGCCCTCGGAGGATTTCGTTCTCGTCATATGCCGACGCATCCTTGGAGGAGCAGATACGGATCTCGGAGAAGTCCTTATAAAGGGATTTCTCAGTACCATAGCAGAAAAAGAGCGGTTACCCAAGAGCATTATTCTCATGAACGAAGGAGTCTACCTGGCGGAGCGGGGATCCTCAACCCTGGAAAGCCTGGAAAAAATGCTCCATCAGGGAGTGGAACTTCTCGTATGCGGCACCTGCACGAATCACTTTGGCATCACCGAGCAGATCGGAGCGGGAACCATCTCCAACATGTTCGACATTACCGAGGCCATGGTCTACGCCCCCCGGGTCATAAGCATTCCCTAGGAAGAGATCACAAAAATGCGGGGGCCATGGAGTATCCGCCACAGCCCCCGCAGGGAAAAACAAACGCACACAGCATCAGGATTCGTCGTCATCCACCTTGAGAAAGGCGAGAAAGGCCTCCTGAGGAATGGAAACCCGACCGATCATCTTCATCTTTCGCTTTCCCTCCTTCTGCTTTTCCAGCAACTTTCGCTTTCTCGTGATATCCCCCCCGTAACACTTGGCGAGAACGTCCTTTCGGAGAGCCTTGATATTCTGTCGCACGATAACCTTTTTACCGATGCTCGCCTGAATGGGAACTTCGAAAAGCTGCCGGGGAATGAGTTCCTTAAGGGCCCGGGTCACCGCAAGCCCTCGCCGATAGGCAAAATCCCTATGACAAATGAAGGAGAAGGCATCCATGGCTTCCGAGGCGATGAGAATATCCACTTTTTCCAGAGCTCCCGGAAAGAAACCGATATGTTCGTAATCCAGAGAGGCATACCCCCGGGAGACAGATTTCAGCTTGTCGTGAAAATCAAAGATGAACTCCGCCAAGGGCACCTCATAGACCAGGCGCACCCGCTCAGGGGTGATGTAATCCATAGATTTGAAAGCCCCCCGCTTGTCCTGACAGAGCTGCATCACCTTACCCACATAATCCGGAGGAAGAAAGGTGGTAAGGCGAATGTAGGGTTCCCGGATCTCCTCAATATCTCCTATGGGGGGAAAGTCCGAAGGACGATGCACTTCGATAACTTCTCCGTCGGTCTTTTCCACCTGGTAGATAACATTCGGAGTGGTGGCCACAAGATCCACGCCGTACTCTCTCCGGAGCCGCTCCTTGGCGATATCCATATGGAGCAATCCCAGAAAGCCGCAACGGAAGCCGAAGCCCAGAGCGGTGGATGTTTCGGGAATAAATTCAATGGCGCTGTCATTGAGAGTAAGTTTTTCCAGAGCATCCCGTAGATGGGGATAGTCCTCCCGATCCAAAGGATAGAAACCACAGAAAACCACGGGCTTCACCCGCTTGTATCCCGGAAGAGGTTTCGGAGCGGGAGCCACCGCAGAGGTGATGGTATCCCCCACCCGAGCTTCTTCCAGAGATTTCATATTAGTGATGACATACCCTACCTCACCCGCCTGCAGAACCTCCACGGGAACCATGCCGGGAGAGAAGATGCCGAGTTCCTCAATATCTCCCCGTTTTCCATGGGCCATGAAGGTAATAGCATCTCCCCGGCGGAGAGTTCCCTCCACCACCCGGATGTAGCAGACCACCCCACGGTAGTTGTCGTAGATGGAATCGAAAATGAGAGCCTGCAACGGTTTTTCGGGATTTCCTCGGGGAGGAGGCACGTTCCGCACAATATCCTCAAGAATATCGTCGATACCCCGGCCGTCCTTGGCACTGCAGAGAATGAGATTATCCGTATCGATGCCGATGAGTTCATGGATCTCCTCCGCCACCTTTTCAGGCTGTGCCGAAGGAAGATCAATCTTGTTGATCACCGGAAGAAGTTCCAGATCCTGATCCACCGCAAGATAGGCGTTGGCCATGGTCTGGGCTTCCACCCCCTGGGCAGCATCCACCACCAGAAGAGCCCCCTCGCAGGCCGCCAGAGAGCGGGAGACTTCGTAGCTGAAATCCACGTGCCCCGGGGTATCGATAAGATTGAGCTGGTAGACATGCCCATCCTTGGCGGTGTATTTCATGCGCACCGGCACAAGCTTAATGGTAATGCCCCGTTCCCGCTCAAGCTCCAGAGAGTCGAGAAACTGTTCTTTCATGTTTCGGGATGTTACGGTCTCGGTTTTTTCCAGAAGTCGATCTGCCAGCGTGGATTTCCCGTGATCCACGTGGGCGATGATGCAAAAATTTCTTATGTATTGAGAATCCAAGGGAAACACCTCTTCACCTATTTTAGGAACGCCCGCAGATTCTACCACATCCGAAAGAGAGTCCAAAAGTTTCTTTACAAGAAAGGATTTTCTGGAGACAGGCGATTCTAGATATGGATAAAAGGTCGGGGCTTTCTCTCAAAGGTGCCGAACACCACGGGCTCCCCTTCCTGCACCATGACTTTTCCCCGGGCTATAACGGTACGGATATCCAGAGAAGAGTTGTCCAGAAAGACCATGTCCGCATCTCCTCCTGGCTCGAGGTGCCCCTTTCTTCCGGGGAGGCGGTAGTGATCCGCTGGAGATGAGGTAATAACTTTCAAGGCCCTTTCCAGAGGAATGTTTTCCTGAAGCACCGCATCCCGCACTTCGGGCCATACGGAGTCGCAACTCCCCACGAAGACCCCCTGCAAATTCCCCTGAGAATCGAAATTAGGAAGGCTCCCCTGCCCGTCGGAACTGAAAGAAATGCGCTCACTCGGAACTCCTGCGTCAAGATAACGCTTCAGGGCCTTGCTGCACTTCACCTCTCCCTCCTCCAAAAAGAGAGGAACGGTGCTGGTGGTAACATCCACATACCCTCCTTCGAGGCCATACCGAAGAGACTCCTCGAAAAGTTCGGGGTTGCGGTTCAGATGGGTGGGAATAAACTGGGCCAGAGTAAGTTCCGAACGAGCCACCACCTCAAAGAGAAGATCCAGATTCCCCGGTCCATCTCCGAGATGTACGTTCACCAGGCAGGCCTTGCGGCTCAGCATCCCCGCCACGTGAGCCGCCGCCCCTATTTTGATCAACTCTTCAAGAAGAGGCTGGGAAGAACGATGATCCGAAATGGCCACCTCCCCAATGCCGATAAGCTTATCCACCAGCACAAGGTCGTCCTGAACATGCCCCGAGAAGGTACGCAACGGAAGCTGATACGACCCCAGAAGAGCCCAGGCGCTGATTCCCTCTTCTTCGAGAGCCCGGGCCTTGGCAATCAGGCTTGAAGTATGACGGCTCACGCAGTCGGTTCCCAAAACCCCGATCACCGAGGTCATGCCGGCAGTGGTAAGTTCCGAGAGGGTAACCTCAGGGGTGCGGGTGGCAAACCCCCCTTCCCCTCCCCCTCCGATAATATGCACGTGATTATCCACGAAACCCGGCACCACAAGATATCCCGAAGCATCCATCACGGTAAGATCCGGCAGAGTCTCCCGAGCTGTAAAAGACTCCCCCATCCAGAGGATCTTTTCTCCTCCCAGGAGGATGCTCCTCCTTCCCAAAGCTTCCGGGGCATATACGTCAGCGTTTTCGATAAGCCTAAACATGATTTTCCTCCTTCTTACATGAGCAGCTTCTCCGCCAGCTCCAGAGCATCCACAGGCCAGAAGCACTCCGGCCGGGGGCGAAGAACGCCGGGACTCCCCGCCTGGGGGCGGCAGTTCAGAATCTTCTGGCTCCATCGGGAGGGCATGGCCTCCAAGCCGTGGAGAGCCCCCAGAAGGGCTCCACAGATGGCGGCGTTGGTATCGGTATCTCCCCCTTGCATAACCGTATCCACCAGGGCCTCTTCGAGACTGGGAGCGTGGAGCATCTGCCAGAGGGCATTGTGAAAGGCCACCAGCACCCATCCCTGATGCCGACAATAATCCTCGGGAGGGGTTTCCGCCGCCTGAAGAAGAACCTTCTGAAGAGAGGCTTCCAGCGGCATCTGCTGGGCCCACTCCTGCATCTTTTCGTAGAGATCTTCGGGGGTACATCCCGAGGCAACTCCCTGGGCGATTCCCATGGCAAAGAGGGCGTTTGCCTGCTGACAGACCGGGTGGATATGGGTAAGTGCCGCATCCTGCACCGCCCACTCCGCCACCTGGGATAACGCATATTTGGCCCCGAAAATTCCGAGGGGGCTGATGCGCATCATGGCTCCGTTAGCCTGGCTCTGGGGGTTAAAGATACCCTGCAATGCTCCGGAGATGGTGTTGCCGCAATCAAAGGGATGAGAATCCAGCCAGTAGCGATACTCCTTCAAGGCTTCCTGAGGGTCGTAGACTCCCGTTTTCACCAGCATCCGTGCAAGAAGCAGAGCCATTTCGGAATCATCCGTGGGCTGACCCGCCAGGGTATTCCATGTACCCCCCGCCGCCAGATCCCGAACTCCCTCGGGATAGCGCTGCTGAATCTGTTGGGGAGACTGAAACTCCACCAGACTGCCAAGGGCATCTCCTGCAAGCTGCCCCAACAGGCATCCCCTGGCACGGCTGATATGAGCGGAACTTTTTTTCATGCTTTTCTCCTCTACCATTCCTGGGAAACCCAGTTCTGCACCCTATCCCGAGACCAACGGTAATACTTCATAAGCTCAAGATTCGTCAAATCAACATTAAAACGCTCACTGTGGTATGTACCCCCGAGCCATCTCATGTATTTCTCATGTTCCGGGTGTTTTCGATCCCTAAGGGCATCGCAAAAGTTATAGTAAGCAGGCACGCCTCCCACATCTTCCGGTGGACAGGCCCGTTCACCCTCAAGGCAGAACAGATCCGTTTGTAATTCACGTTTTGAATAGCGGCTATCCTCAAGAAGAAGCTCATGCTCCCAGTTATCTCCAAAATCGTAGACATAATGAAAAGTGCGGCTTTTCTGCTTGATCAGATCTCCGAGACGGTATTTCCCGCAGGCCAACCCATCTTCCTCGGATTCGAGATACTCCGCATAGCGTTTCTTCCCGATAATGAATTCGTAAATATGGGTGTCCGTCCAGCCCATGACGATCTGGGTAACATCATGCAAGCGATCCAGAGTAATGCTTGAGGGCACCACAAAACGCCGCCAGATTTCAGGTTCGATATCGAGAAGTTTTATTTTCAGTAAATACAATCTCTCGCTCATGACATCTCCTTATGTAATGAAATTTTGATTCTTCTTTGCCATGCCCCCGGCTTTAACTTACCGGGTGGCTCCGTTTTGGAAATGCAGCAGCTCCTCCGTTTTGAAGCTACTGTAGCCCTCGTAGTAGTAGCTCACGTCAATGCCTTTCATAAACAGGTCGCGGTCATTGATCTGATCCGTCAAAGCGCCCTTAAGCAGCACCTTAATTTCAACGTCTTTTACTACACTGCGCTCCATAGCCGATAGATAGTCCTCTTTATCCACCTGATTCCAATCAATCACCCGCCTGATTTCTTTCTTCAGCATAAGATCCAGCCAGATTCTCGCGGCACGTCCGTTGCCTTCCCTGAAGGGATGTGCGATATTCATCTCAACATACTTTTCAATGATTTCATCAAAATTGCTTTGCGGCATGGAATCGATATGTTTCAGCGAATGCTCCAAATACATCACCGGTGCAAAACGGAAATTGCCCTTGGCGATGTTTACCCTGCGCATTTCACCCGCAAAATCATAGATTTCCTCAAACAGATAGGCATGAATAAACGCCAGCCCGGCAAAAGTGCCGACGTTTGCCTTATTAATGTCCCCCGTATCAAAAAGCTGTCGGGCTTTTTGTTTGCTCATTTTCTCTTCGACTCTCGCCAGTTCAACCTGACTAGTGATATTCAGCTTATTTTTTACTGTCATCCTGGTGATTTCTCCTAACTCATGCATGTTTCCACTGCCAGGGTACTCTTTGCATCCACGGCTACCGTTGTATTTTGGCGTACGTATACCCGTATTTCTCCGCGCTCTACAGCGCAGTGCAGATTTAATCTACCAGCTTCTCCACCAGCTCCAGAGCATTCCCTGCGAGTTAGTCCGGTAGAGATCCTTGCGCACGACGGATATGAAAAGAAGATGTTGGAATGTGGTAAAGCGTTACCGTTGCCGTGCCTGCAGTAAGATCTTCACTCTCCTAAAAACAGGCTTGTTTCCCTGTAAACAGCACGCTGCTCGGAAAATAGAAGAACCCCTCTCCGGGAGATACGGCGCCTAGGGATGAACCGAACCAACCGTCGTCATGGTTAAGACCATAGTCCATCAAGCAAACAATCAATGAGATCGGTGCATAAATGCCACAAGCATCCCACCGATACTGCACGCCACTTCCATGACGGAACCACCAAAAGGCCGCAATAAAATATCCCTGCCCATAAAGTGTGAAGAGGGTGAAACCCTATGCTACAACGATTGGGATCAAAAATTGGATCCGCCAGAAGATGATCCAGATCTATGAGCATTGTTGCCACCATGATAAGCGCTGCTTTCCACCATTCTTTCTTCCAAAATAGTTTTGCGAATAAAAATGGCAGTAACAAATGAAATGAGTAATGAATCGTATGCCTTAACACGTCGGAATTACCTTTCAGCGAACGTCCTCCAATTTCTTTCCTTCCCTGAACATGAAAAATTCGGAAGGCAACCTACCACAACAGGTGTCGTGAAATATTTTCTCTGCTATAGAGTCTGCTGCAGGAGCCCGCCCGGGTGGTGGGCATGGATGGTGCCGATGTGATCGAATTACCAGGTTGAGGTTACCCCCACCGCACTGTCGGATCGCTTCATCTTCTCAGTAAATCGCCAGTTGTAGGTCAAAGGACATCCTTTCAATCCCTCGCAAAATGCTGCCGTTCAAGCCTTTCCAGCATTGGGAGCAGCTCCTGGACGTCCTTTGCGGCCGTTCTCCATATAATCTCTTGATTGACACCAAAGTACTCGTGGACAACGATATTACGCATCCCCCTTATTTCGATCCAGGGAATTTCCGGGGTGCTGGCGATAGTCTCCTCTGGCACATGTGACGCCGCCTCGCCAAGAACAATCAATTGCCGAATGACGGCATCAAAGGTCTTATCGTCGCAGGCAAAATCCTGGAAGGTAAGGCCTTCTACGTACCTGACAATTCTTTTGGCCGCATCTAGCATGTCCTGAACACGGAACCATTCGTGCCTAGGCGACATGAACGGCTTCTTTTAGGATCTTATCCTTAAGGGCGGGGTGGAGTGCGTCCGGGGTTCCCAAATCCACTTCCATACCGAGTAGATCACTCAATTTGCGTTTCAACCGTACGAATTCAAATAGCCCAACTGGCGCACCGGGCTCGAATTCCACAAGAATATCAATATCGCTGCCCGGTTTCACCTCATCCCGCACCACCGAACCAAAAACCGACAATGACCGCACATGAAAGCAGGTTAACATCTCCCTATTTTCACGTAAAATTTCAATAACCTTCTCTTTATTCATCAACCTCACGCCACCTCCTTTGTATTTTGGTGTACGTATGCCCGTATCTCTCCGCTCTTTACAGCGCAGTGCAGATTTAATCTACCAGCTTCTCCGCCAGCTCCAGAGCATCCACAGGCCAGAAGCACTCCGGCCGGGGGCGAAGAACGCCGGGACTCCCCGCCTGGGGGCGGCAGTTCAGAATCTTCTGGCTCCATCGGGAGGGCATGGCCTCCAAGCCGTGGAGAGCCCCCAGAAGGGCTCCACAGATGGCGGCGTTGGTATCGGTATCTCCCCCTTGCATAACCGTATCCACCAGGGCCTCTTCGAGACTGGGAGCGTGGAGCATCTGCCAGAGGGCATTGTGAAAGGCCACCAGCACCCATCCCTGATGCCGACAATAATCCTCGGGTAGAATCCCGTTTTCACCAGCATCCGTGCAAGAAGCAGAGCCATTTCGGAATCATCCGTGGGTTGCCCCGCCAGGGTATTCCATGTACCCCCCGCCGCCAGATCCCGAACTCCCTCGGGGTAGCGTTGCTGAATCTGTTGGGGAGACTGAAACTCCACCAGACTACCCAGAGCATCCCCTGCAAGCTGCCCCAGCAGGCATCCCTGGGCACGGCTGATATGAGCAGGATTTTTTCTCATGTTTCCCCCCTCTTTTTATTCCAGGGAAATCCAGTTCTGCAACCTATCCCGAGACCAACGGTAATACTTCACAAGCTGAAGATCAACCAAATTAACATTGAAACGTAAGAGCCTTGAACTTTTCGATCTGTTCTTTTATGGCCCGTTCCGTGGGAAGCCGCTCCATGCTGCTGGCTCCGTAAAAGCCGTTGATATTTTTGCAGTTCCGAAGGATGTATGCCGCATCATCAGGCATGGCGATGGGGCCCCCGTGGCAGAGTACGATGACGTCCTTCTTCACGCTTCGGGCAGCCTCTGCCCAGGAGTCGATAAGAGGCACGCAATCTTCCAGAGTTTTGGCGGTTTTGGCGCCGATGGATCCCTTGGTGGTAAGCCCCATGTGGCAGACGATGATGTCTGCCCCGGCTTCGGCCATTTCGATGGCGTTCTGGGCGCTGAAAACATAGGGGGTGGTGAGAAAGCCCGCTTCGGAAGCCTTTCGGATGGCTTCCACCTCCAAATCGTAGCCCATGCCAGTTTCCTCCAGGTTTTGCCGGAACACTCCGTCGATGAGCCCTACGGTGGGGAAGTTCTGGACTCCTGCGAAACCGAGTTCCTTGAGTTCCTTGAAGAAAAGATCCCAGATGGTGAAGGGATCCGTGCCGTTTATTCCCGCCAGTACCGGAGTGTTTTTCACCACCGGCAGCACCTCGTAAGCCATTTCCTTTACGATCTGATTGGCGTTTCCGTAGGCCAGAAGTCCTGCCAGGGAGCCCCGGCCCGCCATGCGGTAGCGTCCGGAGTTGTAGATCACCATGAGATCAATACCTCCCGCCTCTTCCCATTTGGCGGAAATCCCCGTTCCTGCTCCTCCCCCGATGATAGGCTTTTTCTCTGCCACCATCCGGTGGAATTTCTCCATAAGTTTTTCCCGGGTACTCTCTTTCTGCATTGCCTTCTGCTCCTTTCTCAGGTACTGAACTTTTTTTCGAAGTTTCCCTATCCGGCGATTTCCCGGAAGTTTGCCACCAGAGCCTGGGCAAAGGCTTCGTCATTGATGTGATGGGGAACCCTTATGAGTTTGCGCTGCTCCGTCTGTTCTACTGTGCGCTCCAGGGCTTCGAAGAGGGCTTGATCTGCACCGGGATCATAGAAGGGCATATCCGGAGCGTCGATCATGGAGACCCCTTTTTCGGGAAGAAGAAACCGTACTGGTCCGGTGCATCGGTTCAGCTTCTTGCCTATCCACTCTCCCATGAGGCGGTTCTCCTCGGGGGTGGTGCGCATGAGGGTTACCTGGGGGTTATGTACGTAGAGGTTTCGATTCTTGTACTTTTCCGGCACCGTATCCAGAGCACCGAAGTTCACCATATCCTGGGCCCCCACGGAGCCAACGTAGGGAATTCCCGTACGTAGAATGGCTCCCAGTCGGTCCTCTCCCGCGGAAAGAACTCCTCCCATAAGGTGGTCGCAGATCTCCGTAAGGGTGATGTCCAGCACGTAGGGCATCATTCCCGAATCAATGAGCTTCTCCAGGGATTGACCGCCGGTTCCTGTGGCGTGAAAGACCATGCATTCGTATTCCTTTTCCAGGAGCTTCCGCACGGATTCCACGCAGGGGGTGGTCACTCCGAACATGCTCAACCCAAGAAGGGGTTTCTCGTGAGCTATTTCGGGGATTGTATGGAGCATCATGCCTCCCAGGGCGTGGGCAGCGTTTCCCAAGACCTTTCGGGAGATGAGATTCAGCCCCGCCACGTCCGTAACGGAGTAGATCATACAGATGTCGTTGGGCCCCACGTAGGGAGCCACGTTTCCGGAGCCCATGGTGGAGACCATGACCCGGGGGGTGCCGATGGGAAGATGCCGCATGCCCTGGGTTACCAGGAAAGTGTTACCGCTTCCCCCCATGCCCAATATGCCTCCGATATCCTTTCGAGAGGCGAGAAAGCGCTTCAGGGCGAGTCCCATGGCTTCCACGGTTTTGCCGCGATCTGTAGGATTTTCCAGAAAACCCGCCCCTTGGGGATGAAAAGAAGCTACTTCCTTGTTAGCGATGTCCACAGGAAAATTGTGGGGATAGCTTCCCACATCTACCAGCAGAGTGGAAAGCCCCATCTCCTCTAAAAGATCCCGGGCATAGGCGAGTTCCGGGAACTTGGTGTCACAGGTGCCGATGATGAAAGCATTTTTCATGGAAGGATTTCCTCCTTTCTGTCGTGAAGAAGCGGGTATCAGGCGAACCGTTCCTGCAGAGCCTTCAGCCCTGTCAGGAAGACTCCTTCTCCCACGGTTTTATGAAGGTCTGCCGCATCTGCCGGGGCGGTGTTGAATTCCGCACTCCAAACGGCAAAGGTGCTTCCGTTTTCTGTAATTTCGTAGAGGCGGAGGCAGGAGATGTAGTCCGTGAGGGGCATGGGAGATTCGAGAATGGCATAGGTACAGAGGTGATTCACGTCGTCGAGGGCAAGAAGCTGTTCCCGAATGCGATCCCCTGAGGTGAGGGAAAAGTTGCGCACGCATCCCACGGAATCCGAAGCCCGGTCCCCCTCGATTCGGCTTTCCGCAATTCCAGGGTGCCACGAGGGAAGACCGTTGAAATCCCGAATGGCTTCCCACACTTTTCCCAGAGGAGCCTGAATAACTGCGCTTTGAAAAACCTTTACCATCGCTGTAACCTCCTTTAGTTTTCCGAAGAACTTCTTCGGTGAGCTTGGTGAATTTGAGGAAAAAGCTTATGCAAAGTCCTGCGAATTCATGATACCACATACCAACCTCTGTCCCCCAAATCCACAGGAAAAAAACGAAAACATTATGCGTCATAATGACCCCGGTTGCACTTGTGGTTTACCTCTAGCTATAGACCCTCCAATCTCTATTTTATTTTAGGCGTCATAGACGGATGATGCGGTGGCGCCGCCGTGACCGGTCCAGTTGGTGTGAAAAAAGAGGCCCCGAGGCTTGTCGACGCGTTCATAGGTGTGCGCGCCGAAATAGTCCCGCTGGGCCTGAAGTAAATTGGCGGGAAGCCGGGCGGTGCGGTACCCGTCGTAATAGGCCAGGGCGGCGCTAATCGCCGGTGTCGGAATGCCCAGCTGTATCGCCAACGCCGCGACACGGCGCCAGCCGGCCTGAGCGTTTTCGATGGCGGTTTTGAAAAACGGGGCCAGCATCACATTCACCAGCCCGGGCTCGGCATCAAACGCTTGCTTGATATCGTCCAAAAACGCCGATCGGATGATGCAACCGCCGCGCCACATCAGCGCGATGCCCCCGTAGTTGAGCTTCCAGGCCTGTTCATCGGCCGCGGCGCGCATGAGCTGATACCCTTGCGCATAGGAGACGATTTTCGACGCGTACAGCGCCTGCTCAAGGTCATTGATCATGGCTGCCGTGTCACCATTGAAGGCGCTTGCCGAACCTTTCAGAGACTGGGCGGCCGCCACGCGTTCCTCCTTGAGCGCCGACAGGCAGCGGGCGAAAACAGCCTCGCCGATAAGCGACAACGGCTGTCCGTAATCCAGGGCCGTAATCGCCGTCCATTTGCCGGTCCCCTTCTGCCCCGCCGCGTCGAGGATGAGATCAACGGTCGCCCGCCCCTCTTCGTCCTGGTGACCCAATATGTGGTGGGTGATGTCAATCAAATAGGAATCCAGCGGGCCTTGGTTCCACCGGGCGAAGACATCCGCCATTTCCCGGTTGGAAAGCAGAAGACCGTCCCTCATCATCTGGTAGGTTTCGCTGATCAACTGCATGTCGCCGTATTCAATGCCGTTGTGCACCATCTTCACGAAGTGACCGGCCCCACCCTCACCGACCCAGTCACAGCAGGGCTCTCCGTTGTCCGTGAAGGCACAGATGGTCTGGAAAATCGGCTGAACCGCCTCCCATGCGGCCGGCGATCCGCCCGGCATGATGGAAGGGCCGGTCAGGGCGCCCTCCTCGCCCCCGGAAATCCCCGCGCCGATATAGCGCAACCCCTTGCTTTCCACTTCCCGCATGCGGCGAGCGGTATCGGTGTAATGAGAATTGCCGCCGTCGATGATCACATCTCCGGCTTCGAGAAAAGGCACGACCGAGGCGATGAACGCGTCCACGGCCTTGCCGGCCTTGATCATGCACATGACCTTGCGCGGCCGCTTCAAGGTTGTGACGAGTTCTTCGATCGTGTGACATCCGATGATGTTCTTCCCGGCGGCCCGTCCATCGAGAAAGGCATCGACCTTGCTGGTGGTGCGGTTGAAACAGGCAACGGTAAACCCCTTGCTTTCCATGTTGAGAATCAAGTTCTCCCCCATCACGGCCAATCCAACTACTGCGATATCGGCTTTTTCTTTCATTTGAAGTCCTTTCCCTGCCCTTCGGCTTAGGATTGCTTTTTTTCGATCTTTCCCTTTACCCCTTCCACGATCAACGGCACGGTAATCCGCAGCAGCCCATGCGCCAGGCATGGCCGCTCTTGGCCAGCAGTTCATCGGCCGCTTCCGGCCCCCAACTGTTTCTGGGATAGATGTGCAACGCAGGGGCATCGGCGGATGAGGCCCACCCTGAAATCACCGGGTCAATCAGGCGCCAGGCGGCCTCAATGCCGTCGTTGCGGGCAAACAGCGAGGCGTCACCTTTGATGGCATCCACCAGCAGCTTTTCGTAGGCATCCGGCAGTGCGATGTCGGGGAACGCCTCACGATAGGTGTGGCTCATGTTGACAGAACGGGACTCGGCCATCGTATCGGGTACTTTGGTTTCGAACCGCAGGTGGATGCCTTCATCCGGTTGAATGCAGATGGACAAAAAGTTCGGGGTGAAACAGTCGTTGCGGTCCAGATGGAAGATGACGTCCGGCGGCGGCTGGAATTCGACAACGATGGCGCTGCTCTTGGCCGACATGGCTTTACCGGATCTCAAGTAGAAGGGCACTCCTTTCCAGCGCCAGTTGTTGATGTAAAGCTTGAGCGCGGCGAAGGTAGGGGTTTGGGAGCCCGGGTCAATCCCATCGCCTTCCCGGTAACCGTCGTATTGTCCCCGGACGGTATCTTCAATAGCAATGGGGAGCACCGTGCCGAGGACCTTCACCTTTTCATTGCGGATCGCATCGGCCTCCAGAGAAGCCGGCGGTTCCATGGCCGTCAGGGCCAGCAGTTGCATCAGGTGATTCTGGAACATATCGCGCAGCACGCCGGCCTTGTCGTAATAGCCGCCGCGTCGGCGCACATCCACGCTTTCGGCCACCGTAATCTGCACATTGGCCACATAGCGCCGGTTCCAGACCGGCTCGAACAGGGTGTTGGCAAACCGCAGAAAAAGAATATTCTGGGCGGTTTCCTTGCCCAGGTAGTGATCAATGCGGAACACCTGCTGCTCCGCGAAGGCCGCATGGACCCGATGGTTCAGCGCCCTGGCGGAGGCAAGGTCGCTGCCAAAGGGCTTTTCTATGATAATCCTGCGGCGACCCTGTACCTCGGCGGTCATACCTGCATTGGCCAGATATTCACAGGTCGTGGCATAAAAATCCGGTGATGTGGCGAGGTAGTAAAGCCGATCCGCCGGGGATCTTTCCATTTGTTGAAGAAAGGCGCCGAGTTTTATGAAATCCTGGGCGTCGTCCAGGCTGCCCTGGCAGTAGTGCAGGCATTGGGCAAACATGTGCCACACCTTTGGGTCGAATGCGGTGCCGTGCGCTTTGATGCCGTCGCCAAGTTGCTCCCTGAACTGGTCGTCGCTCCACTGTCGCCTTGCGAATCCAACGATCTGCAGATTGTCGGGAAGGCGCTTTTTCCTAAAATTGTCGTAAAGGGCTGGTATCAACTTGCGACGGGTCAGGTCGCCGGATGCACCGAAAATGATAATCGTGGTGGATCTCTCGTCATTCATGATTTTCACCTCAGTTCTAGTGGTCAAGTAAAAATGGATACTCTTCTCTGACTCGCCTCATGCCACCGGTTCTCTGCCTCCAGCTCCCGGGTGGCCGCTTCCTTCATTAAATTCTTTCATATAGCTCGGTCTCTTGTGGCTTCTGCTCATCGTACAGCTCATTCCTTTCTTTGTAACCCTTTATGTGGTGTCCGTTGCTAGTAAACCACATCAAAGGTTGGACTTACCGGCGGCGGCTTGATCGATAAACCAGTGCAATTCACCATTCACAGGGTTGACCATCCGTGCAGGAAGAACCGGCCCCTCGGTGGCGGGATGCAAGACGTCAGCGATGACACAGGTCTTGCCCGGCCCCGCGGCGACAAAAACAACCTGGCAGGCAGTGTTGATCACAGGCAGGGTCATGGTAAGGCGAACCGGCGGCAGCTTGGGGGCGTTGAAAACAGGAACCACCCAGCGACGGCTTTCCTGCAAAGCCGGATGCCCCGGAAACAACGACGCGGTATGACCGTCTTCTCCCAGTCCGAGCAGAATCATATCGAATCGCGGAAATGCGCCAGCCTCGACGGATAGTGTTCTTTTTATCTTCTCTTCATAGACTTGCGCGGTCTCATCGGGACTTTTGGCATCATCCACGGCATGGATGTGCTGCTCAGGAATATGCACCCGACTGAACAGCAAGCGGCGGGCTAATCCGAAATTGGAGTCGGGGCTGCTGTGCGGCACCCAGCGCTCATCGACCCAGAAAACATGCCAGGTCGACCAGTCGATATGCTCACGCAAAGAAGGCGTTGCCAGAGCTGGCGCAAGCATGTCCATCAGCGACCCGCCCGAAAGAGCGACGCAAAACCGACCGCGTGCAACGAACGAGGCCTGTGCCGCCTGCGCCACGTGTAGAGACAAGGCGGTCGCCAACGCATGCCGATCGGCAAAAATGTGTATATCCGGTAGAAAATTCATGTCGGGTCCACCGGATTATTCGACAACAATCGCGCTGTTGGCGGATCCACAGTCGTTGGGAACGCCTTCCGGGTTTTGGGGGTCGGTGCACCAGCTGTCTTCCACGACCCTATGTGTCATAATGAATGTCGCCTCCTCATTCGTATATGCACAGGTAGCTTCCTCAGAAGGGCATTCATCTAAAGCGGCCCCCGGTCAAAGAGGAAGATTCCACATGTGTTTGGTAATATAAAAGGGACCCACTTAAGGCATCAATAGTAATCGAAAAGGGGACCACCCCGTAGCGTTTCACCTTATATTGAACCCTATGGTAAGACACCACTCTTCACCGGAGGGTCCTACAGATTCTCCGAAAGAGCAGAAAGAGGGTAACCTCTAGCCGAGGGGGTGGGTCCCTTTTGGAGTGACAAACACAGGTTTTTTGGCATAATAGATCGCACCTCTCTGGGTATGGTTTTTGTTCTGATAGCAACACCTTACACTCTGCTTCGCACAGAGACCAGAGGGGTTTTTGCCTGTCTCAATTTTCCGTCTGTTGCGACAAAGCCCTATCCCGACATCTCACTGCTCCGACTCTCTTCTCATCATTTCCCAAGAATCTCAAGCGCAATATTCCACCCTCAGGGTGAAAGGCTTTCTTCTTGGAGAGCCTTGCAGTTGCTTCGTTTCTGCTGGTTTTCCTCCGGGAACCTGCGGATCGAGGCCTACATTTTGGGCTTGCAAAAAAAGAAAGCCATCCCAAGCTGCCCCAGGGAGCCACCTACCGGATTTCTCGCATTCTCTCCCCCTCATCCGTAGCCTGAGGAGACGAATCTTCATAAACACGCCTCCTCAGGCTGGTAGGGCTAAACCGGGGACGCAGTCATGCTACTTGAGTTTGAGCTGGGATCGTAGGGCAAGCAGGGTGGAACTCTGCTCCTGGGTAAGCTCTGCTCCTCCGATCATGGCCAGAGCGATATCCACAAACTTCTGGATCACAGGATTTTTCTCATAAAGTTTTTTGTTCGTGGTCTTTCGATCTTTGAGACTTGTCAGGGCCTGCTGCATTCGCTGGGCTTCTTTATCAAAAATCATATCCTTATCGGGAAAACGCCGATCCCCAATCTCTCCCAGAGCATAAATGAGATTTCTGAGAACATCTGCGTGGGATGCTCGGGAAATGCCTCGAATAAGGGGATCAAAAGCCACCCGAAGAGTTGCAACCGGGAGAGGATTTTGTCTTTCCCTAGTCCCCATTCTTCCCATGGCCCATGCAGCACCCATCCGTTCTCCCGCAGAGGAGGACTGTAAAAACTTTGCCACCCCAGGTATTGCCCTCTCCGTGGCCTCTATTTTACCAAGAGAATGGAGCACACTGCTAAACACAGAAGAATATCTCGCATGGCTGAGAAGCTTCAACAAAAGAGGCTCTGCCCCGGAGTAGCTCATTTTTCCTAAAGCTTCCACAGCATAACGCACAGAAGTATTGATCTCTCGGGGATCAAGCACCATGCCACGTTGAGGATCTGCCAGAAACATGCAGAGAGCCGCCACATCGCGCCTTGCCTTGGCATTTCTTACCCCAAGCTCCCCCAACAAAAAGAGAATCCGTTCTTTTCCGGGGATTTTTCTCTCAAAACATTCTCGAAGGGGATCGACAAAATCTTCTCCGTTGGAAGCTGCCACGATGGAAGCCTCCAGATGACGAATCTTCCCCATCTCAGCACTTTGAAGTTCCCCGTTCCCCGTCCCCATAAGCTTCTGCCATCTTTCGAGGGATTTCTCCAGAGCCGAGACTACGGATGGCACCGAAAGCTTCTCCCCCCGGGGAAGAGACTCCTCTTCCTGGCCGTTGGCAGGGGTAGGCTTCTTTCTAAAACCTCCCGGGAGAACATTTCCAGACTTTTTCTCCAGCTCCGGCAGATCCTCCTCCTGCCGGGAGGAGAGCACGGTGACGGAAAAACGTGCCCGGGGATTGTGCCGCACCCACCCATCCACGGTCATGATCCCCCGGTCATCCAGAGTCACCTGAAGATCAATCTCCTCCCCCTCTTTGAGAGGCTGAGGAAAACGTACCCGCCGGGTGGCAATCTTGCGGTTCGGAGCCAGGGTATCCCTACGACGGCCGAGATAGAAGGGAAGATCCAGATAACTCGCACCGGTAAGGGCCACGAAATCCGAGAGCACCGGGGATTTGTAGGGAAGGGTGGTCCCCGCCTGTACCAGGTGCTTTACCGCTCCCCCCGCCACACCTACCCCGATGGTATCGTTCAAAATGCTGGTAGGACGAGCCCCCCGATGGAGATTGAAGTGATAGACCACCGCTCCCCGGGCCACCGCCTTATCGGGATCCCCCGCCGCAAGAGGGGGCATGCCAAAGAACTCTTCCAGACGCTGGCGTATGGTCTCAAGCTTGGTCATGCCGCCGTTGAGAAGCACCGCATCCACCTCTACGGGGGTGCCTCCATTTTTCTCCTTCGCCTTCTGGAGCACATCCAGAATGGGGTAGATAATGGTCTCAGTGCTCTCCGTAGAGAGATTATCCAGACGGTCCATATCTTCGGGGGTAAGATCTCTTCCCAGAAGGGGCGCCACGATATCCTCATACTCCACCATGCTGAGATCGCACTCAAAGGTCCGTCCATCCCAGGCGTTGGCCTTGATCATCTCGATCTCCACATCGTCGAAATGCTCATGCCCCATCATCCGACGGCTTTCGATACGGGCATTCAGAGAAAGCTTGGCCTCCTCTGCAAAGGCCATGAACTGGGTCTCCAGAAGTCCCCGATCGAACGCATCCAGGGTTTCCAGAGGCACTTTTCGAGAAAAGATTTCGAGAAAGTGCTTCATCAGAAGGAGATCAAAATTATCTCCTCCGATGCGGGTGTAGCGGGAGACAGCGTAATCCTTGATCCAGATATTCCGGGTATTCTCCTCATATCCCACGGTATGAAGAGACACATCCAGAGTACCCCCTCCAAGATCAAAGACAAGCACGTTTTTGGGCTCACTGAAATCCACCAGAGAATCGGGAATCTCTCCCCGCTCCTGGCGATTTACAAAATCGTAAAGCGCCGCCCGAGGCTCATCCAGAAGGATATTTCTGGGGGAGCCATCCTCTTCGGTGACGGTAAATCCCGCCTCCGCCGCAGCCCGTAGAGTAGCCTCCCGCATATCGCTGTCAAAGGATGCGGGTACTGTCACCACCACATCCTTGGGGATAAATCCAAAGAGATTTTTCGCCCCCGATGCAAGCTGCTTCAGCACCAGAGCCGCTATCTGTTCTGGTGCATGATCTTTACCGTCGAAGTGCCACCCTTCGGCACTTCCCATGCGGCTTTTGGAAGAGCGCACCACCCGGGCGCTCTGCCTGCCCATCATGGTCTTGGCATACTCTCCCACAATAGGCTCCTGACCTTCCTTAAAGTAGACGCAGGAAGGCAGAAGAGGACGATCCCCGATACCTCCTCCGGAGATCATCATGCGCACATCCATAACCTTGGGGGTGATGAGATTCATCCGAGGATCCACGTGCCCCCAGGCAAGAAGGGAGTTGGTGGTTCCAAGATCGATGGCCACGTAGTAGTTCTTGCCGTCACCCTGATGCTGTTCCGAAGAGACCTTTTTCATATGCGAACATCCCCCTTTACAGTTTTCAGATTATTAAAACTTCCCCCTTTGAAAACATACCGCACCGCTTTGCCTAGGATTCTCCTGGAGACTCCATCTGCTCCCGCACCGAGGGTTTAGAGATCACCACTCCCTGATACTCCCATCCGGGACGGATCACCTCCACGAGCTTTGTTTCCTCTCCATCCGCAAAATCCGACCCCTGATAGTCGTACTGCTCAGAATCTTTCAGGCTGATCCGCAGCTGGGTTCCTACCTCCGCCAGGGGCATGATCCGACGCTCCTCCAAAAACTGCAGAAACATACGCACCGAAGCAGGAATGGATTCCGCCTCGGGAGGAAAGACAAAACCGCTCCGGCGCAACTTTTTCAACCCCCTGCCGGAGAGCACAAACTGATCCAGCAGATTACCCGCCCGCTCGGAGTTCATCTCCTGAAAAAAGGTAACCGTGGCATCCCGGGCGGCCTCCTCCCGCACCTCTTCCAGACGATTTTCCAGCATCTCGATCTGGGTCTGGGTGCATTCCAGAGCAGCCCGAAAATCTTCAAGATCCTGCTCCAACTGCTCCAGAACTTCTTTGGGATCCTCCGGAAAATCTCCTTCTGAGGACTCCCCCCCGCTCTTTAAAGGATCCCGGGTTTTCTTTCTTCTGGAAGAATCCAGGCTCTCCCGCAGAAAGCTCTGCATGTTCTCAATCTCTTCCCGCACCGAACGCTTTACCGACAACCCCTTGCTGAGGGCCACAACGTCCACAAGTTCCCAGAGAAGGAAACGAAAACTCGACGGAGCAAGAATTCGAGCGGTCTCCCGGAGGGAACCTATCCATGGGACATCTCCTCCCCGTGCAATAAGAGCTATCACAATGGCAGAAAAGTTTATTTTGAATCTCTCATTGCGCCCGTCTGTAATGGCTCTTCGAAGGGCTTCCCGTTTTTCCTGGGCATCCTTTCCGGAAGAGAAGATAAATTCCCAAAAAAGGTCTGCGGTACGATTCATACGCTCAGCCCAAGGACCTCGATGATCTGAGTATGCAATGTTCCACGATCGCATTTTCCGAAAGATGAGATCCGAGCTTCGAACAGGAAACTCAAGTTTTCCCTGCACATCTTCCGTAATCTCCTGAGGCGACTTTGCAGGATCTCTGAGAATACTGAAAATAGTCTCGTAATTAATAACACTGGATTCGATATGTCTCTCCTGAGCATCCCTCCGTCTTCGGCTGCCATGCTTTTTCGCCACCATCCTTATGGCCTCTGTCAGATCTTCGGGACTTACCGTAAATTCCGCATTCAGGTTTTTCGCACCTTCCCAATCGCTCAATCTTTTTCGACCTCCTTCAACACCCTAAACATGCAGACACTCCGTCAACATTCAACTTCCCTGCCCTGCAGATCCTCTTCGCAGGGGAAGCAGATCCAGAGCGGCTCCGTTGCGGGCAAAATCCACGGTCATGGCAGATCCGTGACGCTCTCCAAGCTCCACATGAAGTCCCTCCTCCTGGTATACCGGCCCTCCTCGATGCACAAAAATCACTTGGGAGGGAAGCAGACGATCCACCAGATCCAGGATGGCATTCTGCCCTCCATGGGTGGGAAGCATGGAGGAAGAGACCACCGGCACAGAAGGATTACACCGTTCCTGTACTCTTGTGAGATCCCCTCCCCCCACCACCAGGCAGACATTTTCTCCCTTTCCAGAGAGGACGTGGTGAGGCAACAAATCGAGATCCGGCACAATCCGCAGAGGCTCTTCGAAATAGGGCAACCCCCAGGCACGATACCGCTCGGCAATTTCTCCCATCTCCCCGGAAGCGTAGATTTCCAGGGGAGGCAAAAGTCCCTTCTGGACGCTCCGAAGGAGAAGCGCCATGGTCTCCTGGGCCTTCCCAAGAAATCCCCCATTCACCAGAACACCCCTCCCCACCTTCAGGGCGCTGTAAACCTGATCAAGGAAAGCATGGCGCCTTCTTTCAAGAGATTCTTCCGGGGTCTCCAGCTCTTCACGTCTTTCATAGGTAGCCTCGGTGATGAGCACATCCACCACCACATCCTCGGGAAGCTCATACCCCGGCACTGTGAGCTGATGGGCTTCAAAAAAATCTCCTGTGTAAAGAACATTGCAGGAGGGGGACTCCAGATAGATCATGGCAGCCCCGGGAATATGCCCCGCCGGAAAGAAATGCACCGTCACCTCCCCAATGCGTAGAACCCGAAAAAAATCCATTTCCCGGCTCTGATAGAGGGTTCGTTCTCTATGGGCAAGAGATCTGAGATCTTCGCTGTTGCGGGGATTACGGGAATTGTGGCGAAAATCTTTCCTCCCAAGAGCCAGCTCTGTAAGCTCTAGAGTCTCCCGGGTGGCATAGAGAGGCACCTCCGGGGCCTCCTCCACCACACGATCCAAAGCCCCCACATGATCCCCGTGGGCATGAGAGAGAAAAATCCCCCCAAGCTCCCATAATCCATCCATGCCAAAGCGGGAACAGTATCGTTCGAACTTGGGGTGCTGACGAGGGCTGCCAAAGCGTCTCCCCGCATCCAGAAGAAACTTCTCTCCCTCCAAGAAGAGCAGAAGAGAGGAAGCCCCAATCTCGTTGCCTCCTCCAAAGGGCATCAGTCGATTTTTCGGAAAATCTCCCATGCGCATTCCTCCTTTTTCTAATACCCGGGAACCATTCTGCAGCAATCTCTCCCGGGAGTAGAGAACCGCCTGAAAAGAGATGCAGCGGGTACAAACATATCATGCTCATGTGCAATAAACGTGCACAATGCGAGGAAAAAATTTCCTCCTTTTGTCATATCACGAAAAAATCTTCCCCGCCGCTCTCTCGTCCCAAAGACTCCCGAGAGGTATATCTGCAGGAACGCCACACTATTACCACCTTCTGAAACAGTGTCTCGGGGCTTCTCTTGCCTTTCCTTCGAGCAAACGGGGTATGGCGGCCTGGCTGGAAAAGCATTGTGCCTCCGAGGTCTCTCTGGACGGGATCTACCGGCTGCTGGATGCGTTGGCCAAGAGAGAGGACCGGTCGAAGGATCTGGTGCGCTCCTCTTCGGAGGGACTCTTTCCCGAGAGACCCACCCTCATGCTTTTCGATGTCACCACGTTGTATTTCGAGATTTTCGAGGAGGATGGGCTTCGGAGAAAGAGGCCTTTCTGGATCGTTCCACCTACACCCTTCTTACAGAGAAGAGCATAAAGAAGACAAAGGGGACCCTGGAATACCGGGTTTTTGAGCGGGAGGACGGACAAAACCTTCTGGTGACCTGGAGTTCTAAACGGGCCGCCAAGAATGCCCGGGATAGGGATGCCCAAGGAGTAGAAGAGGGCGGAGAAGAAAAACCCCTGCGGCTGAAGGCATTTTCCTGGAATTCGCTGTTCTGTCACAGACACAAAAAAAGGCCTTTTGCAAAGGGCTCAAAGAAAAAGAAGCGAGGGCGCTGCATTCCCTTCCAGGGGTAATGTAGTGCCTTCGCTTTTATAGAAATCTTTGCTATTACTGGTTTTGTGGGTAACTTTTGCCGAAGTCAGGACTCCAAGCAGCTATGGCTGGCACGCCACTACCATCAACCCAGAAAGCAAGGAACCCGCATGTTGTGGAGGATGGAAACATCTTGGCAAATCAGCTTGATTCCCCGTATTCAGGTGACCTTGAAATTGTTTGAGGCATCTTCGCACTCCTCTACTCCGCAGTCTGGTGAAGCCATTTCAACGCCTTCTCATCGTCCTGAGAGACCCCTTTCCTACTTTCATACATGAGCCCAAGAAAATGTTGGGCGCCCGTATTCCCTTGCTCTGCGGCCTTGTGAAACCACTTCAATGCGTCCGCATTCCCCTGTTCCGCAGCCTTGGAAAGCCATTCCAGAGCCTCCTCATCATCCTGAGAGACCCCTTTCCCACTTTCATACATGAGCCCAAGAAGGTATTGGATATCCGCATTCCCCTTCTTTGCAGCCTTGTGAAGCCACTTCAGAGCATCCTCATTCCCCTGCTCTGCGGCCATGTGAAGCCACTTCAACGCCTCCCCATGGTTCTGAGAGACTTTTTCGCCATCTTCATACATGAGCCCGAGAAGGTACTGGGCACCCGCATTCCCTTGCTCTGCGGCCTTGTGAAACCAATTCAGCGCATCCGCATTCCCCTGTTCCGCAGCCTTGCAAAGCCATTCCAGAGCCTCCTCATTATCCTGAGAGACCCCTTTCCCGCCTTCATACATGAGCCCAAGAAGGTATTGGATATCTGCATTCCCCTTCTTTGCAGCCTTGTGAAGCCACTTCAGCGCATCCTCATTCCCCTGCTCTGCGGCCTTGCAAAGCCATTCCAGTGCATCCGCATTCCCCTGTTCCGCAGCCATGCGAAGCCATTCCAGCGCCTCCCCATGATCCTGAGAGATCCCTTCGCCATTTGCATACATGAGTCCGAGAGAGCACTGAATATCCACATTATCATCCTTCGCAGCCTTGTGGAGCCACTTCAGAGCACCCTCATTCCCTTGCTCTGCGGCATTGTGAAGCCATTTCAAAGCTTCCTCATTATCCTGCTCTGCGGCCCTACAAAACCATTTCAGTGCCTCCGCATAATCCTGAGAAACTTCTTCACCATTTTCATACATAAACCCAAGAAGGTTTTGAAAACCTACATTCCCTTGCTCTGCGGCCTTATGAAGCCACTTCAGAGCATCTGCTTTTCTCTGTTTCGTAGACCCGCGGAGCCACTTCAGAGCATCCTCATTCCCCTGCTCTGCGGCTTTGTGAAACCACTTCAGCGCCTCCGCATGGTTCTGAGAAACCCCCTCGCCATTTTCATACATGAGCCCTAGAAGGTACTGGGCACCCACATCCCCTTGCTCTGCGACCTTGTGAAACCACCCCAGCGTGTCTGCGTCGTCCTGCTCCACAGCCATGCGAAACCATTTTAGTGCCTCCACATGATCCGCAGAGACCCCATCACCATTTTCATACATGACAAGGAGCGGCGCAAAACGAGGAGGTCTTCCTGGCAAATCAGAATCCGATTTCCACGAGCTCCAAACATCACTCGTAGTTCCTGCAATAACTCTTCCAATAGTCGGTCCTACCATGGGACCAAGGTAGTGAGCAGCAAATTGAGCAGCACTCAAAAGAAGCAAAGCACCGTAATTACATTCATTAATATTAGTGATTTTACGATTATCCAAACGAAAAATATTTTGAAAATCCATTTTAAAAGGGCTAAAGTCTATGCTTGGAAAAGCAAAAGACGTTCCAACAGAGCCAAATAAGAGAACAAAGACCAACATAAATGAAGTAAATTTTGACACCTACCATCACCCTCCTAAGTTAAAAAGTAAAGCTTCTCGTTAATTTTATCGCACACAAGAGCATACCCGAGGGAGACAAAATGTGTACATCGCTCAGGATGGAGCATATTCGGATCCCTTGTACGCTGGAGAGTACGGACGATAGAGGAAGCGTGTTCCTCTATTATTTGTGCGAGTTCTTTCTTTTTCTGCTCCTCTACATCTACATCTTCGGAGATTTTCACTTTGCCAGGCTGCTCGTGACAGCTATTCCCTTTTTAGTTG
>NPIG01000026.1_pt4 | contig 116723 bp, 97 predicted proteins | sample 8637441 | NCBI WGS metagenome assembly NPIG01 (sample SAMN07420675, study PRJNA396082) | bioreactor metagenome | isolation source: sample BR6 brine-fed electro-methanogenic bioreactor BR | place: Japan: Kochi | collected 2016-06-14
GGACACACAAGCTCCGGCTCCGTGAAACAGTACACGACACATTATTTGTGAAACCACTCTAGGACATCTTCCTTAGAGGAGCCCCCTTTGGAGGAGAGCCTCCCCGATCTGCACCGCATTGAGGGCCGCCCCCTTGCGGAGGTTATCCCCCACCACCCAGAAGGAGAGGGTGTTCGGGAAATCCGGCTCGGAGCGCATACGTCCCACCTGCACGGAATCGGTTCCCCCCACATGCCTCTGGAGAGGATAGCTGTTTTCTCCGGGATTATCTGTCACCATCACCCCCGGAGCAGCTTTCAGAATTTCTCGGGCCTCCTGGGGGGAGAGAGATTTTTCAAAGGTGGCGGTGACGGAGACCCCATGTCCCCGGAAGACGGGAACCCTTGTGGCAGTGCAGGAGACCCGCAGATCCGGAAGATGCATAATTTTTCGGGATTCCCGCATCATCTTCCACTCCTCCTGGGTGATCCCCTCCTCATCGAAATCCCCGATATGGGGAAGCACGTTGAACCCGATAGGATGAGGATATATTTGGGGAGACCAGGGAGTATCTTCCAGAACGCTCCGGGAGGAATCCCGCAGCTCCTGCAAAGCCGCACTTCCGGTACCCGCCACGGACTGGAAGGTTACCGCAGTAAAGCTCTGGAGCTTGGCCTTCCGGTGCAGGGGGGCCAGAGCCACCACGGTTTGGATGGTGGAGCAGTTGGGATTTGCCACAATCCCCTTATGCATTTCCAGATCCTCGGGGTTGATCTCCGGCACCACCAGCGGCACCCCCTCCACCATGCGCCAGGCGGAGCTGTTATCCACCACCGCCGCCCCCTTCCGAACTGCCACGGGAGTCCACTCCCGGGAGGGGCCGCCGCCGGCGGAAAAAAGGGCCAGGTTCACCCCTTCAAAAGCCTTTTCAGAGACCGCATGAACCTCCACTTCCTCACCCCGAAAAAAAACCTTTTTTCCCTCGGATCGGGGAGAGGCGAGAAGCACCAGATCATCCAGGGGAAAGTCCCGCTCCTGGAGAATCTGGAGCATCTCCTGCCCCACCAGGCCGGTGGCTCCAAAAACTGCCACCCGCATCAATGCACTTCCTCCACGAATTTTTTATGCAGCGCCCTCACCGCATCCTCCACCCGCGCCGCCTCCACCACGCAGGTGATGCTGAGAGAGGTGGAGGAGATCATTTCGATGTTAATCCCCAGCTCTGCGAAGGCGGAAAACATCTGAGAGGGTACTTCAGGATGATTCCCGATCCCCGCCCCCACCACGGAGACCCGGGCCACCTCGGTATCGAAGTTTACCCCCTGGGCCCCCACTTTTTCCACGTACTCCGTGGTGACTTCGATGGCCTTCCCCAGATCTTCTTTGCGCACGAGAAAGGCGATGTCATTCATCCCTCCCCGCATGACGCTCTGGAGGATCATCTCCGCAGCGATGCCGTTTTTCGCAAGAAGCGTAAAAAATCCCGCCGCCACCCCGGGCTTGTCCGGAACCCCCAGCACCGCCACCTTCGCCACATTTGTATCCTGGGTCACCGAGTGGACGTAGAGCTTTTCATTCACATTCTCCTGCATAACCCATGTTCCCTCCTCTTCTGTAAAGGACGATGCCACATAGACCGGCACTCCGTAGCGAAAGGCCATCTCCACGCTTCGGGCCTGGAGTACCTTGGCACCTAAAGCAGCCATCTCCATGCAGATTTCGTGGGAAACCCCCTTGAGCTTTCGAGCATTTTGCACTATCCGGGGATCCGCCGTAAAAACTCCCTCCACATCGGTATAGATGTGACACTCATTTGCCTCAAGAGCACAGGCCAGGGCCACCGCAGAGAGATCCGACCCACCTCTTCCCAGGGTAACCACATCCCCCTTGGAAGAGGCGGCCTGAAACCCCGCTATCACAGGAACTACTCCTTCTTCCAGATCTTCCTCCACCAAAAAGGGCTGCATCCGCTGGATGCGTCCCTCCATGTGGTATCCTTCCGCGAGGATTCCCGCTCGTTGTCCCGTGTAGGAGCGAGAAGGCACCCCCGCCGCCCGGAGAGCCATGGCTACCAAAGCTATGGTCTGCTGTTCTCCCGTGGCAAGAAGCTGATCCATCTCTCGCCGATCTGGGGCGCCGAGCTGTCCCGCCATGTAGAGAAGCCCGTCCGTGGTCTTTCCCATGGCGGAGACCACCACCGCCACCTGGTATCCCTTTTGAACGAAGGGAAGTACCCGGGCTGCCACGGCCTGGATACGTGTAATATCCGCCACCGAGGTGCCCCCGAACTTCATGACCATGCGTTTCATCGGCCCGATCCTTCCTCCACCACGGCTCCCCGGACATCAAGATGCAACACGAAGAAACGGGATCGAACCCCGCTCTGAGAAAAGATGCGGCACATCTGTTCCGCCGGGGGCTGAGGATTTCCCCGAACAAAGGCGAGCATGCTCGGGCCGGAACCGCTGATGGCCATGCCGAGACATCCCGGCAGCTGCCGAACCTCCCGGAGAATACGTTCTCCCCCGGGAAAAAGCTTGGCCCGAAACTGTTGATGCAGCTTGTCCTCCATGGCCCAGGGGAGGTGCTCCCAGGCTCCTGTGGCCCAGGAGGCCGCAAAGAGGGCCGCCCGGCTGACGTTGAACACCGCATCCTCCAGGGAAACCTGCCGGGGGAGGGCCTCCCTGGCGGAGGCGGTGGCCACGTGAAATTCCGGCACCGCCACCACGATTTTCATATCCTCAGGAAAGGAGGTAAGCCTTACATGCCGCAGGGAGGAACCATCCCAGCAGCTCACCACAAACCCCCCGATGCAGCAGGGAACCACGTTATCCGGATGCCCTTCGAGGGTCACCATGAGAGGGAGCAATTCTTCCCGGGGCTGAGGAGACTTCCGAAGGGCATTTGCCAGGAGTACCCCTCCTACCACGGCTCCGGCGGAGCTTCCCAGCCCCCGGCAGAGGGGTACCGCATTCTGAGCTCGAAAAGCCATCCCCGGAGCCTCCTCTCCCCAGGACTCGAAAGCCTTTTCGTAGGATTGAATCACCATGTTCTCCTGAGGGTCCTGCAGTCCCTGGCTTCCCTCTCCGTAGATCTCCATGCGGTAGGTTCCCGAAGGAAGCTTTTCGAGAACATCATAAAAGTTGTAGAACGAGAGGGCCATGCCTAGAGTATCGAACCCCGAGCCGAGGTTGGCGGTGGTGGCGGGAACCCGAACCCGGAAGAGATAGCTCATGAGAGTAGCGCCTCTTTCAGAGCATCCCAGGAATTTTCCACCTCCCGGGGGGCGGAAACGTTCTGAAGCGCCGTATCGGGATCCTTCAGGCCGTTCCCTGTAAGCACCATGGCCACCCGGATCCCTGGGGGGAGCTCCCCCCGCTCCTTCATGGCCACAAGTCCCGCCAGGGGAGCACAGGAGGCAGGCTCCGCAAAGAGTCCCTCCCGGGAGGCAAGAAGCTTCTGGGCCTGGAGGATCTGCTCATCCGTGACGCTTTGGAAGGCTCCTCCGGATTGGGCCACCGCATCCCGGGCCTTCTCGGCATTCACGGGCCGACCGATCCGTATGGCGGTGGCCACTGTTTCGGGGTTATCACAGGGGAGCCCCGTCACCAAAGGAGAGGCCCCTTCCGCCTGAAATCCCATCATCCGGGGGATCGAGGAAGTTCTTCCCAGATCTCGATACTGGCTGTATCCCTGCCAGTAGGCGGTAATGTTTCCCGCATTACCCACGGGGATGGCGTGCCAATCCGGGGGAGATCCGAGATCTTCGCAGATCTCCCAGGCCCCGGTGCGCTGCCCCCAGAGACGGTAGGGGTTCACGGAGTTCACCATGGCGATGCCGAGATCCTCCGAAGCTTTTCGGGCAAGATCCAGAGCTTCGTCGAAATTCCCCCGAATACCGAGCACGGTGGCACCGTACATGAGGGCCTGGGCAAGCTTTCCCTGAGCCACCTTCCCCGCAGGAAGAAGCACGTAGCAGGGAACTCCTGCACTCGCCGCGTAAGCCGCAGCGGAGGCACTGGTATTCCCCGTGGAGGCGCAAATAATTCCCCGGGCCCCCTCTTCCAGAGCCTTGGAGACCGCCAGTACCATCCCCCGATCTTTAAAGGACCCTGTGGGATTTACTCCCTCGTACTTGGCATAAAGAGTAATTCCCAGATCTTCCGAAAGATTACCGCAGAAAACCAGAGGAGTTCCTCCCTCTCCGCGATCAAGAAGGGGAGTTTTCTCTCCCACCGGCAGCAAGCTCGCATATCGTCGCAACATTCCCCGCATGTCATGCACCCCCTGAATATAAAGAAAGGGCTCCCCCGTCTTGAAGACGGGAAAGCCCGCGGTTCCACTTCAATTCCGGAAAAATCCGGCCCTTGTCTGCGCTGTCTGGGGCGCACCCCGCACCTTGACCTTCCGAAAAAGTACGGAAGTTTTCAGCACCCGCTCCGGGGTGGTAATCCTGCTCTTTCCGAAGGCTCGGATCTCAGCAGATTCTCCAGCCTCTCTGTTTACGGAAATTCCCGACAGGACAGCTCCCTTCCTCACGGCATTCCACATTGGAGGAAAATATACGAGGATCTTCGCAAAATGTCAAGAAAAGGATTGCCCAAAGAGGATAACTTTGTTAGAATTTGCCGTCAGCATAGGGTTCGCTGCAATCTATGGGGAGGTAAGCAAATGACACAATCCCAAAAAACGTCGGAAGAAAAGTATATTCCCATGACTCGGGAGGGGTATAATGAGCTCAAGAATGAGCTCATTATACTCCGCACCGAAGGACGCGCCGAGGTGGCCCGCAAACTTGAGGAGGCCCGAGGCTTCGGAGATTTGAGTGAAAATGCGGAGTACCACGCGGCCAAGGAAGAACAGGCCCAGATGGAATCCAGAATCCACTGGCTCGACTCCCGGTTGAGCAAGGCGAAAATTCTGGATACCACCAATATGGATACCAGCAAGGTCGCTCTGGGAACCACCGTAACCTTTCTGGATCTGGAGCGGGAGAAGGAGTTCTGTTACACCATCGTGAGCTCCGAGGAATCGGATCCCAAGAAAGACCGCATCTCCGCATCAAGCCCGGTGGGACAGGCTCTTTTAGGGAAAGGGAGCGGCGAGGAGCTGCAGGTTCGGGTTCCCAAGGGGAGCCGGACGCTCAAAATCCTGAACATCTCCGTCAAGTCATAGGGGAAAAGCTTCTGGGGAAGTTGGTTCTTGCGGTTTGTGCCCAGGGCTCTGCAAAGATATGGCATGACATGGCAGCATCAGGAGCTGTCATGTCATGCCTTTTTCAGCACCCTCGTATCTTCCAGGAGGCCTTCACGATACGGGAGAGGAGCTCCGGAAAATCCCATCCCCGGGCGGCGGCAGCTTTGGGCACCAGGCTGGTGCCGGTCATCCCCGGTGCGGTGTTTACCTCCAGGAAAAAGGGCTCTCCCTGAGGAGAGAGACGCAGATCCGTCCGGCTGTACACTTGAGCATGTACTGCCTCATGAGCGGCTAGGGCGTACGCTGCAATCCTTTGGGCGATCTCTTCCGGGAGAGGGGCCGGAGCGAGATATTCCGTGGCTCCCTTGGTATACTTGGAAGCATAATTGTAAAATCCTGATTTCGGCCGGATCTCCACAATGGGCATGCTTTCCCCTCCCTTTTCTCCATCCCATACCGCCACGGTGAGTTCTCTGCCGGGAATGTATTCCTCCACCAGTACCCGGGGGTCGAAATTTTGTGCATATGCCACAGCCTCTTCAAGCTCTTTCGGGGAGTGCACCACGGAGATCCCCACGGTGCTGCCGCAGCTTCGGGGCTTCACCACTAACCCCGGCCCTTGAAGCTTTTTCAGAACCCACCCCTTTTCCAGAGACTTTACCTCCCCTCCCCAGGCAAACCATTCTGGAGTGGGGATGCCCCCATGCTCAAAGAGAAGCTTGGTCAATCCCTTTTCCATGGCCATCATGCATCCTTGAGAACCCGTCCCCGTATAGGCTATACGGTGCATCTCAAGAAAGGCCTGGAAGGTTCCGTTCTCTCCCCAATCCCCGTGAAGGGCTATGAAAACGAGGGTCCTCTCTCTCGCTTCAATGTACTCCAGAATATCCGTTCCTCTCTGGAGAATCACCTGTTCAGCCCGGTATCCCCCCTGGAGCAAACCCCGGGTTACCGCTTCACCGCTTGCCAGGGAGACTTCCCGCTCGGCACCGTCTCCACCCGAGGCAACCAGCACTTTTTCAGGCATATCTCTTTTCATTCGTCACCAATCCACCCATCCGATGCAACACAATCTTCTTTGCTCTGGAAAAGAGGCCCCTGGACCTGCCTTCCGGCATTCCGGGGACCTCTCAAAGACAGCTCGGAGAAGAGAGCATGCTCTCCGAGGGAACGCAGGCTTTTTGTGGCGCTACTGCCACGCCTTGGGAGGAGCCGGAAGATCCTTCGGAATCTCTCCAGGAATTTCCACCTTTTCCTGACCGATACCAAAGGGGGTTTCGGGAAAGGCCAGAATGGATATGCGCAGCCCCGCCCAGTTATCGTCCTGATCTCCCCGGTCATCACGATAGACGAGCTCCCAGGCCATGCAGTCCGTCTCGTAGGAGATCCAATAGACCATCTCCTTGAGTTCACTTTCCAGATTATCGTACCCCCCTCGGGCCGCCACTCCCCAGCCATTTTGCAGGGAGTAGCTCACCTTCTGGTAGATATCTTCCCGTTCATCAAAACGATCCCAGTTCATGGGGGATTCCCCCGAGACCCAACGCCGTACGTAGGATGTACGCATTTGAAGATCCCCCAAGGGCCAGGAAACGCCCAAAGTGGTCTCGGTGATCTTCTGGCTCTCCTCCCCCGCCGCAAGAGGGCGATCCGCATCATATCCATAGTACATATAAAGCCCTTTCCAGAAGGGAACGAAGGCCCCCCGGGGATCTCCCTCTCCGTAAATCTCAAGTCCCAAACCTTTTCGGCTGGTATTCCATCCGTCTTCTTCATACTCCCCCGCAGTACCGATGAGGCGCCACCAACCGCCGCTGGCAGCATCGGTAAACCAGGGGGAGTAGACAAAGAATTCCGGATCCCGCCAAAGAGTTCCCCGATAGGTCACCCCCGCACGTTTTTCGATCTCCACATACTCCCTCTGGGTCCAGTTAAGGGTAGCCTTCCACTTGGCCCGGCTGTAGTGAAAGCCCCACCGGGCACGCCAGGAAGCCTCTTCGGTGATTTCATCGTAGGTGTATTCCGAGGTGACCGTGGCAAAAAAACCGGGAGCAATTTCTTGCGTGAGGGTGGCGGAACCTTCCAAGCCGATGTTGGCCCAGTACATGATTCCAAAATCAAGCTCTCCTCGATCCCAGGTAAGGGGGCCCTCAATGCCTACCCCCACACCCTTGGCGCTTTTGTAGGAGAGAGAGGGAAAGAAATTGGCACGCAACGCCTTGGAGCCCCGAGGCCCGAGACCCACCACGTAGTCGAAGGGATACTGAAAGAGCATGGTCTCTCCGATGTAGACCTTGGGGTTTTTGGCGATCACCCGCTGGCCGGGAATCACCACCACTCTCTTCGCCACCAATCGATAGTGAGGCTTCGCCTCCCGGCAGGTGGTGAGGGCAACCTCATCCCACCGGGCCACCTCTTCTTCCTCCGAGAGGCCCCGAAGATGTTTGGGGGAGGCCCATTTTTCCTCCCGGGCTTTGGAGACCGGAACCACATGGAGGTCCCTTCCGGAGAGGCGGATTTCCCCCACCCGTCCCGAAGCCTGGTAGACCTTTCCCTCCTGGGTGGTAAGATCGTATTCGATCCTCTCGCCGTAAAGGCGCCGCCCCCCCCAGAGCATGGTCACCGGCTTCTGGGGAGACCCATAGGCATTCACGAGATTGGTGGCGGTATCCACCTCCATGTGCTCCGCAAAGAGCCTCATGCCTCCGTAGCGAAGCTCCACGTTCCCCCGGGCCAGGGCGGAGTACCCCGCCTCGTCATAGATCACTTCATCCGCATCGAGAATGACCTTTTCCTCCCCCCAAGAAATGCCTAGGAAAAGGAACATCCCGAGAAGCCCCCCTAAGAGGACCAGGAATATCTTTTTATATCTCATTCCGAAAACTGCCATTCAAGCACCGCCTTCGTCCGGATTTCCACAGTCCGATCCTGATGCAGCACCGCGGACTCCCCCCGGGCAACTCCCTCATCAGAGGAGAGAACGAACCCCTTTTCGAGAAGGAGGGTTCGGGATCCCTCCTCCCACCGCCCCTGGGAAGCAGCCACATCAAAGGATCCCCGCTCATCCCCCCAGAGACTTCCCTGAAAGTTGTGAAGGACTGCAAAAGCCCCTTCAAGATCTACGGTTCCCTTTTGGGCAAAGAAAGAGCCCCCTCTCCCCCGGGGTCCCTCCATGCGAAGGTCCAGAGAGTACCCCCGCAAAAGTTCTCCCTCCTTTTCCAGAAGAGGGGCCTCCACAGTCCAGGCATCTTCCGAGAGGACCTTATGTATCCGGGTGTTGTACATCCGGATGGGGGGCTCCTTTTCGGGATCCCGACCGGGGATGATGGATATGACCTGCCGTATATCCCGGACCATGAGAAGCACCATTCCCCCCACGGCTCCGAGAAGAAGTAATCCGAAGAGGCATCCTTTACCACGCAATGTACCAGGCCCCCCTTTCGAGAACAAGCCGAAGGGTCTTGCTCCGGAGCACTCTCATGACGAGCATCTTCTGAGGAGCCACCACTTTGACTGTGCTCTCCCCGTCCCACTTGAGGGTGTAGGGATTTTTCAGGGCAAAGCGGAATTGGTCTTCCAGAACCGTTTCTGTAAAGGCCTCCCGAGAGATATTTTCCCGGCTTTTACGAGAGAGCATGTCGTACATGGAATCCCCATCCCCCTCCTTCCAAGCCTGCAAAAAAGCATCCACCCGCCGTACCCGGTTGATGGGAAGAGGAAGATCTTCTTCCCGGGAATCCGGAGAAAGTTCCTGGGATGCTCCTTCCCAACCCTCTGGAGGGAGAACCTCTGATTCTAAGGAAACCTCCTCTTCCAAAGGTTTTTCCTGCAGGTAATTCTCCTGAGGTATTTCGGGGGGTGGCGAGAGGAGCCCCGAAGATCCCGGAGGCAGCACGAGATAGGGGGGCGGTTTATCCGGATCTTCCGTAGGGAGAGGTGCCGGCGTGGGTTTCGGTGTCGGTTCCCAGGCAGGGGTGGGAAGGGGCTCCTCCGAAGAACTCCGGGGAGTCTCCGAGGGAGGGGTTTTTTCCGGAAGCCGCACCACCAAGATCTCTTCCCCTCCCTCTTCAGAAGCCAGCTTTCCTTCTCCTCCCATGCCGGGAAAAACGAAACGCCGGGGCCCTCCCGGAGCCATTCCCTGAACCTGAATGGAAAAGGGGCCCTCTTGGGGAGGAAAGAAGACAAACCCCTGAACAATTCCCGTGAGGGGACCGTCCAGATTTTCCGCATGGGAGAGGGGGGACACCAAAGCATTCGAGGAGTTCACCAGGGCGATATGGTCTGCAAAGGGGGTAAAGCTCAAGGGGGTATCCCCGAAGACGTAAAAGGTCACCAGCACGGGCTCCGTATCGTGAAGACGCAGATCCCCCCGGAAGGAGGCCCGGTAGGCCCTTTTTTCCTCCTCGGAAAAGCCCTCTTCCAGTGCCCTAAGATCCACCCAGGGCTCCACAAGACTCTCCGGATAGGCCACCATCCAGACGATGCAGTCCTTACCCCAGGAGAAGGCGGTATGACCGTTGAGAATGCTCTCCACCTCCGCATAGAGAGCTTCCCGATCCCCCTGGGGTGCCCCGGAAGCCACACCAAAAAGGAGAAAAAGAAGGGGAATGGCCCAGAGGCCCCTTCTTTTTCCCGAAAATACGGAGCACCTCACCATGAGCTCCTTAAAAATCATTACAGGCCGACGTCAATAATGGCGGAAACCCCCACTCCCTGGACTCGGCGAAAACTCTGTATGGGGTTTGCAGAATCCACGGGAACGAGAATGCGTACCCGCATGGAACGATAGCTCGCTTCGATCTGGGCCACCGCCTTGGTATTGTTCACCGCTGCAGAAGGCCCCGTAATTTGAGCTGCTCCGATGTGGGTTCCCTGACCGAGAGAGACGATGGGGACCACCGCGGTGGAGCCGCTTGCCTTGACACCCTTGTTGAAGGTGATGGTGTTGATGAAGTCGTTGAGAGGCCCTGCAATGGCGCCGATGGCATAGCCTCCCGCCACAACACCCACCACGTCCCCGAGAATATCCTTAAGATCCAACGCCAGGGCGGGGGTTGTGGAAAAGAGCATGCCCCCTAAAAGGATTGAGGCAATACAACGCTTACAGAATTGTCTCATTGAGTTTCCTCCTTTTTGCTCTCCAGGGAAGCGTCTTCCCCGGCATCTTTATCCTCCGAAGAAGAGGGCTCCTGTGGGGAAAGAAGCCCCTGAAGTTCCTGGGGAACAGGGAAAACATGCACCGATTCATCCTCCAGGGTCTCCAGAAAAAAGAGGCTTCCTTCGGGAACCTCCTTGCCGTCTCCCCGAATAAAGAACCCCCCCGCTAATCCAAGAGGGCCAAAGGCTACGAGTCCCGCAAAACTTGCTCCGGCGGCAGCCACCGCCGCGGAGTCCGCTTTGGCGGCCTGCTGAGCATTCTCTCCCACACCTATTTTAATTTCCTGGGGCCCCAGAGGATGGAGAGCCTTGAATGCAAGATTAATCTCTGAGGAGCGTCCAAAACTTCTGGGGGGTTTCACTTCAAGCACGGTGGTCTCCACCAGGCTTCCCCGGGGGGCGATGAGAGAGGTGCCGAGAAGGAAATCCTCGTGGAGCGCCACCTTCACACTGTTCCCGGGTTGGGCCGAGGCGGGACTAAGGGTTTCCAGAAGCTCCACCTTCATGACGGTACCCTGAGGAAGAGAGACCTCCTCCCACACGATATCGTTTCCCAGAAGCACGCTGGCCATTCGCTCCAGACGCATGGCCAGCGGGCCATCGGGGCTGCTGGTGCCCTCCACAAGCTCCTCAAGAGCAGCAACTCTCTTGGTGGCAGCCCGAAGAGGAAAGACCTTCTGTTCCACCGCCCATTCGAGAATGCCGAGCTTGAAGAGAAAGGAGGGACGTCCCTGGGTGCCCTTCTCCATGAAATTTATAAGGGCACTCTGGCGTTCCGCAATGCTCCCGGGGAGCTCCCGGCCGAAGAGATCCCGTTCCACGGACTCCAGACGCTGCAGAAGCCCTCCGGTACGTTCCTCTCCATAGACAATCCTCTCCACCTTTCCAAGAATCTGAAAGGTGCTCGGATCCTCCTGAGCGAAGACACCCCAGGCAAGGAGAAGGAGAAAGATCCCCCCCAGACAACACACGGCCATTTTATTCTTTTTCACACAAAATTCCTCCCTCCGTCATGATAGGGTTCCATCACGCATTGTATCACGCACCCATGAAGGCAGGAAAATCTCCCGAGGGAGGTCTTCCTTTCTACCTCTTCTTTTTGAGAGCCGCCCCCACGAAATCCCGAAAAAGGGGGTGAGGCCGCACGGGCCGGGATTTGAGCTCCGGATGAAACTGCACCCCCACGAACCAGGGGTGCCCCTGAAGCTCCACGATCTCCACCAGGTTTCTTTCGGCGCAGACCCCCGCCACCCGGAGGCCTTTTTCTTCGAGCTGTTCCCGGTATTCGTTGTTGAATTCGTAACGGTGGCGATGGCGTTCTCCGATCTGCTCCGCTTCGTAAGCCCGGGAGACCGCGGTCCCCTCCATGAGAGTGCAGGGATATTCCCCGAGGCGCATGGTTCCTCCCAGGGCAGCAAGGTTCTTCTGCTCCTCCATGAGATGAATCACCGGATTGGGAGATCCCGGATCGAACTCCGTGCTGTGGGCTCCCACGAGACCGCAAACGTGCCGGGCAAAATCCACCACCGCCATGTGCATTCCCAGGCAAAGCCCCAGATAGGGAATTCCCTTCTCTCGAGCATACCGGGCGGCGGCAATCTTTCCCTCACTCCCCCGGATGCCGAAGCCTCCGGGGACAAGAATTCCCTGGACTCCCTCCAGAAGAGCGGGAGCTCCCACTTTTTCTACATCCTCAGCCTCCACGTGGCGGATCCGCACATCCACGTTATGCGAGACCCCTCCATGATGCAAAGCCTCCACCACACTGAGATAGGCATCCTTGTGGCTTACGTATTTTCCCACCATGGCAATCTCCACATGCCCCTCGGGGTTCAAGGTTCTGTGGGTGTAGGTCTGCCAATCCTCCAGATCCGGTTCCTGGCCTTCGGGAATTCCCAGGCTCCGGAGTACCCGGGCATCCACTCCCTGCCGATGGAGCATGAGGGGAACCTGGTAGATACTGGAGGCATCCTGACACTCCACCACAGACTCCACCTCCACACTGCAGAAGAGGGCGATCTTCTCGCGTATTCCCTCTTCCAGGGGGTACTGACTCCGGCATACGATGAGATCCGGCTGAATCCCTATGCGCCGCAGCTCGTTCACGCTGTGCTGGGTAGGTTTCGTTTTCATCTCCCCCGCAGCGGCAATGTAGGGCACCAGGGTGACGTGACAGTAGAGAATGTTCTTGCGCCCCACCCGGGAAGCAAACTGCCGGATAGCCTCCAGAAAGGGAAGCCCTTCGATGTCTCCCACAGTGCCTCCGATTTCGGCGATCACCATGTCGTTCTTTTCCGCCACCCGGAGAATATCATCCTGAATCTGCCGGGTGACATGAGGAATCACCTGCACGGTGGCACCGAGATACTTACCCTCCCGCTCCTTGGCGATCACGGAAGAGTAAATTTTCCCTGTGGTAACGCTGTTGTAGGAAGAGAGAGATTCATCGATGAAGCGCTCATAATGCCCAAGGTCGAGATCCGTCTCCGCTCCATCGTCGGTGACGAAAACCTCGCCGTGTTGGAAAGGGCTCATGGTACCCGCATCCACGTTGATGTAGGGATCAAGTTTGATGATGGAAACCCGGAAACCCCTTCGCTTCAAGAGAACCCCCAAAGATGCGGCGGTAATCCCCTTGCCTAGAGACGATACAACCCCACCGGTAATGAAGACAAATTTTGCCACAATCCTAGACCTCCTCAGATCCGTGCCCCTGCCATAGTCAGGGGCCGGGGAACAGCCACGCCTTTCCCCGGCCCTTGCAATCATACCACGCAAATCTCCTCTTTTGTCTTTCGAAAGGTCTTCGAAGAGCAACCTTTTTGTTGTGAAAATATGTAAAAGCTAGCGTAAAACGTTTCTCGGGTTGATGGGCTTGTTGTTGTAACGGACCTCGAAGTGCAGATGGCTTCCCGTGGCTCTTCCGCTGGCACCGCATCGAGCGATCTGCTGCCCCGCACTCACCTTCTGTCCCTTGCGGACAAGAAGGCGATTGGCGTGAGCATAGAGGGTCGTATAGCCTCCGCCATGGTTCACCACCACCACCCGGCCATAGCCTCCCATCCATCCCGCATAGGTGACCGTACCGGCCTTGGCGGCCACGATGGAGGTTCCCCGAGATCCCCGGATGTCGATCCCCGTGTGGAAATCCCGACGTTTGGTAAAGGGATCTCTGCGCCATCCGAAGGGACTCGAGATGGCACCACGCATGGGCCAGCGGAAGCCCTGAGCGCTGGCACTGGAAGAACTTCCCGAAACGCCCCGAATCTGCTGCACCACGGTGATAGGCTTTGCCCCGGGGAGGAAGAGAGCAGCTCCCTCCTGGAGCGTACTGGAAGAGGTAAGGTTATTGGCCGCCATAATCGCCTCGGTATAGATACCAAACTTCTTGGCGATCTTGCCGAGGGTATCTCCCTTTTTCACTTCGTAAAGAATGCCGTCTTGATTGGGAATACGGAGAGTGGTTCCCGGCTTCAGATGATCCGGGTCTTTGAGGGCGTTACATCCGAAGAGGGTGTTGATATCCAGATCGTATTTGGAGGCGATGGACCAGAGGCTGTCTCCGCTCTTCACCACGTAGGAGGAAAGAGCAAAGGGATCCGCCTGTTTGCGCTCCTTTTCCGCCTCCTCTTTTCGTCTTTTCAGCTCCGCCACCACCGAAGTCTTATGCTCCTCCCCCCGGGGAACAAGGATCTCCGTTCCGAGGGAGAGACGGTGAGGATTCTTGAGGGCATTGGATTCTTGGATAAGAGCCATGGAAACCCCGTACTTTTCGGCGATTCCCGTAAGGGTATCCCCCTGAACAACCCGGTGAGGCCACCAGTGAGGGCTTTCCTCTCGTTCGGCTCCAGCCTCCACCACGGTGGTTTCATCGAAGAGGGGCTCCATGATAAGCTCCTCGGTAAGGAAGAAGGGGCTCTCCTGCTGTACCGGCCCTACTCCCTCCATGCTTGAGGGAAGCATATCCGCCTCGGCAATGGGAAGGATGTCCACGTACATCATTCCTTCGCCCATCATTCCCGTTCCTCCGAGGTACCAGAAGGATTCGGGGACAAAACCCCGATCTTCAGACCTGCGTATGGCTCCAGCGCTACACAATGTAATAATGAATAATACCATCAGAAAAAAAAGTCTTAAGCCCTTTCGGCTTCTTCGCCCCTCTCCACTGCCGCGCGTCTTTTTCAAGAACCCAAACAAACTGTCTCCCTCCCCTATACGCAATTTCGTTCTTCCATTATACGCAAAAAACGGGCTTTCAAACAATAAAAAAAAGATTTTCTAGGAAACTCTTTTGATGGTTTCCAGGAAATCCTCGTTGGATTTCGTCTTTCGAACCTTGCCAATAATGAGATTGAGCGCCTCTGCTTCATCCACCGAAGTGATACGGCGGCGGAGGGTCCATATTTTATGAAGGTTTTCTTCGTTGATAAGAAGCTCCTCCCGCCTGGTGCCGGAACGAGCGATATCAATGGCGGGAAAGACACGCTGCTCCGAGAGCTTTCGGGAGAGATGGACTTCCATATTGCCGGTTCCCTTGAATTCCTCGTAGATAACCTCGTCCATGCGGCTCCCCGTGTCCACCAGAGCAGTCCCCACGATGGTAAGGCTCCCCCCGCCTTCGATGTTTCGGGCGGCCCCGAAGAAACGCTTGGGGAAGTAGAGTCCCGCGGGATCCATACCTCCCGAGAGGGTACGCCCCGAGGGGGGCACCGTAAGATTGGAGGCCCGGGCAAGACGGGTGATGGAGTCGAGAAGGAGCACCACGTCCTTTCCCGCCTCCACAAGGCGCTTGGCCTTTTCCAGGGTGAGGTTCGCCACCCGCATGTGCTCCTCCGCAGGACGATCGAAAGTAGAAGCCACGATCTCCCCCTGGGTGGCCCGGGAAAAGTCCGTCACCTCTTCAGGACGTTCGTCAATAAGCAGGACAATGAGAATAATTTCGGGATTGTTGGTAACCACCGCATGGGCAATCTGTTTGAGAAGGGTGGTCTTTCCCGCTTTGGGAGGGGAAACGAGAAGGGCTCTCTGCCCCTTTCCTATGGGGGAAAAGAGATCCACAAGACGGGGAGCGATGACCTTGGAATCCGTTTCAAGCTTGAGGAGCTCCTCCGGAAAGATCGGTACGAGCTGCTCGAAATTCGGCCTTCGCCGGGAACGTTCGGGATCCGCAAAGTTCACCAGCTCCACCCGAAGGAGAGCCTCGTAATGCTCCTGCTCCTTGGGAGCCCGGATAACCCCCCAGACCACATCCCCGTTTCTCAAGCCAAAACGCCGGATCTGAGAGGCGGAGACATAGATATCGGAATCACTGGGCAAAAGACCATCGGGACGGAGAAAGCCGTACCCCTCCCCAAGAATCTCCAGAGTACCGCCACCGAAACGGAACCCCATCTGTTCGGATTGGGCCTTAAGAAGCCGAAGAATGAGATCATCCTTGCGAAGTGCGGAAATGCCGGAGATCTCAAGCTCCTTGGCTATTTTTTTAAGCTCCTGGGCGGTAAGAACGCTGAGGGCATTGAAGTTGCGCCGTATCCTTGGGAAACCCTTTTGTTCCTGAGTCTCCCCATTTGTGCCATTGCCACTCCCGTTCTCCGGTTTTGGCGTATGCTCCGAAATCATGAGCTTTTTCCGCGGGGAGCTGCAATTCCTTCCCAGTCTTTCAAAAAGCGCTCAATCCCCGCTTCGGTAAGAGGATGGGAGAACATCTTTTTGAGAACTCCGAAGGGCACCGTGGCAATATGCGCACCCTCCCGGGCAGCTTCGAAAACGTGCTGGGGATGTCGGATGCTGGCGGCGATGATCTCGGTGGGGATGCCATGAAGGGCGAAAATGTGTGCCACATCTCCCACCAAACCGATACCCTGTTCTCCAATATCATCCAGACGCCCCACGAAGGGGCTTACATAGGTAGCTCCCGCCGCCGCCGCAAGAAGAGCCTGCTGGGGGGAGAAAATAAGGGTAACGTTGGTGCGTATGTTCTCGTCTGAAAGTACCCGAACCGCCCCCATTCCCTCGGAGGTCATGGGAATCTTCACCACCACATGAGGATGAAGCGCCGCAAGCTCCCGGGCCTCGGTGATCATGCCTTCCCGCTCAAGAGAAATTACCTCCGCACTTACAGGCCCTTTCACGAGCTCCGCAATCTCCCGAATACGCTCATGAAAGGAGATACCCTCTTCCTTGGAGACCAGGGAGGGATTTGTGGTAACTCCCGCAAGAACTCCCCAACGCACACCGGTACGAATCTCATCAAGATTCGCAGAATCAAGAAAAAAACGCATACTATCAAACCCCCATGAAACAATAGAATAGAGGACGCTCCTCGGAACGCCACATATGATGCCTTCTGGTTTTCACTTTTGGAACACGCCACACCTTGAGCAAAAGGAATTTCGTTCTATCTGGAATAGAGAAGGGGAGAAAAAGAGAACCTTGAACCTGGATGGAGCCCCAGAGCTCCGGGAAAAATCCCACGATCCTTTATGGGATATTTTTGATGTTTACCGCAGTACTCCGAGTATACCCCGGAAGCGACGAAAGGAAAAGGGCGGAAAAGATAAAATGCGGAGGGAAAAGGGAGCCCCCCTGACCTCTCTCTTTTCTGGACCATGCCAGAAGAGGAAGGAGCCACGCACTTTCTGGATCTGGCACCCTCAAGAAAAGGCTCTTACAATAGGACCCAGGATAATAAAAACCGTGCTTTGTGAGAGGAGACGATTTTCATGAATAACGAAACCAAAGGAATTTCCCGTGTCATATCCTTGGGAGCCCTCTGTGCGGCCCTGGTGGCGGTGTCCACCATGATCCACATCCCCGTGCCGGGATTCCGGGTTTATTTTAACTTCGGCGAAGGGGTTATCTACACGGTGGCCCTTCTTCTGGGAGGCCGTTACGGCGGTGCAGCGGGAGCCATCGGGGCATCTCTGGCGGACATCCTCCTGGGATACCCCCTCTGGGCGCCCCTGACGGCCATCATCAAGGGATGCGAGGGCTACGTGGTGGGCACCCTGGGAAAACGTTCCCGACCTCTGGCAATTCTTGCGGGAGCCGCCATCATGATAGCAGGATACACCACCGCTGCGGGGGTTCTCTATGGCTGGAAAGCTGCTCCGGTAGAGCTTGTAACCGACCTGGTGCAGACCGGCGCAGGAGCCGTCTTCGCTCTGGCTTTCGTCCCTCTAATGGAACGGAAGATCCACAACCTGCACGGTTCGAGGACCTAAACGACCTGGATAGGAGAAACCACTTTTCTGCGACACCTTCGACACCCCGTAGAGGCAAGAACCCCCTCCACAAACCTCAGGACTCACAAATAACGGTCCAGATCCCCCGGGCTACCTCTACCAGACGATCAAGGGGCATGCCATCCACGGTATGTCCCTGTTTTTTTGTGGCTCCATCCACAGCCCCCATCTCTTCCATGGCCTGGAGCATCACAAGCTCCTCTCCATCCCGAAGGCCGAGCCAGGATGCGGGAGAGTCGCTCAAAAGCCCCGCCAGGGCATAACATCCCCAGTTTGAGACGTCCACCGGAAGGGTTACAGTGGCATCAATGGCGGAGATGCAGGTAGCAAAACCGGGGAGCATCTCCCGAAGCTGGTCATAAAAAAGCCCCATCCCCACCTCGTTGCCTCCATCTCCCACCGCAAGACAGGGAATCCCCTTCTCCCGGGCCAGGAGAACCCCTCCATCAAGAGGAGCTGTGTACGCCCCGATATCTTCGGAGCGCATGTTGTAGTACTTTCCATCCCCGCCCCGGCCGAGGCGCTCTACAAAGACCAGAAGATCTGGTGCCGCCTCCCCGGAAAAGAGCATCTCCGGAAGATCCGCCTCCAGGATCGCCCCCTGAAAACCGATACTCCTGGCCGCCGCAGAGACAACAGGATAACAGACGCCATCCGTGGCGAGGGAGACCTGCTTGCCGCGATGCCACAACGCTCGTGCGAGCACCGCTGCACCGGGAGGTCCATCGGTCTCCGCCACCCCCAGAGGGGGCACCACAAATCCCGTAACGATACAAGGGCGTTGCGATTGTTCCAGAAGTTCCAAACCTTGATGGAGCATTTCCGGAGAGGCCAGCCGAGGGGCCCCTCGACCCGCACTATCCGAAGCAATGTTCCGGAGGACTCTCTCGTACAACGAAAACCGGTTCGAAAAACCGAATTCCCTCAAAGGAGACGCCACCCTTTCTGAGCAAATGGAATATGCAGAGCATAGCAGAAATCTCGCAATTTGGGTGAGCTTGAAAATATTCTGAAAAACAAGACTTTTCATCTGTTTCAATGTTCGAGAGGATTTCAAAAAATCCCTTTGTTCCGGATCATCTCTGCACAAGAATCTCTCTGTACAAAGCTTCCGTGGCGTTAATCATGGCTTCCCTGGTGGGCATGCGTAAAGGCTCGAAAAGAGGAGCTTCCCGGGATCCCTCGAAAAACTCCCGGAATATCCCCCGCCAGGCTTGGGGATCTCCCGAGGGCAAAAGATCTTCTCCAGGCACAATCTCCTCCAGCGCGGGAATCCGGGATGCGAAGACCGGAACTCCCCGGGCAAGAGCCTCCAGAAAAACCCGCCCCATCCCCTCTTGAAGGGAGGGAAAAAGAAGACAGGAGGAACGTTGCATCCACTCCCCGGGATTCTCCCGGAAGCCGTGAAAAGACACCCGAGACTCCCACCCCTCCTGTTTTACCTTCCGGATATAGTCCTCTCCCCGAGGCCCTTCGCCGAGCACATCCAGTACCCAAGGATAGGTATCAAGACCCTTCAGGGCATCCAAAACCACCTGAAGTCCCTTAATTTCCGTAAGCCTTCCCACGAAGAGAAGTCGTTTTTCTCCCGGATCTTCCGGGCCTTGCCAGGAGTTCTTCAGGGCCCGGAGCTCCTTCTCCGAAAAGAGACCGTTATAGATAACCTCCCTACGGGAAGGAAGAAGATCCCCGAGGTGGCCCTCCACCGCCCGGCTGACACAGATGGCCGCATCTGCCCTGTGGAGAGGGTAGATCCCCGCATTTTTGCTGTAGAGGGCGTGAGCCGTGGCGATCCAGGGAATTCTCGTAAGGGAAGCGGTCCACCAGGCGATCCAGAAGGGCACCCGGGAGTGGGCGTGGAGAATCCCCCACCCCTCCCGAAGCGCAAGAGAGCGGAGTTGCAGGGCGGCCTTCAGACCGGTGCAGAGATTTTTTCGGTGCACCGGAAGGGTATAATGCACCACCCCCGGGGCAAGCTCAGAGACGAGCCGCCCTCCGGCGGAGACCACTCCTATCCGGTGCCCCCGTTCCGCAAGCCCCCGGGTGAGATCCAGTACGTGCCGCTCCACTCCGCCTTCGTGAAGCTCCGGAAGAAGATGGAGGATGTTCAAAGTTTGCGGGGTTTTCATTTCCATTTTTTGGCACATCCAAAACCTGGCCCTTCCCTCTTGGGAACCTTGGGGTTCCACCATACCCTACTCCGAAGGTTTCCGAAAAAGAAGGGGAGAGAGCTCCGGGACGTGATCATTTCAGGAAAGCAACTCGGGTAACAACAGAGAATGCACGTAGAGATCGTCAAGATCTCCCAGAGTCACGTAGTAGACAAATCCTCGCTTCTCAAGATATCTCCGAACATCCTTCTTACCGCTGTTATTTTCCACGCAGAGAACCTTCACGTTTGTCTTTTCAAAATCCAGGGACTGAAGAACCTCAAGCTCGCTTCCCTCGGTATCAACACTGAGAAAATCCACCTGATCCAGAGAATATTTTTCAAGCAGTCTTTGCAATCGCAACGAGGGGAGCCGAAGCATGCGGACATGCCCCTTCTCCTTTTTGATTCTCCGCTGATGCCGGGAATCCATGTTCTTGGCTATCCCGCTAAGGGCATCCATGCCCTCCACCATGGCAAAATCCAGAGATCCCTCTCTATTGGAGATACAAACGTTCTCACAGAAGGATTTTTTTCTGATTTGACATAGCTTTTCGAAAACTTCCGGGAGAGGCTCCACACACAGCCCGGTCCATTCTCGTCGGGTTTCAAAAAAAAGGCTGTTGCTCAGGGTCACTCCATCATTTGCACCAATATCCACGTACACCCCCTTTTCTTTTTCAGGAAAGAGGTACTCCGCCACAAATTTATCCTGTCCGTACTGGCTGGAGTAAATTTCCCGGTCTTTCTCATCGTAAGAAAAACCAAGCTCTTCGACTAATCTGAAGACACCCCAAAACTGCCCCCTTCGAAATCGTCGAAAGTTCAACTCGGGATTTTTCCAAAAGAAACAGAAAGCCTTCAAAAAAATCCTTTTTTTTCCTTCCGCCTCCCACGCTTTTCTTCGCTTCCCAAGCACGTTTTTATCTGCCTCATCCTGTATCGTCAATGGAAAACACTATCCTCTCCTGCAACAACATTCATGAAAGACCATCCTCTTGAGGAATCATTTGGATATTGTCATGCTGAATATCTAATGCAAAAACCATGTCTCGCCTTCGAGAAATCATAAAAGAGCGCAGCTCTTCGACGCTGGGATATGCGGGTTCGGTTCCGAAACACCGGGCATCGTCCACCACGATGACATGCCTTTTTTCACAAGACCCCAAAATATGTTCCAGTTCTTCGAGAATGGGGGTATCCTTCACCCCCCGAGCGGTCTCTCCCGCAGAGTAATGACCATCCAGCCAAAAGAGAGCGGGCTTTTCCAGAACCCTTGTCAGCCCCTCCAAAACCTCTCCGCTATCCCCATGAAGGAGGGTTATATGTTCCTCCTTTGCAAACCGTCTTCGGGCCTTTTCGTGGAGATCCCGACTTAACTCTATGGAATAGATCCTCTCGAAATCTCTCTTGAGGGCCTCCACCATATCTCCGTAAAAGGTTCCCGTTTCTACCAGAACCCGCAGGCCAAACTCTTTGGCCAAATCCCTGAGTACCTGCTGTTTCGCCATATGGGGGGGCGGTAGGGGTTTGCCTTTTTGCTCCCAGGCGAGAAATTCTCTGCGCTGCTTTTTCTTGGTGATCCAGTTCTTTATGCCACGATAAAGAGAGAGTTCCCTGGAAAAATCTTCCATTATGTTCAGCCCAAACCTTTCCTCGTTCGATTTCACAGCAAGAACAGCAAAATCTTTTCCTCCATGATACCGCTCCTTTTGAACTTACGCAAAGACAAAGCTTTTCATCCTCACGAAAGCAACAGATCCTTTCCGAGAAATCTTTCCAGAGAGATCCTCATGCCGTATACTCGTGGAAAAGATGTGCGAACTCCTGGAGAACTCTCCTCTCCAGCTTCAAACCCACTGAAGAAAGCCTACCCCCAGAGCGCTCCCACGGGAAAAGCCTCTATTGCGAATAGACGAAAGGACTCTCTTGATTATGAATGCTTTTTACTACTCCTGCCGCAAAGGACTTGCGGGCATTTTGAAAAGCACCGGGCTCTGCAGAAAGTTTTCCCTCTCCCTTGAAGGGTTCCGCCTTCGCTTTTTCCCCACCAGCATGTCTAAGGCCCTGTGGATAAACCCACATCACTACGATGAAGAGCTCGTTTTTTACAAGAAATACCTCCGGGAAGGCGATACTGTGCTTGATGTGGGAGCCAATATCGGCATGATAGCGCTTCTTTCTGCGAAAAAAACGGGGGAAAGCGGCAAGGTCTGGACCATTGAGGCGGATCCTCAAACCTATGCAAGGCTCTGCAGCAATATGGCTCTGAACCCTCATCTGGCTCCGCAGATAACCCCTCTTCACTACGCCTTGGGAGAAAAACCCGGAAACGTTTCCATCCTGTCTCATAAGGGGGACGATTCCCAAAACAGGGTGAACCCGGAGGGTCCCGGAGGAAAGATTCCCATGGAAACCCTGGATCGCCTCTTTCCGCAAGAGACCTTTCCCGGGCCTCTGAATCTTCTTAAAATAGACGTGGAGGGATTTGAGCTTCCGGTTCTTCGAGGGGGGAGAGATCTTCTCCGGCGTACCCGCTGCGTGCTTTTCGAGGTCTCTCGGGAAAACTATCAGCGTTATGGCTATACCCCCCAGGATGTGGCGGCCTTTTTCAAAGAACAGAATTTTCTGCTCTTTCGTATGCTACCCCAGGAAAATTTTGATTCCCCCCTTCGGCTGGCACGAGCAGAAGCGTATGAGCCGCCCCATTTCGAAAACCTTATCGCCCTGCCTCCCGAGGAAGTAGCTTCCTTCTGTGAACGCACGGGATTCTCGGTGGAGGAGAAAAAAGGGGAGCCCCTCTAACCATGTCCTACACATCGGAAAACCCCCTTCGGGAGAAAATAAAACAAAAGCTTCACCGCCTCCGAAGTCTTCTTACCACCCCCCACGAGGAAGAACGTATTCAGGACCTTGTTCCCTGCTACAACACGGGAAGAAGCGACAAACCCTCCGTTCTCTACATAGGCCTCAAGCGCAACTACGGCCGACCGGGAGACGGATATAGCTACGAGGAGATTAACTTTTTTTACTCCCTTTTTCATGGAGGATATCCGGTGTACCGATTCAGCACGGACACCCTTTACGAAGCCCTGGGGTACGAGAAGATGCAGCGGTTGCTCCTGGGGGCCTGCACTTTTTACCGCCCCAAAGTGCTTTTCCATCTGCTGCACCACGATGAAATCGGGGGAGACACCCTGAAGCGTATCTCCCAGGATCTGGGCATTCCCACCATAGGGTGGTTTTCGGATGACCACTGGCGGTTCGACTCCTTTTCCCGTCTTCGGGCTCCCCTGTATGACTGGATATGCACCACCGATGCAAAGGCCCCTCAAAAGTATGCGGAACTCGGGCTTACCCAGGTTCTGGGCTCCCAATGGGGGGTGAACCACTTTCTCTATCGCCCTGTGGAGGGGGGATACCGCCATGACGTCTCCTTTGTGGGACAGCCCCATGGAAGACGAAAACGAATCATCGAAGAACTTGAACGGCAAGGCCTCCGGGTCTACCTCCGGGGCAGGGGATGGGGAGAGGGATGGGTAGATTTTCCCGAGATGCTCTCCATCTTCAGCGCCAGCAAGATCAATCTGAATCTGAGCAACGCTTCGGTGGAGCACGATCTTCTGCAGATCAAGGGACGGGATTTCGAAGTTCCCGGTTGCGGGGGCTTTCTGCTTACCCAGCACAATCCCGCCCTGGAGGAATATTTCATCCCCGGAGAGGAAATCGCCACCTATCAGGACATCCCCGACATGGTACGAAAAATCCGGTACTACCTGGAGCACGAGGAAGAGCGGGAGGCCATCCGAAAGCGGGGATATCAGCGGGCTCTCAAGGAGCACACCTTCCTGGGGCGGCTGGAAGAAATTTTTGCTGCGGTTTCGGAAAAAAACCGAAAGAGCCTCTCTTCAGAGAAGATCTCCCACACGTAGCGTGGAGACGGTTCTCATAGATGAAAAAGGAGCTTTTCATGGCAAATATCCCTAAAATTTCTGTAATTATCCCTGCTTACAACGTGGCTCCTTACCTTGAAAACACCCTGCGAAGCCTGGAAAACCAACATTTTTCATCCTTTGAAATCATCCTTGTTGATGACGGATCCTTGGACGAAACCCTTGTGCTAGCGCAAAAAGTCCTTGGCTCCTTTCCCATGCCCTACAAAATTCTTACCCAGGAAAATCGGGGGGTGGGAAAAACCCGGAATCGAGGAATGGAAGAAGCCCGGGGAGAGTATCTTCTCTTCTTCGATGGGGATGACCTGGCGGAACCGTTTCTCTTGGAAGATCTCTATCATCAGGCCCTGGCGTCCAAAGCCAACGTAATTTTCTGCGGCTACGACGAAGTCACTCCTTCTGGAAAGACACAGCTCACTTACCGTAAAAAATTCCGTTACCTATCCTCTCCTCTATCCGGAGAAGAAGCTTGCACCGCCTATCTGCGACACAGGATCTGGCCCTTTATCGGCAGCACCCTGATAGAAAAAGCACTGCTCCAACGGGAGAGCCTTCGCTTTCTGGAACGCTGCATCTCCGCAGAGGATATTCACTTTGTGGCTCGAGTTCTCTTTGCTTCCCCCCGGGTAGCCTCGGTGCCCCGAGTGGGTACCCATCATCTAGAACGTCCCCGATCCCTGGTCTCCCATAGAGGTCTCGCCTCCCGGCGCCCCGGAGACGCCTACGGGGCATATAAGAACCTGTATCGATTCCTGACGGATCGGGGAGCCTCTCCGGCTCTGCTGGAACATCTGGAGAAACAGCAGATCTCCAACGCCCTGAGCAACATCCTCTCCATGTTTGTACTTACGGACCGGGAGGAGCAGTTCCACCAGCTTCTGGAACACCCCGAAACGAAACGGATCCTTCGCAAATCTCTCTCTCTGGGGCTTACCAAACCTAAAATTTTTTTTCGATCTGCCCAGCTCCTTTGGCATCCCCAGGGATTTGTGCGATACTACCGCAAGAGACGAAACCGGACTTTCTAAGGGATTCTCTCAAAAAAACGCCCTATATACCATCTTGCATGGATCAGAAAAACAGGAGGCATACACACGTGAAACGAGCACTTATTACGGGAATCACCGGTCAGGATGGGGCCTATCTTTCGGAGCTACTCCTCGAAAAGGGGTACCAGGTACACGGCATCAAGCGCCGGAGCTCTCTCTTCAACACTGGCAGGATCGACCACCTTTATCAGGATCTTCACGAGGAGGATCCCCGGTTCATCCTTCACTACGGAGACCTCACGGATGCCACCAATCTGGTGCGGATTATCCAGCAGGTACAACCCCACGAGATCTACAATCTCGCCGCCCAGAGCCATGTAAAGGTCTCTTTCGAGAGCCCGGAGTACACCGCCAACTCCGACGCTCTGGGGACGCTGCGCATTCTGGAGGCCCTGCGGATTCTCGGCATGGAGAAGGAGACCCGGTTCTACCAGGCCTCCACCAGCGAACTCTTCGGGAAGGTTCAGGAGACCCCCCAGAGGGAGACCACCCCCTTCTACCCCCGAAGCCCCTATGCGGCGGCGAAGCTTTACGGCTACTGGATTACCGTAAACTACCGGGAGGCCTACGGCATGTTCGCCTGCAACGGCATTCTCTTCAATCACGAATCGCCCCGGCGGGGAGAGACCTTCGTAACCCGTAAGATCACCCGGGGAGCTGCCCGAATCGCCCTGGGGCTGCAGGAGCGGCTCTATCTGGGAAACCTCGATGCCAAGCGGGATTGGGGACACGCCAAAGATTATGTGGAGGCCATGTGGAAAATGCTCCAGACGGATACACCCGAAGATTACGTTATCGCCACGGGGGAGACCCACTCGGTGCGGGAGTTCGCCACCAAAGCCTTTGGCTGTGCGGGAATTGAGCTTGTATGGGAAGGATCAGGGGTAGAGGAAAAGGGCCGCTCCGCCAAAACGGGGGACATTCTGGTGGAGGTGGATCCCCGGTACTTCCGCCCCACCGAGGTGGAGCTTCTCCTGGGAGATCCCTCCAAGGCGGAACGACAGCTTGGATGGAAGGCCACGGTGACCTTCGAAGAGCTGGTGCAGGAGATGGTGACCACGGACCTGGAGATCTTCCGGAAGGACATGCTCTGCCGGGAGGCGGGATACTGCATCCACCCCTCGCTTGAGGAGTAGACCCTCATGCCTCAGAAACTCCCCAAAGACGCAAAAATCTACCTAGCAGGACACCGGGGAATGGTGGGCTCCGCCCTCTGGAGACTTCTCGAAAGTCGGGGCTACACCAATCTGGTGGGGAGAACCAGCAAGGAGTTGGATCTCCGCCATCAGGATTCGGTGATCCGGTTCTTCCGGGAGGAGAAACCGGAGTATGTCTTTCTCGCCGCCGCCCGGGTGGGGGGCATTCTCGCCAACAGCAGCCGGCCGGGGGAGTTCATCTACGACAACCTCGTTATGGAGACCAACATTATCGCCGGAGCCTGGAAGGAGGGGGTGAAAAAGCTTCTCTTTCTGGGAAGCTCCTGCATCTATCCCCGGCTCGCCCCCCAACCCATCCGGGAGGAGGCCCTTCTCTCGGGGCCCCTGGAGCCCACCAACGCCCCCTATGCGGTGGCGAAGATCGCAGGAATCGTTCTCTGCCAGAGCTTTAACCGGCAGTACGGCACCAGCTACATTTCTGTCATGCCCACCAACCTCTATGGCCCGGGGGATAACTTCGACCCCGAGAGTTCCCACGTCCTCCCCGGAATGATCCACAAGTTCGAGGAGGCCCGGAAGAAAAACCTTCCCGAAGTGGTTCTCTGGGGAACCGGAACCCCTAAAAGAGAGTTTCTTCACGTGGATGATCTCGCCGAGGCCTGTCTGCATCTGATGGAACATTACGAGGGAGATGACCCCATCAATGTGGGTACCGGAGAGGACTGCTCCATTCGAGAACTGGCGGAGAAGATCCGGGAGGCCACGGGATACGAGGGGGCAATTCGGTGGGATACCTCCAAACCCGACGGCACCCCTCGAAAGCTACTGGAGGTCTCCCGGATTCACGAACTTGGGTGGCATCACTCCATATCCCTGGAGGAGGGTATCCGCACCACCCTGGAGTGGTATCGGCAGACAGGGAAAAGAGGCTAAACCGTGACATCGGCCCTTGGTTGATCAAAGGCACCCTCCCCCATGCGGACAAGGATGCGGTGCTTAACCAGGTCACGGGTGAGGGGAAGCACACCGTCTTTGATGCGCTCTCCATCCATTTCCACCCAGGCGACGCCGTGCTCGCAATGGTCTGGATTATCAACTTGAATCTCATAGACCGCTTCGCCGTGGCGATAGGTCATCTGAAAACCGTCCCACCAGCCAGGGATAACCGGATCAATGTGCATGGTTTCCCCACGCAGCTTAAGACCCAGAATTTCCTCCACCCAGGCGCGGTACATCCACGCCGCCGAGCCGGTATACCATGACCAGCCTCCTTGACCGATCCGGCCAGGCAAATTGTAAACATCCGCCGCAACCACGTAGGGTTCTACCCCGTAACGCCAGACCGATTCCGGTTCGCGTGCGTGTTCAATGGGGTTCAGGATACGCAGAATTGTGGCCGCCCGAACACCGTCACCACGCCGTGCCATGGCCATGGCCAGCCAGATGGCAGCGTGCGTGTATTGGCCGCCATTCTCGCGTACCCCCGGCGGATAGCCCTTGATATAACCGGGCGAAGGCTCCGACCGGTCGAAGGGCGGCTCGAAAAGCAGCACCAAACCATCATCCTCACGCACCAGATGGCTCCACGCCGATTCAAGTGCCTGCTCAGCCCGGGCCTTGTCGGCGGCGGCACCGAGCCATGCCCAAGACTGCGGCAATGAATCGATCCTGGCTTCCTCGTTAGCCGAAGAACCCAGCGGTGTACCGTCATCGAAGGTCGCACGCAAATACCACTCGCCATCCCAGGCAAATTTTTCGACACACTGCACGAGGGCCTTGCGGTCACGCAACCAGACACGTCCAAGCTCGGGCTGATCCACCAGACCCGCCATCTCGGCCATGCCTTGCATTACCTCGACCATAAACCACGCCAGCCAGACGCTTTCCCCCTTGCCGCCCGCACCGACCAGATTCATGCCATCGTTCCAGTCGCCGGTCCCCATGAGCGGCAGGCCGTGCTCACCAAAGCGCCCGGCATGATCCAACGCTCTCCGGCAATGCTCAAAGAGCGTGGCGCTTTCGAACGAAACGGTGGGTGATTGGAAGCACTCGTGCTGCCCCTCGTCGAGCAGTGGAGCCTGGAGGAACGGAACAACCTCGCAGAGGATGGTAGAGTCGCCGGTAACACGGACATATTGCGTGGTAACAAAGGGAAGCCATAGGAGGTCGTCAGAAATATGCGAGCGGATACCCGCGCCGCCCGGGGGGTGCCACCAGTGCTGGACGTCGCCTTCTTCGAACTGATGGGCGGCGGCAAGCAAGATGTGCGTGCGCGCCAGGCCGGGATCAGCGTAAAGCAGGGCCATGACATCCTGAAGCTGATCGCGGAAGCCGATCGCGCCGCCGGACTGATAAAAGCCGGAGCGACCCCAAACCCGGCAGGCAAGTGTTTGATAGAGCAACCAGCGATTGAGCAGGATATCGGCGGCCAATTCGGGAGTATGAACCTGGATCGTGCTCAAACGGCCGTCCCACCACGCCTGGGTCCGGCGCAGCGCATCCTCCAGGGCCGGGGGGCTCTGGTATTGTTTTACCAGCGCGGCACTCTGTTCCGCCGTCTGCGCCTGGCCAAGCATGAAAGCGATTTCCACGCATTCCCCCGGTGCGAGCTTGATCACCACTTGTACGGCGGCGCATGGGTCCAGGCCAGCGCCGATTCGACGCGCAAGCCGGACGCGCTCCATCGCCGCCGGGCTGGCCAACGAACGGTTACGCCCCAGAAAAATGGCGCGGTCCCCGGTGTAAGAGGTGGTGGATACGTCACCGGGCGCCTTGACTGCTGCGAAAGCCACCCACCCCGGATCATCGGGGTTGTAATGATTAAGGGCCAGCATGGCTTGGGCTTCATCGTCCCAGGCCGTTACGATGTGCATTTGCGACGACTCTCGGTTCTCACCCAACGTCCACTCCACATAATAGGTCAGCGAAAGCCGGCGCGGCCGGCCGGAATCGTTGCGTAGCGATAGCCGTTGCAGCTTGACCGGATCACCCGCCGCATCACCCATGGGGACAAAAGCCGTCAATTCCTGTTCGATGCCGTGGCTGTTGTGCTCGAAAATCGTATAACCCGCACCGTGTCGTGCACGATAGGGGGTTTCCTCTCGGATCGGCGACGCAGTCGGTGTCCAATAGATCCCGGTTTCTTCGTCACGGATGTAGATCGCCTCGGATGTGGGGTCCAGCACGGGGTCGTTGGACCACTGGGTCAGACGATTGCGCTGGCTGTTGCCCCGCCAGGCAAACCCGGCACCGGTCTCGCTGACGAGGGCCCCAAAGGACGGATTGGACATGACGTTGACCCACGGGGCGGGTGTATGAATGCCCGGTCCAAGATAGATGGCGTATTCCTTCCCATCCGGCGTAAAGCCTCCCAGGCTGTTGAAAAAAAGCAAATCCATGAACGGAAGTGCCGCCGAAGGGTCGCGCGGATCCCGCCGCCGGGGCATGGGTTCGGGAAGTACGGGCGCTTCAAGCGCCGATGCGGCGAGCTGCTGAGGCAGCGTGCCTCGGGCCGCCACCAGTGCCACGCTGGCCACAGCCCGTAAAAGTGTCAGGTCTTCCGGGGGAATCAAGCTCGCGTTGCACAGGTAAATGCCACCGGGCCGGTCCAAACCCGCATCGGTGCTATGAGCCTGAATCAGCCGTTCGAGCTTCTCTCGTAATGGTTGCGTGTAGCCCCCTTCCTCCTCGTTCAGGATCACGAGGTCGGTGGCAAACCCGTGCATGCGCCAATAGGCATGGGCTTGAAGCATCTGTCGAACCAGGCTCAGGTCGCGATTTTCGCCGATGATGACCAACGCGATGGGCAGGTCGCCGGAGATGGCATAAGCCCACAGGCCAGACTGCCCTTTACGGTTTTCGGCGATGCGATGCGATGCAGAACGCATGCGCAAATTGGGATAAAGCAGGTGGCTGGCAAGTTCCTGGAAGCAACGCACCTCGTCGGGTTGAACACGCAACAGGCGGAGCTCAAGCTGGGCCGAAGTCCATGCGAGATCCATGGCACGGTCGATGGCGTGGGAATCCCCGTATTTATTCATCAGCCCCACAGCCTGCTCGCGTGAAGAGGCGGCAACCAACACCAGCGAAACCCGTGCCCGTTGACCAGGCTCCAGCACAAGGCTCTGACGCAGGCTGAGGATGGGATCAAGAACAAATCCCTGATTGCCCCCCGGCTCCTGCAAAGCACCCATCGGGTAAGCCAAGGATCGGCCGCGTCCGATAAATCGCAGTCTGTTGGTCTGAAAGCGCAAAACTTCCGTTGCGGGCTCGCCGATGGTTTTGACACCGTCGGATTCCATTGTCAAGCGATGCGCAACAAAAATAGGGGTTTCATCATCGCTGCGGGGCCGCCGGGAGGCCAGAAGCGCGCGTTCCTCGGGCAGTGCCTCGGTCTGGATAAACAGCTTGTTGAAGGCCGGGTGTTGGAGATCCGCGCCATGCCGCGCCATGGCCAGCTCGATATAGCTGGTCAGTTCCAGGTGCCGCACGCGCTCGGATCGGTTGATCAATGTCATCCGTCGGATTTCCGCATCGTCCTCCGGCACAACGATGATTTCGGTTTCACACTCGATACCGTCGTCCGTACGTCGGAACTCGGCGCGATCCAGCGTAAAGTTAACTGAGAACTGCTCAACCTCGCCGCCTGTAGGATGGTAGCTATTGCACCAGAGGCGATTGGCGTCGACATCATGAACGTAGAAAAAGGTTCCCCATGCGTCGCGGGTAGCGTCCGCACGCCAGCGCGTCAGATCGAAACCGCCCCAACGGCTGTAGCCGCCGCCGCCGCTTGTCAGCATTAGACTGTAACGGCCGTTGCTCAGGAGCTGCGTCTTGGGCGTGGCAGAATGAGGCGTTTCGAACTGGCTGACCGACGGCACCGCTTCGCCGATGGCCGCCACCGACGAGACGCGCTCACGCGTGGAGACATGATGCAGAGGCGGCAGTTCGGGAATGCGCTCGTATAGCAACGGCTCCACCGTGCGCACGCGCTGGTCGGCGTGGAAAGCGTCACGAAGGCAATCGTCGTGCAAAAAATTGGCCAGCGCCAGGAAGCTCATCCCCTGGTGATGCGCCATGTAAGCACGCACAATCACACCCGGATCGCTGGGGTGGCTGGGCTGATGGCTGTAGTCCAACGCCTCGTAAAAACCATAATCGTTCAGCAGGCCAAGTCCGGCCAACCGTTTCAAGTTCTGTACGGCCTCGCGCGGCGCAATGCCCAGAGCCAGCAGCGTGGCGTAGGGTGCAACAACCAGCTTATCGGCCAGCCCGCGCTTAAGCCCCAGCTCCGGCACACCGAAGGCCTGATATTGATACGTCTTGTGGATGTCCAGATCCCCAAAGGCGCACTCCGAAATCCCCCACGGCACACGATGCTTGCGACCATAGTCAATCTGAATCGCCACAGCTTCACGGGTGGCCTTGTCCAACAGCGCGTTGCCGTGGGATCGTTGGAATAACAATGGCATTAAATATTCGAACATCGTCCCGGTCCAACTCAGCAGAGCCCGGCGGCGACCAATGGCCCCGTAGGGGCGGGTCATGGCAAACCAGTGTTCGGCGGGAACATCGCCGCGCGCGATAGCAACAAAACTGCCCAGGCGCGCCTCGCTGGCCAGCAGATCGTAAAACGCGCGGTCCAATCGCCCCTCGGAGACGTTAAATCCAATAGAAAAAAGACGGCGTTCCTCGTTGTAGAGGAACCGCATGTTGATTGACTCGGAAAGTTCTCGACAGCTCTGCGCAACGTGTTTGATGGAGTCCAACATCTCACCGGCAAGCCATTGTGACTGGCCAAAGGCTTCCAAAACCCGGTCGATCCAGTCGATGAGGGGGCCTTCGCTTTCGGGGGTTTTTCCGCGGATGTCTTGGAGATGCGCAATGACGGAGACATTGCCACCCGCCAGATCCTTAAGTGAAGGCGTGCGGCAAAGAGCCTCAAGGAAATCCGGAGAGGCATCCGGATTCAGCGCGGCAATTTCTTCCCCGGTCTTTTCATCTAAAATCTCAATCCAGCCGAGATAACGGTTTGCGACACTCAGCCAGGCCGATTGCTGATCCTGAATCTGCCCGGCCCAATACGTTACGTTCGTCCGGCCGGAAGCCTCCACGCCTGCCTTTTGGGTAAGTTCACGGATATCACACTCTGTTCGCCGCAACAAGGTCAATGCTTCCACAGCACGATCTGGCGGCGAATCCCACACGGCCATTATTCCGTTCGACACATGAAGATTCCATGGGGGAGCGGTTGAATTTGAACTTCCTTTCTCCTGCGCGGCCCGCCGCAGAATTTCTCCGGCATCATGCAGCCCCGCGAAGGCTTGCGCATCCAGCAGCGGCGCATGCATCAGCGACTCAAGCCCACGATCCAACGCCCATAGCGCACCCAAAAGATTGCCGCTGTCCACGGAGGAAACGTAATGCGGCTTGAGCGGCTCCTGTGTTGCAATATCGTACCAGTTGAGCAGGTGCCCCTCGTGCCGCTCCAGCGTACCAACCGTTTCCATTGTACGCATCAATTTTTGTACAACCTCGTCCACGGTCAGGTAACCGAAATCATGGGCGCTCAAAACACTGACCAGATAGAGACCGATGTTGGTCGGGCTGGTCCTCATGGCCAGTTGGTTTTGATACGATACCTGATAATTATCGGGCGGCAGCCAGGAAGTTTTTGCACTCACGAAATCTGTGAAATAGCGCCAGGTGTACCGTGCGATAATGCGCAGAAATCGCCTGTCCTCTTCGGGTAACAGGCTCTGTGGTTGCTCAGCCACCGGCCGACGGCTGAGCAGCCAGACGACCAGGGGTGAAAAAAACCAGAGCGCGAGCCAGGGTACAGCCACCCAAAAAGCAGCTGGCCGCCAGCTCTTAACAGCCCATCCCGCAAGCAAGCCAAACGCGCTCGCGAAGCCCATCAACACCACCAGCTTCGACATCCTGGCCTGCGATTTACCATGCATCGCCTGAGCCGGCGCCCACTCCAGCAGTCCCTGGTGAGAGATACATCTTCGATAAAATACCCGCCCGATGGCATCCAGTGCCAGCCAGGCCTGGTAGGGTAGCAACGCCGCTTCCACAATCACACGCGACAAATCGTGAAGGATCTTTGCGGGAGAGATCTTCTTGAGACTCTGCTCGGTGCTTGCCCAAGTGAAAGGCTGCACCAGCAAATGAAAGAGCATTTGGGCGGCAACCACCAGGCTGGCGACCCAGCCAACCTGCACGGAGACCAGCCATGCAACGACCAGCAACGCAAGATTGGCAACCGGTAGCAGGCTACGGCGCAGGTTGTCTAGAATTTTCCAACGGTTAAACCATGTGAGCGGGTTGGTGCTATGTCCGCCTCCCGATCGTGGAACACGCGGCAAAATCCAATCGGCAATCTGCCAGTCGCCGCGAATCCAACGGTGCTGCCGCTTGGCGTAGCTCAGGTAGTCCTGCGGAAACTCATCGTAAAGCTCAATATCGCTGGCCAGGCCCACCCGAACATGCGCGCCCTCAATCAGGTCGTGGCTGAGCAACCAGGCATCGGGAAAACGACCCGTCAGCACCTGGCTAAAAATACGCACGTCGTAAATGCCCTTGCCATGATAAGAACCTTCACCTGCCAGATCCTGATAGACGTCGGAAATCGCATTGGCGTAGGGATCGATGCCGACCGCGTCCGAAAAAAGTCTGCTGAACGGCGAGCCGCTCGCGCTGGGAAGGGAAGGGCTGACGCGGGGCTGAATGATGGCATAACCGGAGCGGACAATGCCTGTACTGTCCAATCGCGCCCGGTTGAGCGGGTGCGCCAGCGTTTCGATCATCCGGCGCGCTGCGTCCGTCGGCAATTGCGTATCGCTATCCAGGGTGATGACAAACCGCACATCGGTCAACCGATCCGGATTTCCGACGTAAACCAGTCGCCCGGCCTCAGCCGGCCGCGTCCCGGCGATCAGGTCATTCAGCTCTTCTAACTTCCCACGCTTGCGTTCCCAGCCAATGAATTTCTGTTCCGATTCGCACCATTTCCGCTCCCGGTGCAACAGGAAGAACCTTTCGCCGCCGTAACGCCGGTTGAGCACCTCAATACCCTCCCGCGCGGCCTGAAGCAACCCCACGTCTGCGTCACCATGGATCTCGGCAGCATCCTTGTAATCCGAGTAAAGCGCAAAGAGCAAATTGGCCTCTTTGTTGGCGAGGTAGCGGATCTCCAGTTTTTCTACCTCGTTCGCGATTGTCGCACGATTCGTCAGCATCATCGGCACCACGACCAGCGTCCGGCAGGCATCGGGGATCCCCGGCTTTTTGAAATCCATCTTGGGGAGAGAGCGCGGCGGGAAAAGCCGCGTGATGAGGAAGTTCATAACATCCAGCGCAAGCTGGCTCACAGGAACAAGCAAAAGCGCGGCGATGGCCAGCTGAATCCCCGGCACATGCGCACCCCAACCAAATCGGAGAGCCAGAACCATGAACGCGGTACAGAAGAACGCGAGACCCAGAAAAAAGACCGCCGAGTGATGACGATAAGCCCAATGCAGAGAGCGAAAACGCCACGTCTCGCGACATCCGATCAACCGCGCCAGCTCGTTGCGCCCCTCGCCTATCAGATACGTCCCGACGTGCGCCACCCGCTCATCCTCCGTGGAGGTCTCTGTGGTCACCATGTTTTGACCAGCCTGCACAGCCAAATTAATGGCACGTTGAGCGATCAGACTTTCTTCCAGACCAGACCCGCGGCGCAAATCCTCCACCGCGCCGCGGTAGCGGTCGCGCGTGGCAAAGTCCATCCGGGGATACACACCGGCGGGATCCTTGCACAGCGTGCGCTCCACAAGGCTGAGCCGCTCGAAGCATTCCTTCCAGTCGAGCAGAGCGAGCTGACGCAGGCTGGTAAACGCATTGCCAATGGACATCAAATCTTTCATCTGACTATTTTTAACACGCATAGCAAGTTTGTCCGGCAACTTTTGAAGCACGCGCTCCAGCCAGGTTTTGACCGGCATCAGGAGCGTATCTTCGTCATAAAGACAGTCCATCAATTGCTTGGCAAAAAAGGGGCTGGGACTAGGCTGAGCCCTGGTCAGTTCCGCCATGACTGCAAAAAGCTGGTTGGGATCACGTCGGTTGACCGTAATCAGGCGGTTGGCCCAGAAACCGGCGATCTCCTCCTCGCGCAGCTCGGTCAGCGCGCGCCCGGCGAGCCATCCGATGCTCTCGATCAACGTCATGCGCAGCATCTGTGGAATGGCCCACAGCTCGCCGATCGACAGCGGCGACACCGATTGATAGGCATCGACAAAGGCCAGGATATTCTCTTCGTCCAACCGCAGCCCGGCGCACGCGGCCAATTGACGTGCCAGTTCGTAGACACGCGGCAGAGATTGGACAGAACCGCTGAGAAGCGTCGGAAGTTGGCGGTAATACTTCCGCGGCAGGTTCATCCGTACATCGCGCGCATTGCTCTCCAGAACATATTCGTTGTCGAGCAACCACTCGGCAGAGGGCGGAGCGCTTTGCAACAACGGAACGGCTTCGGTCAAATCCAGGCACGCCTGTTGCGTCCAGCGGCGGCTGCGCTCCAGGCGGCCGAGCAGCTCGGTGCTGCGCGGCGACCTGGAGTCAAGCCGATGACTGGCGGCCAAGCTCCGGGCATACTCCGCAAACTGCGCCGAGCTGAGCGACGCTTCGTCTAAATGTGGGTTGTCTTGTTCTTGGAAGGTATATTCACGCCGGGGGTGCAAAACGAAAACGGCGGGGGGGATTTCACCGCTTTCCAAAAGGGAGGCCATGGGGACTCGCAGGTTCTCAATCGGCGCCCGGAGGATCAGAACGGTTTCACCGGCAATGAGCCAGCGCGCGTGATCTTCGATCAATTTTCGTTCAATGCCAAATCGTGTTCGCCGAAACCACGCCAAGCTCGCCAACACCCCGGTAACGCCCAACGTCAGGGCCAGGATCAGAGCCGTCACCCATCGTTCAGCTGGTGGCCCAGTTCGCTGAAAAATCAGCGACACCGCCGCACCAACCGCCCCAAAGAGAACAAACGACACGGCTGCCCACAAAATCCTGCGCCAGAGAAAAGGATCTCCGATGCGTATCTCACCCGCCGCATTCTTGCCCGCCCAGACAGCACGGAGGCATCCTCGGCTCCGCAGCTTCCTGAGAGCTACACACGCTTCATCGCGGCTGGCAAAATATCCTATGAGAATCCCTGTTTTTTTCATGTGTTCCCCTTAGTGGAGGCTGGCAGGCGCCCGCACAGGGTCTTCCGAACTCGGCGGTTGTGCTGTTCGATCGCCTGACATAAATTTTAAAAATTTTTACGATCACCTCAACTATACCATATTTTATAAATATTTACAATTATTAGAATTATGGGACATCACTGCCGCCTACTGGACGTAGTTGGGGTAGTAGTTGCGGACTAAACGTTCAGCCTTGCCGCCATCCCTGCGCAACCGGTCATTTTAGGGCTCGACGTGAAAATCATCATTCAAGAAGCCCCTTGCCACACCGGAGGCCTCTGGAGCCATGGAAATTCTGCCACCCTGAGCAATCTCTCCGGATTTCCTTGAACCCCTTACCACCGCTCCAGAAGCCACCGGGCGGCTCGACGTGCTTCGTTAAAATCCTCCGGCACCGCAGGGTAGGAATCATCCGGGGCGCTCATGCTGGCAAAGCTTCCGGTCTCCTCCACCAGGTAGCCCCGTTCTTCGAAGGCCCGGAAGAGGCGGTTGAACTTGGGGGCCCCCCAGAGGGCTCCGGGGGGGAGAATTCCTTTGGCGCAAAGCTTTTCCGTGGCTCTCTGCACGTTCCGCAGAGCCTTGTTTTTAGGATTTCCCCGCACAAGCCGCACCCGATGCCCCGCAGTGACCGCCTCGGAGATCATGGAGACGGAATCCTCGGTGCAAAAGACCCGGGTGGCAAGCCCCAGCATCCCCGGCACGGGGCTGAAGCTCTGTTCCGATGCGGGAAGGTACATGCGCACCCGTCGCCGGTTTGAGAGAAGTTTTTTCAAAAGCTCTTCCGTGGCTCGGGAGGTTCGCCGGGAGGTGGTGAGGTAGATCTCCGCCCCCCGTTCCACGCCGTGATCCACCAGAGGATCCAGAGTGGAGAGTACCCACTCGGGAGAGAGGCTATAGTTGTTATCATCCCCCCCCACCAGAAAGACCCAACGCCGGGAAAGCTCCGAGGGATACCGGGCCAGAAGATCCCGGGCAGCCCCCCGAAGGCTCTCACGCCTCAAGGTATTGGGAGCCCCCAGAGTTCGCAGAACCTTGGGGGATTCCTTCGGATCGTCATGCTCCGGCACCAGGGCGTAGTCAAAGGGCTCCGTACCGAGCACCGAGGGGGTCATGAGGGTGCAGCAGCGGGCACCGATGGAGCGGGCCATGGAAAGGCAGTAGGGAGCGGCCCCGCTTCCGGCGGAGAGAAAGAGCACATCCTTATAGGGGATCTCCTCCCCCACCAGCCATTCCATAACTTCCAGCAGCAGAGGACTTCCTCCGGCCTTCACGAGCCAGGAGCCCCAGGGGGCTCTTCGAGGGTTTCGAAGCCCCCGTCCCCGGATCTTATGCTCCAGAAACCGTGTTTTTTTGTCTATATCGGGGATCTTCCAGGTTCGCACCCGGATATCCCCCCCGAGCTCCCTAAGCCACTCCGCCACCCCGAGGCTCTGGTTATAGTGCCCCGCCATGCCGTCGTGCAGCAGAATCACCCCCCGAAGCCCGGGATTTCTCTTTTCCGATGATCCAACAGCCATCTCTTCTCCCCTCACTTTTCCACATCCTTTTTTTGCCAACCCTTTGTTTCCAGCACACGATGCACACAATGCAGAGAGAGGAACCCCCTTAGAGGCGTAAGGGCAGGGGATTCCTCTCTACAATAGTTCAGATAAACCAAACAAGCTTCAGGCTACAGCGCTGCATCCGCCCCCGCCCGGATGGCCCGGATGATGCTCTCCAGTTGCTTCTCCGGCATATCGTAGCCCATGCCGAAAAAGACCGTCCGGCTCAGAATATCCTGAGTAACCGCCCATTCCATGGGCCGGTAGAGGGGCATCTCCTCCACGTAGGGGCAGTCCCAGGGGCAGCGTGTCCGGCTGTAGTAGCTCCCCTCCCGGAGGGTTTCCCAGTGCCGGGCATAGTGCCAGGTATTGTCCGCCAGAAGACCGCATCCCGCTCCGGCCTCTTTGGCAGCCTTCTGGAAGCTGCGGGCGGCCTTCTCAGTGGGAAGCAGATAGACGAGCTGGCTCGCCATATCCCCTTCGGGATCCGTCAGAGCCCGGGGGGCAAGCCCCTCCACAGTGCCCACTCCATCAAGGATGGTCCTGCGGTTCTGTCGAAGCCTCGCCACCGCCTGATCCAGCTTGGGAAGCTGGGCAAGCCCAAGAGCCCCCTGAATTTCGCTCATCCGGAAGTTGAACCCCAGGCAAGCCTTCCCCTCGGCTCCCCGATCGATGGCCTTGTTATGAATATGCCCATGATCGTGGTAGTACTCCATCTTGTGATAGAGCTCTTCATCATCCGTCAGGATGAGTCCTCCCTCGCCGGTGGTAATCACCTTGTAGGGATCCAGGCTGTAGGTACCCCATTTGCCGAAGGTTCCCACGGGTTTCCCTTTGTAGGAGGCTCCCATGGCCTGGCAGCTATCTTCGAAGAGGTGGAGGCCGTACTCCTCGCAGAGAAGCCGGAAAGCATCCATATCCGCACTGCCCCCGAACATCTGCACAGGCATAATGGCCCGGGTACGCTCGCTGATGTACTCCTCCGCAGCCCGGGGATCCAGATTGAGGCTCTCGTCGATATCCGCCAGCACCGGCACGGCACCGCATTCGAGAATGGCTTCCACGCTGGCAATGAAGGTAAAAGGAGAGGTGATAACCTCATCCCCCGGGCCTATTCCCATGGCTTTCATGGCCACGTAGAGGGCAGCGGAGCCGCTGCTTACGCCGAGGCAGAACCGGGAACCCATCTTCTGGGCCACCGCATTTTCAAACTCCTCCACCCGCCAGATATCGTTCCGCACGGTATTAAAGGAGTATCGATGCACCATCTTCCGCTGCAGCACATCTACGACGGCGTCAATTTCCTTTTGATCAAAAAGCTCGAAACCGGGCATGCTCTACCGCTCCTCTCCGTTTGCAGCCTTGTACAGCTCTATGCAATCCTCCGCCGTGCAGGGCCGGGGGTTGTTCGCCATGGGCCGGGCAACGCCCATGGCCTTCTGGGCCATCTCGGGATACTGATCCTCCCGGATGTACTCGTGGATGATCTTACGTTTTTTGAGAGCCCGAAGGGTATCCGGAAGCTCCAGATCTGCCACCAGCTCCGAAAGCCCTTCCGCACAGTAGAGGGCCCGATCCCGCAGGGAGGACCACTCGGATTCGAAGTTCAGCAGCATAGCCGCCCGGGCATATCTCTCGGGAGCCCCGAAGGCACTGAAACCCACCACGTAGGGGATAAGCAGAGCGTTGGCCACCCCGTGGGGGACACCGAACATGCCTCCCAGGGGATACGCCAAAGCGTGGCATGCTCCCACCCCGGCGTTGGCCAAAGCGATCCCGGCGTAGTAGGAGGCAAGAAGCATCTCGCTCCGGGCGGCAAGATCCTTACCGTTAAAGGTGGCTACTCGAATATTCCGGCCTATACGCCGCAGGGCCTCCTCGGCGAACATATCGCTGAGAGGGGTAGCCTGCTTGCTGGTATAGGCCTCCAGAGCATGGGTAAGGGCATCCATCCCCGTAGCGGCGGTGTGGAAGGAGGGGAGCGAAAGGGTAAGCTCCGGATCGAGAAGACAGTATTCCGCATAGAGGGCATCGTCGTTGATACCCCCCTTAACGCCATCGCTCTTGCGGATGAGCACCGAGGTGAAGGTTACCTCTGAGCCTGTTCCCGCGGTGGTGGGGATCAGGATTTTGGGAACCCCGGGCTTTTGCACCAACCCCAGCCCCTGATACGCCGCAGCGGATCCTTCGTTGGTGATAAGCACGCTCACCGCCTTGGCCACATCCAGACAGCTTCCACCGCCGAGACCCACCACGAGCTGGCATTCGTGCTCTCGGGCAAGCTCCGCCACCGCATCGGTGGTCTCCACCGAAGGCTCGGGCTCCACCCCTGCAAAGACACAACACTCTATTCCAGCCTGCTGCAGGTACTGCTCCACCCGGTCCGCATAGCCGTGCTCCTCCATGGAAGCATCCGTCACAAGAACTCCCCGCTTTACTCCCAGAGATGCGGCAATTTCGCCGATCTGAGAGACCACTCCCGGGCCAAACCGAGCCTTACCGGCCACATGCATATGTGCAATCATTGAGGTACTCCTCCCATACATAACATTTCATTCCATAAGATTATCCCGGAAAAAGAGGGTTTTCGTGCATACCCCCACGTTTTTTCAGGAAAAATCACACCTTGAGAGAGCTCTTTGAAATCTCTGAAGAACCCCTCTTCTTTATCCATCTTTACTATAGCATCTTTATCTCGTCTATGGCGCTCCCTCAAGAAGAGAGGTAGCTCTTCATCCGGGCCTTTCTGGAATGGGGGTTTTTTTTGCCCCCCGGCTCTTCGAGAAAGGGAATGTTGATGGCCCGGCTTTCTTCGATATGCTCTCGGAGAAATGCAAGGGCCTCTTCCCTTTTTTTCCGGAGGATCAGATCCAACAGATGGGCATGCTCCTCGGGGTGCACCGCCGAAGGAGAGTTGTTCTTCGGCTCCAGAAGCACGAGATAGATAAAGGTGGCCTTGAGAATATTTTCCACGTAGGAGATAAGCCGGGCATTTTCCGAACCCAGGGCAAGCTCCCGATGAAAATCCAGCCCCGCCTGAATGGCAGCGAGTTTCTCCCCCTCCTGAAAGTAGGCCCGCTCCAGAGCGATCTGTTTTTCCAGGCGAATCTTCCGAGGAGTGTTCATGTTGGCAAACCCCAGCTCCAGAGCCAGCGCCTCCAGATGCCCTCGAACGGTATAGGTATCCCGAATTTCCTTCTCCGTAGGATTGATAAGTCTCGCCCCGCTTCCGGGGGAACAGGAGACGATTCCCTCCACCTCCAGCACCTTGAGGGCCTGGATTACCGGGGTTCGGCTCACCCCGAAACGCTTTGCCAGGGCAAGGGCGGAGAGACGGTCTCCCGGAGCAAAGGTTCCGTCTGCGATAACCCGTAAAAGCTCCTGATAGGAATATTCTGCCGGAGAGAGTTGACTGTTCATGAATCCACTCCTTCTTCACATTAAAGTCGACACGGGAAAACTGTCCTTCCTCCGGAGAAACCCGGGAACACCCAAGAAAAGCCTATTTCCCCTCGGATATTCCGAAAAGACGCTGCATATCCCCCTCGCTCTTGCCGTTCACAATAACGATGGCATAATCTTCCTCCCGGATCTCCAGAGGTTCCAGAGGCATCTTGTACGTGCGGTATTCTCCGGTAGATTCATCCTTCCGGCTGAGGCCGAGAAGAAGAATATTGTGCTCCTTTTTAAGTTTTTCAAAAAGGGCCTCGTAGGTCATGCCGATACAGGAATTCCCCGGAATCACCCGGTACTGTTGGATATCATATTCCTCTTCACTCCCCTCCACGGAGGAGATGAGATCACTGGCAAACTCCGCCACCTCGGGCTCGAAGATGTAGCTGGACACAAGTTTCGCAGAGATTTCATTTTTCGAGAGCACAAAGGTAACGCCCGCGGTAAGAAAGGTCTCCCGAAGATCCCCGTTATCCAGCGTGACAATATAGTCACACTCCGGATAGGCCCGCTTGAGGTTCAGAAGGAGAATGAGCTTCTCCGTATCGCTCCCGTTGTTGAGGAATACCCCCAGAGATTGCCGGATATTCACCTTTTCCAGAGGCTCCACCCCGACGAGATCCCCGAAAAGAACGAAGATCTCCCGGGATCCGAACTCCTGGTAGATGAGGTCGATGTCATCCTTCCGGGAGGTTACCAACGCCACCTTTTTTCCCGCCCGCATAAGCTGGGTAACGATGCTTTTGGCAAAGCCATCCCAGCCGATGATCACCACATGCTGCGCAAAGTCGGTTCCCTGAAAACCCATTTTTCTACTCTCCCGATATGTCATAATCAAAGACGCCACCTGGCCGATGATCACCGAGAGAAAGCCCAGGCTCGTCACCAGAAAAAGAAATCCCACCACCCGTCCCACCGCAGTCACGGGATAATAATCCCCGTATCCCACGGTGCTGAAGGTTACCGCGGAATACCAGAGGGCATCGAAGATGTTTTTGATGGTCGATTCGGGCCGGAAGGACTCGCTCATCGTCAGCACCGCCAGCAGCAAGGCATAACAAAGAAGGAGCAATCCAATCTTATACAGAAGACCTTTGCGATTCTGCCGCATTCCACCACCCCATTCATAGGCTCTTCTTCGGCGAACTCTTACAGCGAATCGCTCTCCGAGGGTAACACTATACCGAAAAGAGAGGTTTCACAAGCCTTTTTTGGCCCGAAAAATCCTCAAAAACGCAGAAAAATGGCATGAAAAGAGAGCACTCTTACAAAAAGATCCACCGCACCGTCTCCGCAGCGTGAAGCAAGGCTATACAAGCTCCGCCCCTCGCCGGTAGTACTCGGCTCGCATCTCCCGGGGGACCATGTTTCCTCCGGTGGCCCAGGCCACATGGGTAGATCTCTCCAGGGCTCCCTTGCAGAGATAGCTCTCTTCGTAGGAGGTCCACCCCGGAGCATCCTTCAAAAGATACGGCCCCGGCACCCCCGCCAGGGCAGAAGGCTCCAGAAAGAGATCCTCCGTATCTTTCAGAAGGGCCAGAAGGCGGTAAAGGGTGGCATCCGACACGGTAAGTCCTCCGCTCACAAGGCTTCCTACCCCACGCCCCACCAGGCCGGACATGCGTCCCACCGCAAGGCCGTCCGCATCGGTACGGTTATCCAGGCCGAAATCCTCCACCCCCACCCGGTGGTGCAGCCCCGTGAGAATTCCCAAAAGAGCACAGGGGGCATGGGTGGGCTCCGCAAAGAAGCAGTGCACCGCATCTCCGAAGAGGAGCTTGAGCCCCAGGGTGATCCCTCCGGGAGCGCCCCCCACGCCGCAGGGAAGATAGACGAAAAGAGGATGCTCCGAATCCACAGTAATGTTCAATTCCTGCAGTTGCTTCTGTAGTCGCCCCGCTGCGGTGGCATACCCCAGAAAGAGATCCTTCGAACTTTCGTCATCCACGAAGTGCATCCGGGGGTCTTCCTGAGCCTGTCGGCGCCCCTCTTCCACCGCCTTGCCGTAATCTCCTTCGTATTCAATGACCTGGGCTCCCCGGGAACGGAGAAGATCCTTTTTCCACTGCTTCGCATCCGCCGACATGTGCACAAAAACCTGAAATCCCAGGGCAGCCCCCATGATGCCGATGCTGAGCCCGAGGTTTCCCGTGGAACCCACCGCCAGAGCATACTTCGAAAAGAAGGAACGGGCCTCGGGCTCCCCCAGGAGAGCGTAGGAATCTTCCTGCGAGAGAATCCCCTCCCCAAGGGCTAGATCCTCCGCATGCTTGAGCACCTCGTAGATCCCGCCCCGGGCCTTGATGGACCCCGAAATGGGAAGGTGGCTATCCATCTTGAGAAAGAATTTTCCCTCAAGCTTTCTTCCGTAGAACATCTCTCCCCGGGAGGCCATCCGGGGAATCTCCCGAAGAGGGGATTCGATAATCCCCCCGCTCTCTTCCAGCTCCGGAAAGAGACGCTCCAGAAGAGGAGCAAAACGCTGCAGCCGGGCCTCCGCCTCTGCCACATCCTTTTCGGAGAAGAGGGTCTTTTCCTTCCAGCCATGGAAACTCTCATATCCCGGATTCCACCAGAAGCACTCTTCCTCGGTTACCACTTTCTGAAGAACCGGAAAAGAGGCCTTCCACTCCTCCAGGCTTTTGCCAAAAATCATAGGATTTTCCATAGATCTCCCTCCTCTGGCTCCCGCAACTCCTTTGACTCCCTCCACACCTTCGCCTCTTGGGGAAGAGCTCCGATCTCTATCCAAGAGCCACATCAAGAATCATCATCAGGGCAAATCCCAGAAGAGCACCGATGGTGGCAGCATCGCTATGACGCTCCACCTTTCCCTCGGGGATCAGCTCCTCCACCACCACGTAGATCATGGCCCCCGCCGCAAAGGCCAGAGCATAGGGGAGCAGAGGGCGCATGGAGAGTACCGCCCAGGCACCAAGAACCCCCGCCACGGGCTCCACAGCCCCCGAAAGCTGTCCGTACCAGAAAGCCTTTCGCCGGGACATCCCCTCCCGACGAAGAGGCACCGACACCGCCAACCCCTCGGGAAAGTTCTGCATCCCTATCCCCAGGGCAAGCACCACAGCTCCCGCCAGGCTTCCGGAGGGAGACTCCGCCGCCGCTGCCCCGAAGGCCACCCCCACCGCCAGCCCCTCGGGGATGTTATGCAGGGTAATGGCGAGCACCAGAAGAACGCTCCGCTGCCAACTCGTTTTGATGCCCTCCGCATCCTCCCGCTTCATCCCCGGATGAAGATGAGGAAGGGTTTTATCCACTCCCCAGAGAAAGGCTCCTCCCAGAAGAAAACCGAGAGCCGGAGGCAGCCAAGGGATGAGTCCCATCTCTTCGGACATCTCGATGGCAGGAGCCAGAAGAGACCAGAAGCTTGCGGCGATCATCACTCCCGAGGCAAAACCCAGCATACTGTTGAGAACAGTTTTTTTGATGGTCCTGAAAAAGAAAACCCCCGCCGCTCCAAGGGCGGTGACCCCCCAGGTAAAGAGAGTCCCCAAAAGAGCCTGCGTCACAGGAGGTAGCCCGGCAAACCATTCCATAGTTTTCCCCCTTCCCTGATTTCAGAGCATCCGAGTAGAAAAAGACTCTCGCCTCCCTTAAAAGGGAGAAGTCTCATGAAGTGTCTGCATGGTTGCATTATACCCTCTTTCCGCTGTTGCTGGAGAGAGCCCAAAACACATTACAGCAAAAAAATCCACCACTTCCGGTGGTTACTACCGAGCCCGGAGAAATTGCGTGCTTTTTCAAAAAAAAAAAAATGTTGCATGCCTCCTGGCTTCTATGCTACGATACGGAAACTTGATTTTTCAAAAAAATAATCACAAGGGAGAAGGTAAACATGCGCAAAATCCGACTCGGGGTAACCCAAAAAATATTTTTAGTTATCGTTCCTCTCTTCATTTTTCTCATTCTAGCCATCAGCATTCCCATAACCAATCTCTTTACCAACGTGGTGTACTCCACCGCAGAGGAACAGGCCCTCACAGGAGCCCAAGGACTTCTGGAGATGCTCCACATGGAGTCCGTTCTGGCAAAAAATGGAGCCCTGGCCCTCTCTTTCCGCCAAGAAATAGCCAAAGCTCTTCAGGAGAAGGACCGGGAGAGCCTTTCGAAAATTCTTGCTCCTCTTCTCAAGGAGCTGGGATTGGATTTCGCTACCTGCAGCAGTTTTGAGGGAACCGTGGTCTTCCGAAGCCACAACCCCGAAAAATTCGGGGATTCCGTGGCCTCCCAGGCGAACGTGGCCGCGGCCATGAAAGGAGAAGCTCTGGCAACAGTGGAAGCGGGTACGGCGGTGCCTCTCTCCGCCCGGGCAGGGGCTCCGGTGTATCTTGACGGCAGGCTTGTGGGAGTTATCTCCACGGGAATCCGTCTGGACACGCCGGCCTTCGTGGATGCCATGAAGGAGCGTTTCGGTACGGACTTCACCATTTTTCTCGGCAATGTCCGGCTCATGACTACCATACAGCAGAACGGCAGCCGTGCGGTGGGAACCACTCTGGCTCCCTCCGTGGCGGAGGAGGTGCTCACCCGGGGACGAACCTTTACGGGAAAGGCCAACATTCTCGGTGTTCCCTACATCACCGCCTATATTCCTCTCAAGGGACCTCAAGGGAAGATTATCGGCATATCCTTCGCCGGGAGATCCGTAGACAATCTACGGCAGATCTCCCGGCAGGTGCTTCTGCTCACTCTGGGAGTCGGCACCGGAGGGCTTCTCCTGGCTATCCTTCTCATGGCCATTCTGATTCGTAAAATTTTGAAGCCCCTCAAAAGGATAAACCTTCTTACGGAAAATCTCGCCCGGGGAAATCTCACCATCCGCTCCGAGGTACATTCCAAGGATGAATTCGGGGATCTCGCGGGAAATCTGGATCACATGGTTCAGGAGCTACAAAACCTTCTAGGAGGCGTTGTATCAGTGGCGGAAAACCTCGGGAAAGATGCGGAGGAGTTCTCCGCCGTGGCGGAGGAGACCAACGCCAGCGTGGAGGAGGCCCGAAGCGGTGCGGAGACCGTGGGGAACTCCATGGAGAACATCGCTGCCATCGGCGAGGAGCTTAACGCCAGCGTGGAAGAAGTGGCCTCCGGAGCCAGCACCGTGGCCACCCGGAGCAGCGACGTGGCAGAGCAGGTGGAGACCGCCCGTCAGGCGGGAGAGGCCAGCACCCAGGCGGTGGAAAAGACCGTTAAGGATGTGACGGATCAGATCACTCGGGTAGAGGAATCCGCCAAGGCCACGGAGGAACTCGCCGCCAAGGCCGCCCAGATTCAGAAGATCGTGGTAACCATTACGGGGATCGCAGATCAGACCAACCTTCTCGCCCTGAACGCCGCCATTGAGGCCGCCCGGGCAGGGGATGCGGGGCGGGGCTTCGCAGTGGTGGCGGAGGAGGTGCGCAAGCTGGCGGAGGACTCCAACCAGGCCGCCACGAACATTGCGGATCTTGCCAGCTCCATCGCCTCGGATCTCGTCTCCGTGAAAGACGGAGCGGAGCGCAACAAGCAGGGGGCCCGGAACGTGGAGCAGCTCGTTCGGGATGTCTCCGAGAAGATCGCCCTCATCATGGAATCCCTCCAGAGCATCGCCGGAGCCTCTCAGGACGTGGCGGCCATTGGGGAGGAGCAGGCGGCCTCCAGCGAAGAGATCGCCGCAGCGGTGCAGGATATGGCGGGGAAGGTGGCGGACTCCACGGAGATCGCCGAGACCCTGCGGCAGCAGATGGCAGACGTGGCCACTGCGGCGGAGCGGGTGGCCCAGGGGGGCGAAGAGCTCAGCAAAGTCAGCGAGGATCTTAAGAAACGGCTTGGGGCCTTTGTACTGCATAAGCAGGAGCAGACCTATCAGGAATCATCCAGAGCCCTAGAGCGATCTTACAAATCCTGAACATAGTTGAAAAAAGAGACAGCAGCGAGTTCTGAAAAAGAGCAGATGCAAAAGGGGAGATGCGAAACGGTTCGTTTCGCATCTCCCCTTTCGTTCACGAATCATGAGCAGGTAAAACCATGAAAGATTTCAGATCCGGGGCTGCTCCCAGGCGGGATGAAATCGAACCATGGTATAGCTGTGGGCATAGTTTCCCTCCTTGAAAAGAGAATATCTGCTTTCCCCTTCCACGGTGAAACCAAAGGCCCGGTAGAGTTCTATGGCGGGGAGATTGTCCGAAAAGACCTGGAGTTCCAGCCGCAGAAGATTGAGCCAGTTATCCGAAAGATCCCGAAGCTCTTCCATGAGAGCCCTGCCGCAGCCTCTTCTCTGAAACTCCGGGTGTACCGCCATGCCAAAGCTCCCCACATGTTTGCGCCTCGGATCGCGGTTAAGAAGAATTCCCATATGCCCCGCCACCCGAGAATCCAGAAGGGCCACAAGCTCCAGACAATCCCCACCCCGGGAGGTGTAGAAATTTTTCCAAAAGGCTTCGGACCTGTGGGGAAGCTGACTTGTCTGGACCATTACCGCCTTGTGCGCATAAATGGCGGCAATCTCCCCGGAATCCCTTTCCTCAGCCTGACGCACTGTGATGGTCATGCTTTTTCCTCCTTCATACACATATATCAAGAGTCCCTCCGAGAACAATCAGGGGTCAGAGATATCCCCGAATCTCCTCCCAGGCCTTCCGGGCAGCTCCATCCAGAGATTCCACATAGGCAGTCCCCCGTTTAGCCTCCTCCCCACGCCCTGGATCGTGCAGGCAGCTTCGCCACTCCCGGGCAAGATCTTCCGCAGAAGAGATCTCCCTGCTGCATCCCTGGTCCTTCAAATCCCGGGCAAGAGGAGCAAAATCCTCCATATGAGGACCATGCTGGATGGGAACCCCCCAGGCGGCGGGCTCTAAAAGATTCTGCCCCCCCTTGGGCACCAGGCTCCCCCCGATAAAGGCCCCTTGAGCCCGGGGATAGAGATGAAAGAGTACTCCAATACGATCCACCACAAGGATATCCCAGGGCTCTCCCCCGGAACATTCCGAGAGAAGCCTCACGGAGGAGGCGTATTCCCGGGCCTCTCTCGCCACATCTCCTCCCCGCTCGGGATGCCGGGGAACGAGAATCAGCCGAAGCATATTTCCCTCCCGACGAAGGGCCTCATAGGCTGCAAGAAGCACCGACTCCTCCCCGGGATGGGTGCTCCCCCCGAGAAAGATGGGAGGCCCCTCTCCGAAGGGGGGGAGGTTCTCCGGTTTTTGAGATTTTCGCGCCAATATGGCCCCAGCCTTGCTCTCTCCGGTAACCCGGATTTTCTCAGGTATCACGCCCAGAGAGAGGGCTCGGAGCTTCTCTTCATCGCTCCGGAGATAGAGCTTTTCAAAGCGATTAAGGGTCTGGGCGTAAAACCGCTTCCACCGTTTCCCCCGGGCCAGGGTACGATGAGAGAAGCGGCCGTTCACAAGAAAGGCGGGGATCTTTTTTGCCTGAAGTTCTTCCAGAAGGGAGGGCCATACCTCGGTCTCCAGAGTAATATAGATCCGTGGATTGAGAACCTTCACTGCAGCCCGAACGATGCGAGGGAGGTCCCAGGGATAGTAGAAGAATCGGTCCACCCGGGAACCCAGAAGCATCTCCCCCATCTGGCGCCCCGTGGGGGTGATGGTGGAAAAGAGAAGAGGCCCAGGAAGCTCCCCCCGCATGGCCTCAACTAAAGAGGCCGCAGACTGCACCTCCCCCACGGAGACTCCGTGTACCCACAGAGGGCAACGCTTCCCCAGAGCCTTGAGCTCCTCGTCGTAAATCCCCCGACGTTCGTCAAAACCCGGGGCATATTTTTTTCGGAGCCAGGGATAGAGCAGAAAATATCCCCCGGTGATCCCCCATCGGTAGAGCCCCTCAGCAAACATGATCTTCTCAGGCCACTCCGGCCTTGAGAAGATCGTGGAGATGCACCATCCCCACGGGACGGCTCTCCTCCGCCACCACCAGCACAGAGACTTCGTGCTGCTCCATGAGCAGTACCGCCTCCGCCGCAAGGCGATCCGGAGCAATTACCCGGGGAGAGAGGGTCATCACACTCTCCACAGGAAGGGCAAAGGCTTCCGCCCCCCGATCTTCCACAAGACGGCGCAGATCCCCATCGGTAAAGATCCCCCGAAGCTCTCCCGCATCGTTCACCACAAGAGTGGCACCGTATCCTTTGCTGGTAATGGAAAAGAGGGCCTCCTTCACGCTCGCCCCCATGTGCACAAGAGGAAGCCGATCCGCCCCTCCCATAACGTCGTGCACCCGAAGAAGCAACCGCCTTCCCAGGCTTCCTCCGGGATGAAAGAGGGCAAAATCCTCACGCCGAAGCCCCCGAAGCTCCGTCACCATTCCCGCCAGGGCATCCCCCAGGGCAAGCTGCAGGGTGGTGCTGCTGGTGGGGGCAAGCCCCAGAGGATCCGCCTCCCGCTCCACCCGGCTGCAGAGCACCAGGTCCGCCTCCCGGGCAAGCCGGGAAGAGGCATTCCCCGTCATGGCTATGATGGTGGCCCCGAGACGGCGAAAATAGGGGAGCAGCTCCAACACCTCCCGGGTCTCCCCGCTATTGCTCAAAAAGAGCCCCACATCCTCCCGGCAGACCATGCCGAGATCTCCGTGAGCTCCCTCGGAAGCGTGCAGAAAGAAGGAGGGCGTTCCCAGGGAGGCGAAGGTGGCGGCAATTTTGCGGCCGATGAGGCCGGATTTGCCGAGTCCGGAGACCACAAGACGTCCCTTGCAACGGTGAATGCTTCTGGCGGCCTCTCCCGCAGCAGTATCAAGTTTTGCCGCCCCGTCCAGAAGAGCCTCCGCTTCCGCCCGGAGCACTTTCCGCCCCACCTCCAGAAGCTCCTCCAGGGTGCGCTCATTTCCCTCCCGCTCGTGAGGAAGCCTGTCCATTATCGGGAACCCTCAAAAAAATCGAGGGATGCGAACCCTCGCTGCCAGGCGAGGTTGTGCAGCGCAAGAATGTCCTCCAGAAAGGCCCGGGCATGTTTCAGAGGGATCATGTTGGGGCCGTCGCTCAGCGCTTTTTCCGGCTCCGGATGGATCTCCGCAAAGAGGGCATCCATTCCCACCGAGGCCGCCGCCCGGGCAAGAGCGGGCACAAAGCGCCGATCTCCTCCGCTGGTATCCCCCTTGCCTCCGGGCATCTGCACGCTGTGGGTAGCATCGAAGACCACGGGGCATCCCAGGGAACGCATGAGGGGAAGACTGCGGAAATCCACCACCAGTTGACCGTAGCCGAAGCTGGTTCCCCGCTCGCAGAGCATAATTCGGGAGGCCCCGGAATCCCGGAGTTTCTGCACCACCGGGACCATGTTCCGGGGATCCAGAAACTGGGCCTTTTTGACGTTCACCGGCCGCCCCGTCCGGGCCGCTGCCACCAAAAGGTCCGTCTGACGGCAGAGAAAAGCGGGAATCTGGAGAATGGATGCCACCTCCGCCGCCTTTTCCGCCTGCCAGGGCTCGTGAATATCCGTAAGCACCGGTACCTTGAGGGTATCCCGGATATGCGCCAGCCACCGAAGCCCCTCCTCCAGACCGGGCCCCCGGTAGCTGGAGAGGGAGGTTCGGTTTGCCTTGTCGAAGGAGGCCTTAAAAATGTAGCTCACCCCCAGGGAAGCGCAGATTTTCTGCAGCTCCTCCCCGATCTTGAGAGCCCCCTCCAGACTTTCGAGCACGCAGGGCCCCGCAAAAAGGGCAAGCTTTCCCGCACCTATGGTGATATCGCTATCATCTAATGTTATGGGACGCAGGGGTTCCATGAATATCTCTTCCTTCCTTCTTTAGAAATGCCAGTGGTTATTAGAACGGCAGGGGCGATTCATGAATCGCCCCTGCTCGAGAGATACGCCTCACAGCGCTCCACATCCTCGGGGGTGTCGATCTCCAGCGTATCCCGTTCCACCGGAACCACCCCGATGGGATACCCCTTTTCGAGTATCCGAAGCATCTCCAGGCTTTCGGCACGCTCCAGGGGAGTGGGCTCCCAAGAGGCGAAACGAAGCAGAAAATCCCGCCGATAGGCGTAGGGGCCGATATGCTTATACCAGAGAGCCCCCTCGGCGTTTCGGGGATAGGGGATGGGGGAACGGCTGAAATAGAGAGCCCGCATCCGGACATCGAAAACCATCTTGACGATGTTCGGATCCTCCACCTCCCGGGGATTTTCGATCTTTTTGGCCAGAAGCGCCAGAGGAAGATCGCTCTCCTCTTGAAGCTTTGCCACCAGAGGGTCTATCATGTCTGGCCCCACAAAGGGATCGTCCACCTGTACGTTGAGCACCACCGAAGCTTCGGGAATCTCCCGGGCCACCCAGGCTACCCGATCTCCTCCACTGGCAAGGTCTTTCGGGGTCATCATGGTCTCCCCACCCGCCTTCTGCACTACTTCCCGAATAATGTCATGATCCGTGGCCACCACGATACGATCCACCCGGCACTTTTGGAGCCCCTCAAGAACCCGGAGCACCAGGGGAACTCCCCCCAGAGGAACCAGAGGCTTTCCCGGAAGACGGGTGCTGGCATACCGGGCGGGGATCACCGCAAGAATGGACATGTTTGTATTCCTCCTTCAGCGGATCTTCACATCCGCAATATCTTCGAAAAACATCATAGACCACGCAACGGTTTCCCCAGCCGAATCGGGCATCCAGGGTGGCGGCAATTCTTTCAAGACTCCCCGAAGGCCCCATGGCCTCCCGCCCCGCCCGACCCATCCGGGCACGTTCTTCGGGATCTTCCAACAAGGCCCAGGCCTTTTGGGCAAGAGTTTCGGGATTCCGAGATACCAGCACCTCCGCATCCCCAAGAAGCTTCTTCTGCACCAGCTTTCCCTTTTCGAATATGGAGAGCACCGGAATGCCAAGCCCTGCACAGACCTGATTGGCGGTTCCCCCGAGACCGATAAGAAGATCCGCCCCGAGAGCTCCCTCCATGAGAGAGCCTCCATAGAGGGAGATGCGGCAACCTCCGGGATGTACCCAGAGCAGGGATGAGTCATGAATCACCCCTACTTCGCACCACCCTTCCTCCCGCACGATCCGGGAAAGCTCCTCACGCTTCAGGGTGGGGGCCACCACGAGGCGAGAGGAAAGCGAGGGGATCTTTCGATAAAGGATCTCAAGCGTCCGCAGAAGAAACCGAAGATCTTCGTAGGCCCGGAGACGGCTTCCCGGAAGAAGAAGCACCCTGGGGCCTCCTCGGTTATCCCAGGGGAAAGGCTTGTCCTGTCCCTGAGGAGAGAGTATATCCATAAGGGGATTTCCCTCAAATCGGGCATCCACCCCGGAAGCAGCCAGCTCTTGAGCGGTTTCCCTATCCCGGGTCCATACGAGACCGCAGAGATGGCGCAAGAGAAAGCGTTCCACCCGCCAATGCCCTCCCAGGCGAACGCTCTTGGCGGTGGCGAGAAGCACCGGAAGCTGCCCCTGCCCTCCCAGAGTGTGCAGCAAAAGATAGACATCCCCCACACAGAGCACCGTGCGGATCTTCCCTCTCAGGGGCTCCCAGAAATTAAGCTGACTTCGGATATTCCCCAGAAGCCCTCCACGAAGCTCTTGCAAGAGGGTTCGAAGGCTGTACTTCACGATCCCTCCGCTAGGGCTCTCCGCCGGAGGGGAGTGAACGGGAATCTTCTCTTCCCCATAAGCCGCTCCGGCTCCCACCAGGGCAAAGGCCCCCACCTCCGCCGAGGGGAAACGCTTCCGCAGTATCCTCGCCAGAGCGGCTCCCACTGCATCCTCTCCGTAGCCGTTGGAGGCAACCACAAGCCGGGGGCGGAGTAGTTGCGCCAGAAGATGCCAGAAGCGTTCATCCTCTTCCAGCCATGTACAGACCCGGGGAACGTAGAGAGGTAGAGGCGATTCATGAATCGCCTCTACATACTCTTTCGGGAGGTTCCAGATATCCTTTTCTGTACAGACAAGCCCCGAGGCCCCTGCCGTACGGGCTCGCTCTTCCAGAAAGGCCAGATCCGAGGGGGAGAAACGGTGGTGATCTCGAAATGGGATTTCTTCACGCAGGTGCATCCCCTGATCTTCCAAAAGGCGGCGGAAGCTCTCGGGATTGCCGATGGCGGAAAAGGCGAGAAGCCCTTGTGGGGGCGATTCATGAATCGCCCCTACCGGTCTAGGGACCTCTGCCAGCGGAATCAGATCCCCCCGAAAGAATCGGCACCATCCCGAGAGAACCAGCCGGGAGAGGAAGATCCTCTCCTTCGGAATATGGCGGGCTATGCGCTCCTTAAGAATGTCTCGCTCACCCCGAGGAATTTGATCGGATTTGGTGATCACAACCAGATGAGCTCGAGCTATCCCTTCAAGCCCCTCCCGGAGGAGCCCCCCGGGGAAATGCCGTTCATTGCCGAAAGGACAGGTGGCGTCGATGAGAAGGATATCCACATCTCGTCCCATACGGCGGTGCTGAAAGGCATCATCTGCCACCACCAGGGAACATCCCTCCTCCACAAGGGCCTCCACCCCTTCGTAACGATTGGGGGAGAGGGCCACGGGAACCCCCGGGAGGGAGGAGGAGAGAAGAAGGGGTTCATCCCCCACGAGATCCCGCTCCCCCTGGCCATCCCGAAGCACCTGGGTATCCCGCACCGCTCCGCCGTATCCCCGGCTGACGATACCCGGTGAAAGCCCCATATCCAAAAGCTTCCGGGCCACCATGGCCACGAAGGGGGTTTTGTTGGTTCCCCCCAGAGAGAGGTTCCCCACGCTGATCACCGGCAGGGGGGGTTCCTTGATGCCCCCAAGCCCTCGATCGTAGGCCATATTCCGTATGCGGGAGCAGAAACGCCCCACGTATCCCAGAGGAGCGAGAAGCCTCCAGAGAGAGCGGGGAGCATCCCCCCGAATGTACTTAAGATAGCCGAAAACCAGGCGGTTACGCATGGGCCTTTCCAAACTGCAGGGCGTAGAGATGGGCGTAGGTTCCTCCCTGCCTGGCAAGGAGTTCCTCATGGGTGCCCTCTTCCACAATCCCCCCTCGGAAGAGCACCAGAATCCGATCCGCCTTCCGCACCGTGGAGAGCCGATGAGCGATGACGAAGGAGGTGCGCCCCCTCATGGCTTTCTGCATGGCCTCCTGAATATGCAGCTCCACCTCCGCATCCAGGGAAGAAGTGGCCTCATCGAGAATGAGAATCCGGGGATTTCGTATCACCGCCCGGGCGATGGCCACCCGCTGCCGCTGTCCTCCGCTGAGGGTAACCCCCCGCTCCCCCACGGGGGTCTTGTATCCCCGGGGAAGAGAGGTCACAAAGTCGTGAATCCCCGCCAGCTCCGCGGCATGCTGAATATCCTCCTCCGAGGCCCCGGGATAGCCGTAGGCAATATTGCTCCCGATGGTACCCCGAAGGAGCACCGGATCCTGAGGAACAATACCGATCTGCTTTCGCAGAGAGGGAAGATGGAGGGAACGGAGATCCATACCGTCCACCAGTACCCGCCCCTTCTGGGGATCGTAAAACCGGGGAATAAGATCCACCAGGGTGGACTTTCCCGCCCCGGTATTCCCCACAATAGCCACGGTCTCTCCGGGAGCCACGGTGCAGGAGATCCCCCGAAGAACTTCCTGACCCTCTTCATAGGAGAAATGGACCTTTTCGAAGGTAACTTCCCCCCGGAGATTTCCCGGATAGACCGGAGAGGGAGGGGATGCGATGGAAAGGGGAGTATCCAGAAGAGAGAAGATCCGATCCGCCGAGGCGAGCCCCTGCTGAATGCGGCTGATGGCCCGGCTGCAGACTCGGATGGGCTGCACGAGAAAGCCGAGATACCCCAGAAAGGCGATGAGTTCCCCCGGGGTAATCTCTCCCGCAATAACCTTCCGCCCTCCTATCCAGAGGATAAAAGCCAGGGCTCCCACGAGAATAACCTCCACCACACCTTCCAGGGCTGCAAAGATCTGGGTGCCGTGCATGAGAGCCTTGAAATTAAGGACGTTCTGATCCCGGAAACGCTCCAGCTCCTGCTCCTCCGTGGCAAAGGAGTGCACAATCCGCAGGGAGGAGAGAGCCTCCTGGGCAATTCCTGAAACCCGGGCAAGCTGCTCTTGAATATGATGCCCCACCCCGCGCATTTTCTTGGAGGTTCGATCAATCACCAGGGCCGCCAGAGGGAGAATGGCAAAGGCCACCAGGGTGAGCTTCCAGTTGATGTACAGGAGAAACCCCAGCATCCCCACGAAGGTCACTCCCTGCACCACCAGATCCACCACCACCGAGGTAACCACGTCCTGAAGCACCGTCACATCGTTGGTAATCCGGGAGAGGAGCTCCCCCACCCGGTTCCCCGAGATGAAGGAGAGGGGCATATGCTGCATATGATCGTAGAGACGTACCCGAAGATCCAGAATAACCCGCTGCCCCACCCAGGTCATGAGATAGCGCTGACCGTAGGAGAAGCAAGCCTTTCCCGCATAGAGAAAAACCAGCCCCACCGCGAGAACGTTGAGCACCCCTAAACGTTTGCCGATGAGAACATCATCCACCACGTTCTTCATAAGCCAGGGGGGCACCACTCCGAAAAGGGCGGCCCCCACCATGCAGAAAAAGGCCCAGGAGGCCCGTCTGCGATAGGGTAGCGCATAGGCGAGAAGCCGAAGATAGACTCCGGGCATATACCGTTTCATTCGAGGATCTCCTCAAGGATGTTCATAAAGCGCACCGCTCCATTTCGATGATTCTCCGTAGTCTCTCTCTCTCCTCGGAGTTCCCCGAGCTCCCGCCGCATCACTCTCCGGCGTTCCGGAGTTTCCAGAAGCTGCGCCACCTCCCCCGCAAGATCTTCCGGAAGACAGGGACCCACCCGTTCAGGGAGGAGCTCCCTCCCCCCGATGCGGTTGGGCCAGGCGAGATAGTCCTTGAGAGAAGAGCGGAGATAGTGTATTCCCAAACGCCGGATCCGGGGGCCGAGCAGGGGAATTGAGGCGAGTCCTCCGAGAATCCCCGGCAGAGGAATGAGGGAAAGAAAGCGATCCGGCACCGCCACTATGCCGGGAGTGCACGTATGCAGCAGCTCCAGAGTATTCGTTCCCGGCTGGGTGAGAGCAAGATCTGCCTCCTCCAGGACTCCCCCGGTGTCGCTTGAAACCACACGGAAACCCTCCTCTTTCCAGAGAAGAAGCTCTTCGGGATCGCTGAAGGGTGAGAGCAATGCGGTGATCTCCACCTCCGGAAGCCGTTCCATCAGGCAGAGGCGAAAATCCCGGGCGTAGAGAAGAGCCGCTTTCCGGATAGCCCTTCGGCTTCCGGGGAAAAAGACCACCCTTCTTCCCACCGGGGCATGCCAGGTAAAATCATGAGGATCCTCCAGGAGAGCGCTCGCCACGAGATCCCCCGTCACAAAAGCGGGGCACCCTCGCTCTTTCAGGCGACGCTGCATCACCTCAAAAGCGGTAGCCACAAGGGAGCAGCTTCGGAGCCCCTTCTTCCAGCCGTAGGTATAGGCCGCCAGAGGGCATTGGTATCTCCAGGCGAAGTAGCGCCCGAAGAGAAGATCTCCCCCCAGCTGTATTATCCCCGCATAGTGCCCTTTTCTGGGCTCCAGAAGAAGTTTTCCCGTGGAGAGAGGATAGACCTTCACCGCAAGGCAGGCCTCCACCGCCTCTTTCTCCCGCCCCGAAGCGTACTGACAGGGGAGAAGACAGAGCTCCGGAAGATCCCCCCGCCGGAGGATCTCCTGCAGCAGAGGCCGGGCCCATCCCCAGACCTCTCCAGGACCGTTGGCAAGGATAAGATAGCGCCTCATGGGAAAAGATATTCCAGGGTTTTTCGGGCCCAGAGACCGAAGGCCCCGGGAGCCCCCAACCGCTTTCGGGCGGCCTTCATGCGCCCATGAAGGGTACGGCGCAGATCCGGAGATCCCTCGTAGGCCCCCAGAAGGGCCACCCCCGCATCTCCCCGGGCCTGATGCTGCAGAAGTTCTGGATAGATGGGAGCCTCCCCCAGAAGGTTCGGCACCGCCCCGTAAAGAGCCTTTACAGATCCGCATCTCCGAAGAAGAGAGAAAATCCCCCAGTTCAGTCGGGACATGCGATAGAGCACCACCATATAGCGGTGGAGAAGCAAAGCCTCCACCGCAGCGGTACCGCAGGCCCCCAGAACTGCATCGGTACGTTTCATAAGCTCTCTCCCGGGCTCTCGGGTGCAGTATTCCCTGGGGAAGGAAGATAGCAGAAGGTTTTGAACATCCTCGGAGAGCCCCGGAGCCAGGGATATCCAGGGGCGTATTCCCCGCTCCACCAACAGGGGAACCGCTTCGAGAAGCACCGGAAGAAGATGCCGCACCTCACTCCCCCGGCTCCCCGGAAGAAGGGCAACCGAAGAGAGCTTTTCTCCGGAGAAGGGTTCCGGGGGATCCGCAAAAAGCTGCTCCTCCAGAAGGGGATGCCCGCAGAAGACCGAGGGCACTCCTTTACGGAGAAGCAGCTCATGTTCGAAAGGAAAGAGGGGAAAGCAGCAGTCATAATACTTCTGAAGCTTCTTTACCCGCCCTCCCCGCCAGGCCCATACCGTGGGAGGGGCGATATTCAAAAGGGCCCCCCGGTATCCTTTGCGGCGGAGCCTTGCCGCCAGGGGGAGATGAAAGTCCGGGCTGTCCACCAGAACCACCGCCCTTGGAGAGGTGGCGAGAATACGCTCCGTCATGGCCTTAAGAAGCTTCAGCAGCCGGGGAAGCGCCCCGAGAACATCGGAAAACCCCATGAGATGCAGCTCCTGAAAAGACCAGATCTGCTCCGCCCCCGCCGCACGGCTTTCGGGGCCCACCATCCCCTCCACGGGGCCTCTATAGCCTTGAGCAGCAAGAGCTTTCAGAAGAGACCCACCGTAGAGATCTCCGGAAAACTCCCCCACACTCAGGAAGAGGGACAATGACGCACCCCCACCACGGCAATGCCCATATCCGCCGCAACCCTCCGAACGTGCTCGGGAGTGAGAATTACCGTGCGATCCGCCTCTACGGCAAGGCATTTCAACCCCGCCCGGGCCATGGTGACCAGGGTTTTGGTCCCCACCGTGGGAAGATCATAGCGCATATCCTGATCAATACGCATCATCTTCACCACCACCCCTCCCTTGCAGAGGCCTCCCGCCCGAAGAAGAGCCGCATCGGTACCCTCCATGGCTTCCACCGCCACCACCGAACGATGGCAGACCACCACGGTCTGGCCGAAGGAAAGGTGCAGCACCCGACCCGCCAGATCTCTTCCGTAACAGAGATCATCCCATTCACGCTCCGTGGGCTCCCGCCCTGCGATCTGTCCCGGGGGAGCGAGGAGATCCCGGATAATATCCGCATAGGGCACCACCCGAATTCCCGCACCTTCGATATAGGAGACCACCCCTCCGAGAAGAGAGTGATCGTCCCGATCCCGAAGACTCTGCACAAGCTGACGGGCGGAGTCGTCCAGAAGAGCCGGATGATACATGAGGGTCTTGGGAACCCCCCCCGCAAGAATGAGCTCCTCCACCCCCCGCTGGAGAAGGTCCTCCATCACCGCCTTGAGCTCCAACCGAGGGAAGTGAAGAAGCTCCAGAGCGAACTTGGAAAGCTCCCCCACCTCCTCCCGAAGGGCATAGATCACCGGAGGATTTCCCCGGGCGGTCAACCGCCGGGCGATCTCCTGAGGCAGCAATCCCTCTCCCGCCACTACCGCACGCATAACATTCATCTACCGCATCCTCCCCCGTTAGCAGGGGCGATTCATGAATCGCCCCTGCTAAGTTTTATTCGCCCGCCCCACGAGAAATCCTCCCAGCACCAGGAAGAGGCAGACCGGAAACCAGGCTCCCACAAAGACCGGCACCTTCCCCCCCTGAGCCAGAGCCCGAAAGAAAGACATCACCACGTAGTACCCGAAGGCCACGAGAATACTCATCCCCAAGCCAATCCCCGCTCCTCCCCGGTGATGGCGCACCCCAAGGCAGGCTCCCATCAGAGCCAACACAACTGTAGCCCAGGGAAAGGCAAGACGCATATGCAGAGAGACCCAGAGAGGGCGCACATCCCCCCCATGAGCGGAGACCACGGAGATCTGATGGAAGAGCTCCACAATACCCATGGAGTCCGGATCCCGGTTGGACTGCTCCATCTGAAGAGGGGAAAGCTCCAAGGGAACGGTCTGGCTTTCAAAGGTCATGAGAAGAGAGACCACGCCCGCAGAAGCCACCTCATAGATTTTACCCTCTTCCAGGGTCCAGGTTCCCCCCTCCCAGGTACCCTTTTCGGCGGAGAGAATTCGGGAGAGGCGTCCCTTATCGAACTCCTGCACCAGGATTTTCTCCATTCTTCCCGCCTTGGGCTTGAGACGGTCGATATAGATCACCCGCTTGAGATGCCCCTGGCTTTCCTCCCGAAGAAAGATCCGTTCCCGCACCAGGGAGGGGCGCTCTTTCAACACTTCGGTCTGCATCACCGCATGATAGGCTCGGTTGCTCAGAGGAACCACCGTTTCGTTCCAGAGAATCGAGAGAAAGACCACTCCCAGGGAGAGAATAATAACCGGACGCAGAACCCGCTGAAAGGATATTCCCGAGGCCCGGAAGGCCACGATCTCGCTCCGCCCCGAAAGACCTCCGAAGGTAAGGAGCGCCGCAAGGAGGGCAGACATGGGAATCACCAGGGCGATCACCTCGGGAAGGCGGTAGAGGAAAAGCCGTGTCACCACCCACATGCTGATTCCCCGTTCGATGATGAGATCCGCAATCTGAAAGAGCACTCCTCCGGCCACAAAAATCACCGTAAAGGCAAGGATGCCGAAGATAAAGGGTTGCACCATCTCCGCCGCCATATAGCGATCCAGGATTCTCCATCCCCTGGGCACGGATCTATCCTCCCTCGGATCTAGTATTATACGTCAGAATATATTCCGCCGCTTCCCGAACCGCCCCGAAACCTCCGGAACGGCGTGTGACATAGGCGGCTGCCTCCTGCACCTCCGGCAGGGCATTCTGCACCGCCATACCCAATCCTGCCCAGGCAATGCAGGGAAGGTCGTTGATATCATCCCCCACAAAAGCCACTTCTTCCGGAGCAATCTCCAGACTTCGGGCAAGCTCCTGAAGCACCGGAAGTTTTTCCCCCACCCCGTTGATACAATGTTTTATGCCGAGCTCCCGAACCCGCCGCTCTGTCACCGGGGAGTATCGACCGCTGATGATGGCGAGAACCACTCCGGAACGGGCAAGAAGGGAGAGCCCCATGCCGTCCTGCACATCGAAGCGCTTCCACTCTCCCTCCCCACCATCCAGGTAGATCCCCCCATCCGTAAGGGTACCGTCCACGTCAAAGGCTGCAAGCCGTATCATGAGAATCCTAGGACCGGATCCAGGGGGTTAACCCCCGGCCGCTTCCGGCATCCGCAAAATCGAGAATCTCCCGGGCCAGATCATCGGATCGTTCCTCCCGGAGTAGGCCCAGAGCCTCCCGAAGAGGGAGCCCACCCCGATAGATCTTCTGGTAGATGTGAGCCACATCCCCCCGAGCGGCGGCGTTGAAGCCGTTTCGCCGAAGCCCCACTTTGTTAAGCCCGTAGACCCGGGCGGGATGACCATCCACTAAAAGAAAGGGGGGGACGTCTTTCACAATCTTGGAAAGCCCTCCCACCATGCAGTTCCGGCCGATATGAACGAACTGATGCACCCCCGCCATGCCGCCGATGACGGTCTTCTCTCCCACATGCACATATCCCGAAAGCCCCGCTTTGTTGGCCATCACCACCCGGGGACCAAGCTCCACGTTATGCCCCAGATGGCATCCCTCCATGATGTAGCATCCCTCACCTACGCGAGTAACCTTGCCCTCTCCGCTGGCCCGGTGAATGGTGACATTCTCCCGAAGCACCACGTCCTTTTCGAGAACAACCCAGCTTTCTTCTCCCTTGAAGTCAAAATCCTGGGGCTCACGCCCCAGAGTGACATGCTCGAAGAAGCGGCAGTTTTCTCCCACCTCCACATAGTCGCAGATACGCACAAAAGCCTCCAGCACAGTGCCTTTGCGGATACGCACCCGATCTCCCACGATACAGTAAGGGCCGATCTGAACCCCCTCTTCAATTTCAGCATTGGAAGAGACAATGGCTGTAGGATGTACCGTTACCATCAGGCCTCTCCCTTTTTGGCATCAAGCCGTTCCGCCAGAAGAAAACCGAGCACCGCCTCTGCCGCAAGGTCTCCCTCCACGGTGGCCCGGACGGAGACCTTCCCCACCCGCCGGCGGAAACGCTCCGCCTTGGCCTCAGTGATGAGCTGATCCCCCGGGCGAACGGGGCGACGGAACTTGGCATGATCCACCCCGGTAAGATAGGGGACAAGATGTTCGCTTCCGGGAAGGTGGAGCACCATCATGGCCGCCACCTGTCCCATGGCTTCAAGGATGAGCACCCCGGGCATGACAGGCTCCTGGGGAAAGTGCCCCTGGAAAAAGGGCTCATTGTACGTCACGTTCTTGAGCCCCACCACCCGCTCCTCCTGAAGATCGAGAATCCGATCCACCAGAAGAAAGGGATATCTATGGGGAAGCCTATTCATGATCTCCTGAATATCCAAAGTATGCTTGTCACTCACAAGAAAAAACCTCCTTACAGAAGGACGATTCATGAATCGCCCCTACGCAACCGTTCTACCAGCCGAAGATGGGCTGCATGCCCCCCTCGAAAAGCCACCACATGCGCCACCAGGGGGCGCCCCAACAGCATGAGATCCCCCAGAAAATCCAGCATCTTGTGCCGGACACACTCGTCCGGGAAGCGAAGTCCCTCGGGGTTGCACACCCCGGATTCGTGGAAAACCACCGCATTTTCCAGAGAGCCCCCCAGGGCGAGCCCCCGCCGACGCAGGGCCTCCACCTCGGATAAAAAACCGAAGGTCCGAGCTCCTTCGAGGGTGGCACGAACTGAATCATCCCAGACAAAGCTGCGCCACTGAGAACCGATGAGGGGGTGGGGATGCGAAAAAGCATAGGTCATGCCGAATCGGGAAGCGGGAAAGGCGGCTACGAAGGGTCCCTCTCCGGGGTTTCCCACAGAGAGAGGGGTTCCCAGATAGAGGGGCTCCAGGGGTTCCCGCAGGGGCTCTCTTCGGGAGAAAAGCTCTTTTGTGAAGAAAGCAGCGCTTCCGTCTCCCATGGGAACTTCTTCTGCCTCCACCGCAATATCCACACTCCATATGCCACAGAGACAGAGGGCTCCCAAAAGATGTTCCACCGTGGCAAGGGAATGGGACTTTCCGAAGGAGAGCGCGGTACCCCGCCCTCCTCCCTGAAAGGAAGCCTCCCGAAGATCAAAGGAGGCCTTCCCGAAACGAAAGGTTATGCACCCCTTCTTCGAAGGAATGAGATGAAGGGCTCCCCGGGTCCCCCGGTGAAGCCCCAAACCGGAAAAAGAGACCTCTTCCCGAAGGGTATGGCCCCTCATGGCTGAAGGGCTTCCTTGAGCTTCCGAAGCTCTTTCTCCATCTCCCGAACTTTTTTCACCAGCTCCGGCATCTTTCGAAGATGACTTTGAGCCACCAGTTCTTTCCTGTGCTCCCAAGCGGGAAATCCCGAGACCACGCTCCCCGGGGGAACATCCTTGGTGGCGCCCCCGCACGCCGCCACCTGACTCCCCTTCCCCACACAGACATGCTGGGCCACCCCGCTCTTGGCAGCGAGAATCACGTCATCCTCCAGCACCGCACTTCCCGCAAGCCCCGCAAAGGCTATGAGAAGGCATCGCTTTCCCACAACACAGTTGTGCCCCACATGCACGTGATCATCCAGCTTGCTGTGGGCGCCAATTCGGGTGGTTCCGATGGTTCCCCGATCCACGGTGACGTTGGCTCCGATCTCTACCCCCCGTTCAATGCAGACCCCCCCAATCTGAGGGACCTTAAGGGGGGGCTCCTCATCCTGAGACTCATAGCCGAAGCCATCGGCCCCAAGAATGGAGCCTGCGTGCACGATAACATCCTCTTCAAGGATCACTCCGGAGTAGAGTACCACCTGGGGTTCAATGCGGCTGTTCTTTCCCACCTGAGAGTACGCTCCCAGGTAGATTTGGGCTACCAGTACGGCTCCTTCCTCCACCACAGCCCCCTCCTCCACCACACACTGGGGGCCGACCCAAGCTCCCGGATGAATCTCCGCCCCGGGATCCACCCAGGCGGAAGAATGGATTCCCCTTTGCAAGGGGCGTACCGCCTGAAAGGCTTCTAGGAGGGGAATAAGGCATTTTCGAGGATTTTCTACAAGAATAGCATCAAATCCCGGAGGAAGAAGATCCTCCCGGGTAAGAAGCACGGGATTGCGGTTCGAAAGAAGCTTTTCTCCAGACTCCCAAAGGGGAACCACCCTTCGAGGATCGTGCTCTTCCGGGGTTCCCACTCCCCAAACCTCCCGAAGGGTATTTCCCACCACTCTCCCCCGGAGCTTTGCCGCAAGCACCTCAAGAGAGATGGCGCTTCCTTTTTCTTTCATAAAAAATCCCTCCTCACAGATTCCCCACCGCCCGGAGAGAGAGCTGGTCCCGGGCCCGTTCATCGTAGTACAGCTCCAGAGAGAAATGTTCGTTGATCCGCCATCCCAGAGCACCGTTATGCTCTCCCTCGGGGTTGTAGCGCCACCAGAGATAGGGAGATGCGATCTCCCGGGAATCCGCCCAGAGGCGCCACCAGAGATCCCCTCCGGGCCAGGCGAACTCCCCTCCCAAAAGAACATCTCCCCAAGGGGAAAAACGCACCCCCCAGCGGCTTTCCAGAGAAAAGTCGTTAGCTCTCATAATCCATTCACCGTAGAGTTCCGGATCTCCCCTTCCGGAAGCAAGCTTTTTTCCGAAGTGCAGCCCAAGCTCGGGATAATGTTCGTCACTCCCCGCGTACGCCCCAAGCCACCCCTGAATAACGTAGGAGGTGCTCTCCAGGGAAACCCGTACCCGGGAAAGCTGTTCCGCCTCGAAATGAACGGAGAGGGCCGCATCCGACCGGGCCGCCACGTTACGCCCTCCGAGAAGAGAAGCCGCCCAGAGCTCCACCTCTTCCCGGTGACCATGTAGCCATGCCACGGGAAGCCCTACAAGAGGAGAGAGATCCTTGATCATCCCCTCCTTGAGATCCTGTCGAAGTATTATGGGGAGCGTTTCGGATTGAAGTGACGGCACCAGGGCCAACACGAGAGGGGGCTGAGGGACAAAGGAGATCTCCAGTTCCGGCACCCCCTCCCCGGGAAGGCGTATCATGGGTACCGCATACCATCCGGGAAGAAGGACCGAGGTCTCCCGGGCAAGGAAGCTTCGAAAAGCCACATCCCCCCAACCGAGAGCCGAGGGAGGAACCCCGGAAAGGCTCTGCAGGATCACCCCCTCCAGGATCTTCACATCCTCCCCGAACCAGTCGGAAAAGGGCTTTTCCAGAGAGGGGGAGAGCAGTGTGACATTCCAGTCCTTTTGAAGAGGTTCCTCCCGGGAAGAGAAACGCACCTGCAACGTCCCCTCCGGAAGAATAGCAAGGTTGTCCAGAAAATATCCCGGATAGAGCCGCTCCACCACAAGCCGGAGCACCCTTTCCTGCTCTTCTTTCCGAGAAGAACGGAGGGAAAGCTCCTGCCATACCGCTCCGAGGCTTTTCTCCATGGTCTCCTCAAGCCATAAAGGGATGCCGCTTATGGCAATTCCCCTGGCCATCCCCGGCGCAGGGGACACGAAAAGAAGGGCTCCGGCGAAGATAAGCGCCGCAGCCCCCATAACTCCATTGAAAGAAAGGAAAGCCCGCTTCCGCCTCATGACAGAACCTTCAGGCTAAAAGAGCTCGCCCATGCTGAAGATGGTTCGGGTCTCCTCGTCTCCTTCCGCCACATCAAGCCGGATGTTCCCTATGGGAGTCTTTACCCGAACCCCAAAGCCGTAGTTATCCGCAAGATCCGAGAAGCTCATGCTCTCTCCATCCCGGCTGTCCCAAGCTTTTCCGGTGTCATAGAACAGCACCAGAGAGAAGGTGTCCTCCACAGGAAGTCGGAGCTCGAAGTTCCCCAAAAGCATCTCATCTCCCTTGAAGTATTCACTGTCAAAGCCCCGAAGAGTGGAGTCTCCTCCGATGGAATAGAGATCCACCCAGGGAAGGGTTCCCGAAGACCATCCCGCCCGGATTCGGGCGGCAAAGATAAGGGGATTTTCCTCTTCGTTCAGGCTCCCCAGAGAACCCACCACATCCCGGACTCCGAGAATGGGGGTATAGTACTTTCCCTCGAACCACCACTTAGTAAAGGAGTATTCTCCTCCCAGAGTCTCCAGGGCCTGCTCCACCGTGAGGGACTCGATATCTCCCCGGGGATAGGAGGAGTACTCCGCCATGTTGGTGCGCTGCACCTTTCCGGTGACGGAGAAAACCTTTCCGTCCCGAAGCCGGTCATCCTTAAAGTCCTCAATGGTATCGTAACCAAGCTCCTGAATGACCGCGATATCGTAGCTGCGTACAGTGATATCCGACTCTTTCCAATCCAGGGTGGCATACCAATGGTACTCCTCGTTCCGGCCAAACTTGCGCCCTGCTCCAATATAGGCAGCCTTGGCGGATTCGTCGTATTCCATGGCCCACTTGGAGGTTCGAGAACCATTTTCATTCACGGAGCCGCTGTAGTTAAGCTCATCCCAGGTACGCTTAGTGAGTCCCACGTTCCAGGCGTAGACTTTTTTATCCATGTAGGGATCGCTGAAGGATGCCCAATACTCTTCCCGGTCCCCCGTATCAAAGCCCACGTTGAGCCGCTGCCCCCGGCCCTGCCAGTTGGGGTCTTCGTATCCCAAGCCCCCCTGCCACCCCGAGCTGCTTCCGTAGCCGATGTTGAAGGTTACCCGACCGGTGCGTTTCTCCTCCACCGTGAGCACCAGAGTCACCGTGGCAGGATCATCGGTGGGTTCGAAACCCACGCTCACATCCTCAAAGTAACCCATTCCCTGGAGAGTGTTGAGAGACTTCCGAAGGGCCTTGGAGTTGAAGAGATCCCCGCGCTCCAGCTTGAGCCGCCGTTCGATGACGTAGGTTTGGGTTCTCGTATTCCCCTGAATGATAATAGATTCCACCCGGGGCTCAATAATGGAGACGGTAATCTCCCCACCGTTCACCGCCACATCCTCTACCCGCATGAGGACGTATCCATCATCCTGATACTTTTCACGGATCCTCTGAAGATCATGCTGGAAGAAGACTCGGTTGAAAACATTACCCGGCGTGGTGAAAACCACCTCTTTGAGCTGTTCCTCCGTAAAAACGGTATTCCCCTCGAAGCGAATGTTTTCCACAACGGGATTTTCCCGGATAACAAAAACCACGCTCACCCCGTCGGGACGAGGCTGCAGATCCACATCTACCAGAGCGAAAAAGCCCAGACTGTATATGGCTTCCACATCTTTGCGGAGCTGCTCCCGGTCAAGAGGATCCCCCCCCCGGGTCTGAATAACACTCAAGATATGGTCGGAGACCACATGCTGGTTCCCCTCCACCTGAACTCCCGTCACCAGGGGACCAGCCCCGAAAGCTCCGGAAGCCAGCACCATCACCATCAGCAGGAGCAGCACGCTGCTCCCTATGTTTCGACAAGGCCGCCTCACCCCACAACCAACTCCTTCCAGTTTCTTCCTGCTCCATCCAACCATCCCCGGCAAGAAGCTTTTCGCTCTCCAGAAGCTACTCCGTAACTACCTCAATGGCAGAGCCCCGGAGAGCACGTTCTCCCACCTGCACAAGGGCCAGCACTTCATCAATCTCCAACCGCTTTGATGCCTCCTGGGAGGGTTTTTCCTCCTTACGGGGGGAAGGAACCTCTTTCCTCACCTCCGGAACCGAAGCATAGGACTGCTGCGGCTTTGCACTCTTTCGGGATTCTTCAGAAATTTGGGGGGAGGAAAAATCCGCCTCGGAAAAGCGCAACGCCCCAGAGCTGAGAGATTTGCGGAGAGATGTAAGGAGCTCTCGCTCATCCCGGGTAACGAAGAAGAGGCTCTTCTCCTCCTTCTCTGCAAGCAGGGGAGGACGTTCTGCCACTCCCAAAGGAACCGCCAGAAAGAAGAGGATGAAGAGAGCCACTCCCCCCCGACGAAAAAGGATTCCCGCGGTGGAAAGAAAGGCTTTCTCTCCCGTCTCCTGGGCCTCTGCACGCTCCCAAATGGAACGGCGAACCCCCTCAAGATCCGCCTTGGCGGACTCAATCTCCAGAAGAGCCATCTGCCACTTCTGCATCCGGCACGCTTCCCTGCAGCGATCAAGCCACCGATGCACCCGCCGTAATTTTTTTTCCATGAAAAGCACGCTCCTGTTTAGGGGAATAAGGGACCTATCTTATGGTCTTATCCCTTTTCAGGCTGCTTTTGTGGCTCCCCTACACCCATCCACTGCCGCAATTTCCCGAGTGCCCGTCTCTGAATGCGATAGACATGGCTCACGTCCAGATGATGCTCTGCGGCGTAATCCTTGGCGCGAATTCCCTGAATAACGAGGGATCGCACCACCTCCGCCTCCCGTTCCTGGAGCTTTCCCATTTCGTGCTCCACCGTAAGAAGGAGATCCAGGGTATCCTGCATATCTTCGGAACCGAGAGTATACTCCATATCCTCCACAGGAAGAGGAGCCTTTCCCTCCACCCGCTGAAGATAGTTCACCATACTGCCTCGAATCCGGTAAAACCCATAGGTGCTGAAGCGAATTCCCTTGCGGGGATCGTAACTCTCCATGGATTTCAGGAGAGCCATCATTCCTTCTTGTACAAGATCCCCCAGGATAAAAGAGGGAACCCCGAACTTCTGGGCAATCCAGAACACGAGAGGGCGATAGGCCAAAACAAGCCTCTCCCGAGCGTCTTCATCTCCCCGGGAAAACGCCTCCCAGAGAGAGACCTCCTCCGCGGGGGAAAGCCTGGGGTCTTCTCGGTGATCTTCGTAGGAATTCATGCTGCCTCCCTCCGCACTCTCGGAGCTTTCAGAAAAACCTTTCGCTATTTTCAGATGGCCTCGAAAAGGTGCGAGTCGTCATCGTAGATGGAGAGAACCGAAGCTCCCTCTCTTCTGGTTACTCCCGTGAGAGAACAGTTTTTCATGGTCATCTCCCAGAAAGAGCTGTTTTCGAGCCCCAGGAGAACCATGAGAGCCGCCCGCACCACCCCCCCGTGGGTTACCACGAGAACCCGGGAAAAGGAGTATGCCTCAATACGGGAAAGAGCCTGCTGTACCCGGCCTTTCAGAGATTCCAAGGATTCTCCTCCGGGAGGAACATAGCTTCCGGGATTCTGCCGCCACCGGAGATAGTCCTCTCCGTAGGAACTTTCGATCTCCTCCACCGTAAGCCCCTCCCAGGCGCCGAAATTCCATTCCTGAAGCTCCTCCAGGGGCATACAGAGGGTATGTTCTTTCCAAAGGCTCCCCACAATTCGGGCAGTCTCCTTCGCCCGAAGAAGGGGGCTGTAAAAGATCGCCTCGGGCTTGAGAGAACAGATCCGCCTTCCGAGAAGACGGGCCTGATGCTCTCCCTGAGAGTTCAGGGGGATGTCACTTCTTCCCTGATAACGCCGAAGAGCGTTCCATGCAGTCTCTCCGTGCCGAGCAAAATACATCTCCAGCTTCCATCGCCCCCCACACACCCACAACCCCGAAAGAATCAGGGCTCGGGAACATCAAAATATTCCCACATCCCGGAAAGAAAGGCAACATATTTCTGTTCTCCTTTCACCACAGGAAAGTGTTTCCGGGAATGAGGGCACCGATACAACAGAAAAAAGCTATTTTTTCCGGAACAGCACAAGGGGGAGCGCTAAAAAAACCACCCCCGGCAAAAGTCCGAAAGAACAGCCCCCACCGCCGCCGCTGGCACCGGGAGAGGGGATCGGGGTGGCAGTAGGCGTGGGCTCCGGAGTAGGCGAAGTCTCTCCTGGGGTAGGGACAGGAGTGGCCGTAGGAACAGGGGTAGCTGTTGGAACAGGCGTAGCCGTCGGCCCCACCGGGGTCGGACACGGTGTGGGACCTCAGGCAAACCCCGGAAGGGGGGAGAATAAAAGCCCCCCCATAACGAGAATTCCCAGAAGGAATCCGGTCCACGCCATCTTCTTCTCAGAAAAGCACATCATAAAAGAAATCACTCCTCCTCATTTTTCGGGGGGGTATCAGAAACTTCGGTATCCTCAAAAAAAAGACCGAATTCAAGCCCCAGATCAAGGTCCTCGGTGTTTTTTGCGGTCACATCGGTGTTGGCCTGAAGAATTTTTTTCGCCCTCTCCACCACCTGGGGATCCACGTTTTCCAAATCTTCCTTGAGTTTTCTCATACGCTCCTCCGCAAGGGTAACCTCCCTTTCGAAGTTCTCCCTCCGAGATTCTGCCTCATGTTTCTCTTCCATTCTCTCGACCCCCTCAGATCCTTCTCCAAAAGGTACCACCTCGCATTTGGTTCATTCTACACTATTTTCTCCTAACCTCCTATGGGCTCCCCGAGCCATAAGCCCCCCCGCATATCCTCCCCCCACGCCATTATCAATGTTCACCACCGTCACCCCGGGGGAGCATGAGTTGAGCATGGCGAGAAGGGCGGAAACTCCTCCGAAAGAAGCCCCGTACCCCGTGCTGGTGGGTACCGCCACCACCGGAACGGTAACGAGACCGGAGACGACGCTGGGGAGGGCCCCATCCATCCCCGCCACCACCACCAGAGCCCGGGCCTTTCGAAGGAGGGGGAGGTTATCCAGAAGCCGATGGATTCCCGCCACCCCCACATCGTAAAGCCGGGTAACCGCACATCCCATAAGAGAGGCCGTAAGAGCCGCCTCCTCCGCCACGGGAACATCACTGCTCCCGGCGGTAACCACCAGAAGCTCCCCTCCCTCTTCTAAAAAGGCCCCCTGGCGGTAGGCAGCCCGGGCAACTTCGGAATAATCGAGATCTTCTATCACCTCTCGAAGCAGCGCCGCCTGGGAGGGGGTAACCCGGGAGAAGAGCACCGCCTCGGAGCGATTCTTCAGGGCTTTCCCAATAGCCCGGAGCTGTTCCGGACTTTTGCCGGGGGAGTAGATGATCTCCGGAAAGCCCCGGCGAAGCTCCCGATGAGTGTCGAGCTTTACCTCTCCCAGATCCTCGTAGGGGAGAGATCCGAGAAGAGAGAGCAGCTCCTCCTCCGGAAGAGATCCCTCCCGGTACTCTCGGAGATGTTTGCGAAGGGTTTCTTCATGCATCAGAGGATCCCTCCTCCAGCAGGGCTGCCACGTCGTCGAACTCGGGTTTTTCCTTGCAGATCCCCGGAGCGGAAGAGATCTTTACCCGGAGGGGATAGGGTTTGCCGTCCATAAGAACGGTCTTTTTCTCGATTTTCCGCTCCAGAGCCACCCGCTCCACCCGCCAGGAACGCACTCCCAGAGTGGAGGTAAGGCTGAGGATCTGCCGGGTGAGCTCCTCCCGATCCTTCTCCTCTGCGAGCACCCGAAGGAGGAAGAAGGGACGCCCCTTCTTGCCGATTCCCTGAGAAAGGTGCACCTCCGGAGCGAGAAGCCGGAGCTTTTCCAGGGCATACCCCATCTCCTCCCCGGTGGCATCGTCGATACCCGTCTCAAGGATCCAGAGGGGAGAGTCCGGGGAAGTCTCCGAAGCCTCGGAACGCACCAGGGTTCCCCGAAGCACGTTGGGGACTGCAAAATCTTTGGTTCCTGCGCCGTACCCCACCCGAAGGGAAGTCCCCCGGGGGAAATGGCTGTAAAAGGCGGCTTGGGAACGAAGCAGGGCTACCCCCGTGGGGGTGGCGATCTCCTCCTCCACGGGCCCTCCCTGAAAGGGAATATTCCCTTGAGCGAGAAGCGCCGTCACCGCAGGAACCGGCACGGGGAGAAGCCCATGGGCGCACTGCACATGCCCTCCCCCCACCCGAAGGGGAGTGCTGGCAATGGAGGGATATCCCAAATTCTCCAGAAGCAGAAAGAAGCCGAGCATGTCCAGAACAGTGTCCGCACTCGCCGCCTCGTGAAGGTGTACCTCCTCGGGAGCAGCCCCGTGAACCTGGGCTTCTGCTCCAAGGAGGAGATCCAGAGCCCTCAGCGCATCCTTCAAAACCCTTTCGGAAGCTCCGCAGAGAGAGGCGGTACGCTCCATAAGCTTTTTCATGGCTCCCCCGCTTCGCCCCGAGGGAGGGGCGTAGTCCTTCACCGCCACCCGGGTGGCCCGGAGGCCTTTTTTCTGAATCTCCCCTACCGAGAGGGCGATCTCCTCCTCCTGGGAGCGAAGGGCCTTCTGCACTCCCTCCAGAAGGACGGGATCTCCCCCAAGATCCAGGAGACACCCCAGCAACATATCACCGCTCACCCCGCAGTGGGGTTCAAATACAATCATGCCTCATCCTCCAAAAATAGTTCCCGGGAAGCTCTCCCGAGAGGTTCTTTCTTACTTTCTTTTGCGGATCACCAGAGCGTCCCCCGCCACGGCACCCTCTCCCTCGGAACGTACGAAGACCGGATTGATATCCAGCTCCTGCAGATCCTCTTCGATCCAGGCAAGCCGGGAGGCGGCGCTTACCACCTTCGCCAGGGCCCCCACATCCAGAGGGCGCTGCTTCCGGGCTCCGAAGAGGAAGGGAGCTCCCTTGATCTGACGGATCATCTCCAGGGCCTCCTCTTCGGTAACAGGTCCCCGCCGAAGGGCAATATCCCGGAGCACCTCCACGTAGATCCCCCCGAGGCCCACGGCCACCATGGGGCCAAAGGTGGTATCCCGCTTGACTCCCACGATGCACTCCAATCCGCCCCGAACCATCTGCTGCACCAGAAAACCCTGAATTCGCGCATCAGGATTCGATGCTGCGGCATTCTTTCGAATGTTCTTATAGGCCTCCCGCATCTCCTCCAGAGAGGTGATGTTGAGGGCAATACATCCCGCCTCGGTCTTGTGGAGGATATCCGGAGACATCACCTTGAGGGCCACGGGATAGCCGATCTCTTCGGCGGCATCGAAGGTCTCCTCCATGCTCTGACAGAGCACCTCCCGGGTAATGGGTATGCCGTGAAGATCCAGAAGCCTCTTGGCATCGTACTCCGTCATCTCCTGGGGAAAGGAGGCAAGCCGGGGGGCACCCTCGGGATAGTAGGGAAGCTCACAGGCCCCTTCGGAACAGGCGCAGTGGGCGCTCCAGGAGGAGAGGGCTTTCACCGCCTTGGCACAGCCCCGAAGGCTTCGGTAGAAGGGAACTCCTCCCTCACGAAGAAGGGAGAAAAACTCACCCCCGTGATCCTGATCCATAAGCCAGGTCACCGCTTGAGGAACTCCCTTGTGCCCATACCGGGAGCGGATCACCTCCGCCATGGTTCGGCCGGAATCCCCCACGATCATGGAGACCGCATTGATCAGCACATCCACCTCGCCGCTCTCCAGCACCGTATCGAGGACCTTCTCGAACCCTCCGGGGTCGTTGGAGATCTGCACCGTCATATCCACGGGGTTTCGGGGAGATCCGAAATCCGGAATGTGCTGGGCTATGGCGTTCTGGGTCTCTTGGGAAAAGGCGGGAATTTCCATGCCCAGATCGTAGAGGCTGTCCGCCAGAACGATCCCCGCCCCCCCCGAAGTGGTGAGCACCCCCACCCGGTTCCCCGAGGTGCGCTCCGGGGCTCCGAAGATCTGGCCGTAGGCGATAATATCGTCCACATCCTCCATGGGAAGGATGCAGTACTGCTTGAAAATGGCCTTCCAGACCGCTTCGTCTCCGGTGAGGGCTGCGGTATGGCTCTGGGCCGCCGCCTGGGCGGAGGGGCTTCTCCCCGCCTTGAGCACCGCCACAGGGATATTCCGGAGTCGGGCCTGACGCACCAGTTCGAGAAAGCGCTCCCCCTCGTTGTATCCTTCGAGATACATCATGAGGAGCCGCACCTCGGGATCCTGAATAACATGGAGAGCGCAGTCCACCACATCGAGATCCGACTGGTTCCCCGTGGTAACAATGTAGCGGAACCCCACCCCGTTTTCCTTCCCCAAAGTGTAGGAGGAGAAGCCGAAGGCTCCGCTCTGGGAGATGAAAGCCACATGCCCCGGTTCGGGGATCTCCGCCTGGTGGAGGGCTCCGGTGAAGGTGAGGGGCACCCGGTCCACCAGGTTAAGAAGCCCCTGGCAGTTAGGTCCCAGAATACGCATCCCCCCCTCCCGGGCGATGGCGAGAAGCTCTTCCTGGCTATCCCCCTGGGAGGATTCCGCGAATCCCGAGGAGTAGATGATGGCGTAGGGAATCCCTTTGGCCACACACTCCTTGAGAATCCCCGGCACCAGAGAGGCCCGCACCATGAGAAGCGCCACATCCGGGGTCTCCGGAAGGGAGGTCACATCGGGATAGCAGGGATATCCTCCGATCTCCTGGTACTTGGGATTCACCGGATAGACCTTGCCTGAGTAGGCAAATTTTTTCAAATACCCCAAAGACCGGCCGGAAACGCTCTCCAGATTTCCCGAAGCTCCGATCACCGCCACGCTCCGGGGGGCAAACATACGCTGCAAATCAGCTCTCTCCTCCATCTCTTTCTACCTCCTCGCAAAGTTTTCTGCTCTACCCGTTAGAACAGCTCCAGAAATCGCTGCAGCAGGGTGGTAAAGATCACCATACAGAGAATGGCCACGGGATAGGTTCCCCCGTACCCCGCCGCACAATCCTCGGTACCCGTGGCATCAATGGCAGCCCCCAGACCAGGGGTACTTGTCATGGCTCCGCAGATGGCTCCTGCAAGGAGCACCCAGTTCATCTTCCACACCTTCCACCCCAGGAAAAAACCGAAGAGAATCCCCGCAGCAGCGGAGCCCAGACCGATAAGAGCCAGCACCATACCATGAGTCTGAAAGGCCATCACCGCCTCCTCCCCCGCCTGTATCCCCGCAGCAGCGAGGAAGAAGAGAAGGGAGAGCTCCCGGAGTGTCTTGAGGCATCCCGCCCCGGCACGAAAATCCAGGGGACCCAATCGGCCTAAAGCTCCCAGAAAGAGAGCCATGAGAAGGGTTCCTCCCGAGGTTCCCACCCCCACTCTTCCCAGAGGCCCCAGAGGGAGGGTGATCCTGCCGAGAAGAATTCCCGCCACCAGGCAGAAGACGAAGGAAAGAAGGCTCAGGGGAAGACAGGAGAGATCCTCTTCCGGCGGGGCATTCTCCCCGGGGGATTCGTGGAGCCGGGCCTCCAGGGCCTGACGTTCCCGCTTCACATCAATGCCGAAAATATGCGGAGCCCCCTGGACGAAGAGCACCACCGCCAGAACTCCAAAGGGATACGCCACGGAGAACCCCGCCGCCACCAGGCCGCTCCCCCCGGAAAGTTCCAGAGCCGCCCCAAGGCCGGGAGAGCTTGTATAGGCTCCCACATAGGCCCCTCCGAGCATCTCTGGAGAGGCATTTCCCGCCAGAAGCCCCAAAAGGGCGGTACTCAAAGCCCCCACCCCGGTAACTCCCACTGCGAGAATCACGAATTTCATGCCGTACCACCGGAGCACTCCCAGAATATCCCGGGCCGCCAGAAGCCCCACGGAGGCCACAAAAATAAGGAGATTCCAGTCAAAGAAGGGTTTAGGGATGTCTCCTCCCAGGGCCCCTATGGCGAGCCCTGTGAAGAGGGCCCCAGAAGAACCGAGAGACATCCCTCCCAGGCGGATCTTCCCCAGAAGGATTCCCGAAAAAACCGCCAGAGCCAGCAAAAAAAGGCTGGAACTTCCCAGGGATTGCAGAAAGGACACGACATATTCCTCCTTACTCTCCCTCTGAGGGGAGCTTCTTAACTGAACAAAAAAGTCTTTTCTCACAGATTTCGAAAATATCGCTACTCCGGAGAAACAGGCTCCCTGGACTCCATACGGAGCAGAAAGGAGTGCTCCTATCTCCCTTTAATCTTGTGCACCATCTCCTGAAAGAAGGAGCCCACAGCCTGTACGAAACGATGGGCCTCCTGACGAACGTGATGGGGATCTCCCCGATAGAGAAACCAGACGAAAGCCCCCAATGCCAGGGCAAGAAGCATGCTCCCCCAAGAGGTGGTAAGAAATACCGCTACAAAAAGTCCTACCGCTATGCCTGTAAGAAAACGACCCAATCCGGACCCCCCTTATGTGTTATGTGGTGTTATTTCCCGGGTCCGTCTAACCGTCCCGGTGGATCTTCCGAAGCATCTCTTCAAGGACCTTATCCGCATCTTCGTAGGGAACCTGACAGGTGCCCACCCGGAAGTGCCCTCCTCCTCCATAGTGAAGCAAAAGCTTTCCCACATCGGTGCCGGAGGTACGATTCAGGATGCTATGCCCCACGGAAAAGACGCAGAACTCCCGGTTCCTTCCGTCGAAGACCCGGATGGATATGTTCTGATCCGGAAAGAGAGCGTAGATGACGTGCCGATTCCCCGGCAGGGGGTTCTCCACTCCCCGAAGGTCTGTGACAATGGCATTTCCTTCTGCTCGGGAATACCGGAGCATATACTCCTCGAAGGCCTTCTGATGCTCCCGATACCGAACTATGCGCTCCTGCACATCGGGCATTTGCAGGATCTCCTGGATATCCTGGTAGAGAAGATGCTCCACCAGTTCCTCCATGAGCTTATAGTTGCTGATGCGGTACTCCTTGTGATACCCCAGCCCCGTGCGGGGATCCATAATAAAGGAGAGGAGTACCCACCCCTGGGGGTTCAGGATGTCCTCCCGGGTAAATTGGGCGCTGTCGCACTTATCCGTCCAGGCCACCATGGAGCGAAACTTCCCGAGCTTTCCCGTATTGCCCCCGTAGTATTCGTAGACCACCCGGGCACAGCTCGGAGCGGGCCAGGAAGCGCCTTCGAAGGCATGTTCCTTCATGAGCCCCCGTTCCTCCTCGCTGGTATGGTGGTCGAACCACATACCGCATCCCGGCACAAAGGGGATATTCACCAGCACATCCCGGGAGGTCACCTCCACCTTACCGTCCTGGATATCCTTGGGGTGCACATAGAGAATTTCTTCATACAGGCCAAGCTCCCGGAGCAGCACCGCACACATGAGACCGTCGAAATCTGAGCGGGTGAGCAAACGCATGATCATTCCTCCTTGATATATCTTCTTTCAGGGGGCTACTCCTGAAAATGTTTTTGCTAAAACTCCCGAAGACATTGTCGCACATCCTCGGTGGTTTGCAATGCCAGAACCTCCCGAGCAAGCTTCCGACATGCCTCAAGGGAGAGAGAAAGAGACCGCTCCTTCACCCGGGGGATGCGAGAGGGGGTCATGGAAAACTCTCGAAATCCCAGCCCCAGCAGAAGAGGCAGGGCCAGGGGATCCCCCGCCATCTCACCGCACATGCCGAGATCTTTACCCTTTCGTTCCGCCGCCTCACCGAGCATATGGAGCATGCGGATCACTCCGGGATGATAGGGGCTGTAGAGAGAGACAAGGCGGCTATTCATACGGTCACAGGCGAGGGTGTACTGGGTGAGATCGTTGGTCCCCACGGAGAAGAAGTCCACCTCCTCCGCAAGATCCTCCGCCAGAACCACCGCTGCGGGGGTCTCCACCATAATACCGATCTTTGCGGGAAGTGCCCAGGGAATTCCCTCTTTTTCGAGCTCTTCTCCGCAGGCAACGAGAAGTTCCTTGGCGACCCGGACCTCCTCCACCCCGGTGATCATGGGAAACATGATCCAAAGATTTCCTAAGACGGCCCCCCGGAGAAGTGCCCTGAGCTGGGAGGCGAAGAGCTTCCGATCCTCCAGACAGATCCGTATGGCCCGGTACCCCAGGAAGGGGTTCGCCTCCTTGCCGGTTTTTTGCTGAATAAAGGGAATCTCCTTATCCCCCCCCGCATCAAGGGTACGGATCACCACAGGATGAGGAGCAAGCTCTTTGAGCACCCGGGCATACTGGGCATACTGAAACTCTTCCTCCGGGGGCTCGGTACACCCCATGAAAAGAAACTCCGTTCGGAAAAGTCCTATGCCGGTACCACCGAACCGGGAGATATCCCCCGCCTTCTTGGGGGTGCCGATATTTCCCCAGAGGGCCAGGGAAAGACCGTCCTTGGTAACCGCCTCCAGAGGGCGAAGCCTCTCAAGCCTGGCCTCCTCTTCCTCCCAGGCCCGGGCCTTTTCCCGAAAGATGGCAAGCTCCTCCGGAGAAGGATCAATCAACACCTCCCCCGCTTCGGCGTGGATGCAGAGGTAGGATTCTTGGGGTATGCGGGATTCGAGATCCCTCACCCCTGAAATGCCGGGGATTTCGAGGGACTGCGCCACCAAGGCAGTATGGCTTGTAACGCCCCCCTCTTCCGTAAGAATACCCCGAATCACCGAAACATCCAAAGCCACCGCATCCGAAGGGGGGAGATCCCGGGCCACCAGAATCCGAGGACGGGAACCCTCAAGGGATGCCGCATCCTTTTCGCCCCGAAGATTCCGGTGGAGCCGACGCCCCACATCAAGCACATCCGCCCCCCGCTCCCGAAGATAGGGGTCCGCAAGAGCCTCAAAGATCGCCGCCACCTCTCGGGTAGCCGCATAAACCCCATTTTCCGCAGATCTTCCCGAGGCGATATGCTCCCGGATCTTTTGCACATACATGGGGTCAAGCAGCATAAGAGCATGGGCCTCCAGAATGGCGGCCTTTTCATCTCCCAGATTCTTCCGGGCCTTTTCCCGAAGGAGCTCCAACTGCTCCCGGGTTTTCTCCAGAGCTCTCTCCAAACGCTCCAGCTCCTGAACCTCTCCGGAGAAAGGAGATTCCTCCCGGGAGAGTTCCCTAAAAACCGCCGAAGAGAGTACCAGAGCCCAGCCCTCTCCGAATCCCGGAGAGAGGGATACGCCTCCTTCAATGCGCTGCATAATACAGCCTCCCCTACAGGAAAGATGGCAGAGATTGTTTCGTCATGTTTCGTTATGCTGTACCTCCACCATTGTACAAAGATTCTTCTTTATGACATGAGAGCCATTATACCGGGAGTGTACAAAAAAAGCCCCCGAAGGGGCCATGTTTTTTCATCCAACTTCAGGCTTCGGCGTTTTCGAGAATCTCCCGAAGGCTCTGAAGTACCGCCTCCGCATTGCCCCCCTCTGCCCGGAGGAGCACCGAGGTTCCCTTTTCGATCCCCATCCCCATGATGGAGAGAATGCTCTTGGCATCTCCGGACTTATCCCCCGCCACCACTTCCACGGCTCCTTCACAGGCTGCAGCTCGCTGCACGAAAAGCGCCGCTGGGCGAGCATGAAGTCCGTGAGGATTACGAACGGTTACGGTTATCTCTGGCATGATCTGGATCACATCCTTTGGATAAACATCCCCCCAAAGGGGAAAATGATTGCACCGAAATCAGTAATGGGAATGCGCTTCCAGAATCCGGATAATGGCCCGATCCGTATCCTTCATCCCCTCGGTGGAGAAGTATCCCTGATCGTCTGCCGCCACCCGCATTACCGGATCCACAAGCCCCTGGGGGGTGTCCACGGTGCTTCCTTCGAGAGCCATGAGAGCCGCCAGGTAAGCCTCACAGGAGGCGGTGCCCACCTTGAGAGCGCAGCTCTCTTTGGCCCCATCGCAAACGAGTCCGGAAAGGTTTGCCAGAACAAGCTTCATGGCCCCCGCAATCTGCTCCGGGGTTCCTCCGAGAAGCCAGGCAATCCCTGCAGCAGCCCCGGAGCCCGCCGCCACCGCACAACCGCAGATGGGGCTCAAAATCCCCGTCCGGGCCTTGACATAGCTCGTGGAAAGGTGGCTGATACAGAGGGCCTTCGCCACCTCCCGCGGGCTTTTACTCAAAGCCTCTCCCACCAATACCACGGGAAGTATGGCGGTGATGCCGTGGTTTCCGCTTCCGGCGCTGCTCATGACCGGCTTTTTTGCCCCCGCCATGCGGGCCTCCGAGGCAGCGGTGGCATAGAGACGGATTTTCGCAAGAAGATCGTCGGAGATTTTGTTCTTTGCCATGAGGGCCTTCAGGTGCTTTACCAGATGGAGCCGGGATTCCAGATTTCCCTCAAGGCCGAAGGCGGCGGCTTCCAGATTCATGGTCACTCCCCGGAGGAGATGGGCCTCATCCTCTTCATCCAGATCTTCCGCCAGGGCTAAGACATCTTCGTAATTCATCTGCCGTAGCTCCCGCCGGTATTCGGGTTCCTGGGGAGAGGCTTTTTTCTCCTGATCCGAGGAGGCGGCAAAAAGGATCTCCCCATTCCGGGTAACTTCCGCAATTCGAGAGTGCCCCCCCTCAATACGGCAGACCGCCATCCCGGAAGATTGGGAGATCAAAACCTCCACGTAGACCCCGGTACGGTCGTAATCGCAGGAGAGATCCACCCCTCCGGAGGCCACCATGGTTCTCGCCCTGTGCAGATCCTCGGAAGTGCTGTCCTTGAGCACCTCCAGGCTGTACTCCGAATGCCCGCAGACGTATCCCAGAGCTGCGGCGAGAACATTTCCTCGAGCCCCTTCGGCTCCGGGAACCCCCACATCAAGGCCATTTTTGTAAATGCTCGGGCTTACCTTCACCGAAATCTTGGGAGATTCCTCCACATTTCCCAGAGCCTCCCGGGCCCGAGCCACTGCGAGAGCCACCGCTCCGGGCTCGGTACAACCCAGGGCGGGTTTCACCTCGTTTTCAAGAAAGATTTTCAAATTGAACATCCAGCTTTCCCCTTTCTCCTCTTCCGAGTCTGTCTTTCTCAGGAAGCAACACACCTTTTCCGTTATCATTTTCCCGGAAATTCTCTCTTCGGGCAAGAGTCCCACTTCTCTCTTCCCGAGGAGCCCATGACGAAGAACCGGGGAGATCTGTGATAACCATACAGGACAAACCTGTGAAGAGGCTTGGAGAGATCAGCGCAGATCCACCACCCGGCGGATCTTCCCCGTTCGGGGAAGACGCTCAATTCCTCCGGAGGGTTCGAGGGAGACCCCCAGGCTATCCACTCCATTGGCCTCCCACCCCCGGGAAAAGAGGGGCACCCGCTCCTTGAGGGCTTTTTTCAGGGTCTCTTCAAGCACACTCCTCCGGGGCTCCTTCAGAGGGTTTCGAAGCTCCAGCCGGAAGAGGAAGCGCAGTTTTTTCCCCCGGGGTTCCAGCACAAGCTGGGAGACCCCCGAAAGCTCGGGGTAATCCCGAAAGATCACCTCCGTTTCGGAGACTTGAAACTGATCGAAGTTCAGCCGCACCAGATCGTCGCTCCGGGAGAGAAGCCGGAACTTGGGGGCGGTGCTGCCGCAGGGGCAGGGTTCTTCCACCCACTCAATCAGATCCCCCACTCGGGCCCGCATAATGGGATGGTAGAACCGCTCCAGCACCGTCACCAGGGCGTTGCCGTCCTCCTCCCGTTCGAGATGGCACCACTCCTCCAGCACGTGATGCTCCGTCCCCTCACAGCGGGCACACTGCCACCCGATGGGCCCCGTCTCCACCGCAGCGTACCCCGCGGAACCGATGAAGGGATTCTTCCAGATCCGGCAGATCTCCTCCTGCTGGGCCAGAGAAAGATGGTTTCCCGCATAGAGCACCGCACGAAAGGAGAGAGGAACCCCCCGACGCTCCCCTGCCTCTGCAAGGGCTGCGAGAAGGGGTGGAACGCTGATAAGCACGGTGGGACGAAAGAGAGCAAGGTAATCCAGCGTTTCATCTATGGACTGATTTGCGGTCACCGGAAGGATCCTGCAGGGAAAAGACTCCAGAGTCCGGTTGAGCACTAGATATCCCGTCCAGAAGGCCCCCGCCTTGAAGCAGTTGGCCACCCCATCTTGGGGGGTCAGGTTCAGATGCTCGAAACAGCGTCTCTGGGCAAGCACTCCCCGACGAAGCTCCTCGGGGGTGTAGCAGACGTAAGAGGGACCTCCAGTGGTGCCTCCCGCAGAGAAGACATAATGCCCTTCAGGAGAGCAGGTAAGCATCTCCTCCGAAAGATGAACGCTCTTCTCCCGAAGCTCCTCCTTCTCCAGCACCGGAAAGGAGGCATACTCCTCAAGAGAGGTCAATCGATCCGGAAGATGCCGGTATTTTTCCCGGTAGAAGGGAGCCTGCCGGGCTCTGGCAAGAAGCCGATTCAAACGTTCCAGCAGAGACGTATCTAAAGGTATATGAATCATGAACTTCAGGAACCTCCTTTACTTTTCAATCAGAACCACATGCAACAGGAGAAAACGCCGCAGCTCAGATCTTCTGCCGCAGATCCCCTTCGGGGTCCTGGGATCGCACATAGGCGAGAAGCTCCTTTCCGAAAGAGTCCTCACACTGAATGGCATCATACTCCAGAAGAACATCGCGGAGGTACTGAAGCACCAGCCAGTCCTTTCCGGAGGATCCCGGCATCACCCCCGCAAAGAAAAACCCCCGCTCCTCCGCTTTGGCACAGAAGTACGAGGTGGCCTCCTCTTCCAGAGGAAGATAGAGGTAGATGGAGGCGATTCCCTCGTAACAGAGCCCTCGGAAGATCCTCCGGAGCTCCTCCTCCGCATCCTCTCCGTAGGAGCGAAGCCAGATGTCGCCATTCCGGTGCTGCCGATCCGTCCCCACCTGAAACTCCGTTTTCCCCTGAAAGAGGGACCTTCCGGAAACATTCCCCAAGAGTTCGAGCTCCTCCAGGGGAATCTCCAGATGGGCATAGATTTTACGCAGCATCTCCCGGTGCCTCGGGGGAAGAGCGAAACGCCGGGGAGAGGGAGCATAGAAAAAGCGAAAGGAGACGAGGAATGTCAATCGCTGGCGCTCCTCTTCATCAATCTCTCGAAATCGGGTGCGGGAAACTTTACCCAAGAGGATAAGGCAATCTCGAAAACTATCTCTGTGCACAGGCTTCTGAGAATAGATGTGGGCGGTGACGGACTCCACAAAGACCCCCTCAAGATCTCTTCTGCGGGCCTCCTCCTGAAGTGCCCGGGCAAAGCCCCCCAGGCATCCCAACCCCCGATAGCGGGGATCCACAAAGGCTCCTCCCATCTCCGCAATTTTGGGATCTGTGGGGGGAAAGGAGAGCCAGGCATGTCCGAAAATCTTTCCTTCTCCGGTAACCGCCACGAAAGAGCGCACCGCCCCCCGGGCATTGAGCTCCGCCACCCGTTCGGGATAGTAGATATGTTCGCAGTAGGAGTAGCCGTAGGCTGCCCAGGCACAGCGGGAGACTCCAAGAGCCTCCTCTGGGCGCATGGGACGGATCTCCCAGCTTTCGGGAGAGACCGAGGCAACTCCCGAGGACTCCGAAGCTTTTTGAGAGCTTTGAGAGGCCTGGAGAAGAAAGTCCGATTCCTCTCGAGAGGTACGGTACCGGATAATTCGCACCTCCCGCCCTTGGATTCCCCTATTTTCGAAGGCAAGTTCATCCATAAAACTCCGGGCCAGAAAGATTCGAAGCCCCGGAACATCCTCTGGGGTGGCAGAATTTTCGCCATTTTCGATATTTCCCGCATTTTTCGGAGAGTACTCCGGCAGAGCCTGGGTATCCACGGGAATCCCCTTATCCCGAAAGAGAAGCTCCATCCCCAGAGGGGCATCCCGAAGAAGTACGGTAATGGCTCCCCCCTTCTCGTTCTCCTGAAGAAGACCGCCGAAAATCTCCTCCGCCCCGAGCTCATAATAACGCTGCTCTTTGGGAGCATATCCCCAGGCTTGGGCAGCCTTCCCCACGAAGGCGGTGACCAGATCTATCCAATCTTCCCTGGGGGGAACCGTAAGGCTGTACGCCGAAGCATCTCCGGGCTTCATAAGGAAACCTCCTGTCTGATTTTTTGCAATGTAAAAGCGGCTTTCCCTGGCATATGGCACTGCATAAGGCAGAGCCCCCTACATGCCGAGAATGCCGATCCAGATGGGAACGGTCCCCACCGAAAGAATGGTGGTGGTGGCGATAACCTCTGCAGCATACTCTCCGTCCATCCCCATCCCCTGAGCGAGAGGAAAGTTGTTGATCGCCGCAGGAAGGGCGGCCAGAAGCACCAGGGTATACTCCGCCACCGGAGGAAGGGGGAAGAAGCGGCAAAGGAGCCACACCGCTCCGGGGTGAATCACAAGCTTCATGCAGGCATCCTGCCAGCTATGGCGCAACCCCTGAAAAAGCATCTCCGGCCGCAATGTGGCCCCCAGAGCCAGAAGGGCCATGCCGCTGGCGCTATTGCCGAGAATGCGCATGCTCGTCTCCAACCCCCAAGGGAGCACCCCCGAAAAGAGGCTCCCCAGCCCCATGCCCCCGAGACAGGAAAGGACCAGAGGATTTTTCAGCACCTTGAAAAAGGTATCTCTCAGAGAACGGAGCGAGAGCTTTCCCGAGAAGGCACACTCCCCCCAGGCGATGGATATCACCATAAACCCCGCCATGCCGAAGGCGAGAAAGAGAGAGTAGATCTCCATCCCCGCATCCCCCAGAGCCATGGAGATCACGGGAATGCCCATAAAGACGTTGTTGGATCGGATGGAGACCAGCACCGAAACCCCCAGCCGCTCCCGGGGAAGCCGAAGAAAGGCCCCGAGAAGCCACGCCAGAGGAGGCACCGCAAGAAAAGTGGCGTACATAACCACGATAAAGGAAGAGGAGACCTCCGCTCCCGCCCCCATGAGATAGGTGCTCCGAAAGAGAATGGCGGGGTTGATCACCCAGAAGAGAAGAAGATTGAGCTTTGCGCAGACCTCGGGGGTAAGCACATCTTTGCGACGCGCTCCATATCCGATGGCCATGATGCAAAGCAGGGGAAGTACAAGCTGGAGACCCTTCAATGCAAATCCGTCCTTTCCGTTCCAAGAAGAAACAGGTACACTATAGCAGGGTTTTCCTCTCTCCGCAGCGGTTTTCCATACAGAATTATCCCTTATTTGTTATACTTCTTCAGGAGGAGCGAAAATTCTTCACAGACTGACCTTATAAAAATTCTAAGGAGGGACGATTCATGGCAAAGATTCCGGAGCATATTTTTCGGGAGTACGACATTCGAGGCATTGCGGATAGCGAGCTTACCCCGGAGGTGGTGGAGGCCATAGGCAAAGCCTACGGCACGTGGCTCCAGCGCCAGAAGATCTCCAGAGCGGTGGTGGGAGGAGACATTCGCATCTCCACCCCCCGAATTATTGACAACGTCACCGCAGGACTGCGTTCCGTGGGGATAAACGTCATCAACATCGGAAGGGTTACCACTCCCGCCTTCTACTGGAGCATGCTGCATCTAGAGTCCCCCGGAGGGGTAATGATTACGGGAAGCCATAACCCCAAAGAGATGAACGGCCTCAAGCTCGGCATCGGCAAGGTAACCCTCTACGGAGAGCAGATTCAGGAGATTCTGCGGATCATCAAGGAAAAGGACTTCGGAGATTCCTTCCGGGAGGGGACTCTGGAGGAGCGGGAGACCTGCAAGGCCTATTTGGAAATGCTGATCTCCAAGCTCGATTTCGGCCCCCGGCGGCTCAAGGTGGTGGGAGATGCGGGAAACGGCGCTGCCAGCCTCCTCATGAACGACTTTTTCTCCAAACTTCCCTGCGACTTCATCCCCCTCTTCGACACCCCGGACGGCACCTTTCCCAACCATCATCCGGACCCCACGGTGCGGGAAAATCTGGTGACTCTCATCGAAAAAGTGCGTCAGGAGGGAGCGGATTTTGGCGTGGGCTTCGATGGTGATGCGGACCGGCTGGGAGTGGTGGACGACAAGGGAGATGTGATTTGGGGAGATACCCTCATGGCTCTTTACTGGGAGGAGATCCTCGCCAAGCATCCCGGGGCGGATGCCATTATCGAGGTAAAGTGCTCTCAAGCTCTGGTGGATGAGGTGGAACGGCTGGGAGGAAAGCCGGTTTTCTGGAAATCCGGGCACTCCCTTATCAAGGCTAAAATGAAAGAGATCAACGCCCTCTTTGCGGGGGAGGTTTCGGGGCACATGTTCTTTGCGGACGAGTACTTCGGCTTCGACGACTCCTTCTACGCCACGGGGAGGCTCATGCGGATTCTCTCGAACCGGGAGGAAAAACTTTCGGACATGGTGGCCCGGATTCCCAAATTCCACAGCACTGCGGAGACCCGCTTCTCCTGCCCGGACGATACCAAGTTCCAGGTGGTGGAGAAGGTAAAGGAAAGTGCCCTGAAAGATTATGACGCCATCACCGTGGATGGAGTGCGGATCATCTACCCCAACGGCTGGGGGCTTCTCCGGGCCTCCAACACCCAGCCCGTTCTGGTAGCCCGGGTGGAGGGACGCACGGAAGAAGATTTTGTACAGTATCGGGAGGATATGCAACGGCGCATCGTGGAAGCCGGGGCGGACCCCTTCGAATGGACCTACTGATCTGAACCTGGAAACCTTCTAAAAACAAAAACACAAAGCAAACGGCATAACAAACCCCCCGGGGGAGCCTTGAGAAAGGTTCTCCTGGGGGGTTTGCAGTGTCGTAGCGGGAAAGAAGAGTCCCCACGATAACGCAACGTAGATCTCTAGCGGAGCGTTCCTGCTTATATTATGCGCCTACATGAGCCGCAGGAGCCGGAGCTTGTGTGTCCCCGGCAGCGAGCATAGTGGTCGGCGAGCGCAGCTTTGCGTCGTGGAGGCCCGGCACCGGCACAGGACGTGCCGGTGAGCCTCAGCCGCGCCACGGATGGCGCGTCTGAGGCGACGGGCCGGAGCAGCAAAGCAAGGGNNGAGGGGACACACAAGCGGAGGCTCCGACTTCAAGGCACAATATAATGCGGAATAGCCCACTAAGAATCCGAACTTCCCCCTTTGCCGCGATCCTGTACCGAGGGAACTCCGTCCGTCTGTCCCTGCCCATCCGGAACAACCTCGGGATCAGGAACCGCGAAGCGCTTGTGATCATACTCCCGAGTCTCCTTGGCCAGCACCAGTTGGAAGGTTCCATCCTGATTCTTCAGGAGCTGGTACTCCAGATACTCCGCCACCAGGGGATTGTCGTTGGGCACCGTTCGAGTACCGGGATCGATGCTGTCCGAAAGAAGGGCCACCCCTTCGGTGGAAATATTGCCGTTCTTGGGAACGTCCTGAAAGCGCATCCCCTGAGATCCCGCCTTGGCGAGAAGAGTCCGGGGAACCACAAAGATCCGGTACTGGTTGAACTTGTACCCCTTAGAGAGATACTCCCCCGGAAGGATCTCCTTGATCTCGGGCTCCGAAAGCATGGGCCCCGTAACATAGGCCACCAGGGCCACCTCGGGGAAGTCCTGGGCATTTTTGATGGAGATATGGCGTATCACATTATGGGAACCTCGGGGTAAAATATCCGCTCCCGCAAGCCCCCCTATTCCGAGAAGCACCCCCGCAAGGGTCATGGCAACTACAACAGTCTGCATCTTCTTTCGCATAATCTCTCCTCCTTTTTCTTCTGCTCCCCCACACGCATCTTCCTTTTCTACCGGAAAAGCAAGGTGTCGAGGTTTCTCTCCTGCTCAATTCTCCGCAGCCTCATGATACAATTCTTTGCAAGAGGGATCAACAGCATAATGTCACCCCTTTGTCTCAGAAAGGAAACGGCACGGGGGAGCCCTCACACACAGGAGGTGATACCATGCTTTATCGATCCATGCCCCAAGAAGATCGAGAACTTTCTATTCTCGGTTTCGGCTGTATGCGCCTTCCCCTCACTAAGGAGGGGACTATCAACGAAGGTCTGGCGGAGGAGATGCTCTACACTGCCATAGATGGGGGGGTAAACTATGTGGATACCGCCTGGCCCTACCATGATGGAGAGAGCGAGCCCTTCGTGGGAAAGGCTCTGGAGGGAAAATACCGCAAAAAAGTATCCCTCGCCACAAAGCTCCCCATCTGGGAGGTAACGTCTCAAGATGATATGGAGCGCCTTCTAGACGAACAGCTCCGGCGGCTGCGGACAGATCATCTGGACTACTACCTCATGCACAACTTTAACGAGCAGCGGTGGGAAAACTTCCGGCACCTGGGTTTTGAGAAATTTCTAGAGAAGGCCCGAGAGGAGGGAAAGATAGGCAAGGTGGGCTTCTCTTTCCACGATCAGCTTCCCCTCTTCAAAACCATCGCAGATACCTATCCCTGGGATTTCTGCCAGATACAGTACAACTACATGGATCAGAACTACCAGGCGGGCACCGAGGGCCTCCGCTATGCGGCCTCCAAAAAGATGGGGGTGATCATTATGGAGCCTCTCCGGGGGGGTAAAATTGCAGAGAACGTCCCCCCCTCGGTGCAGAAGATCTGGGATGGCGCTTCAGTCCGCCGGAGCCCCGTGGAATGGGCTCTGCGGTGGCTCTGGAACATCCCGGAGATCACTCTGGTGCTTAGCGGCATGAGCACCCCGGAGCATGTGCGGGAAAACTTGAAAATCGCCTCTCAGGGAACCCCGGAGAGCCTTCAGGAGGAGGAGCTTCGCCTGATAGACCGGGCTGCGGAGGAGTATGCCCGGCGCATGGTCTATCCCTGCACATCCTGCGGCTACTGCCTCCCCTGTCCCCAGGGAGTGCGGATTCCCGAATGCCTGAATCACTACAACAGCGCCTTCATGTTCGATGATCTTGAAAGGGCCCGATTCAACAACCGGGTGATGCTCAACGAGACAAGCCGGGCTTCCGCCTGTATCAACTGCGGTGCCTGTGTTCCCAAATGCCCCCAGCATATCCCCATTCCCGAGGCCCTTGCCAAAGTGCGGGAACTTTTGGAAGAGTAGCGAAAGAAAGCAGAGAAACAGGACAAAGCCGGGAATTCCCTTGCCCCTAGGGGAATCACCCGGCTTTGGATTTGCATTCAGTTCAGAAAGATAAGGGTATAGATCAGGAAGCCACCGGCTCCTGAAGCGAGCGCTTTCTGGCGGAACCGAGAACTTTTTTGACAAAAAGCTCTACATTATCGTCGTAAAGATCCACAATCAAGGGCTCCTGGTAGGGAACCCCCAGAGGATCCGTCTGGAGCAGCACCTGGGGCCGAAAGAGATCCCTCTCCCGATTGCCCACCACTACCCCCACGGAACCATCGCTCAGCTCCACCACGGATCCCGGAGGATAGAGCCCCACGGAACTCAGGAGGCAGCGCACCACGGATCTGTCGAAATGGCTCCCCGCATTTTCGATGATCACCTGAAGTGCCCGGGCATTGTGATAGGCGTCTTTGTAGACCCGTTTGGTGGTGAGAGCATCAAAGACATCCGCCACCGCGCCGATCCGGGCCACCAGGGGAATATGGTCTCCCTGGATTTTATCGGGGTAGCCCTCCCCTCCCCAGCGTTCGTGATGCGACCGGATAAACCCGAGAATCCGGGGATCTTCTATCTTCGCGTACCGGGCAAGGTTCTCCCCCTCCACCGGGTGCACCTGAATCTTTTGAAACTCCTCCTCCGAGAGGCGGCCGGGCTTGTTGAGAATATCCAGAGATATGCGGGATTTGCCAAGATCGTGGAGCAATCCTCCGATGGTAACCACCTCAAGAAGCTCCTGATCCTCCGGGGCCATGCGCTTAGCGATAAACCCCGCCAGAAGAGAGACGTTGAGGGAGTGTACAAAGGTGTATTCATCCAGAGAATGGAGCTCCGAAAGAGAGAGAAGAATCTGAGGAACCTTCTGCACCTCCTGGGCAAGCACCTTCCCCGCATCCACCAGAACCCCGAAATCTTCCGGAACCATGGCGTCCATGGCAATACGCTCGTACACGCTCCCCACCTGAGTAACCGCATGCCGGGCCAGGGATCGGTCCAGCTCCTGAGAGAAGGGAAGCTGGAGACGCTCCACCACCTTACGAAGCTCGTCAAGAGAATACTCCTCCTCCTTGCTCACAAGAAGGTACTCCACCCCCCGCCGGCGAAGCTGCTGAACCACCGTAGGGAGAGAGCGGCGCACCGCCTCCAGAGAAAGATTTGTTCCCTTGGGAAGAAGGCATACCCGGCGATCCGAGGACATCACATCTTCGGCAACAATTCCTTCACAGAAAGCGAGCTTATCCAGGGGAATACGTCGGACTTTTTCCACTTTCCCCTCTCCTATCAAAGAAAGATAGAGCATCACCCAGGGGGGCCCCGGATCCTGCATCCTTGCTCCAAACCATCAAAAAATTACTAAAAAACAATTTAAGAAACGAAAAACATATTTTCGATCCTTACACATGATAATATCTTAAGCAGTTACATTTTGCAACTCCGAGAAAAACGCAAAAAAGAAACGAGAGAAACAGAACCTCCCCCAAGCTCCTTTTTGCAAAGAAAGGGGGAGGCTCTGTTCTTGTGCTTTGGAGAGAAAATTCGTATCTTCTAGGGACTCCGGAGAGCATCCTTACGGTTTTTCCAGAGAAAATAGACCAGAGAAAGCCCGGCGAGACCGAGGAAGGTGACCGAAAGAGGGCGTTCCAGGAAAAACATAAGATTTCCCCCCGAGATGGTCATGGCATTGCGGAAATTGAGCTCCACCGTCTCCCCCAGAATAAGGGCCAGCACCAGAGGAGGCAAGGGAACATCAAGCTTCATCAGCAAAAATCCTCCCAGGGCAAAAAGAGTAACCAGCACGAAGTCGAAGGGGCTGTAGTTCAGAAAGTAGGTTCCCATGAAAGCCATCCCCAAAATAAGGGGAAGCATGATTCGGGGGGGGATCTTGAGAAGCTGCACCAGAGGAATCGCCAGAGGCATATTGATGAGCAGAAGCACCACGTTCCCGATCATCATGGAGGCGATAACTCCCCAGGCAATTTCGGGATGCATCTGAAAAAGCACCGGCCCCGGGCGAACCCCCAGCATCATAAGAGCCCCCAACATCACCGCAGTGGTACCGGATCCGGGAATACCCAGGGTGAGCAGCGGTACCAGGGCACCGCAGCTAGAGGCATTGTTCGCCGATTCCGGCGCCGCCACCCCTTCAATGGCTCCCTTACCGAACTTTTCGGGATTCTTGCTGAGCCCCTTCTCCATGGCATAGGACATAAAGGTCGCCACGGTTCCCCCCATACCGGGGAGCACTCCCACCACAAACCCCAGAGGAGAGGAGCGGATCATGCTCCCGAGACATTGCTTGAAATCCTTCCAGGAAACCCACACCTTCCCTATGGTAGAAGTGTCCAGAGCAACCTCCCTTCCCAGAGTTCGGTAGTTCTTGAACACCTCCGCCACCGCATAGAGGCCGATCATGGCCACCAGAAAATCCACCCCATCCTGAAGGGCTTCCACCCCGAAGGTGAAGCGGAAGATTCCCGATTGAGGATCAATACCGATGGTGCCTATCATGAACCCCAAGGCCATGGCGAAAAAACCCTTCATCAAATTTCCCTGGGCCAAGGTTACCGTGGCAGTCAGAGCCAAAATAAGAAGAGAGAACATCTCAGCAGGGCCGAACTTGAGAGCCAGCTTGGCCACCGGAAGAGTAAAGAAGACCAAAAAGATCATCCCCACCATGCCGCCGAAAAAAGAAGCTATGGCAGAGATTCCCAGAGCCTTCCCCGCCTCGCCGTTTTTCGTCATGGGATAGCCGTCAAAGCAGGTGACGATGGCGGAAGCATCTCCGGGAGTATTGATCATGATGGATGCCCGGGATCCCCCGAACATGGCTCCGTAATAGATGGCGCACATGGTTACCAGGGCTGTGGTGGGATCCATGCTGTAGCTGATGGGAATAAGAATGGCCACCCCAGTAGCGGGACCCAACCCGGGGAGCATGCCGATCACCGTGCCGAGAAAACCACCGATCACCACCCACATGAGATTCATGGGAGTGAGGGCGGTACTAAAACCTATGGCAAGATTTGCAAAAATTTCATCCATAAAAAAACCCTCCCGAAGATCATGGTGTGAAGCTAAAAATAGGGAAAAATCTCCCCGAGGATTCCCCGGGGGAGGCTCAGGTTGAGAAGGGTAGAGAAAACCACGTAGGTTACCAAGGGAAAAGTAAAAGAAATAACCAGATTCTCCACCACCCTGGAGGAGATCAGAAAAGTAAGAAGAAGCATGAATGCCAGGGTGGACAAGACATACCCCAAGGGCTCCAGAGCCATACCGTAGGCAATCCCCGCCGCCACGGTGATGGCAATTTTTACATAAACCGGAAATTCTTCCCGAAGCCCAAAGGAAAAGGGTTTTCGATTCTCCCGGGGAAGAGCTCTCTCTCGCAATACCAGCACAAGCCCCGCCAGAAAGGCTACCCCTCCCACAATCAGGGGAAAGAGCCTGGGCCCCACATCATCCTGTACCGCAGACATGGGAAGCATCCATGCCATGAGGGCATACCCCCCCCCTAGAAAAAGACCCAGAAGACCTACAATCATATCTTTGGTCATGGCTTCAACTCCTCTCAGTTCTTTGAAAAGGGAAGAGGCTCCGAAGAGCCTCTTCCCAAAAACCTGTGTTTTTCTTCCGGAGACCTCCCGGAGCCGAAAGATTCTTCCGATCATTTCTCAGGAACTACTTCGCAAGCCCCACCTTATGAAGCAGGTCTTTATTGACCTCATACTGCTCCGCAAGGAAGTCGTAGTATTCATCGGGACCCAGGAAGAAGGGCTCCAACCCCTCGGTCACCATGGCCTCTTTGTACATATCGCTCTCCACCACTTCTTTGAAGAAGTTCCCCCAGAAGGTCTTCATCTCGGGAGTCATATCCGGGGCTCCGATGATCCCCCGCCAGTGACCAAAGACCACGTCGTATCCCTGTTCACGATAGGTGGGGACATCCGGAGTGGAGGCCACACGCTCGGGAGCAGAGACTCCGAGGAAACGGATATTTCCCGCCTTCACCTGCTCCAGAGCCTCGCCGTAGCTGGTGGTGATGGCCTTGACATGATCTCCCATGAGGGCGGGAAGCATGGTAGCCGCAGTGCTGGGATAGACCACAAACTTCAGCGAAGCGGGGTCGATATCCGCCTTGGCGGTAAGCATGAGAAGCTGCACGTGGTCATCGTTCCCCAAAGAGGGGCCTACGCCGATGGGAATGGAAGCGGGATCTTCCCGAAGAGCATCCAAAAATTCCTTCAGATCCTTCCAGGGAGCATCGTCTTTCACCGCTACGACTTCCCACTCGGTCTGCATGGCCGCAATGGGGGTAAAGTCGCTGAACATAAGCTCACTCTTGCCGAGGATGTTGTTGAGAAGAATCAGGCTGGAGATGCAAGCGAGATACTCCCCTCGTCCATCCTTACCCTTGAGATAGGTCCACCCCGTGGCTCCCCCGCCGCCGGGCTTGTTGCTTACGAGAATAGGCTTATCCAGAAGTCCCTTCTCCTTGGCGATTCGCTGAACGATCCGAGCCTGCCGGTCCCATCCGCCGCCAGGTCCTGCGGGGGCCACAATCTCCACGGGACGGGTGGGTTTCCACTCCGCCGCAAGAGCTCCTCCGGCACACCCCAGGAAAATCGCCACCAAAAGGATACTTCCCATACGCAACCAATAGTTTTTCATACCTCATCCTCCTTCAAAAATGTAAAAACCTCCGCTTTTGCCATACTCCGCCCATACATCCATACCAAAGATCCACACTTTTCGGGAAAAGGGAAAACCCCACCTCTCCCTTGGGATTGCATTGTACTGACAATTCTGCCTTTCGCAAGATATTTGGTGGTAAAAATCATTGTGGTATCCTTTTGGTCTCTCCCCGAAAAAAGGCACCAAAAAAGAGCCTCTCTTTGCAAGGCTCTCTCAAAAAATCTCATGAACAATAAAGAACAAAAGTTTCTCGACTACTGAAGCTGATAGAGATTCTTGGGTCTCCCCACCTCCTGGTACTCTCGCTGCAAAGAGACCTTCCCCGCCCCCACCAGATATTCGAGATACCGCCGGGCAGTAACCCGGGCTATCCCCGCCTCTCGGGCAATATCTTCCGCCGCCATGGGGTTTTCCCGCCCCTTCAGAACCTCCAGGAGATGCTCCAGAGTGCCGGAGCTCAATCCCTTGGGAAGCTCTCCCAACTGATGGAAAGGAGCATTTTTCATACGGTAGAGGGAATCGATCTCCTCCTGCCGGTAAGCCTCTTCCCGGGATTTGAGCTTTTCCCGCATGGCCCGGTAAGAACGGAGGGTTTCGTGCATGCGCTCGAAACGGAAGGGCTTGACGATGTAATCAAAGGCTCCCCCCCGCATGACCTCGTGGACCGTGGTCACATCGTTGGCCGCAGAAACCACCACCACGTCCAGAGGAATTCCCCGCTCCCGAAGGATCCGCAGCGTATCAAGCCCCCCGAGGCCGGGCATGAAGATATCAAGAATCAAAAGATCCGCAGGAGTCTTCTCTAAAAGCTCCAAAGCCTTCTCTCCGGTTCCCGCAGCAGCCACCACCCGGTACCCCGGCACCTGCTGGATACAACGACGGTGGATCTCCACCACCATGGGATCATCCTCCACGATAAGCACATCCAAGAATCTCATAGGTTCTCCTCTTTTTTGGGCAGCCTCACGATGAAAAGGGTTTTTCCCTCTTCCGAGGACTCCAGCTCCACATCCCCCCCCTGGGCATCCACAAGGGTTTGTACTGTGTAAAGTCCGTATCCCCGAGGATTCCCCCCCGATTTTGTGGAAAATCCTCGTTCGAAAATTTTGTGCTCCATCTCCCGGGGAATACCGGCTCCGGAATCCTCCACCTCCATGCGAATAACCTCGGGATCATCCCGGAGCAAGATCCGGAGAGTACGCCTTTCTTGGGGAAGAAAACGCACCGCCTCCATGGCATTGTCCAAAAGATTGCCGAGAATCACCACCAAGGTCTGAGAGGAAACTCCGGGATTACGACCGCAGGAACTGCGAGGATCCAGCACGAAGGCAATTCCCAGCTCTCGAGCTCTCCCCATTTTTCCCAGGAGGATCCCCCCCACCTCGGGATTTTTGATCCGTTCCGTCACCATGGATGCCAAAGCTTCCTGCCCATCCAGCACCTGATCGATAAAATCCAATACCCGATGAGATTCTCCCAGCTGCACAAGACCGGAGATGGTCTGGAGCTTATTGCGAAACTCGTGATGCTGCACTCGAAGGGCCTCCAAATAGACCTTCACCCCCGTAACTTCCTCTGCCAGAGCCTGAATCTCCGTCATATCCCGAAAGCTCGCCACCGCTCCGATAACCCTACCTCGAAGACATATGGGAACACGGTTGGTCATCACCCGGGTTCCCCGAAGAAGCATCTCCATGTCGAATTCGGGCTCCCCCGTGCGGAGAACCTCCGGAAGCCGGGTGTCCGGAAGAAAACGCTCCACCGGCTCTCCCCGGATGTCTCCGGAGACCCGTACAAGCTCCCGGGCGGAGCTGTTCAGCAGGGTAATCCTTCCCCAGCGATCCACCGCAAGAATTCCCTCTTTGATGGATTCCAGCATACTTTCCCGCTCTCCATGAAGACGCCCAATCTCCTCGGGCTCAAGCCCCCAGAGACTTCGCTTCACGTTCCACGCCACCAGAACCGCCCCACCCAAAGCAAGAGAGAGCCCCACCATCAAGGCCACCCCAAGCTTTCGGGAAAGCTCCCGAAGAGCTGCCTGCACATCCTCCACCAGCATCCCCACGGAAACCGCTCCCACCTGGCGCTCCCGCCAGACCACCGGAGTGAGAGCCCTCAGGGAAGGTCCCAGAGGTCCCGCACCCCGAGCGAGATAGGCCTCGCCGTTTCCGAGAACCCTTCCTCCGGAAAGGCCTTTCCCCTGGGGGAGAACCTTTCCTCCGCTTTTCACGGGGACGATGAAAGCCACCCCAACCTTCTCACGGAGGGCATCAAGAAGCCTCCGGAGCTCCGGATCATCCCCTCCCCGGGCAAGACTTTCCTGTACCGCCGGCATCTGGGCCACCGTCCAGGAGAGGCTCATGACATACTCCCCCAGGTGCTCCTCCAGTTGGGAGGAGATCATCCGGGAAGCCATAACCCCCACCGCCCCCACTCCGAGGAGGGAGGCGAGGCCAGCTATGGAAAAAATTTGTACCCAGAGAGGAATGCGGGAAAGAAAGCGTACAAAGCGAGGAGCAACCATGAAAGGACGTTGGGCCTAGGAGACCATGGCAGGCTGGAGAGAGCGCTTCTTGGCGGCCCCCACAACCTTGGAGATGAAGAGCTCCGGCCCACTTTCGTGAAGATCCATGATCCGAGGCTCCTGGTAGGAATTTCCCTGGGGATCCGACTGAAGTAGCACCTGGGGACGGAAAAGATCCTTTTCCCTGATTCCCACCACCACCCCGGTGGAACCGTCGTTCAGCTCCACCACAGATCCGGGAGGATAGAGGCCTATGGAGCTCAAAAGAATACGGACAATACTCTTCTCAAAGTGGCTTCCGGTATTCTCGATAATCATCTGGAGAGCCTTGGCATTGTGATAGGCATCTTTATACACCCGCTTAGTGGTAAGAGCATCAAAGACATCCGCCACCGCAGCCACCCGGGAAGCCACAGGAATAGTTTCTCCCCGAAGCTTGTCGGGATATCCCTCTCCATTCCATCGTTCGTGATGATGGCGAATGAACGAGAGAATTTGGGGATCCTCCACCCCCCCTTGACGGGCGAGGAACTCTCCCGCTGCGGGATGATCCTGAACACGGAGGAACTCCTCCTTCGAAAGAGCTCCGGGTTTATTTAAAATTGCCTGGGGGATCCGGGTCTTTCCCAGGTCGTGAAGCAACCCTCCTACAGTAACAATTTCCACGAGTTCCGGGGTTTCCGGCTCTATTTTTTTTGCGATGAACCCCGCAAGAAGAGCCACGTTGAGGGAGTGAACATAGGTATATTCATCGAAGGAACGGATATCCGAAAGGGACATGAGGACCTGGGGAACCTTCTCCACTTCCCGGGCGAGAACTCTTCCGGTATCCACCAGGGCGGAAAAATCCTTTTCATCCACCACTCCCGTGGCAGCGATGCGATCGTAGACACTTCCTACCTGAGAGACCGCCTGGCTTGCGAGAGAACGATCCAACTCCTTGGAAAAGGGAAGCTTCATATTCTGCATGATCTTCTGAAGCTCATCGAGAGAGTACTCCTCTTCATGGCTCACCAGAAGGGTTTCAATACCCCGCCGGCGGAGCTGGCGCATCACCAGGGGTAGGGAGCGACGCACCACGTCAAGAGAGAGATTTGTCCCCTTGGGGAGGAGGCAGACCCGCCCGTCCGAAGACATGACATCCTCTGCGAGAAGACCCCTGCAGGAGCCGAGACGTTCCAGAGGAATTCGCCGAACCTTCTCCATACCCTCATCTCCTCTCGAAAGCAATCCCGAAAAAACTGGAGCACCCTTTTATTGTACGCCATGCAAACCCTATAATATCGCAAAACATGATCTTCATCGACAAAGACTCTCAAGATTAGGTGAATAATCCTACCTTTCACATTGTCACATTCGTAACGGCAAAAACAAGAGCCTCTGTTATCAGAATTCATAACACCTCGTGAGCTTTCAAGCCCTCCGGGGGAGGATAAGACAACAAAAAAGGCCGGGAAACCTTTGCCTTGGCTTCCCGACCCGAAATCAATACAGTCTGTTGCGAGGAGCTTCGCCCTCCGGAAATACTGCTTCTACACTTTCCAGAAAATCACCTGCTTCTGCGCAAATACTTCTTCATGTTTCTGCCACAACTACGGTAAAACGTACACTTCTGATGCTATTTCCCACTTCTTTTGCTGCTACTGCTCCGCAGGCTTCCTCTTTGGTGAAACTCTTACTTCGAAGGAAACCTCTGCCGCCACTACTCCGGTCTTTCTACAGGTACCACACGCTACTTCTTACGTAATACCCGAGATACCACGATCCTACAGCTTGGGTGAAACGTCCCTTGCCACATTGCTTCGCAGGAAGGGCACAAACCCGAAAACCGCTTCTTAGGGAGGGCGAAGCTCTTATGAGTAAGTATAGGGGGCGTCAGGAAAAAACACAACCCCTCTGGAGAAGTCTAAGAGATAAAGAGAAGCAAAAAGAAGGATATCTTTCTGATATGCGTACAACATCGCCTCTCCTCGCCTTATTCCTTTCGTTTTTGCAGCAAAAGAGCATTCTCCTTGATGTCTAGAAAAATGAGCTTTTCCTGCACTTGACATTCCTTACTCTTTTCTCGTATAGTACCTAAAGGATTTTTCGCTCGAAAAAAAGAAAAAAAGAATCCTTCATCTTTTTCAAATAGTAATCCTTTGAGTTTTTCGTCCGATACATATTCCAGAAAGAATTTTCTGGAAAGGAGGATTCCCAATGTATTTCACCCTTATGGAAACCAACCAAAAACGGTATATCATGTTTGACAACCATACGAACCATGTCCCCTACGATACAGATCTCCTCGCCCGGGAAGCATCCTTCTTCCGCTCCCGCTACTCCTGTATGGGGATTCGAGGTTTTCTTGTGCTCTCTCCTCCCAAGGGAGAGGAGGCAGATTTCAGCACCACCTTCTACTCTGAAAAGGGATGCCGTGAGGAGGTGCTCCTGGATGAGGCGGTCTGCGCCGTGGAATTCGCAGGGTCTTTAGGCATTCCCTCCACTTCGGGAAGCTTTTCTGCCGGAAAGGCTCTGGTGCGTTACGACAAGAACCGCTCCCCAGGCAAAGCGGCTCTTCACATCTCGGGGGATTTCAACATTCCTCTCTCCCCCTCCTTCTTCCGCTACGGTACGGAGAATCTCTGCTTCTACTCCCTGAATCTTCCCAGCCCTCACGGAGTGATTCTTCTGGATTACCCCGGCATCTTCCACTCCTCGGAGCTTCTCTTCCTCGCAAAGACCCTGGCAAGCGATCCTCTCCGCTTTCCCCAGGGAGGGGACGTGAGCTTCATCGAATCCGCCGAGGAGGAACGTCTGCAGATACGCACCTACGTACGGGAGGAAAACCGCATCAGCCCCTCCTCCTCCGAGGGAGCCGTGGCCTGTGCCATGGTGTACCACGGTCTTCATCCGGAGAAAAAGGCACTTCGCATCGTCTCTCCCTCGGAAGAGAAGATCATCTCCTTCTCCGGCAAGGAAGATTTGCAACACATCTCCTTCACCAGCAGGGCCTGCTGCATCTCCAAGGGAACGGTGCTCGAAAAGGAGATTTTCTGCGGCGCCCGGTAACTCCTTGCGCATGATTTTTTAATGTGTAAAAATTCCTCTTTTTGCGTGCGAGATTGTGCGCAAAAAGAGGAATTTTTTGATGCTCTTTGCTACAATAGAGTCCAGCGACCCCAGAAACTTTGGATTATATCTCTTGGAGGAGGCCTCCCCATATGACTATACCGGAGCAGCAAAGCTCTAACGGAACCCCAGAGAAGAAAGAAAAAACCCCCGCCCCGCGTCACAAGGCATGGGCACGCTATGCCGAGGATCAGCGTCTTGAGGACTGTGCCGAAGCCCTTGGAACATTTATGAGCATTTGCAAAACCGAACGTGAAGCGGTACTCTGGCTTTTCGAGAAGGCCCGTGCCGTGGGCTCTCCTCTCGAAGGATCCGCTTCCGCAAAACCCGGGGATGTGCTTTATATGCCCTGGAAGAATCGGGCCTTTCTCGCCGCCAAGATCGGCACCCGTCCCCTTGCGGAGGGGTTCCGCCTTATCGGGTCCCATCTGGATGCCCCAAGAATAGACCTCAAAGTACAGTCTCTCTACGAAGATTCGGGGCTCGCCCTCTTCGACTGCCACTACTACGGGGGGATCAAAAAATATCAGTGGACGAACATCCCCCTGGCCCTGCACGGAGAGGTGCATCTCCAGGGAGGCAAAACTCTGCGGCTTGCGCTGGGAGAGGCTCCGGAGGATCCGGTGATCATCATTCCGGATATCGAACCCCACCTGGATAGGGATATGGAGAAACGCAAGGCCTCGGAGACCATTCTCGGAGAAAACCTGGATGCCATCGCGGGACACCGTCCTCTTCTGGGGGCGGAGAAGGATCACGTGAAGGCCCAGATTCTGGAGCTTCTCGAAAAGAAATGGGGAATTCCGGAAAAAGCCCTGGTATCGGCGGATCTCTGCCTTGTGCCTGCGGGACCCGCCCGAAGTGCGGGGCTGGACGGCGCCCTCCTCACCGCCTACGGTCTGGATGATCGCATCTGCGCCTGGCTGAGCTGGGAGGCCTTTGTCTCCCTGGAAGATCCGGAGTATACCGCCATCTTCATGGGGGTGGATAAGGAAGAGATCGGCAGCGACGGGGTGGCGGGAGCCCAAGCGCCTCTGCTGGATATTTTTCTCTCAGATCTTTTCGAAAAAACCGGAACCCCCGCTGCCTCCTACGGAAGCTTGCGGAAAAGCTACGCCGCTTCGGAGGCCCTGAGCGCCGACGTGGACGCGGGAGTCAATCCTCTCTACAAAGAAGCCTACGATCCCCGACAGCTTCCCGTGGCGGGGGACGGCATCGCCTTTCTCAAGGGCTCCGGAAGCCGGGGAAAGTACATGGGAAGCGAAGCCCGGGGAGAGTTCCTCGCCAAAGTTCTGGAACGCCTCGATGCGGATCAGGTCCCCTGGCAGGTGGCAAGCCTCGGCAAGGTTGATAAGGGAGGCGGAGGAACCATCGCCAAATATCTGGCTCATCTGGGAATGGATGTGCTCGACATGGGACCCTGCCTTCTCTCCATGCACGCCCCCTGGGAGCTGGTGAGCAAAGCAGATCTTCTCGCATGCCTGGATGCCTACCGGGCCTTCTGGAAGAACGAGTAATCCAGGAATACAGGAATACAGGAGCGGACCCCTATGAACAAAGCAAACAAAAAACGCCTCTCCCCCCGCACCCTAGCGGTACACGGGGCATCTCAGGTGGAAGAGGGGGTGGCAAAATCCAAGGTGGCTCCTCTTTTCGCCACCACGGTCTTCAAATTCGAATCCTTTGATGAGCTGGATCGAGCATGGGACCATCACGAGGGATACGTCTACTCCCGGATGGATAATCCTTCGGTACGGCAACTGGAAGAGCTTGCAGCCCTTCTGGAGGAGTGCGATGAGGCGGTGGCCTTCGCCTCGGGGATGGGGGCCATCACCACATCCCTCCTCTCGGTTCTCAAACCCGGGGATCATGTGGTGGCGGGGCACGTTCTCTACGGAGGAACCTTCACCTTTTTCAAGGAGGAGCTTCTTCGAAACGGCGTGGAGGTCTCCTTTGCAGACACCACAGATCTTGAGGCGGTACGCCGGGCCTGCCGGTTCAACACCTCCCTGATCTACACCGAGACCATCACCAACCCCCTCATGGAGGTGGCCCCTCTTTCGGAGCTCGGCGCTCTGGCTCAAGAAAAGGGAGCGATTTTGGCGGTGGACAACACCTTCGCCTCCCCCCTGCTCTGTCGTCCCGGAGGATACGGGGCAGATCTGGTGCTTCACAGCACCACCAAGTACATCAACGGACACAGCGATGTTACCGGGGGGATCGCTGCGGGCTCCCGGGAGATCATGGAGCTTGTCCGCCGGGGAAAGACCCTTCGGGGGGCCTGCATGAGCCCCTTTGATGCATGGCTCACCCTCCGGGGAGCTCGCACCCTGGCCTTGCGCATGCGGCAGCATTCGAAAAACGCCCTTGCCCTGGCGGAAGCTCTGGAAAAGAACGAAAAAATCGCCCGGGTACACTATCCGGGGCTTCTCTCCCACCCCCAGCACGATCTCGCTCGGGCCCAGTTCGGAAAAGACTACGGAGGTATGCTGAGCGTGGAGCTTCGAGGAGGCCTTCCGGAGGTGGACACTCTGATCAAGGAGCTCCAACTGGTGGAGTTCGTACCCAGCCTTGCCTGCCTCTCCACCACCATCAGCCCCCCTGCCCGAACCTCACACCGGGGACTCTCTCCGGAGGAGCGCCAAGCTCAGGGAATTACGGATGCGCTGGTGCGTATTTCCACTGGAATTGAGGACGTTAAAGACATTATCCAGGATTTCGAAAGAGCTCTCGGAAAGATCTGAGCCCCTTAACAAACCCTCCCGGGGAAAGAGGCTTCTTCCCCCGGGGAAACCTTTTCAGGAAGGGAGGTTTTCCCATGCCAGAAACCACATCCTCAAGTTTCTCCAAAGACACGCTCATGCTCATCGCAGACGATGACCCTGTGAGCCTTCGTCTCCTCTCCTGGCATCTCCGGGAGATGGGAGAAGTGCTTACCTGTTCCGATGGAGTCTCCGCCCTTGCTCTGGCGGTGGAAAAACTTCCGGATATCATCCTTCTCGATGTAGGGATGCCCCGGATGAATGGATACGAGGCTTGCCGGAAGCTGAAAACTCTCCCCCAGACCAGGGGCATTCCGGTCATATTTATAACCAGCATGGAGGATGAACGATCCGAGACCGAAGCCTTCTCCTCAGGAGCAGTAGACTTCGTAACAAAACCCTTTAATCCGGAGATCCTTCGGGCCCGCACCGGGGCCCATCTGGAACTCAAAAAACTTCGGGATGATTTGGAAAATCAGGTAGATAGACGAACCCGGGAGCTCCAGGAAACCCAGATGGAGCTTCTGCGACGCCTCGCCATGGCTGCGGAATATAGGGATTCCTACACGGGGGTGCATCTTAACCGAATACGCAGGGTTTCCTATCTGCTCTGCATGGCCCTGGACATGAAGGAGGAAACCGCTCAGGAGATCGCTTCCGGGAGTGTCCTTCACGACGTGGGCAAGATCGGCATTCCCGACAGCATCCTCCTGAAACCGGCAAAACTCACCCCGGAAGAGTTCGAGGTAATGAAACGTCATACCGTTATAGGAGGCGATCTTCTCGAAGGGCTCGACTCAATGCTCTTTCGGGGAGCCCGGGAGATCGCCCTCACCCACCACGAAAAATGGAACGGCACGGGATATCCGGAGAAACTTTCGGGAGAGGAGATCCCCCTCACCGGCAGGATCGTAGCCCTCTGTGATGTCTTCGACGCCCTGCTTCAGGAACGCCCCTACAAGAGAGCGTGGACACCCCAGGAGGCCTTCGATGAAATTGTCCGGGGCCGGGGAACCCATTTTGATCCCACGCTGACGGATCTTTTCCTCTCCCTCCGGGAGGAGATCGAAAAACTCTACGTCTGAAGGATTTCCAGAGATTTTTCAGACGTAGAGGGATCCCCCTTTCAGAGCCCAAAGACATCTCCTGAAAGGGGGATCCCTCTATCCTGCTTCATTTTTATCCAAAAATCTTGAAATTTCAAAAAACCGTTCCGCAATACCTATGCAAATATAGGCATAAATGCCTAAATCTGCCGATTGCTTCCTGCTTCTTAGAGGCTGCCTGGGGTTGTGTTTCCAGCCCCCCGGTCTTACGTCCTCTCCACAGGCTGACACCGTGGAACTCACGGCGTTATTGCTGTATCAGTTGTCCTCTATTGAGCAACCAGGTTTTTGCCTGCCCCCAGGATGTTTCGAGCGGCGTTCTCATCGGCGTTCGCTTCATATCCGCAGGATAGACAGCAAAACTGTGCCTGAGAAGGCCGGTTTTCCTTATCTGTGTAGCCGCAGGAAGAACATCTCCTGCTGGTGTTCTGAGGTGGCACGAGGATGAGACATCCTCCCCTCCAGGAGAGCTTGTACTCCAGTTGCCTTCGAAACTCGTACCATCCCTGATCAAGTATGGCCTTGTTGAGCCCGGACTTTGCTTTCACGCATCGTCCGGGGTTTTCCAGGGTTCCCGAGGCAGATCCGGACATATTCCTCACCTGCAAGTTCTCAAGAGCTACCATAGAGCGGTTTCACAAATAATGTGTCGTGTACTGTTTCACGGAGCCTCCGCTTCTGTGTCCCCTCTGCTCCCCCGAGTGGTCGAACCGCTCCCTTGCTGTGCCGGTGCCGGGTCTCCACGACGCAAAGCTGCGCTCGCCGACCACTATGGTCGCTGCCGGGGACACACAAGCTCCGGTTCCCGGACTTCATAGAGTGCCACATGTCAACGAGAACCGCTCTAGCGTGTTTTTTGCTGACTTCGGTGCTGGTTTTGTGGAGGAAGTCCTTTCGCACGTTGGCGATACGCTCATGAATTCGGGCTACCTGCTTTTTCGCCTTGTACCAGTTTTGGGAGAATTTCTGTTTCCGGCTCAAGGCTTTTTGTGCCCTGGCCAACTGCTTTTCATGCTTTCGAAAGCTATCCAGGGGGAGATGGAAGGATCCATCTGAAAGGGTGGCGAAGCGCACGATCCCCATGTCGATTCCCACAAAGCCTTGGTTTTCGGCGTTTTCGTGTTCGTTGTCCGGGGGAAGGGGATTGTTCTCAATCTCAATGTTGAAGCTCACATACCAGCGTTCGGCTTTTCGAAAGATGCGTGCGGAGAGGATCTTCCCCTGGAAGCGGATCGTCTCACGCATACGAATCCAACCGAGTTTCGGTACACGCAGAAGGTTTTCCTTTACACGGAACTGATCGTTGGTGATGGTAAAGCTGTCATGGAGTCCTTTTTTCCTGTATCTCGGGTACCTGGCTGTGCCGGCGAAGAATCTTTTGAAGGCTTCTCCGAGATGGATGAGGGCCATTTGGGGTGCGTTCTTCGTGACCTCTTCCATCCAGGGGAATGCACTTTTCTTGATGGCGTTCAACTGACGGCGCAACGCCATCTGTGAGGGAGCACAATCAAGGGTTCCGTTCTTGTACTCTTCGTACTGCCGCTTCCATTCCGAGAGCCCCCAGTTATAGGCAAAGCGAGCTACACCGCTGGCCCGGGAAAAGTAGGTTTTCTGTTTGTTGTTGGGGTTCAGGGCAATGGTGTGTCCCACCATCACGGCTCTTCTCCTCCTTCCAGGGCAGAGGCAACAGCTTCGATTACCCGGGCATTTTTTCGTGATCGGCTACCGTAGAGGCGAGCGGAAAAGACGGTGATGATCTCCAGAACATCCTTTGCCAGATCCTCCTCAAAGTTGGGGTCTTCACCTTTGTTCAGGATAACCACTTCCACCTCTTTCGCCTCGCAGAGAGAAAAGACAAGTTCCGCTCCGAATCGCAGAAGTCTGTCTTTATGGGTAAGAACGAGGCGGCCAACCTTGTCATCCATGATAGCGTTCAGGAGCTTTTGCAAGCCCTTCTTCCTGTAGTTCATGCCGGAACCGAGATCGCTTATAATTTCGAAATTCCAGCCCTGGGCAGAACAGTATAGCTCCAGAACCTGCTTCTGCCGCTCCAGATCACTCTTTTGATCATGACTCGACACTCTTGCATACCCCAGGGTACGTCTCTCATCACGAGGAGGGCGAAACTGCTCCGGCTTTATTTTTGCCATGTCATAGCGACGGTGCCCTGAGGCAGTAAGCTCCGGGACAAGTTTACCCTCTTTGTGCCAACGACGAAGGGTAGAGATGGAAACACCCAATATTTTTGCCGCATCACCGATACCAATATATCTATCCATAATAGATATTTTGCATATATTTAAATAGATGTCAAGAAAACTGTTTGAGCCCTACTCCACCCGATCTCGCCCCATCTTCTTGGCCCGGTAGAGGGCCTCATCCGCCCGGTTGAGCGGAACATCCGCATCGGGGTCTTCCGGGAGCAGCTCCGTAATCCCCACGCTCACGGTCACGCTGATCACCTGATCCGAAGAAGAAGCCTCCACCCGCATCCGCCGCACATTGTCGCAGATTTTCTCGGCGCACTCACGAGCCCCCGCAAGATCCCTTCCGGGGAGGAGCACCCCAAACTCTTCTCCTCCCAAGCGCCCCGGAAGATCTTCCACATCAAGGTCCTCCTGCAGCAGCACCTCAAGGAGCAGTACCGCAAAATCGCGAAGCGCCTGATCCCCCGCCGCATGGCCATACTGGTCATTCACCTTTTTGAAGTGGTCCAGATCAATCATAAGGAGAGCCCCCTGGGCTTCTCCTCGCTGCACCTTCTTCAGATACTCTTCCAGCCCCTCCATGAAGGCCTGCCGGTTGGGGAGCCCCGTAAGATAATCGCGAGTGGCCTGAAGGCGAAGCATCTCTTCGCTCTGCCGGAGCACCGCCTCCACCTTTCGGCGCCGCTCCACCTCCCCCTGAAGCCCCCAGATGGTGCGACGCAGGCGGATGGACATGTGGTGGAAGGAGTGGGTAAGCTGACGCACCTCAAGAATGATACTGCGGTGGTAGAGCTGCTCTTCCGGGGTCTCCCCCCGGGCGAGCACCCCCGCAGCCCGATTGATGCGCAGAATAGGAACGCTGATCCTCCGGGCCGCCACAATGCCGAAAAGCGCCGCCAGAAAGAGAATCAGCAGAACAAACTGAAGAGTCCAGCGGTTCCCCCCCTCCAGGCTCGTCATAAAATCTTTTTCCGGAGTGATGATCCCCACCAGCCAATCCAGGCCATCAACGCTCTTCAGGGGAAGAAGGCTCAGGAGATAGGGTTCTCCGTTTTTGTAGGAGGCCCCGTAAAAGGGAATTTTTTCGGGAGTCCCCCCTTGGAGAAAAGTCCCCGCCAGAGCGATATAGGGATCCCGGCTCTCCTGAACTTTCAAACGCCGGAAGGAGGATTCCGCCGCCAGAAAGGGGAGATCCTCCGGCACCGAAGAGGCCAGCAGATACCCCTGAGAATCCATGAGAAAGGCCCTCCCATGGGAGCCGATGGAAAGGCTCTGAAGGAATTTCGCAATGTGGGAGAAGAAAACATCCACCGAAAAAACCCCCAGCAGGGAACCCTCGTCATCGAAGACCCTCCGGCTCAGGGCAATGGCCATATCCTGCCCCGTAAAGAGAACGTAGGGGCTGTTCCAGACAGCCCCGTCAGCCTCCAGGGCGTTGCGATACCACTCCCGGGTGCGGGCATCGAAATTTTCCACCGACGCAAGAAGCTCCGCACGGTCTCCCCGGGAATCCAGAGAAAACTTGCGGAAGGTTCCCGCCCGGTTATGGTCGGTAAGGATGACGTACCGCACCTCAGACCCAGCCTCCCGGCCGCTGTTCACCACCCCCCCCTCGAGGTTCCCCAGATAGATGCTGGAGACCGAGGGGAAGACCTGAATCTGTTCTGCAAAATACCGCTCCAGAAGAGCCGCATCCTCTCCCAGGAGATGCCCCTGGGCAAACTCCCGAGAATTCAACTCGCTAATCTGGCAGGGCACCTTTAGAAAGTCCGCCACATGCTCCACGATACGGCTCCCGATCTCCCTCTGGAGAAGCTGGGCCATCTCCCGCACCGTGTGCTCCCCATGCCAGTGAGCAATATACCCCACGCACCCCGCCACAAAGAGAGCGATGGAAAGAAAGATCCCCACCAGAAGGCAACGAAGCGTGATGCCTGAAAAAACTTTTTTTCCAAACATGAGCGTCTCCTCCAGAAAGATTGCAATGACATCACGTCGAAGTTTGGTAAAGCTGAAAAATGGAATCACACAAGATTCCCCTTTATTCTACCCTCTTTTTCGGCTAAAGAACATGCCCGAGGAGAAAAAATCCTTTCAAAAATAACGCAAAAAATGGGAAAACCCCGGAAAAAGGCTCTCCCGGGGTTTTCCCTCTACATCTCGCTGAAGGCTATTGAAGCTTGTGTTTGGAGAGGGCATCCTCCTCGTGATTCCCCCGACGGAAGGGGTTCCATCCCTTTCGGGAGGTATCCACCAGGCAGAAAGAGCTTTGGGGAATCCGGGGGAGAAGGCGCCAGGCAAGGATCCCGAAGATGGGGGTGGTAAGGAGGATGGAGACCCAGGCCCCGGGAAGGGTAAGCTCCAGGGGAAGCCCGAAAAGACTCTGAAGGGTAAGAGGAAGGGCTACCCCGGAGGTAACCCCCAGGCTGATCCCGAAGACCCCGCAGAGAAGGGGAAAGGATCCCCCCTCACGATTGCCGTGAAAACCCACCCACAAAAGGGGCGGCAAAAGCCCCCGAAGGGCTGCGATGAGGGTAAAGTGGGGCATGTAGGGACCAAGGGGATTCAGGAAGAAACCGATGAGATCACCTAAAGCTCCCACAAAGGCCCCCCCCACAGGCCCCGCCACGAATCCCCCGAAGAGCACCGGAAAGGCCCCCAGGCCGATACGAATGCCTTCGATACCCCCCAAAGCGATACGCACACTCGCCATGCGGGTAAGCACAATGTTCAGCGCCACCATAAGCCCCAGAAAGGTGAGCATCCGGGTGCGAGAACGAACCATACGTCATCTCCTCCTTCTCTACGTTCCAAAAACTTTTGCAAAATGCCCCTCCCCCGGAAGAAACTCCCGCAAAAGGGGGAACATCAATTCAGAGGGAAGGATACCACAAAAGGGAAGATTTATCTCCCCTGGAACCTTTTGGGAAGAACCAAAAAAATCTTCTGCTCCTATAAGCTCCTACAGCTCCAAAGAACTCCCCGCCCCCGCCCAGGATACCGAGGGAAAGCGCTTTCCCAGAGCCAAGGCTACATTCACTCCGGTACAGTGATTGGGGCGCCAGTGTTGTACGGAAAAACTCCCCAGATCATCCAGCACTCTTTCGAGAAACTCCGGAGACTGTCCCTTGAGATGCATCCCCCCCTGAACAGCATAAAACTCCCGGCTCCCGGTGCGGCGGGCTGCCTCCTCCAGAATGTTCACCACCCCGGAGTGGGCGCATCCCAGCAGAAGAGACCATCCGAAGCGCCCCTCCACCAGGAGAGAGAGATCATCCTCGAAGGGATCCGGCACCGCTTCCCCCGCTTCGTTCAACACCTGCAGCGAGGGGGTACGGGGGACGAAGGAGGGATTTCGTCTCGCAGGGGGCACCACCAGGGCATGGATCCCCGGAAGGAGTTCCTCACTTCCTTCAAGGGGAGAGAAGAGAGAGCCCAGCTGAGCAAGGGAGAACCCCAGAGGAACCCGCCGCCCCCGGCGCAGCCCGAAGCGCTCCACCCCGCAGGCAACATGCCCGTAGATGGGGAGATGCCACCCCTGACGGAGAAGCACCGGAATGCCCCAGGTGTGGTCGTAATGGCCGTGGCTGCAGACGATGCCGTTCAGATCCCCTCCGGAGATCCCCAGCATGGCCAGGTTATGCTCCAGAGCCCGCCCCTGTCCTGCATCAAAGAGCAAGGTTCCCCGGGGGGTTCGGATAATCTGGGAAAGGCCATGCTCCCCCAGGAGATTGCGATCTTCCGTATAGTTATCCACCACTACCTGTACTTTCATGGCTATCGCTCCTTTACGTAATTGTATGTCGTGGGTGAGACAAAAGAGGGTTTTTCCAGAATTTTTTTCTTTCCCGCTATTCTTTTCTTCCTTATGCAGTATAATGTCCCCTGCCCTCAAGAGGCAAAGGACAGAGACGAAAGGCAGGAACTTCATGATACAGGCAGATCGCATTCGCAACGTAGCCATTGTGGCTCATATTGATCACGGCAAGACCACTCTTATCGACGCCATCTTCAAGGCTTCCCACACCTTCCGGGAGAATGCCCGGGTGGAAGAACGGGTGATGGACAACAACGCCCTGGAACGGGAACGAGGCATCACCATCCGGGCAAAGCACTGTACCGTCCAGTGGGAGGACTATCAGATCAACATTATCGACACCCCGGGACATGCGGACTTCTCCGGGGAGGTGGAACGGGTACTCTCCATGGTGGACTCGGTACTGCTCCTGGTAGATGCCTGCGAGGGCCCCATGCCTCAGACCCGGTATGTTCTCATGCGAGCTCTCGCCATGGGATACCGTCCCATGGTGTTTATCAACAAGGTGGACCGCCGGGGGGCGGATCCGGATCTCGCTCTGGACAAGACCTTCGATCTCTTTCTGGAGCTCGGGGCCACGGATGCCCAGGCGGACTTTCCCGTGCTTTACGGCTCCGCTCTCAAGGGGTGGGCCTCCAACGAGACGAATCCCGCAGACAAAGAATCCATGGAAGATCTCTTCCGGGCCATCATTGCCCATGTTCCTCCTCCGGAGGTGAAGCCCCAAGAGCCCTTCCTCATGCAGATCAGCACCCTGGCCTGGAACGATTATATCGGACGCATCGGCTGCGGCAAAATCCTTCAGGGGAGTATCTCCCTGGGAGAGCCCTTTACCAAGTACCAGACCGCCTGGATCAATAAAGCGGAAAAGACCTGGGAGCCCCGACAGAGCCGCTCGGAGCGGGCGGTACACCTCTGGACCACCCTGGGGTTGGAACGTAACGAGGTGCAGGAGGCCCATGCGGGAGATATCGTCTGGATTGCGGGCCCTCAGGAGATCGGCATAGGAGATACCTTCGCCTCCCCCACTCTGGAGAATCCCACCCTTCCCCCTCTGGATATTGAGGAGCCCACGGTCTCCATGTTCTTTCTCGTGAATAACGGCCCCTTTGCGGGACAGGAGGGGCGAGCCATCACCCTGCGGCAGCTCCGGGATCGACTGGATCGGGAGCAGAAGGTAAACGTGGGGCTTCGGGTGGAAGATCTGGGGCGCCCCGACGGCCTGAAGGTCTCCGGCCGGGGAGAGATGCACCTGGGGATTCTCATCGAAGAGATGCGCCGGGAGGGGTTGGAGTTCTGCGTCTCCCCCCCGGAGGTCATCACCACTCGGGACGACGAAGGCAATCTTATGGAGCCCATCGAACAGCTCATCGTGGATATCCCCGAGGAGTTCCAAGGGGCGGTAATCGAAAAGCTGGCGAGACGCAAAGGGGAGCTTCTGAGCGTTCACGTGGGGAACACCGGCACCATCCGGCTGGAATTCTCCATCCCCACCCGGGGGCTCATAGGCTACCGCAACGACTTTCTCACGGACACCAAGGGACTGGGGATCATGTCCTCCCGGCTCCTCCAGTACGATCTCTGGCGGGGAGAGGTCTCTTCCCGTACCCGGGGCTCCATGGTGAGCATGGAGGCGGGAGAGGCCACGGCCTACCAGATCGAGAATCTTCAGCCCCGGGGAGTGCTCTTCGTCTCCCCCATGGATCGCATCTATGAGGGGATGGTGGTGGGAGAACACAGCCGCCCCGGAGATATCCCCTGCAACCCCACCAAGAAGAAGCACCTTACCAACATGCGCTCCGCCAACAAGGATAGCACGGTGGTGCTGAACGTTCCCCGAAGGATGGGGCTTGAAGAAGCTCTGGAGTGGATCGCCCAGGATGAGCTCATTGAGATAACCCCCGAGAGCATCCGGATCCGCAAATCCCTTCTCAATGCGGAGGAGCGGCGCAAGGCGGCAAAACGAAGGGGGGAATAATCCATGCGAGGTTTCACCGCCCCCCCCTCCCTGGGGGGCATCGTTCTGGGAGGAGGATACGCCTCCCGGATGGGACGCTGCAAGCTTCTCCTCCCTCTGGAAGGACGCACCGCTCTGGAGCAAGCAGTACAGACCATGCAGCAGAGCGGCGTGGAACATATTGTGGTGGTGTCAGGTCACTACGAGAAGGAGATGCGTCCTCATGTAGAAGCTCTGGGGGCGCACTCGGTCTACAACTCCCGCTACGACGAAGGGATGTTCTCCTCGGTTCTGGCGGGATTGCAGGCTCTCCCCCCCTCGGTGGAGGCCTGTTTTCTGCTCCCCGGAGACATCCCTCTGGTGAAGGAAAATACCTATCGAACCCTCCTGACCTCCCGCAAACCACACCACCCCCTCCTGATCCCCACCTTTCGGGGCAAAACCGGACATCCTCCCCTCTTCGAGGCATCTCTCATTCCGCTCATCCTGAACTGGAAGGGCGAGGGAGGGCTTCGAGGAGCCTTTCAGGCCTTTGCCCCGGAGCCGCTTCTGGTTCCTGTGGCAGATCAGGGAGTGCTGCTTGATATGGACACTCCCGAGGACTACGAACTTCTTCAGGTCTACGCAGAGCGCCAAGGCCTCCCCACGGAGGAGGAGTGTCTTGCCCTCTGGGATCTGGCGGCAACCCCGGAACAGGCCCGGCTTCACTGCCGCACGGTACAGGCGGGGGTGGTGGCCCTGGGGATGGAGCTTCTCCGAAAAGGTTTTTCTCTGGATGTGGAGCGTCTCGCCACGGCGGCGCTGCTTCACGACCTCCGGAAAGGACACCCCGCCCATGCGGAGCAGGGAGCCGCTTTTCTGGAGGAGCAGGGCTACCCCCGCATAGCCCCGCTGGTACGCCATCACATGGAGCTGCCGGAAAAGCTTGCGCCTGAAACCGCCCTGGAGGAGGAAGTTCTCTACTGCGTGGATAAGCTGGTGGAGGATGTGGCCTACATGCCTCTGGAAAAACGGCGGGAGCAGAAACGAGCCTGCTTTCAGGGACGCCCCAAAGCTCTGGAGGCCATGGAACGCAAGATGCAACGGGCAAAGGACATTCAGAACTCCCTGGAGGAGAAATTAGGAACATCCCTGGAAACCATACTTGGAGGAATACACCCATGGGCATGATCTACCTGATCCGACACGCAGAACCCCAATTCAACAACGGCCACGGCGTAACCCGGGATCCCGAGGGCCCCCGCTACTACGGCGCCATGGATCTTGAGCTGAGCAAAGAAGGCCGGGAACATGCGGCATCCCTGAAAGAACCGCTGGAACATCTTAGAGAAGGCACCCTTATCGCCAGCTCCATGCGCCGGGCCCAGCACACGGCGGAACTCATCTTTCCTGAAAAGCCCTACCGGGTGGAGCAAAACTTTCGGGAGATCGACCTCGGGGAGTGGGAGGGACGCACCTTTCAAGAGGTGAAGGAAGAGGACGGCAAAGCCTTCGAAGAACGCTGGAACCATATGGATACCTTCCGGAGCCCCGGAGGAGAGAGCTTTCAGGATCTTCGGGAACGGGTGGTTCCCGCCTTCCAGGCCCTGGTTCAGGAAAATCTTCCCTCTCCTCTGATCATCACCGCCCACGGAGGGGTCTTTCTGGTGATACTTCAGGACATTCTGGGCATTCCTCTTCAGACAACCTTTTCTCTCCGGCAGGAGTACTGTGGCATCCACGTGCTGGAGAGACAGAAAAAGGGCTCTCTGGCGCTGCGACAGCTCAACTGGCATCCAAAAATCCTGTAACCCCCTTCGACTTTTTCAAAAGCAGAGAATGCCCTCCAGTTTCTCTGGAAAAAGAAAGGGAAGTTCGGTATAATGCTCCCTAGAGCCTGGGGCTGTCCACAATATTTCTTATCCGCATCTCCTGGCACGTAATACATGCAACACATACTCTCCACAGGAGGTGGCTGCATCATGAAGATTACCCGAGCAACCGCAGTTGTAGACACCCACACAGGAGGAGAGCCCACCCGGCTCATCATCGGAGGGGCTCCCTACGTACCGGGAAAGAGCATCAGCGAAAAGTGGGTGAACGTACATAAGAACTTCGACGACTTCCGAGTATATACCACCTGCGAACCCCGAGGACATGGAGACATGGTCTCCGCCCTCTTCGTTCCTCCGGTTCATCCCGAAGCGCATTTCGGCATCATTTTTCTGGAGACCGGCGGGGGCATCACCATGTGCGGACACGGCTCCATCGGGGTGGCCCGGGCAGCGGTGGAGCTGGGGTGGATCCCCAAAACGGAACCGCTTACCGAGGTTGTGCTGGATACCCCCGCAGGGCTGGTGAAGCTCTATGTGGAGGTCAAGGACGGCGAAGTAGGAGAGGTGGCGCTTCATAACGTGCCGAGCTTTCTCTACAAAAAGGATATCCCCCTCCGAGTCCCCTCCCTGGACAAGGAGATTCTTCTGGATATCTCCTACGGAGGGAGCTTCTTCGCCCTCATTCCGGTAGAATCAGTGGGGCTCTCCGTAGATCCCAGGGACAGCTCAAAACTCATCTCTCTGGGGCTGGAGATTCGGGATCTCGTGAATGAAAAGGTCTCCATGGTTCATCCTACGGAGACGCACATCAAGCGGGTTGAGCTGGTGGAGTTCTACTCCCAGCAGGATCGCCATACCGCCAGCAATGCGGTGATCTTCGGGGAGGGCTCCCTGGATCGCTCCCCCTGCGGCACCGGCACCAGCGCCAAGATGGCCGCTCTGGCTGCCAAGGGAAAACTTGATCCCGAAGAGATCTTCAACTACTCCAGCATCACCGGGAGCGTCTTCCGGGGGAGCTACAAGCCGGGCCCCAAGGTGGGAGAGTTCGACTCCATCCTCCCCACCATCCGGGGAAAGGCCTACGTCACGGGATTCAACTACCTGGTGCTCACCGAAGAGGACGAACTCGGCAGCGGCTTCGTGCTCCAGCGGTAGAGCCATAGAGAGAACCACAGGAAAGCAAAGAGGCGGGGATTTCCCCAAGGGGATCCCCGCCTCACATATACATATCACTTATTTAACGTTTCAACCTTGGGAACATCTATTTCGGGACTTCTCCCTCCACGCCTTCCACGAACCAGTTCATGGAGAGCATCTCCCCGTCGGACATAACCTCTCCCTCGGGAACCCGGACCTCACCCTTCTGATCCTTGATGGGCCCCGTAAAGACATCCCAGGTTCCGTCCAGAATCTTAGCCTCGTCTGCCGCCACCAGTTCCTTTACGGAATCCGGTACCGCCGGGCCGAAGGGAGCCAGCTCTACCAGCCCCTCTTTAAGACCCCACCAGATATCCTCGCTCTCCCAGGTACCGTTCACAATCTTATCCACCGTGTAGGTGTAGACCTTACCCCAGTGCCAGATGGGAGCGGTGAGATGCATGGTGGGGGCATAGTGGCTCATGTCATTGTTGTATCCCACCACGTAGACCCCCGCCTCTTCCGCAGTCTGGGGGGTGGAGCCGGAATCGGCGTGCATGGCGATAACATCCGCTCCTGCATCGATGAGAGCCTTGGTGGCCTCTTTTTCCTTCCCCGGATCGAACCAGGAGAAGAGCCATACCACCTTCACCTTAGCCTCGGGATTCGCATGCCGCACCCCCAGGGTAAAGGCGTTGATCCCCCGGATAACCTCGGGGATGGGCTGGGCCGCCACGTAGCCGAGAACGTTGCTCTTGGTCATGCTCCCCGCCACGAGCCCCGAAAGATAACGGGGCTGGTACATACGGCCGAAGTAGGTACCCACGTTATCTCCCCGCTTGTACCCCGAGCAGTGCATGAAGTAGACATCCGGATGACGCTTCGCCACTTCCTGAACAAAATCCATGTACCCGAAGGAGGTGGCAAAGACAAGCTTGGATCCGTTCCGGATAAAGGTGTTCATCACTCGGGAAGAGTCGGGACCCTCGGGAACCCCCTCCACAAAGGTGCTCTTCAGACCCGGAAAGGCCGCCTCCATCTCCTGCCGTCCCTTTTCGTGCATGAAGGTCCATCCACCGTCCCCTGCAGGACTGATGTAGATCAACCCCGGCTTCAGCTCCTCCACGGGCACCGCCTCCATACCAAAGGCCATTCCTGCGCAGAAACAGCACAGCACCGCCACAAACGCCACAACCAAACCCTTTTTCATCTTTCTACCTCCTCCGTAAAGATATAACGTCCGCCCCTATTCTACCCTATTCTCCGCTGCAAGAGCAAAGGAGAAGATATTTTTTCAGACGAAATCCCTCAAAAAAAGAATCAAGCTTTCCACTTCACAGCGCCACACTCGGGGCACTTATATTTAATGTTTAAAATCCATCCAACAATTGTTCCTTTAAATACAAGCATCGCAGTTCCTCCTGTGATAATAGCAACCACAACTGGAAACGCAAGCCCTGTACCTGCTAAGAGATAGCTGGTCCAAGCCCAAAACCCTCCGATAGGCATTGCGCCTCCAATTATATTTACGAAAAGTCCTAACGATGTTTCCTGGGTATGGCCACACGCACCACATCGAATTATCATGTAAAACCCCTCTCCCCTATGTCCCCGAGCTTGGCATTTGACATCATCAAGAACGATCATCAGGCATATCTGCTGTGTTAGGGTTTTTTGAGGTCAGAAAACAGGCTCACCACTTCTTTTGATTGACTTAAAATAAATGCTGCAACTTCTTTCGAATTCTCATCATAAAGCCCATTTACTCTTCTTGACACAACGCCCAACGTTTTTTTAAGTCGAGCAATTTTCTCCCGCTGGTAATCAATGTCATACTCTGTGGCATCCTTCCCTATGCCCAAAAAATCTACTTGTTTAAGGTGCGGAAAATACTCTGTTGTCTCATACTTTCCATACACATTAGTGTGGGTCACAGTAACTGGACGAGACCCCAAACTTTCAACGATAAGCCTGACTTGCACGCCAGGGATTGCAACCTTTTCATTTGCAATCAGGATAACCTTTCTATGGTTCCCACCAATTAATATTGCTTCAAAAAGCCCTATCGCCGAAATTCCGTCAACAAAATCCCCAAATCTTCTTTCCACTACGAAGGTTTCTTTCGAGTAGCCTTGAGATTCAATGCGATCACACTTCTCTTCTGCGTCTTTGATCTCTCTTTCAATTTTCTTTTTTTCCAGAGAAATTGCCGCCATACTTTCTTCAAATTGAGCAATTTTATCTTGCATAGGTTCGACTAAGTGATAAATCTTGGCTCCCACTTCAGGATAAACAGTTTTCATGTTTAAAGAACTATCCCTAGAAAAAAGAGCATTGAGTGCAAAAACTATCTCCTTTGACTCTCCAAAGGCCAAAACATCCTTTCCTTCAAGCCTTAACTTGATCTCTTCAACTTCAGAAAGGAGCTTTCCTGTCAAAACTCTTTCATTGTTTTCAGCAATTTCTCTTTGCAATTCTGCATTTTCTGAGCGAAGTCGGTTGTTTTCTTCCTGAAGAAGTTTGTTTTTATCCTCCCGGTCAAAGAACAACAAAAGCACTCCGAAGGCAGCTAGAAGTAATAGAATAAAGGCCACAACGCCTAGAGGCGTTTTTTTTGATACCGCCTTGTCACTATTGTTACTACTAACGACACTTTTCTTCTCATCACCATTACACATCTTGAAAACTCACCTGCTTTCCCGGATTACGGTTCTATTGATATTTTCTTTACGAGCAGAGCCATGATGTTTACGTTTTTCACGTAGTCCAACACCATTCGACCATTTTTATCCTTAGCTTCTATATCGGCTCCGTTATCAAGCAAAATCATGATGACATCAGGATCATCCGTATTTGCTGCAGCAACCATGAGAGCAGTCATTCCATTAAGATCTTTTGCGTTCGGATCTGCCCCAGCAGAAAGAGCTTTTCCTATGTCTTCCACAGAGCCATTTTTGCAAACATCTAGAAATTTCATTTTATCGGACATCACCTTAGACGCTATTATCTGAGCTATCAGAGGATTTTTGTTGTGCCTTTCTGCCAACATCTCCGCTGTATAATTACGGGGGTCTCTAGCCGCAATGTCGGCACCTTTCTCCAGAAGAAAGCTCACAACCTCAGGGTTTTGATTATATTTTGCTGCAATTAGCAACGACGTCAATCCGTTTTCATCTTCAAAATTCACATATGTCTCTGCTACCATGGCCTTGTCAACGTCTTCTTTGGTTCCTGTTTTGCACGCTTCAAAAAATGAATCCAACTTTTTCATTCCCTCTTTTAGGAGGGCTTCGACCTCGGGGGAGCCATATTCGTCCATTTCAACATATCGCAACGGCGACATTCCCAAATATCTTTTCCCATTAGGATTTGCCCCGGCTTCCAAAAGAAGGGTAAGTGTTTCCACGATAGTAGAACTTGTAGCGCCTAAATCACTAACGGCAGCGCAAATTTCGGCACCATCACGAGACAACTTTGCTCCTCCTTCCAAAAGCAGGGAGACTGCTTTTGGATTACAACAACGAGCAGCGCTTTCCAAGGCAACCGCATTAGGTTCTACTCCTCTTTCAAGAAGCAAAGTTAAAACTTCAGGATTTTTATAATTTTCTACCGCATAACTCAAAGCGGTTCCATTCAACTTCCATTGACCCAAATCCAAGAACATTTTAACAACTTCAACATTGTTATGACGAAGAGCTCCAAAAAAATGTTCTTTTTGCAAAAAGCTTTCTTTTCCAAAATAATCCATCAAAAGCATAAAGACCTTTGGTTCAGGATTATTTGCTACTACAGGACGAGCAAGGTTTTCTACCTCTTCAGCACTCAGCAAAGGATTTAAATCTAAAAACAGCGATGTAATCTCCGGATTTGCATTACTCGTTGCAGCACACATCAACGGAGTGCGAACAGCGTTTTTACAGA